>SXGT01806009.1_pt1 | contig 39077 bp, 43 predicted proteins | sample 3176221 | NCBI WGS metagenome assembly SXGT01 (sample SAMN11356862, study PRJNA531348) | freshwater metagenome | isolation source: freshwater sample F1-120 | place: China: Fuxian Lake, Yuxi | collected 2017-12-25 | reverse complement strand
TTCAACCGGACGCTTGGAGGGCACCAACACCAAGATCCAGCTCATGAAACGCCAGGCCTACGGTTTCCGCGATCACGAGTTCTTCAAACTGAGGATCTATGCGATCCATAGAACAAAGTACGCTTTAGTCGGATGAGCCTTTTCTTTCTCGGTCGGCATCGGACCTCCTCAACGAAAGGTGTGTCATTCATCCTCCCACACAGCCAAGCACTTCTTTTCTTGCCAGAATTGCTCCAGCGTCATCTTAGGATCTCCGACGACGTGAATGTGCAGCGGGCTCAAGCGAATGCTGATGCCATGAGATGCCTTCCCTTTCCACGAGCCGATGTCCACGACTTCGCTGCCGAGAAGCCGAAGCCCGTGACGATTCAGAAATGTCAAGATGGCCGAAACCTGCAAGTCCACGCCCGTGGTCGCTTCGGCATGGGGATTTCGCAAGGTCTTGGCGATTCGGAGCAGTTCCTCAAGATCCTCCGGGTGGGCGGCGAAATGTTCTTTGTAGCTCCGGTTGTAGATGGATTCCAGTGCATCCTCTTGCAGGACGAAAGTTCCGTCAACGACGTAGCCAACGGCCCAGTCGCCGTCACCGTACTTTTGGTCCCATTCTCGCTGGCGGGCGGTGCGCTGCTTGACGCCACCGGCACGTCCGATTTTTCGCTCGACAACTTTCCAAGGCATGGACTGCCTCCTTAACGTCACTCGACCTTCGTGCATTTCCCGAAGATGCAGTTCTCGCTGACCCATCCGTTGATCCGGCCTCGATTGTTCCCGATCTGGAACCGCTTACCCTGGATTGCCTTCACGAGATGCAGGTACTGCTTGCCGTTCACCTTGCATAGCACGATGTCGCCGACCTCCAAGCTTGCAACATCCACCGGCTCGACCGTGCATAGTTGGCCGGACTCGATCTTACCCGTCATCGAGTTGCCCTTTGGGCGAAATTGGACCGTCTCCCCGTTTTGCAGGCTGACGATGTAGCCAGTAGCCCATCCCATGTCGTCTCCCTTTATTTCAGCAGTGCGAACAGCATGGCATCAATGAACTTGCCGTCCTTGAGGAAGTGCTTTCGCAGCAAACCCTCCTGCAAGAAGCCGCATTTTTCAAGGACACGAGCCGACGCCGGGTTGCCGGTGAAGACGTGAGCGATGATCTTCGCCAGACCGAATTCGTCGAAGGCGTACTGGCATGATCGCCGAACAACGGCGGTCATGATGCCTTGGCCCCAGAGCGGTTTTGCAAGCCAGTACCCGACCTCAGCCTGGTGGGACTTGCCGACCTCCAAGTCATTCAAGCCGCAGCCGCCGATCAGGGCGTCGTCGCCGGTGCGAATAGCAAAATGAGCGGATTGGCCCTGCTGCTCAGTGGCCTTGGCGACACGAGCGAGAAATGCGTCGGCGTCGGTTTCGGTGTATGGGAATGGGATGCGAAGGGTGAGGTCGTAGATGTCCCGGTCGTTGAGAAGTGCAACAATGGCGCACCTGTCCGCTGGGCGAAACTCGGACAGATGGACCTGCCTGTTCACGGCGATCTTCATGGCAGCACCTCGGACAATTCGGGGCGCAAGGAGGACAGTCCGTGCAGCCCGATGGTTCGGTGATGCCTAGCTCCGGCCAAGCAGAATGTCCAGCGCCCAACATCCTCGGACATGTGGGCCTGAGCCCTTGCAATGATTAAATATCTCCACGTTGGTGCAACAGGCATTTTCCAGTTCGGCGGCAAGTATGTGCATCTGGTCAAACGCACGGTCGTCGTAGATCGCCTGGCCCAACTTCACAGCGCCTGGCATCAACCAAAGCTCGTTGACTGAAACAGGTACGAAGGGATCGCCGAAGATTTCCCTGACCAGGCTTGCCTGGGCAAAAAGTTCCTCAGCCACATTGCTGTGCGTGGCAGCACCCGCTTGGGCGCTCCGAGCGGCATTTCGGGCGGCAATCGCTGGACTTGTCGCCGCAGCGTACCAAGATGCCTGGCCTCCGGTCCCTTGACAGGCAAGCCGGGCCGCACGCAATTCATCTGAACCAAGACGACCATCGGCGAAGTCCTCAGCTGCCCCGACCGCAGCACGTCCGAGATCATCGATCATGCTCCAAATGCGCCGGGAGCAAGCGACAGCAAACAGCCGCAGCTTTCTGTCGCTCGGCTTCCCGATGTTCTGGAGATAGTCAAGCATGGCGTGAGGCTCGACAGCACTGCGCCATTCGGATTCGGTCATCGTGAGGCTCCCTGAATCGCATTAGTTTACCCGTTGTCGGGCGACTGAACATGCTGCCCCTTTACTCATCGGCGTAGAATAGTGGAGCCATGCGCAACCAAGCCGAATACCTTCTGACGCTTGAGGCAGCGCCCGACCAGGCCGTTGCCGAGACGGTCTACGATCTCGTCTGGCGTTTCGACTTCACCACTTCTGGGTTTGCAATCCTCGACATCGCATCTGGGCTGGTTTCGCACGCACTGCGATCATGGATGGTGGACTTGAAGCAGCGATTGAGCGAAATCGGGGGCCGTCGTGCTGGTAAACCGTTTTTCTTTCGTTCGATGGCCCGATTTGACCAGCAGGTGACGACTAAGTTCCACCTCGACGGCGCACCTGCCGAGTCCATGCTGATCCTGGGCTACGAGCCATCGAAGGTTGAGAGCCGCTTGTTCCTGGCCGACTTCACCCGTGCGGCCTTCGACCTGGGCATTACCCCTGAGCAGTTTCTGCATGATTTCAACCCGATGTACAAAAAAGGCGAAGATCTCTTGGCCCGCTACGTTACCGAATTACCGCAACCGGAGAACGGCCATTCACGGATATTGGTCATCAACAATAGCTCATTGCCCTCCACCGAAGGCCGGACGAGCCCGCTGGGCGTCATGCACAAGGCGATCATCGTCACCCCTGACGAATCTGAACGCAGAATCGTGAACTCAACGATGCTGGTCACGGAAGGGGGCGACGAGATCGCCGCCGAAAAACAGAACGAATTCGTTAGGACGGACAGGATCAGCCAGAAGAGTTATTGAGGAAACAGTATGACTCTGCACGTTGAAGTGATTTCCGACGTGATCTGCCCTTGGTGCTACATCGGCAAGCGCCGCCTGGAAAAAGCCATCGCTGCCTTTGGTCAGCAGGTGCATGTGCGCTGGCTCCCCTTTCAACTCAATCCGTCGATGCCAAAAGAAGGCATCCTTCGCAGGGACTACCGCATTAAGAAATTCGGAAGCTGGGAGCGCTCGCTCGAACTCGACGCACAAGTAGCCGTCGCAGGAGAATCGGAGGGCATCCATTTCGCCTTCGACAAAATGGAGCGAACGCCGAACACTGTGGATGCCCATCGGCTTTTTTGGCTCGCCGACAAGCAGGGTGTTCAAGATGCGGTCGTGGAAGGATTGTTCCGTGCCTACTTCACCGATGGCCGTGACATCAGCAATCGCCAAACGCTCATCGACGTGGTTGCCGAGGCTGGGTTGGATCGGAGCCGGGCCGAGGCGGTGCTTTCGAGTGACGAAGGAATTGAAACGATCAGGGATGCTGGTGAGCAGGCCCGGCAGTTTCGAGTTGACGGCGTGCCCTTCTTCATCATCGGCAAGCTCACGCTGAGTGGGGCGCAGCCGCCAGAGGCGTTTCTTGATGCGTTCAAGCAGGCAATTGCCACGAAGTAGCTCGACTCATTTGCCCGCTTGAACCGTGTTCCATGCGACCGCCTGCAACGGCCTCGCCTCGTCGTCAGTCAACTTGCCGATGCTGCCGGGAAGTCCCTCGGGGCTCTTTCCGTAGATCGTCGCATAGATGACACACGCCGCCAGGTATGTGCCCGTAGCACTGGGATGTTTCTTGTCCTTCTCGTGCAGCACCAATTTGTCGTTGGCCTTCAAAGCTGTCTCCCACGCATTGCCGACCGGGGCGATCTGGCTCTTCAATTCCTTCGACAAGTCCAAATACGCCTTGCTGATGGTTGGCTGATCGTCGGGTTTGTTTTGCAAGGCCCACGTCTGGTAGAGGATCGTCTTGGCTCCCTGCTTCTTGATCTCGGCATCGAACTTCTTGGCATGGTCGAACATCGAGTCACGCTTAAGCAGCGGAGCCTGGCTCTGATCCTGAAGAACCACGTAATCCCACTTGCGTGACTGAATCTTCGCCAGCGCTTTGCCGTCCTTCCAGTGCTTCTCGAAAGTGCAGCCGCCCGGCGTTTCTCGCTCATGGCGCAGGGGACGCTGCTTGCCAGCCTTGGCAAGTTCAGCGATCATCTTCGGCAAGTCATGATAATACGTGAGACTGTTGCCGATGAAAAGAACGTGGATTTCGTCCTTCGATTTTTCGCCTTGCGGTTGTGCGGTTGCGCCGAACCCGAAAAGAAAAATCGCTGCTATCAGGCCGAGAATAGCGATGCGTCGTTTCATGGTTGACTCCTGCTGATGGTGTCCAGCCCCGGTCATGGGCGCTTCCAGCCAAGCCGTGACCACAAGCCGTCCTCGCCCCAAGAGATGTAGGCCACGTTCAGTGCGAGGGGCGTTTCACGGAAGACCTGCCGCATCAAGGCGAACCGTTCATCAAGGATCTTCTTCGCCGCAGCTTTGTCTGCTTTCGCTGGCTCCTCAAGGAAGGCATGGGCAGTGACCTCGATCTCGGTCCAACGTAGGCCCGTCTCCAAGAAGGCGATCCGCTTGGCTATGGTGACATCAGCCCCCGCATCTTGGCGTGCCTGGTCAAGTTCCTTGCGAAGCTTGGCGAGCACCTTCGGTTGAAACACCGTGGTGGGTTTTTCCTTCTTGGTGGCCGCTTCGTCCATCAGCGCCTCCACGCCGTCAAAGTACCGGCGCACAGATTTAGCGGCTGGACCGAAACCGGCCTGGCAATAGTCGTCCACGATTGAGTCCACATCCTGCTCGGGATTCCAGTGAAGACGGGCCACGACGTAATAGTTTAGCCCCTGGGTTGCCCAGTTGTGGCAGCAGGAATCGAAATCGGTTCCCATCATACTGTGGTCCGCCAGGTAGCGGAAGTCCTTGCCAAACTTGTGGACGTAGATCAGCGGCATACCATCACGTCGCCCAGCCAGCATCAGGTTGGGCCGGAAGTAAATTCGCTTCGCCGCCTTCGACCAGGCGTCCCATTCCCGCATGCTTTCCTGACGATAGTCCTCGGCGTGATAGCTGAGGGGCGCAAAACGAACGACAAGATTCGGGTGCAACTTTCGCTCGACCGGCGGCGCTGCGTAAACACTATAGGCATCCACGACCAGGAACTTGTCGGGATGCACTTTCACGACCTTCTCGGCGATGGCATTCCAGAAAAACACCATCCGGTCGGTCAGTGAAACATGCTCGAAGTCCCGACGAGTTCCCTTGCTGAAATCCCACAATAGGACTTTGCGACCCTTGGCGGCGTCAAGCGCCTCGCATTTGGCACAGGTGCAGAATGCCGCACGTCCGCCATCGTTCGGGCCGATGCTGACGCCGAGCAGGTTCGGATTCTTGTTCAACTCCTCAATCTTTTCTTTGGCGATGGCGGCGATCAGGTCGGCGTTTGACACGCACAACCTGGCTCGGTCGGGGCTCTTGGACTGGTCACGGCTACCATCGTGTTGAAGGGCAAACCATTCGGGGTGATCCTTGCCGTGCTTCTCCCACAGATGGCCGAAGGCGTGCCCACCGTTCATGTTCAACGTGCCGCCGAGGCGATGCCACCCGAACCAGTCTGGCGTTTCGACCTGCGTGCGCCGGGCATCGGCCTGCAATCGCTCGTAGTCCGCTTTGGTGAAGCCAAGATTGTCGAGGCCGACCTGGAGCCGGTCATGATAGCCCATACTGCGAATGCGCCGCTGGGCTAGCTTCGGAGTGAAGCGGTGCTGGAAGTCCGCAACGGTGATGGTTTCCCGACGTGGCACGACCTTGCCGAGTTCACCGGGCCAGAGATAGCGGACGCCCAGTTTGTCTTCCAGAAAAGTGGTGACGGCATAGCGAGTGCCGTGCGGGTCCGAGGGAGTGCGGGCATCGGTGCCGAAGAGCGCCAGGACATTTCCCTTTGCCGATTGATGGATGCCGCCTGGCCCCAGATCCTTGCTCGTCAGGCCCAGCTTCTCGGTGAGCTTGCTTTCGCCAACGAGAATCCAGCCCTCCTCCTTGCTCGGTGAGCCCTTGATCTTGTCCTCACTACGGATCGGCAACTCGGCCCCAGACATCTGCTTAATGTGGTCCTGAAGCACACGGGCAGCGTTTTGGACTACCGGCGACGGTTTTTCGGGCACGATGATGACTGAACGGGCCTGGCCCTTTTCGACGATTGTGGCAGCAGTCGCTACGGGATAAGCAACGAAGAAGCCGCCCAAAACGACCGCAAGTAGAAGAGAGGGACGTGATCTCATGATTGATCTCCCTTTGAAGCTTACTTCGACGCCGGATTCCCGTGGATCACCTTCTCCGTCCTCGACGTAATCACAGCGCCTGTCTTGTCGGTCGCCGTGAGTTCAAGCGTGTAGATGCCAGTTGGTAGTTCGAACATCTCCCAATTGGCGGTCCAAAGCGTGAAGCCGTCCTGGCTCTTCCTGCTGCCGGTCGAGGTCTTCCGTACCTTGCCGCCAGAATCGAGGAGCTTGCCTTCGAGCTTGGCGACCGAAGCCTCGATGGTCGGTGACACACAGACGGTGCCATACAACCATGCGTAGTTCGTCGATTTCGTCAGACTCAATGGCAGCAACACCCGGCCATACGGCTTCAGCGAACCGGCGTCGATTTTGTCCACCAGTTGCACCCGTCCGAATGCGGATGGGCTTCCAACGGCAGCGGGGCCGGAATAAACGAATGTACGATCCACCCGTGGTCCGCCGTCGCTGCTGCAAAGCTCGCAGTCGATGCCGATGATCTCGCCGATCTTGGGAGCGAAGTCGGGAAAGTTTGCCCAGGGCAATTTGAACTCGGCGGTGTAGCCCCACGCCGTCTTGGCTGCGGCGACCTCGGCTCCCTGCAACTTGAAGTCCTTGAACGCTGGCAAGTCCCTGACTTTCAATCGGGGCTTCAATTCTGTCCCGGTGAAGGCCGTGTAGAACATGTGCAGCGTGCCGGGGCCGAACGGCGCAGCGCCAAGCTTTTCGCCACGGCGGGTATCCAGATAGAATTCCACGGCATCGCCGTTGTAGAGTTCGGTGTCTTTGCCGACATGGGCCGGTTTCTGATCGAGGCATTTGAGGCCGATGTAAAGGTTCTTCTCGTCCCAGAGATATAGGAACTGCCCGCCTCGGTTGGCGAAATCAGGATGGCCGACATGGACCGGCGTCACGAAAGCGCCGTCCCAGCCGGTCAGCTTGCCGTCAAAAGCGATGGGCTTCTGGGCCTTCGGGATCAAGCCGACGATGGCCTTTTCTTGGGCTGAGGCGGTGCCAATGGTGACGGCTGCGACGATGAGAGGTAGAAGCAGTGACCTGACCACGGCGGACATGCGTGATACTCCATGTGCAACGAGGTTTTCGGCAGATGACTTTCCTGGTCATTATCGCAATCACGGCGTTCTTGGCCGCAGAAATGGACAGCGCACGGGTGAATTCACGGGCTCCAAGAACAGATGGCCTCGTTCGACGCCCGGTTTACTAATTTCTCAAGGTTGGCGAGCCCGTGAATCGCATTACCGGAATTGCAAAAAGTAGTTTTTTCGCCTGGGATGGACCTTAAGCAAATCTGGCGATCTCGTCTTGCGTTAAGTAGCCGACCTTCTTAAACTCCGTCCAACTTTCGACAACCTTCGCAACTTCCATTTTACTTTTCAGAACCAAGAAGCCGCTTTCTCGGCAACCCAGCGATCTCGTTGATCGCCTGGGGTGCATTCCGTTTTGAGCCATCAAAATTGAAGGGAAAGACGATGAAGACACCGACCATCGACAGAAAGCAGGATCTGGTGAATCGTGCGAAACCCTATTTTCACACGGGGTTGTATTTGCCAGAAAAGAAGAGCTACGTTAAGGGCTTGTTGCACGAGCCAACGGGGCTTCGGAGCTATCAGGGAAATCTTGAGCCGGTTATCGACCATGAAGGCTTATTTGACCTTGACCGAAGCGCCGCATGGGTGACGGTGAACCAGTACAACGCCCTTGTCCTGAACACCAGCAACATGCTCATTGCCGACGTTGATTTCGGCGACCAGCGGCTCAGCCGGTATGCTGGGGCAAAGAACTGCGAAGAAGTGGTTAAACACCTCAGCGAACTTCACCTGCTCGACAGAGACCTGCATCCGCTCGATGAATTCCGTTCGGCTGGCGATTTTAGGTTTGCTGACCAGTCATATCGGGTTTACCGAACTCATAGCGGGTGTCGGGTGATTTGCGCCAGCATCTGTGTTCCTTGGGAAGAACTGGCGTGGACCGCCGAGCGGTTCTTGCGGTTCCTCCGCAGCGATCCCGAGTACATCAGGCTGTGCCGCATCCAGAAATGCTATCGAGCCAGGCTGACTCCGAAGCCGTGGAGGGAGACAGATAACGCTGACTGTGTTTGCTTTCGCTTTAGCACGGAAGGAAAAAAGGCTGAAGTTGCTCCTGAGTTAGCGGCGCAAATTGCCCTGCACGACGAGATGACATTGCCCGATCATCAATGGGCCGAGTTGGCATGATTGTCGGCATTGGGCTCCTCTCCGCATTCATGTGGAGGGGAGACTGTTTTTCAAGGGCAGCGCAAAGCAAAACACCCGCCATTGCTGGCGGGTGTCTTTTTGCATGGACTGCAAAATTTATCAGACTGACACTCTATATAAGTTATGGACTACAGGATTTATCAAGAATTCCGGCAGATTCCCCACGGAATCGCTACCGGCGAAACATGGCGATTGCAGCGCCACAAGGTCATTCCCAGAAGCCAGCCAGTTGCCTTTTTCCGCCCCGAAGATTTCGTGCCCGAGCGGTTCGGCTACGACGAAGGCATCCCGCTTTATCGCCGTGACCAGACCAGAGCATATACGCCCAAACCTCATACCCTTTCCGCCCAGCATTACTACGACATCTTCGTCGCCAACCAAAACCGGCGCAGGCACAGCCAATGGGATGATGGCAAGCGAGATCGTGGCAACGTGGAGCCGGACTGGCGGACCTACGACAGATACCTGAGTCGGGCCAAGATCAGGGACCACCTGCGAGGCCGAGACATTTTCGGCTGCTGGGGCGACCTGTACACGAACTGGTTCTGCGTCGAGCCCGATTATCACGGCGGCGATCCTGGCCTCTTTCTCGACATTCTGCCCATCCTTGACGAGTTCACGGGCTTTTTCCCGTCCGTGCGCTGGTTCTATGGCCTCAACCGCAACGGCATCAGCGGCCTCCACCTCTTCGGCCTGTTGCCCGAGCCCCGTCTGCTGGAGGAGGTCCGCATCGACGTGGGGAAGGTGCTGGTCTATCTGGAAGAAGAGAACTTCGCCAAGTTGCTGAATCACAAGCCAGCCGACCTTCCCGAGGACCAGTTCCATCCAGTAGCCAACCTCGAAATCTATCCGGCGGTGAACCATAACTTTCGGTTGCCCTACGCACGGGATCGCATTACCATCACCGATGAGTGGCTTAACCTGCCCGGCCAGGTGGACCTCAAGGGGAACGTCGTCAAGTTCATGGACTACGTGCAGGATAATGACCGTCAGGCGATACCGATGGCCGATGTCATCGAAGTAATCAAGGCCAGCATCAAATTGAAGCCGCTGAAGCAGACACGAGGATCGAAAACAACGACAAGACCCAGAACCAGCGGCGGCACCGGCAGGGGCAAGATCCAGCCGCTCAAGGGCCGTCATCTGGAGTTCATCACCGGCGTGGTCCAGGGCACGGAGCCTATGCCCGCCGACACCATCGGCTGCTGGGCGACACCTGCTCTGCGTCACCTGATGCTGGTGGACGATCTGGACTCCGACGAGGCCCTGAGCAAGATCGAAGTGTTCTACAACCTGATCCCCGACACGTCGTTCTCCGACCGTCTCAGTAGCGGCAACATTAAGGAACTTCTTCGCACTGATGGCTACACGATCAAGAACATCGAGAATGGCAACCTTGGCCAGGCTAGGCCAGATGAATCCACCGATAAGTTTGTTGCCGTCAAAGCCCGTTGCCAGCAAATAGGCTTCGTTTTCGCTGATCCTTCAACCTGGCATGTCCTTCAAAGCTTCAGAGCCCTGCCCACCGATGTCAGCGACATGGATTTCAGCCTGACGTTTGAGGAAAAGCTGGCCGTCAGGGAGCCTGGGGCGGCGATCTTGAAGTGCGACGTGCCTTCCGTGTACCAAGTAGCCCACCGCATCAAAGCCTACGTGACGAAATATCCAGGCAAGGAATTGCCTGCCATATTGGTTCCCATCATTTGCGCCGATCTGCCAATCACCTGGTTTGTAGCCAGCGATGCTGGATCTCGGTGCAGGATGGCTGAGAAGTTCCTGGCCCTGCTGTGTAGCCTCGGCATCATCAAGATGATTCAGGAAAAGCAGTGGTTTGGACCGGGCCATCCGAAGAACAGAGGGGCAAAGTATGGGTTGCCGAAGGATGAAATGGCCGGGGGCTACTTGCAATGGCCGAGGATCATTGGCCGGGGAGAGGACAAGGAGGAGAGTATCTATATTACGGACACCTCTGTCTTCTCAGAACTGGATTACGAAGAGCTTATTCTTGAAGTGAGGCGTTTCAACCGTCCTTGGACGCCCCAGTATCATGATTCTGGTTGAGGGAAGGGGTTGGTTTGAGTCGAGAAGAGCAACATACGAGCAGTCTGGACGAGGATGGTTTGCGCCAAGGACAGACTTCTCAGCGATGTTGCGCAGCTCTGAGCCTATGATTCATCTCGCTTACCACCCGCTTGGCAATCCCCAGATCCCTGGCGTGACCAGTTCGACGGAGTTGCCTGCTGGGTCACGAAAGTAGATGGACTTGCCACCCCTCGGCCAGTCCATCTCCTTCCCGATGCCTACGCAGTTGTCTTGCAGCCTCTGCTTCCAGGCGTCCAGTTCATCGGCAGCGATACCCAGAGCAAAATGTCCTGGCCCCTTCGCTCCGTGGGACGGCAAATGGTCGCCTAACAGTGTGGCCTCAGCTAGGAATGCCAGTAGAACGTTGCTGGCCCCAACCCGGAAGAAAACGTGACGACCTGGCTCCTTGGCAATCACCGCCAAACCCAGAACTTCCCTGTAGAACGCCTCAGTCAGGTCGAGGTCCGTAACGTAGATGGCGGTTTCGACGACGGAGAGAATGTTCATGGCTACGTTAATCCAATTCAGACCGGCGGTTACTTTCCCTGAATCAACAACCCCTTCTTTGCATCCATGACGGCGATCACCGCCGAACCCGTAAAGCCTTTGTCCGGCACCCTCGGTCCCCTGGCGACGAGAAACTGTTCGTTCTGAATCCCAACGATCCCCAGGCCGCAATCGAAGTCGTAGCTGCCGATCAGCTTCAATGAGGGATCGGCCTTGAGCAGCTTGCCGCCGTAGCAGCCAAACCAGAAATGGCCGTTGGCAAATGTCGCCGTCTGAATCCCCAGCAGCGTGTAGCCGCTCTTGAGGACGTGCGTCTTGATGAACTTGAACTGGCGGTCGTATTCGTAGACGTAGTTTTCTTCGACTCCCTTGGGCAAGCCGCCTACGACAAAGAAGCGATCATCGTGGTAGGCGATCCCGCCTGCCCCGTGGACGACCTGCTGAACTTCGTGCTTCTTCAGAAGCGACAAATCCTTGGCGTCGTAAACGTAAACCCATGAATCGGCCATGCCCTTGGGTTCGTTGAATTTGCCAAGATTGAGCGCCACGTAGATCTTGCCGTCGTGGTGGCAAAGGTCGCCGTGGTGGCTCTTCACTGGGATTTTCTTCAGCAACTTGCCCTTGGCATCCGTCTTGACCAGGGCATCGGTGAAGCACCAAAAGATGGCATCCTTGTCGTCGGTGCAAATCCCTTGCAGGTGCATCGGGTAGTAGCCTTCGCACTCTGCGGCAGAGAACCGAGTTGGCGCATTCTTCTGAAAGAACTCCAACCACGCCAGCATGATTGCATCGTGGATCGTTTTTCCCTTACGCAACTCTTCCGGCGGCTTGCCCCAGTAAAACCCGATCCAGCCAGCGGCGTGTTTCTTCGATTTCTCGACAAATTGCCCAAACTCCTCCACCGAACACTTCAGCGGAAACGTCTCTTCGATCACGATTGGCTTGCCTACGTCGAAACCGGCCAACGTCTTTAAGGCTTCTTCGACCTTTCCCTTTTCGGGATAGAGGTGGACGCTGATGAAATCGAGATCGTCAGCGATCTTGTCCGGCACGAAGCCCGAGGTGAGCCCTGGCCGATCCAGGCTCCAATCCACAAGGCCCACGGTAACGAGGTGTCGCTTGTCGTGCTTGCGAATGGCGGCGACAAGTTGCTTCACCCATTGACGTGCGATGTCGGGCCTCGGTCGCTTCTGCTGATCCAACGTGATAACCTGCACGAAATGCTTGCCGCCAAAGGGTGGCCCGAGCCAATCTCCGTCCTTTCGTTTTCCACCCGGCACGACCGGCTCATTCATGAGATCGTAACAGAAGATAGCTGGGCTCTTGGCGCAGCGGTTCGCCACGGCCTCCCAGAAACGGGCTTGCACGTCCCAGCGGTCCTTCTCGGAAAGCTTGTCGTACCAGGCAGGAACATCGGCCTTGTGGTAACAACCGAGGCCGGTCACGTCGAGGTAGAGGCGCTCCTTTTCAGCCAGGCCGACCAGCTTCGTGAGTCGGTCGAGCGCATTCTCGTTGGGCTTGTCGCCTGCATCCATGAACTTGGCGACCTGAAGGTGGAGGCGGACAACGTTGGCCCCGAGTCTCTTCATCTGGCCGAAATGCGCCTCCACCTTGTCCCATTCCTTGTCCCAGTAATCCTCGATCAACCGGCCTTCCGTGGCGTGATCGTAATTGAAGCCCCAGGGCGTGAATGGCTGCTCTGACGGTTCAAGGACGAAGGACTTCTTGTCCTTGGCGACCTGGACCCAGGGCATTTCGTCGGCCTGGGGTTGGCCAACCGTGGCACATAAACAAAGGAGGGTTGCAAGCATTGGTGTTGTCCAAGATCTTCGGTGATGTCGATACAAAAAACTCACTCCTTATCACGCACGACTGGCCCACCATTTCCGCTTAGGTCAACGATCTCGGTTGCTTCAGCATCTTCAGGTGGTTCCAGGCAAAGATGCAGAAACACGCTCTTCCCATGAAATTTCCCTTCAAAGGTCAGTTCGGACGGATGAACATGCTGACGAGTGCTGATGCCGACCGCTTCGGGCCCGAACTCGGCCATGAATTCCAGAACATCGAAGTTGAACCCGGACCACACCGTTTCGCCGTCTTCTTTGCCGCCGACAATTTCTTGGATAGCTGGGTAGGCCCAAACCTCCCAAAAATCGTCGCTCGGGTCTGGCTCAGCGTAACGAAACATGACCTGCAACGCAGGCGAATGCCATTCCCAGCAATTGCTGACTTTTTCTTGAAGGTCTTCAAGCCATTCTCGTGATTCTTCTTTTTTCTTCTTTGCCATTGCTAGCTCCGGCTCATTGCGATCAAGACAGTTCGATTGGTTCGTTGCTTCGGTTCACCGATTGTTCCAGAACCAGTAGGCGTAGTCCTCGACCAGTTGCTTGTTCGGCTTACCCTTCACCTTTTCCATCTCGGCCAAGGGCAATTCACCGTCGCCGCCTTTCATCTTCGCTTTGCACAGGATGCCGTACATATCGTCAATCCAGGGATCATCCTCAAAGCCGCCAAGGGCGAGAATCGATACCTTCTCGGTCACTTCGCCCAATTCGACTTCCTTGGCCCAAGTCGCTTCAACTGGAAACTTCAGTGTGGCGGCAAGGTGCCTGTAGTAAGTGCGAAAGCTGGCATCATCCACGTCAGGAAGCAGATCGTCCCGTGTTAACCCAAACAAGGCCCTGATTCGGTCGTCCTGGTCCTTCATGGACAGGGGCGGCGTGACGATCTTGGTGGGCTGTTGAACGATTACCGGACCTCCGGCGTCGGGTTCGAGATCATCCTCGCCGAGCCACATCTCCTCAACGTCGAGTCCGTCTCTTTCGCACCGCTTTCGATAGACAGGGTGCATGCCCTTCAGCGTTTCTTGGCTCCAGCGAATGAGGCAAAGCGGTGAATTGCCTTCCTCGGTCTCGATGATCTTTCCGGCCCAGCCGCCGAGCGGAATGTCGGCAAAATCAGGGTCCGTAACGCCAGAGCGAACTCGAACCGCATTGCCGAGGGTGAATCTTGCCGGTGCTTGCGGTTTGCCTGCCTGAGACATACTTATCCTCCTTGCTCGTGGTAAGGTTCATTTTCACCATCCCGCCTCTCGCCGCCAATCGCCCAGCCCCTTCTTCATCGCCTTGGTCGCCGCAGCCGGATCGAATGTTTCGGGATCGAAGGAGCCGCCGATCCATTCCAGCAACTCCTCGTGGCGCTCATGGTCTGAGTTTTCGATTGCTTCGATGAAACCAGGGTAGCCCCAAATTCCCCCGCAGTCTTCGGGCGGGCAGGCACGTTCACCTTCGACGCAAAGCGGGTACTTTTTCCCCGGCTCCTCCTTCGGGCAACCCTCCCAGAGAATTTCGTGATGCCACGAGTCGCCGAAGTCGTATTCGTAGTCGAACCGGAATTTCCTGCGGTTTTCAGGAATGATGTCGCTCAGGTTCGAGGTTGTGGAGTCCACATAGCCCATTTCGTCGAAGGTCTCCTGCATGAGCATCGGATCGCCGAAATACTGTTCGCCGATCTTGAAATGGTGCAGGTGCGAGTTCGTCCAACCCATCGCCGTTTGGATATGTTCGTGGAGCTTGTCGAGCGTGCAGTCCTTTACCTGGATGCGCCGCCAGATCGTGGGCAGGGATTCCTTGAGCGTGATCTTGAGTTGATGCACAGTGTCGGCAACCGAGCGTCGTTGAGCTTGGGCAAGGGCCTGGCCGGTCGTCTTGAGCAAGAGTTTCAGTGGGCGACGTTCATTCCCCGTGCTGGCCTTCTGAACGGCTGTCTCGGCCTTTGCCTGGATGGCCGTCAACTCAGCTACGGTCAACTCGATGACCCGCTGGTTCGGCTCGTCCAGTTTCAGACGATTGCCAAGGCGAGGGTCAGCGTCGGCAAGAATCTTGCGTTGGCCCCAAGTGAGCTTTATAGGCAAACGCTCATCGGGTTTCTTTTTGCTTGGCATGACTTACTTTCTCATGCAACAGGTCTTGAACTTCTTGCCACTTCCGCAGGGACAAGGATCGTTGCGTCCAACCTTTTGCTTTAGTTCGGACTTGCGGGCAAGAGGCGGGCGAGGCGATGGAAGAACTGGGGGCTTGGCCTTCGCCACGTCAGGTGTTTTCTTGCCGGTCAGTTTTTCGAGTGCGAACATCATGAGGCCCTGCGGGTCGCCTTCAAGTTCCTTGATCCGCTTCCAATGCTCGGCCTTCTCTGCTTTTTCAGTCGCCAGCCACTCGTCGTATTCGGGGAATCGCTCCCCAGTGAGAGTGCAGGTCTCCAGCAGGCAATTCCGCAAGCCCCTGCTATCGAAATCGAGGTCTCGGCCTGCAAGCAGTTGCCATGCAACCTCGATTCCTTCATGTGCGAATTGGCGAAGAAGTGATTCGGCGAGTTGCCTCCGAATGAAGTCATCTTTTTCCTGTTCGAGAAGTTTGAGAGTGATTTCCACCGCCAAGTCGGACTGAATATGCTCCAGGGGATTCGTGGCGTAGATGCGAAAATGCTGTTCGGCGGTGGGGAATGCCTCGGCGACGGCGTGCAACACGGCTGGCGTGCCGATTCGGGTCAAGGCTTCGGCACATTCTTGGTCGAGAAGGTCAGCATCTTCATGAAGTTTCGCAACGATCAACGGAATCGTGGATTCTAGGTGAGCTTGTCCAGCCAATCGAACCACAAGTGGCTCCAGCCACTTCATCGGGTGGTGGCTGTAATCGTCCAGCTTGACGGCCATCCATTCCCTAACCTTGGGTTCGCATTCCTGACCGTACCGAGCAAGGGCCTCAACGATCAAGTTGGCGTAGCTCAGGTTAACATCGTTGACGTACTGCTTGTCCTTGCCTTCTTCGCAAAACTCTTCCAGTTTTTGCCAACAGGTAGCCTCATCCCAGGAAAGCATACGCAGCCGGTCGGTAAGTGGGGAACCCAGGTCTTGCCAGAAATGGCGGGCTTCCACAATATCGGACTCTCTTGGTAAGAGCAAAGTGGGATCGGCGTCCACCAAGATCATCGACAGGTTATAGGCATAGTTATCGTAATTGCCACATGACTCGTCGTTCAGTTCATCAATGACCCAGGCAATGGTGTCCTCGGTCTGCGGCAAAGTCCTCGACGCCCCGATCAGCCGGTAGGCATCGTTTTGCCTGCCGTAAGTCTCCACGGCTTTGATGACCAATGGCATGATGGAAAGGTTGGACGAGAACGCCTTGGCGAAGTACATCGTCGCCCGATCCCGAATTTCAATGTCGGGGTGGAGAATGGCTTCCTTGATCTTGTCTTCGGGGTATCGCACGGTTGCTGGTCCTTCCATCACGGTGTTTTCCGACCCTGGCAGTTATTCGTCGGCGTACTTTAGCGGGCTACTTTTTGAACTTCTTCCTCAACTCGATGAACTTTGTCTCTCGTTCCGGTGGGATCGGCCCGCCGAAGTTCAGGAACACCTTGAGCGCCGCTGCGCCGGTCTGATCGAAGAATTGAAAGCTGCGTGTCGCCATGCCGTCCATGTGACCGGGCTTTTCGACGGCGAACGCAGCGGCCAACTGCTCCCAACGGATGTGCATGTCGAGCGAATCTGTCTGGACGTTGAAAAACTCACCCGCCGTGCTGAAGCCGCCGAACTGCCCGTCAACCTCAATCGTCGTTGCGCCGTTCGACACCAGCACCCGAACAGAACCGAACGCCTCAAGACTCTGAAGCAATTCCTCCCAGCGGGCAATGTCAAGCTCCACGACCCGATCCACTGGAAATGCTCGAATAACCTCGACCTCTGGCACGCCGAGATCATGGGCCAGTTGCAAGGTCATTTTCCGAGGGTTCTTCTCGACGGCTGCTCGGATGCGTTCAGTTTGCTCGGTCATTTGATGCCCCAATTGTTCACTTCTTGACGGTGATGACTACCTCATTGCTGACTAGCTCCCCGGTCCAGATGCCCTTCGCCAAGGGACTGTCATTGCCCTTGGGGGAGTTGTAGGTGAACCGTATCCGAAATTCGCCGGGGTTGGTAACGGAGTAAATGGCAAACATGCTCACCCCCTCTGGAAGCGACCCCGGAAATCCAAGCTGTTTGTCGTAGGACCACGATTGGCCCGGCTTGATCTCAGGAAAATCCCCGGCCTTGGGAATCACGGGCAACCGACTGGGAGCGAGACGCTGAATCTGCACACTGTCGGCGGGCAATGCCTTGACTTCGCCCTTGATGCGGCTGAAGTGGAAGTCAAAGGCGTTGAACTTGATCGCCTTGTCGCTGACGTTTGTGAATGTCAGCTTGAGCGCAGCGGGCTTTGCGATCTTGCCGTCCTTGAGAAAGACCTCAGTCTTGTCCGTCGTCAGCGTTAATTGGAGGCCGTTGACCGCCGGGCCTGCCGCCTGTTCTTTCTTCTGCGCTCCCGCCAAAAATGTCCACATTTCCTGGGTCGGCCTATCATCAGCCTTTCCCAGGTTGGCATTGATCGTGCCGTGATTCGTCCCTTCGGCGGCAACGACCCTCGCAGACACTCCGGCATCCTTCAATTTGTCGGCCAACCAGTGCGCCTGGACCTTGGTCTCGGCTCGATCAGCAACGTGGAGGATCAGGAACGCCGGGATGTTCTTGCCTTTGGCGACATGCGCAACCGGCGAAAGGTCTCGCTGCGATTCTTCTTTCTCTCCGAAGGTCTTCGTGAACGTAGCCGTCGCAACCGCACCGCCGTCTTTGAGCCGCTTCGGAATGTCGTAGACCGAAACATCGACCGGCACGCAACCTTTGATGATCGACAGCGGCAAGCCCTCGGCTTTTAGATAACGGTCGTCCGTGCAAACCAGCGCCGCCAGATGTGCGCCGGACGAATGGCCCATGACGAAGATCGACTTCGGATCGCCGCCGTACTCCTTCGCATGATCGTGAACCCAGCGGATCGCTTTGGCGATGTCGCCCGTCATCTCTTTGACGGTCACGTTCGGGAAAAAGCGGTGGTTCGTGGCGACGAAGACGAAGCCCTTGTCCACGAACGCCTGGGGCTTCTTCTGGACGCTCGACCTGTCACCGGCTCGCCAGCCGCCGCCATGAATCCAGAGGACGACCGGAAGATCCTTGCCCTTGGCCGGGGCATAAACATCGAGCGACTGCCGTTCGTTTTTCGGCTCGGCGTAGGGAATGCCTTTGTGAGCCTTCGGCTCGTCGGCAAGGACTACAGCCTTCTCAAAGCGAACGAAGTAGTTCTCCTTCAGGAATTTCTCCTCGCCAATCACTTTGAAACCGGCAGACTTGACTTCACGGACGAAGACCTCCTGCCCGGCCCGGACATGCCCCAGGACAAACTCTCTACTCTTGCCCTCGATGCGATGGAAGTCGATCAGGATTATTCGGCCTCCCGGTCGTAAGGCATCGTGGATGGATTGCAACGTTCGTGTCGGGAACTCGAAGTGGTGATAAGTGTCGCAGATGAAAACGAGATCGACGGAGTTCTTGGGCAATTTGGTGCTGAACTGGTCGCACAGCACCGTCTCGACGTTCTTGATCTTGTCGGCCTCGCAGGTCTTCTCAATGTGGCGAAGGAAAGTCGGTGCAATATCCACGGCGTAGACTTTCCCTTTCTCCCCGACCTCGACGGCGAATTTTCTGGTGAAAAGGCCGGTGCCAGCGCCGACATCAGCGACTACCATCCCCGCCTTGATCTTGCAGGCGGCAACGATTTCCTTCGCCTGGACGGCAATCTCCCGGCTCTCGCCCTCGAACTTCTTGAGAAAGTCCTTGGGATCGGGGTTTTCAAATGGTTTGTTGATACCAGGCTTGACGCTTTTTTCTTGGGCAGTTGTCGAAAGCGGGGCCAGGAAGCAAATGGCAACGCTGGCGGCAATGAATGAGAAAAGGGACTTCATGGGATGTATCTCTCGGTGTGGTTGCGGTTCTTTTCGTAGCCAGCCAACGCAAGTCGAAGACTTCATCAAATCACGGCATCACGAATTGATGTCCTTCGGGGCGCACCGTCAGCACAGGACATGGAGCCATGCGCACCACACTCTCGGCGACACTGCCCATGAGTACGTGGGACAAACCAGTTCGTCCGTGCGTGGCCAGTACGATCAAGTCGATGTGATGTTTGCGAGCGTATGCGATGATCTCCGCTTTCGGAGACCCCTCAACCACTGCCTTGACGACCGTTCGACCTGCCGACCATTTTGGATCGAGAACACCGGCCAAGGGTTTTTCCGCTGCCGCCTTGGACTCGCTGATGTACTTAGGCAGGTCGAGTCCCATTCCAAAATCGGGCGTCAAGGAGAGATGGGTTTCCAGCGTGTGCATGATATGCAATTCGGCATCGAACTTCGTCGCCAGTTCGCAGGCGTAATTCGTGGCGGCGGCTGAATAGTCGCTGAAGTCGGTGGGCAGCAGGATTTTCTGAAGTCGGATCGTCATGTTCTATCCCTGGTGCTTGTGCGCTGGTTCGTTGCGAGGTCATTCTATTCGGTTCAACGTGGGTCCGATAGAACTGAGCCATGAGGCGAGATTCGGCATGACTAGCGGGCCGCTCGCCAGCGCCATTTAGATAAGGTATTCCCCCAGCGGCCTATCACCGTGGGGGCGTGCCCTCCGGCCCCGTCTTCGTCAAGATGCCCATTTTTACCACAGACAGGAAAGGCAGACAGCTTGTCCTGCTTCCAAAGCAACTGACATTGTTCGCTTTTCCCGTTTGAGGCATACTGGACCTTCTCGAAGGGACTCGCAGCACGGTGCATTGCTTTTCTGGCACCGTTTCTTCCTGTTATCTCATGGACGAGGCATCCACACTACGGTGAGGGCACCGCACTCGATACGTTGCTCGCACCAAGAAAGGATACCGACCATGCTGACAATTCACGATCAAGTCACCCGCCAAATGTGCGCCCGCCTCGAAACCACCGCCATCGGATTGGGTCTGGTGCGACTGCTTCAGGATGCCAAGCGTTTCGATGAAGCCAGAGAAGTGCTTCACGCCCTCGAAAACGGCGTCGATTCGACCAAGCCGAGCCAGAAACGGCGCAAGATCACCCAGAGAGCTTCCCGCTGGTCAAAGTCCGCTCGCATTGACGCTGCGTAGGCCCCGGCCTTGATCGAACATCACCAGGCACGACGAACATCATGAATACGAATACCTCGTCTTCATGGTGTTCCTCGGCGCTCATTGCTTGTGTCCATAATGAACCGCCAGCCAGATCGTCGGATCTTCCGGCGTCGTCCATTCGACACGGTGCCTTTTGTGCGCCGGGATGTTCACGCAGTCGCCGGGCTTCATCTCGACCTTGCGATGCTCGAACTGCAACTCGTCGCCCCGTCAAGGTAACAACTCGCTCAGGGCTACACAGCCCCATCTTTATTGGCGCTCTTCCCGGTCGCTCTCGTTTTTTTTGGCTTCACGGCTTTCGTGTTCGCATGCTCTGCTGGTTCGCCGCCATCCTCCTTGAACGCTTCACGGATCTTTGCGAAGATGCAAACCGCAGCGTCTCGGGTGACTACTGGCAACTCTTCGGCGGTCTTCAAGTTGGCGAGTTCGGTTCGGATCAACTTTGCCACCGATCCCTTGTTGAAGTGGAATCCCAGTGCATCGCACGCTCGCTCAACTTGCTTCACCAGTTGACCGTGCCCGTCGAGCGTTGGTTTGCCAACCCCTGCCGAGGCCAACTGCTTCTTGCACGCCTCAACCACTTTGCCGAGGTAGTAATGGGTCTCGAACAAATCCTCGATAGAAAACTCGCCAGTCGCCCCAGTACATTCCCCGAGGCGGAAGGCGTGACTCGGCGTGGACTGGTACTTCGTGAGCCAGCCCTTCACAAGCTTGCCCCACGCCGTTTCTCCGGCGCTGTCGGTGTCGAGCAGTACAACGACTTCCAGTTTTTGGCCGATCATGATTGTGGCAATGTACACCGCCTCCGACGCTCCACCGGCGGGCGTGATGTGAACGTCGTCAGGGAGGTGAGGGAGACCGGAAGATCGCAACAGGCGTGAGAATTCAGTGAGGAACCAGAAATCATCGACACCTTCGACGACTAGATTCCGTTGGGCGACGAGGTAGCTCGCCGAACCGCTCATGCCCAGCGCAGCTTGAAGGACGAACTTGGCCTCGGGCTGACCGAGCGTCAGGTCTTCGGTTACGACTGGGCCGTTCGGCGTCTCGCTGAGAACCCGCACGTCGGCGGGTCGTTGGAGATCGATCATGAACGGCAGGTGGGTTGTGTAGAGGAGCGTGTTCTCCTCGGCGTAGGCCCGCATCCGGGCCAACAGGTCACGCTGGGCATCCGGGTGCAAGTGCAGGCCCGGCTCGTCGAGCAGGATCACGCAACCCTCGAACGTCCCGGCGCTCTCGTGCATGAACATTAGGTCAAAGGAGAAGAACCACTGAAAGCCCTTGGATCGCTCTTCGAGCCGGATCAGGGCGGGGTCACGTTCGTCTTTGACGAAAGTGTAGAAGTGGTGGCCGTCCGCCCGGAACTGCACTTCGTACTTCTTCTGCCGCCAGCGTTCGGAAATCTCCTTCGTCAATGTTGCCGAGGCGTCGTCAAGGTCGTATTGACGCTGCTCCCGGTCGGCCTCGGTTCCTTTCCTGACCTCTTCATTCAGATCGAGCCCGGAAAGGCTCAGGATCATCAGCAACGTCCTGTCCTCGTCGGTAAGCTGGCTGCGGTCGTTGCGGCTCTTGACTTGATCCAGTTGAGCGGAGCCGGTGAACGCCTTGTAGTCTGTCATGTAGATAAACGTCGGAATGTGCTTGACGACGTACTCGTGCGCCCGTTTCTGGATTGACGGCTCAACCGACAGGCGAGTGCTGATCCCGGCCTTCTCTGCGAGTTGGTCCTGGGTCCAGCCGAGTTCGGTTCGGCGTGTCTTGATGCGTTCGCCAACGGTTGCCATATCCTGCGGCTCTTGCCAGGTACGTACCGGAAAGGCATCTTGCCCATGTCACTTTAGCGACGGGTATTGTATAGCGGACTTCTGTTTCATGCGATGAGACACGGAGCAGATCGATCAGGCGATGGATGCTTCACGGCCCGCACGGTGATCGGCTCGGCCACGTCCACCCCCCGCCATCACCGACGATCCCGGCGGGCCGAGCCGCTCGCAGCTGGCGGCGTCGATCTTGATGACGCCAACTTCGATAGCCCAGCTACTATCGCTCGAAGAGATCCGACGCTTCCTCGATGGAGCCTACACAGCGGAAGTGATGCTTCGTCAATCGCTCTCTATAAAGGATCGCATTGCAACGGGGGAAGCAGAAAAAAAAGCCTGGCTCTTGACAACGGCATGTGGCCTAGGTAACATGAAAGTAACTATAAGGCCATCAAAAAAAGGAGGTCTGGCGTGGAGCAAAAGAAAAAACGGAAGCAGTTGTCGGGAGGAGCCAAACTGAAAGCCTCGGGCCGCAAGGCGATCATGCTCGGGGTCACGCCAGCGCAATTCGACAATCTCAAACTTGCCGCTTCGCTTGAGATGCGGCCTGTTTCACAGTTCGTCACGTTCTACGCCGTCCAGGCGGCAGAGACGGTGATCGCAAATGCAAAAGGACGAGACAAATAGGCAACTCGATTCGAGGAGGATGAATATGCGACTTGTGAAAAAACTCTTTGCGAGACATTTCCCCGAGATCGTTGCGGCGCTCAAGGAAGACCTTGAGGGATGGGGCGAGATCCCAGATGGCCCGTTCAATACTGATCCTCTCCTTGAACCACAGCTGGACGTTCTGTCAGAAAACCCGGAGTGCTGGATCGAAGACTCAGAAACGAGAGATGGAATTCGTTACCTGTACGTTGTGTACGTCTGCGATGCGACGATCCGGTGCAAGAAATACGACGACAACGGCCCGGACGAACCGCTCTCCTTGCACGGATACGCTGGCGGCGTGACCTATGAGGTGCCCGTTTCTTTCGAGATTGATCGGGAGACGGGCGACAGCTTCGTCGCTGACATCAATTGCATTGCTTGGCAGAAGTGGCCGCACTGGATGAATTAGCGGCCTGGTCCACATCATGCGAAGGAGTAGCCATGTCGAAAGCCGTTATCACGTTCTTGTTTGACGAGGGCCAGATCTTCCAAGAGTCCAGGGAACTGACGGACAGCTATTCTGAATCCCTCTCGGCTCGATTGAAGCGGATCGCATACGCACGGTTGCCGTTGTTGGCGTCCTGCGCCAAAATTGTGCAAGTGAATGCCAAGGGGCATCCGCTTGAAAGAGTTGATTTGCGGGGAACCGGCGGCGCATACGCTCATGCACGAGACGCCCTCAAATTGATGAACGACGACCGAAACACGAGCATTTTCTTGCGAGGTGTCCCACGGGAGGTGTACGCTCGCCACGAATTGACACCCAAGGGCATTGCCGCATTCGGATCTTTCAGCAAGACCTTGAAGGGGTGCGGTGCCGTCGTTATTCGCCACGGTGAAGCGGTCCCCATCAGTAAATTGTGGCCAAGCCACCAAACGCTGTATTCCTACAAAAAGGACAAGAAGGCAACCCTTCACAGACTGATCTCCATCCTCGGTGACGAAGAGGCGCAGCGGGTCTGGCAAGAGTTGAAGGAGAAACGGGAAGAGCGGAGGCAACCCGATGCAATGCCATCCTGAAATTAGCGGCTCACCACATGGCTCGCAAGAAAATCTCCCGCAACGCTTCGTGGCAAGATCGTGAAGGGCTCCATAGCTTTATTGCCATTACCGAAGGGCAACTCGAATGCGTATGCTCATTTGGAGGATGCGATGAAAACTGTCAGGAGTAGTAGCGCCGACGAATACCTCGAATCATTCTGGAAGAGAGAGCATAGACCACCGAAATGTAGCGACCTTCCAGAGCCAAAAAAGAGACGTGAAGCTATCCGTCAGAAGTTTCCGTACAAGTTCCCATTCGACGGAAGTAAGGAAGTGACCTGGCACATTTGCCAAGTATCTTCGGTTTCAGAACTTGAGCAACTGTGGATGCACAAAAGCGGCGATTGGCTCGACAAACACAAACTGTGGCGGGGTTCTCACTTGCTAAGCGACTTGGCACGAATTGCCATTGATACCAAGTTCTTTGTGTTGGACCAGGACCGTGGCAGTTGCAGGAAGAATTATGACGACTGGAAAATAAAAGGTCTGAATGGACAACTAGGCGGCGATGACAAGCCGCTTCTTGTGGAACATCCAGATTACACTGACATTCTTGACGGGTTCGGAAGACTGCTTCCGTATCTGGTTCTTGTTTACGAAGGGATGGACTTCTATCCTTTTTAAGCATTTCTGGCTATCCCGGTGAATTAACACGCCGCTGGTTATCCTGTAGAATTCAGGCGTGGTTCTCGCACAAGCGAATCAAGGAAGCAACCAAAAGGAGTAACCTAATGCCGAAGCAACGGAAAGCGTGGATGACCAGCCCGGCGAAAAAGCCAAACTCAACTCTGCCTGGCACGGTCAAGGATGAACTGGATACCAAAGCCAAGGAGTTGATCGAATCGGTCTTGAAGGCCAAGCACGTTCTGCCGACGCCCGAGGGCGGTCAGTTCAATTCCATCGTGGACATCACGATCAAGTGGCTGGGATCGAAGTGCTATTTCGTCTCGATCTACCGCACGCCATCCCAGGAAACCTTCGAGGCAAGATTTGCCCGGATGGAATACGTCGGCAATGCCAGGTTCAACCTGTCCTTCATGCGCCACACTGAGCAGTGGGTCGGACTTTACATGGGGCAGACCGTGGACGAATGTTTGAAGGCGATCAAGGAAGATCCGTGGTTCGTGCCGTGACTGTCCCGATCTGGGACTTTGAGAGGATTTCCATGCAGCTAAAACTTCAACACAGCAAGCCGGGAACCGGCCACTCGGCCCTTTCCCTCGACCAGGGCTATCTTGCCGACATCGTGAAGCGGCTGTCGTTTCCCCGAGTCTACGGCACGGCAGCGAATGCCAAGGCCGAAGTAATCGTGGCCGACGAGTTCTTGAGAATGTTTGGGGCTTGTGATCGGGTCGGCAACACTCGGAACGTCTGCTTCGGCTGGCCTGCGGAAGCACGCATCCTGATCGGGGCGCACTTCGATTCCGTGCCGAACACTCCTGGGGCCGACGACAATGCCAGCGCCGTGGCAGTCATGCTGGCAACGGCAAAGGCACTTGGCTGGCGTAAGGACGTGATGTACGTTGCCTTCAACGGCGAAGAATGCGGCTTGGCTGGCTCCCGTGAGTTCGTCAATGAAATGTCTGGCGAACTCAAGGTGCTTGCACAAGTGCATGTGCTGGAAATGGTCGGCTATCGAGATCGTCGTCCCAATTCCCAGAAGAATCCGTTGCCCATGATCCAGGCTCCGACAACCGGGGACTTCCTCGCCGTCGTAGCCAACAAAGGTAATCTGGTCGGGCAGATTATCGAAGCAGCCGGATGTATTTCGGTGCCGGTCGTCGGGCTGGCGATTCCGGCGGAACTAACATTGGACGCAATCAGTCAACTTTCCCCGCACTTGCTGCGCAGCGACCATGCTCCGTTCTGGAAGAAGAACATTCCCGCCGTCATGTGGACGGACACGTCTGAGTTTCGCAACCCCAACTACCACCAACCGACCGACACGCCTGACACGTTGGATTACGAGTTCATGGCAGAGATAGGCAAGTTGCTCGTTACGGTCGTGGGGCAGGCGGTTTCGGCTTCGTAGCCCATCGAGACGAAATCGTGATGTCGAGGTCGGAATATGGAACTTCTCTTGCTTCTCTTCGTGTGTTCCGGGCTACTGCTGGCCGGGCTTTCGATCCCGCTCATCTTGGGCAAGATCGGCCCGAACCCGTGGTACGGCTTCCGGGTTGAACGCACGCTTTCCGACCCGGCGGTGTGGTACGCCGTGAACGCCTACTCAGCAAAGTGGTTGCTGGCGGTCGGCATCGTCAACATCGTGAGTGCCGTGGTCTTGTATTTTGTGCCCGAGATCGACGTAGCGGTCTATGCTTCGTCCTGCGGGGCAATCGCTGTAATCGGGCTGGTCTTGGGGCTCATTCAGAGCTTCCGTTTTCTTCGATCATTGAATCAGGATTAGCGTGGCTCCCTCTCGATGAATGAGGCTTGCGAGCGGTCACCTGACGAAGGCCAGACGTTTACTCGGAGGCTGCAATGAATGATCGTCGCCGAGGAGCCCTGATCGGCTTGGCCGTGGGTGATGCCCTCGGAGCCGCTGTCGAGTTCAAATCCCCAGGCAGCTTTCCACCTGTTACCGGCTATCGCAGCGGCGGGCCACACAGATTGAACCCAGGTGAGTGGACCGACGACACAAGCATGGCGCTGGCCTTGGCCGACAGCATCGCCACGGTAGGCTGGGATCTGAACGACCAAGCCAGCCGCTACGTCGAATGGTGGCAGACCGGCAAGTATTCGGTGAATGGGCGCTGCTTCGACATCGGGATCACCACCAGTGATGCATTGAGCAACTTCGTCACGAAAAAAAACGCACTCACTTCTGGCGACCGTTCGGACGAGGCCAGCGGCAATGGTTCGATCATGCGATTAGCCCCGGTGCCGATCCGATACGCCGATCTTTACCCAAGTAAGATCGAAGAGCTTTCACGTTTGGCCGAAGAGTCCAGCATCCCGACACACGCCAGCGATCAGTGTCGGTCAGCGTGCCGGTATCTGGCGACCGTCCTTGCCGCTCTAATCCACGGCGACGTTCGTGATACGGTCCTCGCCTCGGCCTGGAAACCGTTGCAACAACTCAACGCCATCAAGCCGCTGAATCCCTCAATTCAGGACATCGCCAACGGGAGTTACCGCAAGAAGCAACCGCCCGTCATCAAAGGGTCGGGATGGGTAGTCAAGAGCTTGGAAGCAGCGCTGTGGGCCTTCCACGATTCCGACAGTTTTGAGGAAGCCGTCTTGAAGGCCGTGAATCTGGGCGACGATGCAGACACGACCGGGGCAATCTGCGGGCAGTTGGCTGGGGCGTATTGGGGTGAATCGAAAATCCCCGAATCGTTGCGGGTGGGCCTGGCACGAATCGACCTGCTGGAAAAGGCGTTGGCAGGAATTGTCGTCGCATGACTGCCATGCCGTCTATTTCTGCTTGATAACCCAAGCGATGTGCTTCCTGACCGCCTCGTTTTCAAGAAGCAGTTCCTTGGTGTGGTACTTTTCGGCGAGTTCTTTTTCGTTCGGAATCAGGTCATGGATTCCATCGTGGCATTCCTTGCAGATCATGAGGCTTCGCTTACGCATCTCTTTTTTGCCATAGCGTTTTACGTACCTTTTCTTCGTGTGAACCGCCTTGGGGACGAGGTGGTGCTTGGTCAGCTTTTTTAGACGGCCACACAATTCGCAGCGGTCTATCTGCTCGACCGCTTCGTGTCCGTTCTGCTCGTGCCGTTTACGCATGACGCCTCTCCGCTCGGGGGCTTCCGAACCAGACTTGGCACCCCTGCATTCTACGCCTTTGGCCTCAACGCAGACGCAAAGGTACGCCAGCATTCTCAGCACTTTCGTCATGACCGGCTTCCACCGATTTTTCCTGGGAACAGAACCAGACCATGCCGGTGAAAGCAACGGCCCGCCATCGCCGATTCTCCTTTCGGCCCCCACCGACAAGGAGCGACTATGCTTGACGATTCCCTGCGCCTTCAAGAAAACCCGCAACTCCTGGCCCTGTTGACGCATTACGCTCAGGTGGGATCGGAAGATCGAGCAACGTGGCGACAGCGACTGATGCAAATGGAAGGCGTCGAGCCGAAGCAACTTTCGGCGCTGCACGGCGACTTGATCGCATTCGATTGGATCGAGCAGAATACCGGGCAAACGCTTTCTGCTTGCTACCGGATCACGGTGAGTGGTCTGCGTGAGTATCGGCGATTACACGGCGTCGAGATCGTGGAAGAGCGTTCGGAAACGTCTGAAAAATCGCAGGCAAGATTTACCAGGAGGAAGAAGCAGAAGAGCGATTCACCAGAAGTGCCTGCCGTTGCTGCTTCGGAAGAACCGCTCGTTCCTGCTGCGTGAGAGGGGCGATCACCATCAACCTTCCCCGCCAATGTCGATCCATTCGTCGCTCAGGGGACAAGACATCATTTTTTCGTTCACGATGTTTACCTCCATAGGGTATGCGTGGGGGCTTGCACGCCGAAACTGCCGAACAACAATTCTCACTGACTTACATTCGGAATAATCTCAGCCATCCCAAACGCAACCCAAGAGATTCGGTGATCCTGGTTGCTCGTCTGCGCCGACTTGCAGAACATTTGCGAGAGTCCATCGTGCCAAGTGAAAACTCGCAATCCGTTTCGTTAGCGCAGTCTTCCCGGTCCTTCCGAAAACTCGCCTAGCTTACCGTGGGATCGGGAATGGAGCGGCGAGGGATGCACATTTACCTGTGGGCTGAGTGGGCTGCATATCTGCGAGTGCGAGATGTGTGGTGACTTTGCCGTGTCAAATCTTACAAGCCCTTTGGCGCTTCTTGCAAAGGCGTCGGGGCGCTGTCGAAGCCGTTGAGCGGGATTTTCGAAGTGAATCCAGTGCGGCGCTGGTGGTTGCGCCGAATCGACCATCGGAGTGAATCCTCTGGCACGCTGATTGCTTATTGAATGGCGACCCCAATCGTTCATCGAGAGGGTTACGGCTCACTGATGGTTTCCCCCAGACTGTCACGGGCTAATCCTCTCCTCGTCATACTCCCGCCACGAACCTATCCCCCGGCCTCCTCCCCAAGCCACCTGCTCACCCCGGCAGGTGGCTCTTTTTTCCTTTGACGAACTGCCCCCTGAGAACTCTGGGAGAACAATCCAGGGCCGTCGTGTTGGACTTGGATTTGGGAAATAGCGCATCCAAGTGCGCTCGTGCGGGTAATGTAAGATGGAGAGCGGGCGAACTACCCGGCAAGAAGGGCAGGAAATGACGACCCAGATGAGCAAGGTCATCCAACACCTACGCAGCACCATCCTGCTGCGGGACGGAGCGGACCTGACCGATGGAGAACTTCTGGAGTGCTTTGTGAGCCGTCGAGAGACTGCGGCCCTCGAAGCGCTTGTGCGGCGTCATGGGTCGATGGTATGGGGCGTTTGTCTCCGCATCCTCCACAACCATCACGACGCCGAGGATGCTTTCCAGGCCACCTTCCTCGTCCTCGTCCGCAAGGCAGCGTCGGTCACGCCGAGGGAGATGGTTGGCAACTGGCTGTACGGTGTAGCCCGACAAACGGCGCTCAAGGCAAGGGCAACGACGGCGAAACAGCGGACAAGGGAAAGTCAGGTTGTGGAAATGCTCGACCCAGCCGTGAAGGAACAAGACCTCTCCGGCGACTGGCAGTTGATCCTCGACCAAGAGTTGAACGGTCTGCCCGACAAGTACCGGGTCGCTATCGTAATGTGCGATCTGGAGGGGGAGACTCGCAAAGAGGCAGCACGGCAACTCGGTTTGCCCGAAGGCACGCTGGCAGGGCGGCTGACCAAAGGGAGAGCGATGTTGGCAAAACGTCTCGCTCGGCACGGGCTTGCGGTGACGGGCGTCACCCTGGCGGCATGGCTGTCCCAGGCCGCTGCCTCAGCAAGTGTGCCGACTTCAGTGTTGTCTTCCACGATGAAGGTTGTGACGCTGGTTGCGGCGGGGAAAACGGTGGCTACAGGGCTGGTTTCCGCCAAGGTCGCCGCTCTTACGGAAGGAGTGCTGAAAGCCATGTTGATAAGCAAACTAAAATCGGTTGTCGCCGTCGTGCTGGTGCTTGGCTTCATCGTTGCCGGGGCGACTTTTCTCTCTTGCCGCACGTCGGCAGCGCAGGGCGACAAACCGCCCATTGCGGAGAAACCCGTGGAACCGGCAGCGAAACAGGAGAAGGAAAAGGACAAGGAGAAAGAGCCATTCACCGCCTGGGGCAAGGAAGTTGGTGGCCTGCAAGCGGGCTTGGGATACCATCCCAGCCAGAAGCGGGCCTACAGTCACGGCGAAACGGCAAGACTCGTCGTCCGAGTCCGCAACGTCGGCAAGGAGGAGGTCAAGTTCCAGTACCTCCGGCACTTCTTCATCGAGAACCCGCCTGCCGTGATGGATGACAAGGGTAACTCAAAGACGGCAGCGCCAGAGGGATTTACAAGCCCCTGGACGTGAGCCTGACACCGGGGAAGGAAATCGAGCTTTACGAATTGAACCTCGAACTTGGCGAGGGCAATGACCGTGGCGGGGTGCCCAAGGACTCGACCCTATTTGGAATGGGGAAATTCACTGTGCAGTACGAACGGATTCTTGGGAACACCTCATTGTCGTCGGTGTCAATCAAATTCGACCCCATCCTGAGCAAGCTCGCTACCGGGAAGTTGGAACTTGAAGTGAAGGAAGCAAAGAAGCTGCCGGACAAAAAGGAGAAGGAGGGCTTCACCGCATGGGGCAAGGAGGACGGTGGCCTGCAAGCAGGCTTGTGCTTCAGCAATGCGAACGACATTCGCATCGGTGGGAAGGCCAAGGCGGTCGTCAAACTACGCAACGTCAGTAGCGAGGCAATCTTTGTCTCGGCCTGGCCGTTGTGGTTGGTTGGGCCTCCACGAATCGTTGATACGCAGGGCAAACCTGTCCGTACCACTACGCCCCCTGCACGGGTTGGCATAAAAATCGACCCTGACCCACTCATTCTGAAGCCAGGCCAGACGGTTGACCTGGATAAGATCGATGTCATCGTCAATGAAGTCCATCAACTGGTGAGGGCTCCTGAACGTCTCGTCGATTTTTTTGCAATCCATGTTCAGCCTGGTAAATATAAAGCCGACTGCATCGGGTTCCTGAAAGAACTTCCCAGCCTCGCCACTGGGAAATTGGAACTGGAAGTAAAGGAGGCAGAAAAGCCGCCGCAGTCGGGATTGCCGAAACCGATTATCGAGAAGAAGAAAGTGTACACGCCAGATGAAGTGCTGCTGGAGCAAGAGAAAGCGAGAGGGAAGGCCATCGACGGCAGCAACTCAAACATTGTGACCGTGGAATTCAGCGTCCAAGCAGTAACAAAGCCAACTGAGATCAAGTTGACTTCGGAGAAAGGTTCTCCCTTCGTCGTCGGCCACGGCCCCGACGATATGTGCCTCCATCCTCAGCCTCTAAGGAAATTTGAAGAGAAGCAGTTCACAGCCATTCTGACTTCAAAAGCTCTGAAGCAACTCCAGGGCATCGGAGTCCAAGATGTCGGCAAGCACTTTATCGGGAAGACCATTCGAGTTTCGGGGCAGATCAAACAGCATACTTACTCCGGCGACGACCCGCCGATTGAGCCGCATTACGATCTGGTCATTGAAAACGTGAGCCAGTTAGAAGTCGTGGACTGAAGGTAGCCTTTGCAAAGTAACCACTCTGCCTCGGTCGTCGTCAGAAATCGCTGATTTGCAACGTCATTCCTTCTCGCCGCTATCGGTCTAACGAAATGACACCGATTTCATCGGCTGCTCGTTAACCTCCAACCGGAACACGTCGGGCCGGGCGTAATGGCCTACGACATCGAAATCGAACTTGGCACGAGGCAGGTCCGCCAAGTCGAGGTCAGCCGTCAAGATGCACTCCTCGTCATATTTCGGTCCAGCCAAAACTTGACCGAGCGGCCCAATGATGCAGCTTCCGCCTCGGATGAGAATCTGCTGCGAAGCCGGGAATTGATCCGTTGGATACTCGGTGGGGAGATCGCTCCGTCGAAGAACCTGACATGCAGACAAGACGAAGCAACGGCCTTCGAGGGCGATGTGCGTCACGGTCGGTAGCCAGGTGTCCCGATCATCGACGGTGATGGCGCAGTACAACTCGATTCCCTTGGCATACATCGCCGTTCGCAGCAGCGGCATGTAGTTCTCCCAGCAAATCACCGATCCGATCTTGCCGATGCTGGTCGCCAGGACCGGCATCGTAGAGCCATCGCCGTTGCCCCAGATCACTCGTTCCATCGCTGTCGGCATCAGCTTGCGGTGTTTGCCAAGTAGATTGCCATCAGGCCCGAAGAACAACGCCGTGCAGAACAGCGAGCCGCCGTCCTTTTCGATAACGCCAACGACGATGTGAACGCCATGTTCTTTAGCCACGTTGCCGATAAACACGGTCGCTGCGCCCGGCACGTCGATGGCGCTCTCGAACAGGCGACGGAATTCATCACGTCCTGGCGTCGTGCGAATGCCAATGCTGACACCGAAGTCGTGTCCCTTCGGATAACCGGCGATGAAAGCTTCGGGGAATACAACGAGTCCGGCACCCTGTTTGGCGGCGTCCGCAGTCAAGTCGGCGAGTTTCTGAAGGGACCGCTGGGCATCGAACATCACTGGCGCAGCCTGAATGACGGCGACTCGCACTCTGGACGACGGCGTGTTTACCATTGGATGGCTCGGTGCGGTTTGAGGGGAGGAAGGGGCGGTGCTATTGTAGGCGGCATGCGTCATTCCACCGCCGAACCGCCGGTCCTACAATGACGCCATCACGTTTGCAAAGGACTCCACGAACATGAACGCTGTCGATTTGGTTCAGCGCCTTCACCAACATCGAGCCTGGGTGAACGCCAACCTCTTGAATGCCGCCGCAACCCTGACCGACGAGCAGTTGCGGTCACCGTTCCCTATCGGCCAAGAATCGATCTGGAAGTCATTGGTCCATCTCCACGCTGCCGAATACGTTTGGCTGGAAGCGTTGCTTGGAAACGAAGACCCTCTACTGCCTGGAGATTTACCTGGAAAGCTGCCGGGCAATCAGCAGGGCAATGGCGGGATCACGGATCTGAACGACCTTCGCCAAAAATGGTCAGCCCTGGAACAGCGATGGGTCGGGTATCTGGCATCGCTCAAGCCCGAAGCCCTCGATGAACTGGTCTATAAGAAAAGCACGAGTTCCGGCTTGGGAAAGCGATTCGGAACCCGCCGTGGCGACATATTGTTGCATGTATGCACACACGCCCAATACACCACCGCTCAGGTCATCAATATGCTTCGGCAGGCCGGTGCGGAAAAACTGCCGGACGTGATGCTGATCTCGTTGGCCCGCCAAGAAGGAACCTAAACGCAGGGCGATCATGAAAATCCTCTTTCTGCACGGCTGGCAATCAGTCCCCGGCGGCGTCAAACCGACCTACCTCGTCCGGCACGGCCACACGGTCATCAATCCGAAGTTGCCCGACGAGGACTTCACTGAGGCGGTGCGCATCGCCCAGGCTGAGTTCGACAAGCACCAGCCCCAAGTCGTCGTCGGGTCAAGCAGAGGCGGGGCCGTGGCGATGAACATCAACAGCGGTGATGCCCGACTTGTCCTGCTTTGTCCCGCCTGGAAGAAGTGGGACTCGGTGAAAAAGGTGAAACCCAGTACGGTGATCTTGCACTGCCGGGCCGACGACGTGGTGCCGTTTGGCGACAGCGAGCAACTTGCGAGACAAAGCGGAGCGACGTTGATCGAACTCGGCAGCGATCATCGGTTGGCCGACCCGGAGCCGTTGGCGGCAATGCTGAGGGCGTGTGTCGGTGCGTAGTAGCTGACCTCGCCAAACAAGAACTGATGAAACAACCGTTCTGTTGCCCTGGACGAAAAGGAGCTTCTGGATGATTCGTTGCGCAATTGTTCTGACCGCATTCTACACCATGAGCCTGAATGGGTTCGCCCAGGACACGAAAGGTCCACTTGCCGATCTGCCCAGCAAGCCGGGGGCGCACATTGAAAAGATCAAGGCGATGGGCGACAACGAATGGCTGAATCTTGGTGCCCCCGCAGCAGACCCGAAATGGGGAAAAGCAAGAGGCAGTTCATGGGGCGCTAAAGCCCTGATCCTGGCACCCGACAAGCGAGGAGCCTTCCTCTACGGCGAAGGTGTCCACGGTTACGTCAAGCCCGATGGACACATCATGGACGACTTGTGGTTTTACGACATCAACAAGCACGCCTGGCTATGTCTTTACCCTGGAATGAACACGAAGACATTGACGCAACGAGTGAAAGACAAGCAACTGTTGATTGACGAACATGGTCAGTTGATCGACAGTGACAAGCAGCCTGTACCGCTCCACCCGTTGGTCCACGCCTGGGGCTATTTGACCTACGATTCCGACCGAAAGAAGTTCGCCTTTCTCATTTGGTCGAGCGAACCGATACCCCGGTACTTCCTGGGCGGCGAGAAGCTGATGGACGAAGGGTTGAAACTGCTTGAAGAGCAGTTGAAAGGCAAAAAGAAATCGGTCTTCTCGCCCTGGTTCTACGACGTGGCGTCAGGCAAGTTTGAGCGATCTCCTTCAAACAATTCAATGACCATCGGCGCAGGAGGTTTTCCCCAGTTCCACTATCTCCCGTCAAAGAAGCAATTCTTTGCAGTGGGTTCCAGCACCGTTGCGATCTTCGATCCTGCCAAGAATCAGTGGACCGATGCCAAGCCGAAAGGCCCGCCCCCCAAAGGGTATGATGCCTGCGGTTGCTACGATTCCAAGCGGGGACGGATTTATCGAAACGATGGTGACGGCTCAAAAGGTGAAGGATTTATGGCCTACGACATCGAGAAGAATATCTGGAGCCATTTGAAGCCCACGGGAACTGAGCCAGAACCGGCCAACACCAACGCAGCGTTCTACGAGTACGACGCTCGCCTCGACCTCGTTGTGGCGCTCCACTTCAGAGGAAAAAAGCCGGGCATCTACATCTACGACCCGAAAAACAACTCCTGGGCAGACCCGATACCATTCCCCGCAAACGGCCCCAAGTTTCAATACGCCGCCAACACGTTTTTCGACCGAGAGTTGAATGCCAATTTCTGCCACGTCGCCGGTGACAGCAACGACAATGGCGTGATGTGGGTGTATCGGCACAAGAAATAAGAAAACCGTATGAGCCGCAATGCCTTCATCAACGGCATCGAGATCAAGCTGCCGAATCATTGAGGAACAAACATGAAGCGATGGATAGGGCTGTTTCGTGGGATCAACGTTGTCGGCAACAACCGTCTACCGATGGCAAGCCTGGTTCGTCACCTCGAAGCCGTGAAACTGAAGAACATCAAGACCTACATTCAGAGTGGGAATGTTGTCTTCGACACGAAATCGACAATCCTGACTTCGCTCACGAAGAAAATCGTCGCAAGGATCGAAGAAGAGCATGGCTTTGCGCCAAAGCTCCTGCTTCTCAGCCCCGACACCTTGCAGACAGCGCTCAAAGACAATCCGTTTCCCCAGGCCGCTGCCGAACCCAAATCGCTTCACTTTTTCTTCCTCGAAAAGCCGTCACTGAAACCCAATACCAAGGCTCTTGAGTCAGCCAAAGCAGAAACGGAATCGTATGTGTTGACCGACCGTGTTTTCTATCTTTACGCACCAGATGGAATTGGCCGATCAAAGTTGGCCTCGACAGCAGAGAAACACCTGGGAGTGACGGCAACGGCTCGCAATCTTCGCACAGTGGAGAAACTGATGGCATTGGCCTTGGAAACGTGATCCCACTCCCAGGGCAGCAAGGCCACTACTCGACGTTGTGCCCAGCCTGGCGAAGCGCCGCCACCGCCCTATCGAAGCACTCTTCCTTCACCAGCAAATAATCAGTGTCGAATGTCGAGATCGCAAAGACGCTGATTCCGGCATCGGCCAACGGCGTCACCAACGAAGCCAGGACGCCGACCGTCGAGAATGGGATCGGCCCGGCCAGCTTCAAACACCGCCAATCACGTTCGCAACGGACGCCCTCGGGCAGGACGGACTGATCGCAAACGATGGAAAGCTCTTCCGTTGTGCGAGTGATCGAGAAGAACGTGCCGGTCGCCGCCCACGATGGGATGGCTGCACCGGGCTCAAGACGACAAACGGCGAATGTGCCTGGCAGAGGCGTTAGTTGATGAACGGTCATTGCGCCGTCGCTCCTAGCCTACAGATCGTAAAACGGCGGGGCATATTGAACATCGCCGACAATATCTTCCAGCGCATTTGGAACCAACTCAAGCGCCATCCACGCTTCACAACCGCCGAAGGGAGAGGACAACGGCACGGCCAGCTTCATTGAGAACCCGAACTTCGGATAGAAGTCCGGGTGTCCCAGCACGATGACGATGCGATGACCTTGCTCTCGGCAAACTCCAAGGCCCCGGCGGACCAGGGCCGAGCCGATCCCTTGTCGCTGGAACACTGGCAAGACCGCCATCGGAGCAAGCGCCAGTGCCGAGACAGTTCCTGTTGTGGTGATGATCGGCAGGTCGCTCAACAAGATGTGGCCGACAATTTGGCCGTCCTTATCTGCGACCAACGAGCAGCGAACGTAGCCGCCGTCACGCAGAGCATCGACGAGGCGGGCCTCGGCGTCCTGGCCGAAGGCGAAACTGTTGACCGAGCGGATTGCCTCGTAGTCATCGCTGGTCTCGGGTCGAATGATGATGCTCATGCCCCTTTGCTCCTCTGTAGCTCGAACTTGTAATGAAAGAAACCCGAATCTTTCTGCCAGCCTTGCCTTTCGTAGAGAGCCTGAGCAGCGACATTTTCGACCGCCGTAGACAGCACGAGCCTCGCAGCGCCAGTTTGCGTGGCATGATCCCTTGAAGCCATTAGCAGGCGTGCGCCAATTCCCCGCCGACGTACTTTCTCGACGACGAAGAGATCGTTCAGAATCCAGATCGGCTTCATCGACACCGAGGAAAACGAAGGGTAGAGCTGTGTGAAGCCGAGGGCATTCTCGTTCTCGACTACAGCGAAAATGACCGACTCGCCTCGTTGAAGCCGCTCGAACAAGAACTGGCGTGCGCCTTCGAGGTCCGGGGGTTGTCCGTAAAACTGCCGGTAGGCATCAAACAAAGGAGCGATCAGTCCGATCTTTTCAGACGTGACCCCGATGATTTGCAAGTCCTGTGTCATGGTGCTTCCTGGTTTGTTGCGGTGTTTGAGCAGGACAGAAACTGGTGGAGAGATTCATGATGTTGGTGTAGGTACTTGTGTGGCCGCTGGTCGGGCTCCCATCACCTCGGCAAGTCGGCTGTAGAACCTCGTCGGCTCCAAACTCGGCGGCAGGGACGAACATTCTCCTGCGCCCATATCGACCACGATCCAGTTCCCGGCCTCGGCCTCTGCAACGTCCATCGTGAAAAATGGGGCATCGAACCGTTGGGCCAGGGTGACGAACGGGGACCAATCGACGGGGTTTTCGGATTGCCGGTGATAATGCGAAGCGATCAACAGTTGCCGTTTCCAGAAGAAGAGGCGATATTCTTCACACATCGGATACTCCCTCGGGCTCGCTCCACGGGATCTCAGTGGCACGAATTGCTTCACGACGAAGCCTCGGAAGAACGTCTTCCCTTGCTCCCGTTTCAGGTTGTCCGCAATTCGTTCAAAATTCTCCCGGCCCGAGCCGCCGGGAACAAAACACGCTTCATGCCAAAGGTGCTTGGCCGATTTGACGTGATCTTTGATGACGAAGGGGCCGTCGCCCAGCTTGCGAGATAAACTCCAGGCGAGGTACGAATCAGGCGTCTCAGTCCAGACGGCACTCGGGGAGACTTCACGGATTTTGGGGTAGTAGGTGGGAAAGTAGGTCACTTCTGCGTATTGCGCCGCCGAGCTTACCAGGGGGTAACCACGGGCCAACAGCGCCTCTTGAAATCGATGAAACAACTCCTCGGTGAATATCCAGCCCCGGTAAACGGTTTTCGTTCCATCCCCAGGTGGAAGATGCTTAAAGGCGAGGTCGATCTCCCCGGACGAAAACGCCTCCTCATCGAAAAGGAAACAAGAGAAGCCCAGTGATTTCGCAGCGTCAAATTCGGGTTCAAAGATTGGCTCCGGCAGCTTGCGCATCATCGGGTTCTGAGGAAAGAGGACGTTCATGCTGATTCCCTGGATGAGAAACGTGGGGGCAGATCGCTCCACCCCCACGAGGTTCACTCGACGACTTCGGTGATGACGCCCGAGCCCACCGTCTTGCCGCCTTCCCGAATGGCGAAGTGGCTCCCGATGTCGAGGGCCACCGGCTTATCGAGGCTGACAATCACGGCGGCGTTGTCACCTGGCATCACCATCGCCACGCCTTCCGGCAGCTGCATTTCGCCAGTGACGTTCGTGGTCCTGAAAAAGAACTGCGGCTTGTACCCGCCGAAGAACGGCGTGTGCCGACCGCCTTCGTCCTTGCTCAAGACGTAGACCTCACCCTTGAATTTCAGCCGAGGCCGGATCGTGCGAGGAGCAGCGATCACTTGGCCACGCTGGATGTCGGCGCTCTTGATGCCTCGCAGCAGCAAGCCGACATTCATGCCAGCCTCGCCCTGGTCCATAGCGGCATTGAATGCCTCGACGCTGGTGACGACGCTTTCGAGAACGTCACCCAGACCGAGGATTTCGACCTTCTGGCCCACGCTGATGACGCCTTGCTCGATCTTGCCGGTCGCAACCGTGCCTCGGCCTTCGATGGTGTGAACCCCTTCGATGGGCATGAGGAACGGCTTCTCGATGGCTCGCTTCGGCTCTGGGATGTAGCTGTCCAGAGCGTCGAGCAACTTGCCGATGCAGGCGTTGAACGTCGGGTCGGCTGGGTTGTCCAGTGCGCCCCTGGCGTTGCCACGGATGAACGGCACCTTGTCGCCGTCGAAGCCGTACTTCGTCAGGAGGTCACGGGTTTCCAGTTCGACCAGATCGACCAATTCCGGGTCATCGACGAGATCGCACTTGTTCAGGAACACAACCAGTTCGGGAACGCCGATCTGCCGGGCCAGGAGGATGTGTTCCCTGGTCTGTGGCATCGGGCCGTCCACCGCCGAGAGCAGGAGGATGGCACCATCCATCTGCGCCGCCCCGGTAATCATGTTCTTGATGTAATCGGCATGGCCGGGACAGTCGATGTGGGCGTAATGCCGAGCCGCCGTCTCGTACTGGACGTGGCTGGTGATGATCGTGACCGTTTTGGTCGGGTCACGCTCCATGCCGCCCCTGGCGATGTCCTTGTAGCTCTTGATTTCGGCCAGCCCTTTGTGTGCCTGGACCGCAAGGATTGCGGCGGTCAGGGTGGTCTTGCCGTGGTCGAGGTGAC
>SXGT01869134.1_pt1 | contig 39084 bp, 30 predicted proteins | sample 3176221 | NCBI WGS metagenome assembly SXGT01 (sample SAMN11356862, study PRJNA531348) | freshwater metagenome | isolation source: freshwater sample F1-120 | place: China: Fuxian Lake, Yuxi | collected 2017-12-25 | reverse complement strand
TCCGATCACCCCGCCCGTGCCGTGGTCGATGAAGAAGCGCGGCCCGATCGTGGCGCCGGGGTGAATCTCGATGCCTGTTCGCGCGTGGACCGTCTCACTCAGCAGCCGCGGAGCGAGGCGCGCGCCGCGCTCGTAGAGCACGTGGGCGATGCGGTGAACGAGGATGGCCGAGAACCCGGGATAACAGAGCACCACCTCGGCGGGCGAGGTGGCCGCGGGATCCCCGTCGAGGGTGGCGTCGATGTCGCCCTCGCCGAGGCAGCGCAGGTCGGGTAGGCGCCGCACCAGGGTGGCTGCGCTGTCCGTGGCGAAGTCGAAGCACGGCAGACAGTCGCTGCTGCTCTTGTCGGCGCTGGAGCAGGCTGCGTGGCGCTCTAGCAGCACGAGGTCGCGGACGCGCTCGGCGAAGCGACCGAGGGTCTCGGCCGCGTCGGCGTCTGGCGCAAAGACCTCCGGGAAGAGCAGGGCGCGGGCCTCGTCTGCTACGAAGCGCGCCTGTTCCAGCGTGGGCAAGGGACGTTTGGGGACCGCGTCGAGGCGGCGGGCCAGGTGCTCCATCCGCGCGAGCGCGTCGTGCACAGCCTGTTCGAGGGGGCTCATGTCACTCCGCAGGGGCACCGGCGAGGATCCAGTCGCGGACCCGAGCCACCAGGCCAGGATCGAGGAGGTACGGGGCATTGCGCGGCATGTGGGCGACCACGGCGCCGGAGTCGTCGGTTGGCGAGCACTTCGCGAGAAGGGCATAGAGCCAGCTCTTCTCGGGGTCACCCGGCGTGACCAGCGGAAGTAGCGTGTTGGCCGTGGCCTTGTGGCTGAGCAACACGTCGTGTAGTGCCGGGGTGTCGAGCGCCAGCCCTGCGGCCGGCTTCGGGCCCCCGTGACACGCCGAGTAGCTACAGGCGGGCACGAAGATCGCGTCATTGATCGAGGCCAGCGTGGCCGGACCCGACGGGACGGCGTCAGCCGGCGTATCAGTGCACTCCTCGACCGGCTTGACCCCTACGTCGGTCCCCAGCTCGGGCGGCTTGTAGAGCGGCGCGGCGATCTCCTCCGGGGTGGGGAAGGTCTGCGAGGCGTTCTTCGGGATCCCGAGCACGGCGCAGGTCCCGACCTTGTCGAAGCCCTCGCTCGTCTCGAAGGTGTCGTCGGTGACGGCGACGGTGCCGTCGAACATGAGCTTGGACGAGGCGAGGCCGAGCATCACGCACATCTCCTGGTCCCCGATCCCCCAGCCGACCTCCACGTCGCGCGGGTTGTAGAAGCCGCACGTGAAGTTGAAGCCTTTGGAGCCAGTCATGTCGAACGGCGGATCGAACGCCTTGCCGTGCGCCTCGCCATCGAACTGCGTGATCTCGTGCAGCACCTCGCCGTCGCGCGGCCCGCCGTTCACGGACACCTCGAAGGCGTTCCCGAGGTAGTGGTAGTGCGGCAGAACCCAATAGACCTTGAGGTCGAGGTCCACTCCCGCCTGTTCCTTGTACACGTCTTGGAAGTTGCACTCGCCGCGATGGTTGGTCTGCGCGTCGGGCATGAGCTCGAGGTCGAAGTAGGTGAGACGGAAGGGGGTGGTGATGTCGACCACGTCGCGCGGGTGGATGAGGTCGAGCGTCATGCGGAGGGAGGTGGTGACCTCCTCACCCGAGAGGTTCAATAGGTGCACCTGCGAGACCACCTTGTGGCCCGGCGGCACCTTGACCACCACGCCGGGGGGCAGCCGCTGCTCCTCGAAGCGCGACTGCGTGGACTGGGCGAAGATCACGGTGCCGCTGATCGCTGCGCCGATCTCCTGAAAGTTGCGGTCGCCGCACTTGAAGAAGCCGTCGGGACCCGGGTACGTAGCCTCGGGCACCACGAACCAGTTCGAGTGGTGGAACATCCCGTCGTTGGCCAGGGCAACCCCATTCACGTAGACGGCCTGCTCGTTCTTCAGCGACCAGGCGACGCACGGTGAGCTCTCCTGGTACCCCTTGAGCGTCCGCTCGCCGAAGTCGTGGGTGAGGCTGAAGGTCTCCGGGGGTGGCTTCGGCGGCCCCGTGTCCACGCTGGTGTCGGCCCCGATGTCCGCCGCTTCGGGTGGGACGTCGCTCGGCGACGCCGTGTCCGCCGCACCACTGGAGTCGACAGGGGAGGGTTCGGTTGTGCTGCTCTGGCACGCGGTTGCGACGACCGCGAACCACACGATGGAGCCGAAGCGCATCTTGAGTCTCCCTCTCGAGACCTCCGAGGGCCGCCCTGCTTCGGCGGCACCTTGCCCGAGGCTCCGGACCGTACCGGACCCCACCCTGCCTGTCACTCACAGGGTGTGCGCAGCCCCAGGAACGCCCAGGAGTTGTCGCCGTGGTTGTGGAGGTGCAAGTGGACGGCGGCGCCAGCCGGGAGCTCCTCCGGCGCGACCCAGCGGGTCTGCACCATGCCGCTCTCCGAGGGGATCGGGATCGTGGCGTCCAGCACCGGGTGTCCTGCCACGCGGGCGGCGGCGTGCGCCTCCGCCGTAGCCGTGGCCGTGAGGGCGAAGTGGAACCAACGCAGCTCGAGCTCGGTGCCGCTCGGGATCGCCACGAGCGTTGGGGCGGTGGCGGTCATGTACGGGCAAGGACCGGTGGCAGTGGATAGCGCGGCCTCCTCGCCGATCGGCTCGACGTGCACCGCCCAGTCGAGGCACTTGGGCGCCGCCGGGCGGTGATCCCAGGGGTCCTCGAGGGCGTCGCGGATCACGGTGAAGCTCTCCAGCGACACGACGTGAGTGCACGGCGCGATCGCGGCCGGCGCGTCGCGGTCGGCACCCTCCTCTGAGCAGCCGAACCAGAGCACGCCGAGGCCCAGTATCCGGGGTGCCCGCCCGCGGGCTCGGACCAGCGGGGCCGGCGAGGGCCCTCTCATGCGGGCCAATACCGGTAGTCCACCGAGAGCCGCGGCGTGCTCCCGTTGTTCGGCAGGCTCGCGTGGACCGTGAGCGCGCGGAACGCGATCGCGTCGCCCGCCGTGAGGGCGCCGCCGTGCCAGTCGCTGTCCGTCAGCCTCGCGTCGGTGACGCCGCTCTCTCCTGGCCCGTGGTCGAGCAGGCCCAGGCGGTGCGAGGCCGGCCAGACGATCAACGGCCCGCTGTGGAGCGGCACGTCGACGACCGCCACCCAGACCGTCAGGGCGTCTTCCCGCCGCGAGTAGGCCGCGTCCTGATGGGGCCGCGTGACATGGCCGGGCTGAGCCACGCGGCAGATGTCGCCGCAATGGGCCACCACTGGGCCGACCCAGTCGGTCACGGACGCCCGGATCGCATCCCCCACCCCCAACACCCGGGGATCCGCCAGAAGGCGCTGCTGCAGCACCACCCAGCTCGGGTCGCCCGTGTTGGGGCTCAGCGCGTCCACGAACGCCTGCTGGAGCTTCACGAGAGCGTGGCCGGTCACGAGGCCGGGCAGGTGACGATACCCTGCGTCGTCGAGGGCGGACGCGTCGCGGCGGAGCGCCCCGAGCTCCCTCACTCGTAGCCCTCGAGCAGCCCCTTCGCGAAGTGCTCCGCAAGGAGCTCGTAGCCGCGCGTGGTGAGGTGTACGCCGTCGTTTTGCGCGAGGTTGGCTTTCTGCCACTTCACCATGGAGAGCGGCCCTCCCATGGCCTGGAAGGCGCTGAAGAAGCCGCATCCGAAGGACGCGCTGACCTGCGCCTGCGCCTCGTCGACCTCCTCAACCCGCTCACGCGGCTCCCACTGGTTTCGGCGAAGCTTCTTGGGCCGGTCCGTGGGCCCGATCAGCACGCACGCCGCGCCCGGGGCAGCGCTCTTCACCCGGTCGAGCACAGCCTCGAGCTTGCGGCGGTACGCGTCGAGCGACTGGTGGTGGTCTCCAGCCTCGTTCGTGCCGTACGCGAGGACCACGAGGTTGGGCTGACGGCGACGGACCTGCTCGCCCCACAGCGCCTCGTCGATGTCCAAGAGGTCTGCCGCCCGGGCGCCGCGGATCCCCAGCGTGTCGACCACGACGCCGGGGGCACCGCGCTCCAGGACGGCCCCGAGCAGCCGCACCTCACCGTCCGCCAGCGGACGGAGCTCGATCTCGTGGGATGCGTCCTCCATCCGGCCGACGAAGGTGCCAAACCCGGTGGCGCTGGCATGTGTGGACACGGTGGCGTAGGGCTGACCGTCCAAGAGCACCTCGAAGCCGCCGCCTCTCGGCTGCTCGAGGAAGAAGACCTCGAAGCGCGAGGCCGACCGGCCGAACGGGGAGCTCGTGGACGTACCGAAGAAGGCCCACTCGTCCGCGCTGCCGGCCGCGCACGAGAAGCCACCCAGCCCATAGAGTCCGTCCTCGCGGGACGTGTTGCCCAGCGCCTTGTCCACCACCCAGCCGTCGCTCGAGTCGAGGCGCACGTCCTGGTGGCGGTATCCCTTCCACGGTCGCGCGGGCATCAGGTAGCCGTGGCCCGCGTCTCCGAAGCGGCTCTGGAGGTACCGCCGGAGATAACCGGTGAAGAGGTCACACTCGGTGTGACTTGCGCCGAACTGCAGGATGCGGGTCTGGTCTACCCCGCGCGCGGTGCGCTTCAGCGCCTTGTGGAAGGCGGAGAGCGCCTTCCCACCCGGGTCTTGTATGACCGGAGGGCGGGCGCCGGCTAGGCCAGCGAGGAGCAGCGGGATTAGGGCGTAACCGACGCGGCGCGCCATGGGCACCGTTGATACGGGACCCACGGCGCGGCGTCAAAGGGAGGGCGGCCGAACGCGGGCGAACGTCAGTCCGTGATGACCGTGAACTCGATGCGCCGGTTGAGCGCCTTGTTCTTCTTCGTGTCGTTCGCGGCCTTCGGCTTGGTCTCGCCGTAGCCCTCGGACACGAGCCGCTCGGCTGCGACACCGTTGCCGCTCATGTACTCACGAACCGACGCGGCGCGCGCCGTCGAGAGCTTCATGTTCATGTCGTCGTCGCCGTCGGCGTCCGTGTGCCCCTCGATCCGCAGGCGGACGGTGGGCCACTTGAGGAGCACGGCGACCGCCTTGTCGAGGATCACGAAGCTCTTCTTCTGGATCTTGGCCGAGCCCTTATCGAAGAAGATCCCCTCGATGGCGCCCGTGAACTTCTGGACCTCGGCGGGGAGGCAGCCTTGCTCCTCCTTGACGCCGGGCTGGTCCGGGCACTTGTCGTCCGCGTCGAGGATCCCGTCCCCGTCGCGATCCGGACAGCCCTTCGTCTCCTTGGGACCGGCTACGTCGGGGCACTTGTCGTCGGCGTCGGTGACTCCGTCCCCATCGCGGTCCGGGCAGCCGGCGAGCGCGGCGACGCCCTTCACGTCGGGGCACTTGTCGTCGGGATCGGCGATGCCGTCCCCGTCGCGATCGGCGCAGCCCTTGAACTCGACCGTCCCGCGCGTGTCGACGCAGCGGTCCTCGCTGTCCTGGATCCCGTCGCCGTCCTTGTCGGGGCAGCCCTTGGCCGACGGGACGCCGGCAACATCCGGGCACGCGTCGTCTGCGTCCTGGATGCCATCGCCGTCGCGATCCGGGCAGCCCTTGGCCGAGGAGACGCCGAAGACCGCGGGGCACGCGTCGTCCGTGTCGAGGATGCCGTCCTTGTCGGAGTCGTCCACCTGGCGCCACGCCCACCAATCGAGGCCGAGCCCGAGGGCGAGGTTGTACGCGTTGTCGTCGAGGCCGTCGGTGAAGACGTGCTTCGCCTCGATGCGGACGTTGAGGTCGTCCGTGGCCATGACCCGAACGCCGAGGCCGACGTCGACCTCCCAGTCCGTGTCCGTGCCCGTAGCGCCGGCGAGGCCGACGAGGGCGCCGCCTCCAGCGAGGGCGTACACGCCCACGCGGCCGCTGGTGGCCTGGAAGTAGACGTTGGCGCCCACGTTGAGGCCGTGAATCGCCTCGTCGTCGGTGGTGGAGGTGGGGATGTAGCCGATCACCGCCTCGACGCCGAGCCACTTGAAGAACTGGGCGCCCACGACCACGTTGATCATGCCGCCGTCGTCGATGGTGATGGTGCCCTCGTTGAGGTCACCCAACGCCCAGTCGTCCAGCGAGAGATAGGCGCCGCCGTTGATGCCGAGGTACATGCCCCGGTCGGGGACCTCGACGGCACCGGCCTGAGCCGACAGGAGTCCGGCAGCTGCCAACGTACTGAGTTTCATGGAGCGCTTCATCGATTCACCAGTCCTCGTTTGCGGCCCGAGTCGGGCCATGCCCGAGGCGCCCGCAGTCTCCCGACCAGGCGTCCCGCCTGGCCGCTGAGGTGCGGGGTAGCCCCTCGCGTGTGGTCTCGTGAGTCCTCGTTGGTCCCCGCCACAATCGCGGCAGACAGGAAAAAGGCTCACGGCAAGCGCGGCGTATACGCGCCGGGGGGGCGAAGTTCAACAAGAAAACCGCGGCTCTGCGGCCAGGCGTCAGCCGGGCAGGAGGCCCTTCACGGCGGCGAGATCCAGCACCAGCTGGTCCCCGCTGGGGCCCTTCTTCACATAGGGCGACGTGTGCGGATCGTACTCGAGCTCTCGCATGATCCGGGCGAAGACCTCTTTCAGTGCGCGCGCGCCAAGCCGCGGATTGTCCGTGGCCTTGTCCGCGATCAGATTGATGGCCTCTGGAGTGACCACCAGCTCGAGCCCGTAGTTGGCGAAGTAGGCCTGAGAGGTGGGCAGGATCGCGCCCGGCACCTCCTTGAAGATCGTGATCAGGTCTTTCGCTTGGAGCGCCCGCAGCGTGACGATCGAGTCGAAGCGCGCCAGGAACTGCGGCGTGATCCCATAGGAGAACAGGTCGCTGTGCGCGAGGTGGTCCGCCATCTGGAACACGATGCGGCGCTCAACCGAGCCGTCGGCTTTGGTGACCAGGCGATACGGCGGATTCTTCCCTCCGGCCGTGACGCGGTCGAAGACTTGATCGTAGAGCTCCTCGAACGCCCCGCCGGCGATGAACAGGATCCCCCCCGTGTCGATCACCGTGGACTCGCGGCCGAGGGTGCCCGTGGGCGAGACGATCGGCAGCTGGACCGCTTGGCGCTCCGACTCCATCAGCGTGAGGAGGCTCTCCTGGGCAACGATGCCGGAGACGTTGGGCTGATTGCCCACGTGTGACCGGATCTTGTCGACCTCGTCGATGAAGACGATGCCGTGCTCCACACAGCGCTTCACCGCCTCGCGGGGGGCGCGGTCCCCGAGGCGACTCCGGGCCTCTATCGCCAGCTTGTCCAAGACCGCCGTCGACTGGAGCCCGCGCGACGCGAGGTCTGCCATGAGGTTGGCGTTCATCCGCACGACCGTGCCGAACTCGGCGAGGTCAGGCCGATCGCGGAGCAGTCCCTCCACGGCCCGCATGATCGTGGTCTTCCCGGTCCCCGAGCCGCCGATCATGAGGATGTTGCCCGTGGTATGGCCCACGAGGTGTTTGTAGAGGGCCACCGCGACTTCGCGGACGGCCGGGCCCTGGCCAATGACGTGTTTCTTGAGCAGGTCGTTGAGTTCTGGCGGGCGCATAGGCGGCGGACGCTATCGGACGCCTCCGGCAGCGGCAAGCTCGCGCGCCAGGCGTCGGGCCTTTTGAAGCCCAGACTCCTTGATGACCCGCCCCGGCGACGCGTCGATGCACAACCCGCAGCCGATGCACTTCGTGGTGTCGAGGGACGCCGGCAGCGAGAGAGCGCCCGTGGGGCATACGGCCGCCTCTTCCGTGAGCACCTGGCCCACGGCGGTGGGCGCCAGCGCCGGGAAGGTGCGCCCTCGGACGCCATACCGCGCCGCGCGCAGAGCGGCGGAGAGCGGCGGGAACGAGATCACCTTCGTCCGTAGGCCGTTGTCCGGACGCGCGCGCTCGAAGGGCCGGACGGGCAGGGGGGTGCCCTCGGGGTGGACCTGCCACTTCGCCTTCATGTTCCCGAGGCCCTGCTCGTGCGCGAGGCGGATGTGGTGGATGTCTTCCGGCTCGAAGCCCATCATGTGGCAGCCCACGGCGTCTACGGCGACGGTGTCCGTGCCCGCGAGCAGCGAGTTCATGGCGACCGGCCGCCCGTTCGTGGGGCCGTGGCCCTCCATCGCGGTGATGCCGTCGATGATGGTCATGCGAATCCGCGAGCGGAGCCGCCGGTAGAGCTCGACCACGTCCTCCTCCACGCCGCGGCGGTGGAAGTCGTGCCGGTCGGGCCACGAGAGGAGACCCATGAGCCCCTTCATGCCCAGGGTCACCTGCGTGCGGTTGTGCGTCTTGAGCTTGGCGAGGACGATGATCCCGTCCGCTCCCAGTGCCGCCATCCCCACCCGATAGACCCGACCCTTCGGGTCATCGTGCTTGAGCGGGCGCAGCGCCATGGTGTGGACGCGCGAATCGACCATCTCGATGTCCATCGACTTGCAGAGCTCGCGGACGCCGGTGACGTCCATGACCTGGTCGTAGTCGTGGATGTGGCTGGGCGCCTCCACGAGCACCGGGCGCGCGCGCCGCTCCCGCAGAAACTTGGCGGTCTCTTCGATGATCCAGAGCTCTGTGGTTGCGCCGGTCTGCGAGGGGAGAGGCGCGCAGAGGTTGGGCTTGAGCGCGATCACCTGCTTCGACTTCACCCGGACGAAGGACTCGAGCGCGCGTCGGAGGAAGGCGCGCTGCTCCTCTCGGTCGGCGGAGCGATGGACGTGGACGTGCGTTGGAGAAAACTCGGTCATGCCGCCGCGCGTGCCTCGTCGGGCGGGTTGGCGCCCGTGAACTTGTTGAACAGGAACCGCGCGGCGAGGCCGTAGAAACGCGCCTCGTGATCCACGTTGAAGGCCAGGCCGCGAAGGCGCTGCCCAGCGAACCGCGCAAGGAAGCGCGGCCGGAAGATCATCTCCCGGTAGAAGCGCTTCTGGAAGGAATAGAGCTCCGGCGTTGGCACGGCGCTCACGTTGATTATCCGGTTGTAGTGGGAGAACTCTTCGGGCGAGAGGTTGTCGGTCTCCCGGAAGGACTCCTCGTAGTAGGGCGAGCCGGGGTAGGGCGTGAAGAACCCGACTTGGAGGAGGTCGGGGTCCAGCTGCTTGGCGAGCTGCAGCGTGGCCTCCATGTCCTCGAGGGTCTCGGAGGGGTTGCCCAGGAGGTAGAAGTTGACGAGGTGCAGGCCAGCTTCTCGCGCCGCGCGCGCGGCGACCAATGAGTCCTCGACGGTCTCGCGCTTCCGGAGCACCTCGAGGATCCGTGGCGAGCCCGACTCGATACCCATGCTCACCGTGCAGCAGCCCGCCTTGCGCATGTGCTTGAACAGCGGCACGTCGACACAATCGGCGCGCGTCTGGACGGTCCAGCTGAGCTTCAGGCCGCGGCGCAGGATCGCGTCGCAGAGCTCATGCGTCCGGTCCTTGTCGATGGTGAAGATATCGTCCTTGAAGTGGAGGACGGTCGCGCCCAGCGCAGACAGCCACGCCATCTCGTCCACCACGTTCTCGACGCTGCGGTACCGCATCTTGCGGCCGTAGCTGTTGCGTAGGGTGGGGGAGCAGTAGAGGCACGGATAGGGGCAGCCCCGGCTGGACATCAGGAAGCCCCACTGCCGTCTGCCCGTCACGTCCGTGGGGTGGAAGACCGTGTACTCCTTGCGCATGAAGAGGGGGTGCTTGGGGAACGGCAGCGTGTCGAGGTCTTCTCGGAGCTTGCGCGCCGGCGTCTTCACGGCCTCGGAGTCCTCGGCCCCGGGCAGCGCCAGCCCGCCGACGTCCGAGAGGGGCGCATCGTCCCGCACCGCGTCCACGAGCTCGGCCAGCGCCTCCTCGTACTCGACCAGCGCGCACGCATCGAAGAGTGGACGTCCGTCGGGTCCCGCAACGAAGAAGTCGCCTGGACGGGCCGTGGCGTGTTGCCCACTGGCTACCAGCACGGCGCGCGGCAGCCGCTCGCGAACCGTCTTGCCCATCGACAGCACCGACGGCACGGCCGTGGTAATGCCGTGGAGGATCACGACGTCGGGGCGCGCGTCCAACGCCTTCACGACGTCGCTCCGCCGATACGCGTGCGTCTCGCCGTCGATCAGCGTCACGCGATGGCCGCTCCGCTCCATGAGGCTGGTCGCGGTGCCGAGCTTGATCGGCGCCATCACGTTCTCGGGATGCGCTTGTGGGATATCAGCCCACGAGGCCATGCGGACGATCAGGACCTCGAGCGTGCGGCGGCGAGCGCGGTGGGGCATGGGCCTCGACTCCAGCATGGGACGGCGTTCGTACCCGCGCGACAGCGGCGCGGTTCCCAACGCCTGCGCTGGATACACGACCGGCCCCCCGCGCCGCAACCTCGGAGGCCCGCGGGCTACCATCTCCCGCTGTACGCGGGGCCTCTCGTGGGATAAACGACGCGGAGATGCGCGCCAGCCCCGCAGTTGCCTGGTGCCGTTTGGGCACGCCGGTGGATGCACCCCGTCCTCGCTTGATCCTGGCGCTGATCGCCGTCCTCGCCTCGTCGCCCGGCGTCGCTGCCGAGCGGCCGGCCGCCGTGATCGCGGCTCTCCGTGGGCCCTTCAGCTACGTCGCGGGACCCATCCCCCGCGGGCTCGACGTCCGCGCCACGCTCGCCTCGGCGCGTATCGAGCTCCACCCCGACCACGTCGTAGTCGAGCAGACCGTCACCCTCCAGAACCGCGGGAAGACGGCGGCATTCTGGGTCGGCGTGGACCAGCCGCGGCGCTGGGCCTCCGCCGAGAACCGCAACGACAGCTGGGTGGCGTCTCGGATCCTCGCCTGCGCGGCGTGGGTCGACGGCGCCCCGATCCCGGAGGAGCGGATCGTCCTCTCCGATCGCGCTCTGGACGACGACGGCGGCTACAGCCTGGGCTTGCGTGTGGAGCTCACGCCCGGGGAGCACGTCGTCACCTTGGCCTTCGTGGCGCAGTCCGTAGCAGACATGGTCACAGCCGGCGTGGCCCGTCCAGGTGGCGGATCCTCGAGCGTCGTGGTGGCCCTGGAGGGCCTGGCCACAGGCTTCGCGGCGGAGGAGGACAACGCCGTGGGCCGGAGGGTGGTGGTGTCCACCGGCGCGGGCGTGGGGCTCGACGGGGTCGTGGCGCGCGCGTGGACCGACGGCGCGAAGGCCGCGGACGACCGTGTCTACTGGACCGACCCGGTCCGGCTGGTGCTCGAGGTTCGGTCCGACGACGGGCCTCGCGCCTCCACGGCGGACGAGCTCGTCCGCACGGCGCGCATCGCGATCGACCGCCCTCCGCGGGGCCACGTCACCGTCCCGGCGGCCGCGCGCCCGCTGGAGCGCCCGGAAGATCCGCTGCACCCTTCCTCGGATGACGCCATGCGCGCTCGGCGCGCCCTCCTGGTCCCGGCCGCGGGGCTGTTCGTCGTGGTCCTCGTGATGTATTTGTTCCGCCGCCGAAAGGAGCGCCGCCGATGATGGCTTCGTGTTGGACCTGGAACGTCGACCCTGTGATTATCGATATCGCGGGCCCGATTCAGATCCGGTGGTATGGGCTCTGCTTCCTCGGAGTCTTCTATTTCGGCTACATGCTGCTGCGCTGGCAGATGGTGCGGGCAGGGCGGCACCCGTCGAACGCGGAGCGCTTCGTCAACTGGGCCGTCGTGGGCACGCTGGTGGGCGCGTGGTTCGGCCACCGGCTGTTCTACGAGTGGGACAAGGTGCTCGCGAGCCCGCTCTACCTCATAGATATTCGCAAGGGCATCGCCGGGCTCAGCTCTCACGGCGCAACAGTCGGGCTAATCGTAACGATCGTCTTGTTTTCACGACGGTTTCGGATCCCTTACGGGGAGTTCTTCGACCGCTTCATGTGGGCGGCCGCGCTCAGCGGCGTGCTGGTCCGTCTCGGGAACTTCTTCAACTCCGAGGTCGTCGGGCGTCCCTCGGACGTCCCGTGGGCGGTGTGCTTGCCCCGCTACGACGTTCCCCACCATCTGGCGGCTACACCGCGACACCCCACCCAGCTCTACGAGTTCTTCATCGGCCTCGTGATCATGGGGCTACTCACCTTGGTGGACCGGGTCGCCGGCGGAGAGAAACGACCACGCTGGCTGCTCACGGGGACCTACTTCGCCTCGTACTTCGGCGCGCGCTTCGGCGTGGAGTTCTTCAAGGAGCAGCAGGGTGGGGTCCCGGATGAGTGGAGGGTGACCACAGGGGCCCTGCTGTCGATCCCGTTCTGCCTCCTCGGCGTGGGCCTCATCGTCTACTCGCTCGTGAAGCGCCAGCCGGCGTCAGAGGGCCGATCCACCCTCGACGACGCCCCGGTGGTGACACCCGGGGCGGGACCACGGTATACGGGACGGCCATGAACCTCGGTCGTGTCATCGGAACCGTCGTCGCCAGCGTGAAGTCCGAGGGCCTCGATGGGCTTCGCCTCCTGCTGGTACAACCGCTCGACGAGCAGCGTCGGCCCGTCGGGCGCCCGATCGTCTCCGCGGACGCGGTGCAAGCCGGCCCGGGCGACCTCGTCCACACCGTGGCCTCCCGCGAGGCGGCGCTGGCCTTCGAGCCTTCGTTCGTCCCGGTCGATAGCGCGATCGTCGGCATCGTCGACGACGTCTACGTGGAGGTGCCAGCGTGATCCTCGGCAAGGTCCTCGGGAACGTCGTGAGCTCGGTCAAGCACCCTGGTTATCAGGGGCGGAAGCTCATGATCGTGCAGCCGATAGACGCCCGGGGCGCCCCGGATGGAGACACGTTCCTCGCCGTCGACGACGTCCAGGCAGGCGCCGGCGACACCGTGATCGTGCTCTGCGAGGGCAACGGGATCCGCCAGCTCCTCGGGGGAACCCCGCCCATCCAGCGGCTCATCGTGGGTGTGGTGGACGCGGTCAACACATGACGGAGCGCGGCGACGTCACGCCCCTCCCGTCGCTCAAGCGGGCGATGGTCCTCTACTCCCGGCGGGTCTGGGAGCGCGGTTGGGTGGCCAATCACGACGGAAACCTCACGGTCCGCCTCCCCGCCAACAAGACGCTCGCCACGCCCACCGCGTTCTGCAAAGGCGACGTCACGGAGTCCGACCTGCTGGTCCTCGACAAGGCGGGCAAGCGCCTCGAGGGCCGCTGGAAGCCGTTCGGCGAGCTCAACCTGCACATGGTGGCCTACCGGGCGCGTCCCGACGTGGGGGCAGTGCTGCACGCCCATCCGCCCATCGCCACGGGCTTCTCTTGCGTGGGCGTCGACGTGGAGACCACGATCATCGCCGAAGCCGTGGTCAGCCTGGGCGCGCGGATCCCCACAGTCCCCTACGCGATGCCCGGCTCGGAGGCGCAGCTCGAAGCCCTGGCCAAGGTGCTCCCGTGGTTCGACGCCGTGCTGCTGGGCAGCCACGGTGTCCTCACGGTTGGTAAAGACCTCGAGCAGGCGTACCTCCGCATGGAGCTGGTCGAGCATCTGGCCCGCATCCAGCAAGCGGCGATCTCGGTCGGCCGACCGCGTTCCCTGCCCGAGAAAGACGTCGAGCGCCTGCTCCAGAAGCGCAAGGAGGCCGGCCTCGGCCCCGAAGCGCGGGGCCTCGGGTCCCCGCCGCCTTGAGTCCGGATCTCGGGCTCCCCGAGCATGAGCTCAGTCGCTCGGCGGCCGCGCGACGGACCGGCGAGCTGGCGGCCGCGTCCGGGTTGTTCCTGGCGAATTTCGAACACCGCGTCGAGCTGGAGCTGCCCGAGACGTGGTGCCCCGAAGGGCGGGCCGACCTCGGGTCACCCCCGTCGTGGGACTCGGGCGTCCTTCCCGAGTCCAAGTACCACTCGTTCCGCTACGAGCGCCGGATCGGCAGCTTCCATCCCGGGCATCGGGCCAAGTGGGGCGCTCACGAGCTGTGCCACGGCGTCGTGGGCTTCGCCTGGAGGCGGGGCGCGCCCATGCGATACCACGCGGTCGCTGCGCGCATCGCCGAGGCCCTCCCGGTCACCCTCTGGTACTTCCTGGACGAGGACGGCCTGCGCCGGTGTCCCAACCACCGCGGCCCCCTCTTCTCCGCATGGTGCGCCCGATGCGACGCCGCCGCCCGGCACGGGGCCGACGAACCGGACGGGCGCTGGACCAACGACGGGCTCACGTGGCTCAACGGTGAGCTCGACGCCGCGTGGCGCTCCTGGCGCACCGGGACGCAGGTGCCGCACCGGCACGCCACCCTGGACCTGGCCTCCGATGGGCTCGCGTACGCGGCCGCTCATGGACCGCGGTTGCGCTCCGACGGCTTCGCGGAGGCGCTCGAGTGTCTGTTCCCCGGGGGCGCGGCTCACGGGTGGTTCGCCGACCTCGAGGGCCTGCTCGAGCGAGTCCGAGAGTGCGCAAGCCACCTCGCGGGCCACGCCGTCGCTGCGCCGCTCGCGGGGGATCGCGACCGCTGGGTGGCCCAGGATCTCGGGCTCCGCCTCGCGCAGCTTCGAGAGGACACGGCCGGCGACGCGCGAGCCGAGCTCTCCAGATTCATCGAGCGCCTCGGCGAGGCGCCGGCTGCCCACGGCGCCGTGGCCGAAGAGTACCGCGCGCTCGCAGAGGACTACGAGCTGCCCCCCGCCGAGGTCGCCCTGGCGATGGGGCATACCTACGCGTCGACGGTGCAGGTCGAGGCCGGCCTGCAATCGGCCCTGCCTGTGGCCGTGCGGCTCCTCGGGAGGCGCTTCGGCGAGGTCGCGGCGGCGTTCGCCGCAGAGGACCGCCGGGAGCGAAGGCCGCTCGGTCGCCGCTTCGCCGAGTGGCTCACGCACCCCGGCGTGGTCCAAGACGTGGTGCGCTACGAGGCCGCGCTCGCGCACGCCGCGCCGGCCGATCTGGAGGCGCTCACGCTGGCTGTGGACGGACCACCGTGGTGCCTCTCGCCCGCCGCCGAGCTGCTGCGCTTCGACGCCGATATCCCGTCCTTCGTGGAGGCGCTCGGGAAGCGCCCCGCGGGAGGCGGCGACACATCGGTGGTGGTCACGCGAAGCGTAGACGGAGATGTCTACGTGGTACCGGTCTCGGAGGGATCAGCGGCGGCGCTGAGAGCGGGGGCCGTGTCGGCGCTGCCCGAGGCGTCGGCCCTCTTGGGGGCCGGCGCGCTTCGGGTGCACGCGGCCTGAGCGACCGCCCGGGCTGCCCTAGGCGTCGTACCAGGCCGGCTTCCAGAGCTTGTTCACGCCGCCGAAGCCCTCGAAGACCTGCTCGCCCTGGTAATGCATCATGGCCTGGTTCGCGAGCACGCGGCCGATGGACAAGAAGAACCACCAGTGCAGCCGGCGCCGGATGGACTCGCCGGAGAACATCCGGGACGCGTACCGGAGCGGCTTCTTGGCCACGAAGTTCTGCTGGCACCACGTGGTCCACTTGGCCACCTCTTCTCGCGAGAGGCTCTCCGTGGGCATCACGGGCACGAACATGTCGAACTTCGCGAAGTCGGTCTCCTCGATCCAGCCCGACCGGACGGCCTCCTCGTAGAGCGGGGTCCCGGGGAAGGGCGTCATGGGGTGGAAGGCTGCGAAGTCCACGTCGATCTCGTGCGCGTACGTGAGGAGGTTCTTGATCGACTCCTCGGTGTCGCTGCGGATCCCCGTGATGAACGTGCCCTGGCGGAAGACCTGCGGGTACTTGTCCTTCATGATGCCGAAGGCCTTCTTGCAGACGTCGTACCCGTAGCCGTGTTTGTTGAGCCAGCCGAGGCCCGACTCGGCCGGTCGCTCGACGCCGACGAGCACGTGCCGGAGGCCAGCGCGCACCATCAGCTGGAACACGCCGTCCTTCTCCTGCTGCAACATCTGGTCGAGGCGGGTGAAGGCCCACCATCCCAGCTTGTAGTTGCGGCGCAGGATCTCCTCGCAGTACTCACCGAGCCAGTCGCTGTCCACGTTCCAGGTGGCGTCCACCCAGAAGAGGTACCGCACCCCGTACTTCTCGTAGAGCAGCTCGGTCTCGTAGACGACGCGCTCTACGGACTTAGAGCGGTAGTTGGGCCGGTGAACCACCGAGCCGTCCGCCTGGCGCTTGTGCTTCGCTTCAACCGCGATCCACGAGCAGAACTTGCAGGTGTCTACGCACCCGCGCGAGCGCTGGATCGTGGTGGCCTTGGGCCACAAGAGGCCGAAGGGCGAGTACGCCTCGAGGTTCGCGAGGTCGTACGCGGGGACGGGCAGCAGGTCCAGGTCCTCGATGTTGGGGCCGATCGCGGTCTCGATGTGCCGCCCGCAGTCTTTGTAGACGAGGTTGTTCACCTTCCCGAGCGACTTGCCATCGAGCAGCGCACGCAGCAGATCCGCCAGCGGCTCCTCGCCCTCATAGCGGATGCAGTAGTCGATCGCCGGGCACTGATCGAGGGCGTATTGCGGGAGGTGCGACGCGAAGTGTCCGCCCGTGATCGTCACGCACTCCGGCAATACCTCTTTCACCATCCGGAAGCCTCGGAAGGCCTCGTGGATGTAGCAGACCTTCTCGCCGATACAGACGACGTCCGGCTTCCGCACCTCGAGCTCGCGCCGCAGGGACTGCCAGCCGATCTTGTGGGGGCAGCAGTCCAGGATCTCTACCTGGGCCTCGGGGATCTCTCGCCGCACGTACGCCGCCAACGACGGATAACCCAGAGGCAGCAGGAAGTTGTCTGACTCGTTGAGGATGGGCCAGTAATGGCGGGGTGGACGGAGGAAGAGGACCTTGATGCGGCCCTTGCCTCCGAGGTCAGCGTGATTCATGGGTGCGGCTCCAACACAGGCAGTCCTACCGCTCCTGTTCGGGCGCGGTTCCGTCGCCGCGACCGTACACCGCCCGCCCGCGAACGTCGAAGGTTGGGCCAGTGGTCCCAACGGCGCCGCCGACCCGGTCGCGCCCTTGCCGGGGGTGGATTCGTCCAGCAGCTACGGCGCTGACGTGGGAGTTGCTCCGTCGGGGCAGCGGAAGACCGACTGCCCGGGGACGTGGGTGGCCGACTCGGCGACACAGTGGTTCACACCGAAGGGCAGCGCGTGAAAGACGATCTGGCCTGGACCGGGCGGCGTGCCGAAGGTGGGCCGAAAGTCTCGCGATAGCGACAGGTCGGGGCCGCCGATCCAGAGGTCGCGTTCCAGCAGCCGACAGTCGTCGTCGGCCCGCAGGAGGTTGGCGTTCATGTGGTTCACCAGCAGCCACCCCTGGCGCTCCTCTACCAGGCGCGTGAGCAGCGGCGTCGCGTCGGCGTGGCGCACGAAGGTGTGGAAGCCCAGCGTCTCGAGCCCCGCCCCCGGCTCCGGCAATTGCCGGTCTGCCACGAAGCGCCACCCCGTCCCGGTGGTGAAAGCAGCGGCCAGCACAACCACCACCGGCACCACGCGGCCCGGCTGGGCCAGCCAGAGCACAGCGCCCAGCGCCGCGGGCACCGCGAAGACCCGGAGCGGGTAGACCATGTAGTCGTGCTGAATGGAGAACAGCGTGACTGTGAGCCCCGCGTACGCCAACGCTAGCGGCAGTTGGCGGCGGTTGCGGAGTGCAAGAGGCGCACGCGACAGACAGCGGCCCAGGATCCAAGGCACCCACGGCAGCGCGCCCACCAGCAACAGGGGGCTGAAGAGCGTCGCGAGGTGCACGAGCGCTTCGGAGAGTGCGCCTGGCGCGAGGTCGGGGTTCCAGAGCCGCCAGGCGCCCATCGCTTTGGTCGTCCGCCACGCCAGCGGCGTCCACGGGTTACCGAAGCGCCAGGCCACACTGGCGAGATAGACGAGGTAGGGCCCCAGGGCGGCGAGCCGGGCGGTCCACGGCGCTCGCTGAACGAACAGGACCAGGAGGAGCAGGCCGAGGAGGAGCGCACCCTCCCAGCGGACGAGCGGCGCCCAGCCGAGCGTGAGCGCTGCAGCGAGCGGGCGTCCCTCGGCCAGGTAGCGGAGGCCGCCCAGCGTCAGCGCGAGGAGGGCGATCTCAGGGTACACCGTGAGCGCCATGAGGAAGACGCCCGGGGAGGTCGCGAGCACGGCCACCGCGAGCGCCGCGCGGCTCTCCGAGGCCCCCACGGCGCGGAGCCAGGCGGCGGCGTGGCGTAGCGCCGCCCAGAAGAACACGACCGTCGTCAGGCGCCCCATGAGCGTCAGGGGTAGCCCCAGGGCGCGCGCCACGGCCTCGCCCAGCGCCAGGACGAAGGTCCAGCCCGGCATGGACAAGTGGCTGAACGGGATGATCTGCGGGTTGTCGAACGCGCACCGTCCGTACCAGGCGCGGATCACCTCGTCGGCGTCTTGAACGAAGACCCCGCGGAAGAGCCACGCGCCCCGCTCCGGGTCGCTGATCACGACGGAGAGGACCCCGAGGAGCAGCGCGACGCCGAGGGCCAGACGGTCGGCCAGGCGCACTCAGAACTTCGCGGGGACGTGTGGCTCGGCCAGCGCGAGGACCACAACGACCCAGACCTGGCCGCCCTGGTTACCGACCCGCGTGAGCGACTCGATCGCCCGCTCGAAGGGCGCTCCCTCCAGGCGATCGCCCACGAGCACCAGGTCCACCGCCTGCCCGTTGGGGCCGGTCAGCTCGAGCGGCGCCTCCTCGTGACGGCGCACCCGGGTGGCGGGCTCGCCGAGGCCTGCGCCGCCGCTCTCGGCGAGGAGCGGCCTGTCCACCGTGGAGACCGCGAAGCCGAGCAGCCGCGGCGTCCCTCCGAAGCGCACGGCTCCTTTCGGGGGCGCGAGGCCGTCGCGGGCCGCGAGGATCCCGCTCCAGAGGCCAGCCGTTCCACCCCCGTAGAGACGGTCACGGACGGTGCGGAGCGGGTACCAGAAGACCACGTTCCCGCGCGCTCCGGTGGCCGCGACGCGGGCCAGGCTGTCTGGGTCGAGCGACGCCGGCGCCGCCAGGAAGCCCCCGGGCGTGGCCTTCACGCGCTCTGGCCCGAAGACCGCGCGCGCAGCATCCAGGGACGCTGCCGGGGCAGCCGACGTGGTGACGTGGAGCTGGACGGCCTGTGCCGGCAGAGGGGCTGGCGGGGTTCCGGCCGGCGTCTCGAGGAAACGCCCCGGAGCCTCGGGCGGCGCAGCGGCCGGGGGCGCCGCCGGGACCTCCGAGCAGGCCACGACAAGGAGGATGAACCACCGCATCGAGGCCACTTTGGGGGCTCGATAGGGCGCCGTCAAACCAGCGGCTCCGGGTGCAAAGCCCGTGCTCGGGCCGGTGCGGCCGGGAGCTAAACCTGTGGATAACTCAGCGACAGAGGTGCTTCTGGGTTGAGCCGCGCGGGCGACCCGGTTAGGGTCGCGGCCGTGCTCATCTCGTTCGCAGCGCTACTAATGGCCTCAGAAGGGCCACCTGCGCCCGCATCCGCGGGAGAGCGTGGGGTCCAGGACGCGGCGCACCTCGCTGGGGCCCCCGCTGCTCCCGAGCTCCCCTGGAACGCGCACGCGGTCACCAACTGCCCGGCCTTGCTCGCCGCTGCGGGCGTCAAAGAGTATCGCGCCGTCGCCACCGAGCCCGAGCGCACCAAGAACGGCCGCTCGATGTGTCACGTGCCCCAGGCCGTCCATTACGTCCACGGCCCGGCCGGCGTCCGTTACTCCACCTACATGCTCCTCAATTGCCGTATGGCGGCCGCCATGGCGCGCTTCGAGGAGGTGGCCAACGACGTGGTCCGCGCCCACTTCGGCAAGAAAGCGCGGCTCCGCACCGTGTTGATGCTCGGCGCCTACCAGTGCCGCTCCCTCAGAGACAACCGCTCCGTGCAGAGCCAGCACGCGTTCGGCGGCGCCGTCGACATCCGTGGCTTCGTCGTCGACGGCTTCGGGCAGATCGACATCGAAGGGCATTGGCAGCCGGGTCGCACCGCGCGCAGCCAACGGGCGTCTGCGTTCCTGCTGGCCCTGGTCCAGACCCTGCGCGAGCGGCGGGTATTCGAGAACCTGCTCACGCCAGACAGCGACGCCTCCCACAAGAACCACCTGCACTTCGACCTGGACCCGATCCGGCCGGACCTCCCTACCGCGCTCGCCGTCGAGGAGCCCGATTGGGGCCACGAGCACGAGGTCGAGGACGAGGATGGCGCCCGGGCGCTTCGCACGGCCGCGCCCCTCGGGGCTGTGCTCGAGGTCGCGCCCACGGACGAGCGCTAGCCACGCTGCCAGCTCCGCGCGGGCTGCGCGAAGCGCGCGGCTGATCCGTCGCGGCGCGCCCCCGACCGCTCGTACCGTCACCACCCAGCGCTGAGCTGTACTAGTCCTCGCTGCGCTTCCGGACGTCGGTGCCCAGCTCCGCCACGTGACGGAACCGCCAGCGTCCGCCCAAGTGCCTTGTCGGAGCGCGCGCTCGCTACAAACACAATGTGCTGGAGGGTTCGTGATGTGTGATCGCATCGGTACGGAGAGATCCGCGCGGAGCGCGCGCGGCTGGGGCGTGTATTGGCTTCTGGCGTTTAGCGGCTGCAGCGCTGGTGGGGGCGGCTTCGAGACGTCGGCGCTGGGGCAGCTGCAGCTGTTCGTCCATGGCACTCCCGTGGCCACGCTGGAGTCGCCGCCCGCCCTCATCTTCGAGGTGGGAGATGCCCCCGTGGGGGGCGCCGTGGATCGCACGCTCACGGTGCGGAACGCGTCCTCGCACGGGGAGCTCGTGGTGCGCGAGGTGACACTCGAGGGGGACGGCGCGGGGGCGTTCCAGCTCGCCTCGATCGGCGTTGGTGACGCTCAGCCAGCGATCGTGGACGGCGTAGCCCGCGACGTGCGGCTCCTGGCCGGCGAAACGCTGGAGGTGGTGGTCCGGTACGTGCGTCAGGAGCCGCGTCCGGCAGGAGTCGCGACCGTCGTGGTGTCGTGCGCGAACGTGCGCGACGCCGAGCGGGTCGTGGCTGTGCCGGTGGTGGTGGGCGACGCCACGCCGGTGGCGCTGGTCACGCCCGCGGTGGTTGAGTTCGCGTCGGTCGCGGCCGGCACCACGGCCTCGCGGGAGCTGCGCGTCACCAACACGGGCTCCGCCACGCTGGAGGTCCGCGCCGTCCGCCTCGAGGAGGTCCATCCCGGGTTCTCGCTCAGCCACGACGGCGCGGGCTGGCGTTCGGAAGGAGGCGACTGGCTCCCTGGAGGGGAAGAGCGGCACGCGCTGGATCCAGTCCTCCGGCTGGCGCCCGGGAAGTCCACTGCCTTCGCCGTGCGCTTTGCGCCCGACACCGCGTTGCCGGCCAAGGGCCGCGTGGTCTTCGAGACCAACGACGGAGTGGGCGAGGCCGGCGCCGAGCTCGTGGGCAACGCGAATCAGCCGTGCCTCGAGGTGGTGCCCGGCGCGGTCCAGTTCGGCGCCAAGCTGGTGGGCCAACGGGCGAGCCTCCCGGTGCAGCTGCGGTCGTGCGGCTCCCGCGAGCTCGAGATCACCGCGCTCCAGCTCACGGGCGACACCGTCGGCGCCTTCGCGCTAGACGCCGAGTCGCTCCCCGGCGGCGTGCTCCCGAGCCCAGAGGCGCCGCTGCGGCTGCCGCCCGGCGAGCGCGCGGAGGTTCGCGTGACCTACACGCCGCCCGTGGAGAGCCCCCTCGGGGGCGACGGAAAGCCCACGTTCGACACGGCAGTGCTCGTGGTAGACAGCGACGCTTTCGAGCCCACGGTGGAGGTGCCCGTGAGCGGGCTGGGCTCCACCACGCTCTGCCCCACGGCCGTGGGAAGCATCGCTGAGGGCGAGCAGGTGATCCCGCAGACCGCGCTCCACCTCAGCTCCGCCGGCAGCTCGGCCGTGGCCGGCGAGATCGTGAAGCGCCTGTGGAGCGTGGAGCAGCCGCCGGGCTCGGCGTCCACCTTCCTCCCGTCGGCGTCGTTCCCCAACCCCGTCTTCGAGGTCAACGTGGCGGGCACCTACGTCTTCCGCCTCGACGTGTGGGACGAGAACGGCGTGTCGTCGTGCCTTCCGTGGGAGCAGGTGGTGCTGGTGATCCCCGACGAGGCGCTGCACGTGGAGCTGCTCTGGCACACGCCGGGCGACCCCGACGAGACCGATGAGGGCGCCGAGGCCGGCTCCGACCTCGATCTCCACTTCGTGCACTTGAAGTACGCGTGGTCGGGCTACGACGGCGACGGCGACGGCCAGGAGGACCCGTGGTTCGCCCAGCCCTTCGACTGCTTTTGGTACAACGCGAAGCCCGAGTGGGCCTCGTTCGACCCCACCGTGGACGACGACCCTGGCCTCGACCGCGACGACACAGACGGCGCCGGCCCCGAGAACCTCAACCTCAACCAGCCGCAGGACGACGCCACCTATGGCGTGGGCGTGCACTACTGGGCAGACCACGGCTACGGCGACGCGTACGCCACCGTCCGAATCTACGTGTACTCCACGCTGGTGTTCGAGGCGGCCAACGTGCGTCTCTCGCCGCTCGACCTATGGGACGTGGCGCGGATCCACTGGCCGGCGGGCGCCGTCAACCCGGTGCTCGTGAACGGGGAGCATCGGATCCTCATGGGCTACTCACACCCCTTGTTCGCGTTCCCCTGAGCGCCGCCGATGGGGCCGGGAAGCCCACTAGAACGGCGAGCGCGGCAGGAGCCCCTGGTGCCCTTGGCGCACGGGGAGACAGAGGGGTAGGCTTCACGGCGTGAGCGGCACCCCGACGATTCCTGAGGAGGTCCGCGACCGCTGGATCGCCGACGTGCGCGCGGAATACGAGCGCCTACGGCCCCTCCTTCCTGAGGTCGACCCGCACGACCTTCACCTCATACTCACCAGCATGTTGAGGCCGAAGGAGGTTCCGCGTGTCTGGCTGCTCCGGCCACGACCTGGAGGCGGCTTTGTCTACTGAAGACGCCTTGCTCGAGGCGTTGCTCGCGGCAGTTGCCGCGTGTCGCCTGGAGGCGCTCGTAATTGGCAACACCGCTGCAATCCTCCACGGTGTTCCCGTGACGACACTCGACGCCGAACTCCTGGTGGGGAAGTCGATGGCCAATGATCGCAAGATAGAGATGGTCGCCCGCCGGTTGGGGGCTGTGGTCACGACGCCGTTCGAGCCAGCCTCGAACGGTCGGCGCCTCGAGGGTTTTCCCCTGCCGATCGACTTCATGCTGCCCCCGTCCGACCGTTTCCGATTCGAGTCCCTGCGGTCGCGGGCGGAGCTCGTGAGTGTGGGCTCCCAGGTCGCGTTGGTGGCCAGCCTGAGTGACGTCATCGACATGAAGCGAGCGGCCGACCGCCCCAAAGACCGGGCTACGATGCCGATGCTGGAGTCGGCGCTGCTGGTCCAACGCCAACGGAGGACCCCAGGGTGATCCGCGCAGCACCTTGCGGCCGACCTGGTCGCGAGCCGGCTGCCAACAACATGCAGGAAGCGCGGCGGCGCCGGTCATCAAGGCGCCGTGGTCTCGCCGTCTTTGCGCGCCAGGGCCGGGTTGTCGACCTCGAGCGGGCCGGGGCGAGGTAGCCGGCAACGAGCAAGTGGCCGCCGCAACGAAGCGCAACGCCAGCAAGGGGAACGATGGCCGCCGGGCTCTCGTCCGTGAGAGACGCGACCCTGCTGAAGACCCCGACGGATAACGCGCTGGCGAACGTGATGCAGCCGAACGAGATGAGCCCCGTCCGCGGGTGACGAACCGCGGTTGCTTCAGCACGCTCGTGCTGCCGCTCGACCAGCGGCGGCAACGGCCCGGCTCCGAATCAGCGGGTGAACCGCGCGACGTAGAACCCATCGGCGCGCTCGCCCGGCAGGGTGAGGCGCTCGTCCACGGGGCCATGCGGCGCAGTGACCGCTGTGGTCTCTTCGGGCGAGATGGTGCACACGGAGTAGATCAGCTGTCCGCCGGGCGCGAGCCACCGGAGGGCCTCGGCCAGCATGGCCGTCTGCATCGCCGCGAGCACCTCGATGTCCTCGGGTGTCCTCCGCCACAGGGTCTCCGGGCGCCGGCGGATCACGCCGAGGCCCGAGCACGGGGCGTCCAGCAGGATGCGGTCGAAGAGCAGCCCGCGAGTCAGCGGCAGCGGCCGCGTGGCGTCCGCCGCCACCGTGACCAGCGCCTCGGCGCCCGTCCATCGGCGAACCAGACGGCGCGCAGCGGCCAGCTTGTGGGGGGAGAGGTCCATCGCGATGAGCGTTTCGGGCGCTCGCTCCGCGTCTCCCTGCAGCGCCATTGCCAGCTGGCTGGTCTTCACGCCCCGGCCGGCGCACAGCTCCAGGACGCGATGCCCTGGCTGCACATCCAGCAGCGCGACGGCGGCCGCGCTGGACGGATCCTGGTGGATCCACAGCCCGTCCCGCACGCCGTCGCGGACTCGGCGCGGCTCGGAGTCTACGAAGACCACGCCCGGCAGCTCCGACGGCGTGCTCTCCGGCAGAGCCTCGGGCGGGGTGCGCGGATGGAGGCGCAGCGCGACGGGCGGCGGCGTAAGGTTCACCGCCAACACGGCCTGGAGCCGCTCTTCGCCCACCCAGGCGCGGAGCCGGTCGACGAGCCACTGCGGGTGTGCGCCGAGCTGCGCGCGCGCGGGTTGACGCAGGGCCTCGCGGTCGCGCTCGAGCGACCGCAGCACCCCGTTGATGAACCCGGAGATGCGCTCGCCTCGCACGCGGCGGGCCAGGTCGACCGTTGCGTGGACGGCGGCGTGCGCCGGGATCCGGTCGAGCACCAGCAGCTGCAGCGCCCCGATTCGCAAGAGGTTCTGCACCTCCGGGTCCGCCGGCGGCCGCGCTACGCGCTCCGCGATGCACGCGTCCAGCCAGAGCCGCCACCGCAGAGCGCCGTACGTGAGCTCGGTGGCGAGCCCGCGCTCCCGCTCCTCCGTGCCGCGAACATCCGGCCCGTCGAGCACCTCGCGCACGACCGCCTGCGCCGCTCGCTGCGGCTCCCGGTCGAGCCGACCGAGGCAACGCAGCGCCAACTGCCGTCCGTCGCTGCTCACCAGCCGTCCTCGAAGTCCACGACCTCTACCTGATCGGTGCACAGCGGGTCGAAGCGTCCCTCCGGAACGGTGACCTTCACCCGGAGCGCCGCGCCCTCGTCAGCCGCGAGCCGGTCAGCCAGCCGCCGTCCGACGCCGTCGCGCAGCGCGTACGCGCGCAGGCCCTTGAAGCCCTCGCCCTGTAGGAGGACCGCGTAGTGCGTGCGTTCGGCGTCCGCGTAACGACACTGATAGTAGTTGTCGAGGCGGGCCCGAACTCGGAAGGTGACCTCCTTCCCGATGAAGCGCCCACGCGCCGCCAGGAAAGCATCCACGGGCAGCACGTTCTTCGGCGCCTCGGAGGGTCGCTGGTTGGCGAGGAACCGGGCGCGTCCACCGGGGACCGCGAGGTGGCCGCGGGTGTAGTCCCAGCCCCGCTGAGCCTCGATGATCTCCACCTGGGAGAAGCACACGCTCGACACGGTGGCTGCGCGCAAGATGACCCGAACGGTCAACGCGACGTTGGGCTTCTTTTGGAGATCGCGCCAGATCTCGTCGGCGGCGCCACCGCGGGGCAGATAACCATCGAGCCACGCGCTGCCGTCGCCTCGGAGCCTCAGGTGGTAATACGAGTCGGCGCGCCCCTTGTAATGGCAGTTGAAGTAGCTGCCCGCCTCCGCGCGCACGCGCAGCGTGACGATGTGGTCCACGAGCTCGAGGCGATGCGCTAGGAAGGCCGCCACGTCCGGGTCGTTCCGGGTCTCGGCTTTGTCGTCCACGTCGCGCCGAAGCTTGTCGCGAGCGGCCTTCTTGCCGCCCGGTTGCTCGATGGCGGCGGGCTCGCCCTTGGCGTCCGGCTCCCCGGGAGCCCCGCTGGGTGAACCGCCACCCGCTGGGCTGGCCTCGGGACCGGCGGGGAGCTCCATCCGGGTCGGCGCAGGCGCCGCCACCGTGGGCAGCGCTACGTCACGCGACACGGGGGGAGGGGAGGCTGGCTCGGAAGCGGGTGTTCGAGTGCATGCCGCGAGCTGGCACAGGACGCACAAGAGGCCGGCCCAGAGCTTCGAACGGACGCTCAACGATTCGGGAACGCCGCTTGGAGCCAAGGGTCTAGAACTGGCCTTCCACGCTCAGCATGATCGTGTAGGTGTGCTTGTCGGCCACGCGGAAGCGGTGCCCGAAGGAGTCCGTGGACTCGTTGTAGAACGGGTTGAACTCGTTCACGAGGTCCTGGTTCACGGCGTCGACCTGCAGGTTCTGGTCGAGGTCGCGGCCGGCATCCGCGAATGTGAGGAAGTGCTCGGTCGTGTACATATAGTCGAACGCGAGCCGCGCCTTGAGCCAACGCATGGGCTGATAGACCACGCCGAGGTGCCCGCCGACATCGGCGTAGTGCTCCACGTCGGTGACGCCGTCCGTCTTGCGTAGGCCACCGCTGGGGGTGCGCTCGCCGCGAGCGAAGGTGGTACGGGTGCAGCCGGTGCTGGGGTCGCACCCGCTCGAGCCGAGCGCGTCGAACAGCTCGGTGTATTCGCGGCCCTCTCCGGTGTAGCTGGCCCGGAACGCGACGTCGATCGACAACCAGCTCCCCTCGTCGGAGGGGTCGTGCCAGGGGTAGATCTCCGTGCCGAACGCGATCTCCAGGGAGTGACCGGGCGAGATCAGGGTCTGGGTGGTGCGCTCGAACTTGAACGGACCGTCGGCGGACGGAAAGCGAAGCCGCCCGGTGAGGTGCAGGTACGGGTCCACCATGCCGAACTGACGGCTGATCGCCGTCTGGAGCCCGAGCACGTGCACCGCGCTGCCGACCCCGCTGCCGCCGGCGGTGCGGGCTTCCCCGGTGGGCGCCGTGTAGTCGATGCCCACGAGCCACGTGGGGAGCCCCTGGTCGCGGGCGTTGCTGATGGGTGCCCACTTCACGCCGATGACGAGGTCGCCGATCCCAGCGCGCCCCGAGTTGGACGACGGGACGCTGAAGAGCGACGGGATAACCGGCGACGCGACCAGGGAGTTGGAGCCGTCCACGCCGTCGGCATACGAGAGATCAGTGGACCACGACACGATGATGGGCACCGTGACGAAGACCTCGAGGTCGCGCCAAAGTCCGCCCCGAAGATCGATGTTGACGATGTCGATCGACTCGGTGAACGCCAGCTGCTTCGAGTCGAGCACCTCGTTGCCGTCCGGGCACAGCGGGTTTCTGCCGGACGGGTCGCCGAGGGCGTTGTCTGACTGACAGATCCACTCGCGGAGCACCTGGGCGCGCCGCTCCACGTGCTGGAAACGCACCCCGAAGGCCCCGTCCCAGACTTTGTCTCCGTCGAAGGCGTCGAGGACGCTGGTGACCTCAGCCGCTCGCGCACCCTGGGTTGCGGCGAGGATGGTCAGGGCGAAGGAGAGGGCACGCATGACCGCCGGTTCTAGGCTGGGGGCACCGGCGTGTCAACGCGACGTTCGGGGGCGCCGTCGGTTGACAGCTGGAAAGCCCCGGAACTACGCTCCCTGCGGCCTGCGCCTCGACCTCCCGGGCGAGCACGCCAGCCCGAGAGGGCGCGCGCTTCGTTCGGGTGGCCCGGCGCCTAGATCCCGTTCGTCGCTTCGTGGAGCCCCGAATGACCGTGACCCGTCGCCTGCTCGCCGTGCTCCTCGCGGTCTCGCCCCTCGCGGTCGCCCAGACGCCGCCGGAGGAGGGCCTCACGCTCCGCTCGGACACCGAGCTGGCGCAGTTGGTCTCGGCCGCCGAGGGACAGCTGGGTGACGGGAAGTTCTACGAGGGCCTCGCCAAGCTCATCGAGGTGCTCGACGGCGGCGACGACTCGGCAGCCTATTACCACGACGCCGAGTTCCTCACGGGCGTGGCACTCTTCAACCTCGGCTACTACCGCTCGAGCTACCTCTACTTCGAGAAGGTGCTCGACGCCGAGCCGCGCGCGGCCCGGTACAACGACGTCCTCCCGTGGCTCGTGGCCATCCACGAGAAGATCCCGGGCGAGACGGCCACCCTCGAGCGGATGGCAGAATTCGAGGAGAGCGCCTACTCCGCCGAGATCAAGGACCGGATCAACCTCTACGTCGGCCAGTTCCACTACTACCAGGGCACCCGGAAGCCGGCGCTCAAGGCGTTGAGCCAGGTCTCGGACGCCACGGAGGAGATCGCGCTGAAGGCGCGGTACTTCGAGGGCGTCGTCCACGTCCGAAACAACAACGCGAAGGCTGCCAGTGAGGCGTTCAAGGCCATCCTTCGGTTCAAGCTGCAGCGGGGCCTCACCTCCGAGGTGGGTCAGAAGGTCCACCGGATGGCGCTGCTGTCCCTGGCTCGAATCTTCTACACCGTTCAGAAGTACGACACCGCGGTTAAGTACTACGACCAGATCCCTGAGACGGCAGACGACTGGCTGGACAGCCTCCTCGAGGTCAGCTGGGCCTACTACCAGACGGAGCGATACGGGCGCGCGCTCGGTAACCTCCACACGCTCAACTCGCCGTACTTCGAGGAGGAGTACTTCCCCGAGGCGCGGGTGCTCGAGGCCACGATCCTCTACTCCACGTGTCACTACGGCGACGCGCTCGAGTCGGTGAACCGCTTCCTGAAGAGCTACCGAGACCTCTACAAGGAGCTCGACGAGCAGCTCAAGGTGCCGCGCGATCCCAACCAGTTCTACGGGTGGCTCGCGCGCCTCTCGAAGAGCAACACGGACATCTCGCCTCGCCTCCGGCGCATCTTCAACGCCGCGCTGGCCGACAAGAACCTCGGGCGCTCCTTCGGCTTCATCCTCTACCTCAACGAGGAGATCGACGCGCTGAAGAAGCTGTCGCAGAACGCGGTGCTCACCAGCTTCGCGGCGCAGCTCATCAACGAGATCACGTCCTTCCGGTCGTTGGTCATCGGCGAGGCCGGCTCGCTCGCGCGCACCCGCCTCGAGTCGATCCGCAACGAGCTGCGAGACCACATCACGGCCGGGCTCAAGGTGCGGTTCGAGTCGCTCAAGATGCAGGAGAAGGGCGTCCGCGACGACGAGAAGCTCCTCGCGGCCGAGGAGGTCGGCGCCGGCGAGATCGACCGCGAGCACCAGTACTGGCCCTTCGACGGAGAGTACTGGAAGGACGAGCTCGACAGCTACACGGTCGGCATCGTCTCCATTTGCCCGGATCGCAAGACCCGCCGCCCCAAGACCGAAGGCGGCGACAAGCTGCTCCAAGGTGGCGACGGCAAGTCGGGCGTGCCCGACTCGGAATGAGCCGCTCCCCACGCTGTTCTACCACTCGTGAGGGGCGCGGCCCCGACACCCCCGGAGACTCCGAATGAAGTTCAGTCAGGTCGCGCTCCTCGTTGCGACGATCGCCGCGGCGACAGCGGCGGCTCAGACCCCTCCTGGGGACAAGCCCCCCGGGATCACCACCTTCAAGGATGAGCGGAAGGCGGAGAAGGGGCCCAAGGGTCCCTCGTTCAAGCTGCCCACGCGCCCGAAGCGCGAGGCCATGGCTGCGGCCCTTCGTGACGCCAGCATCGACCAGCTCCTCGAGATCGTAGAGCTCGAGTGCGGCGACAACGCCTCGCCCGAGTGCCCGAAGACCCTCATCACCATGGCGCAGCAGTACTGGGAGAAGGGAGAAGACTTCTACTACCTGGCAGAGGAGCTGCAGCCCGAGCTCATCGGCGCCGAGGACGCGAAGAACCAGCCGGAGGTGGACCGCCTGACGGACCTCCGGAACCGGCTGTTCGGCGAGATGAAGAAGTGGCACTCCGAGTCGGTCAAGACCTACCAGCAGATCGAGCGGGAGCACCCCACCTTCAAGGACCTCGACCAGGTGCTCTTCGCGCTCGGCTATCTGCTCTCGCAGATGGGCGATCGCGACGAGGGATATCAGTACTACGCCAAGCTGGTCCTCCAGCGGCCGAACAGCGATCGTATCCCCGACGCCTACCTCAACATCGGCGACTACTTCTTCGACACGAAGAACGACTTCCAGCAGGCGCTGCTCTTCTTCGAGAAGGTCAAGCAGTTCGGGGACACGTCGGCGCTCGGTTACGCCATCTATAAGTCGGGCTGGTGCTGGTACAACCTCGACGACAAGGCGAAGGCGCTCAACCTCTTCTACGAGACCGTCCAGTGGACGAAGGCGCAAGAGGCCAAGGGCGTGCGCGTCTCTCTCGACCTGCGGAAGGACGCGCTCACCGACATGGTGCGCGCCTACGCCGACATCGGGACGCCGGGCAAGGCCGTAGCGTTCTTCAAGAAGACGGCAGCGGACATCTATGTGCAGCTGTGCGAGACCCTCGCGCAGATCTACACGGCGGACGCGAACTACCACGCCTCCAGCCAGGTCTACGAGCTGCTCGTGAACGAGGTGGGGGACACCGATCCCCGCGCCACGCGCTACCAACGCGAGGTGGTCTACAACACCTTCAAGGGGGGGGACAAGACCGCCACCAAGAAGCAGGTCGACGCGCTCTCCGAGCGGTATCGGCGTGTGCTTCCGGCCTTCTCCGAGGCGTTCAAGAAGGAAGAGCTGGTCGAGCTCGAAGAGCTGCTGCGCATCATCGGCACGGACTACCACAAGACCTCGGAGGCCACCCGAGACAAGCCGACCCAGCTGCTGGCCGTGGCGATCTACGAGATCTATCTCGAGTGGTTCCCCGACGCCAAAGACGCTTACGTCATGACCTTCAACACCGCCGTCCTGGCGGAGCAGATGGGCGACCTCGACCGCGCGGCGCGGCTCTACGAGAAGGTCATCGCCATGGACGCGGCCGGGCTCTACACGGCGCCCGCAGCGCACCAGGCGTGTCTCTGCCGCTACAAGACGGTGCTCAAGGCCGCTGAGAAGGCTCAGGGCAGCAAGGTGAAGAAGGAGGGGGATCCGGACGGCTACAACCCGCGGGAGATCCCCAGCGACGAGCAGCGCCTCGTGGACTCGTGCTCCAAGTACATCGAGCTCGCCAAGGTGGGCCAGGAAGGCTACGCGGACGACGTGCCGCCCGCCCTCTACGCGGTCTCCAGCATCTACTTCGAGTACAACCACTTCGAGCAGGCCGCTCCGCTATTTCAGCGGCTCTACGGCGAGTATCGAGTGGACGCGATCGGCAAGGGCTTCCTGGCCGATGCGGCCAAGATGTTGCTCGCCATCTACAACCTCTCGAACGACATCGACAACCTCTACAAGTGGACGGACACCTTCTCGCGCGACCCGGATCTTGCGAAGGGCGAGTTCGGGCAGCTGCTGTCCGACATCCAGGCGAAGCGCGACTTCAACGTGTGCCGCAAGATGGAGTTCGAGAAGCGCTACACCGAGGCAGGCGACTGCTTCATGAAGTACTTCAAGGACTTCCCCACCGCCAAGGACCGCTGCGAGGCCGTGGCGAAGGCCGCCATCGTCTACAAGGACGCCCGCAACATCGAGAAGGCGCTCGGGGCGTCGGAGACCCTCTACAACGACTGCAACGCCGACCCGCGGGCCCCACAGGCGCTCTACAACATCGGCCAGATCTACCAGGCCATCGCGGTCTACTCGGAGGCTGCGTACTACTACGAGCTCTACGCGCAGAACCACGGCAACCACGACGAGACGCTCTTGGGCCGCGCGTTGGCGCGCGCCTCGATCTATCGCCGCGCGTTGGGACAGTACGAGCAGGCGATCAAAGACTCCCTCCAGTTCTACAAGCGCTTCCCGAAGAACGCAGACGCGGGAGACATCTACTTCGACATTGGACTCATCTACGAGTCACAGCAGAACTGGAAGGCCGTCACCAAGCACTTCACGCAGTATCTGAAGCAGTACGGCAGCACGAGCAAGCCGGACTATGTGATCGCCGCGCACGCCAAGATGGGCATCGCGCACTGGCGCGGCGGCAACCGCAAGGCGGCGCTGGCCGAGTTTGCCACTGCGCTCAGCGCGTTCAACGACCTCCAGGCCAAGGCCAAGGCCGAGGGTCGTCAAGCGGAGATCACCGAAGGCGGGCTCGACTCGGTGGCCGCCTCCAAGTTCTTCGAAGGCGAAGTGGTGCTCGACGAGCTCAAGAAGGTGGAGCTGAAGCTGCCCGAGAAGGTGTTCCAGGCCAACCTCCAGAAGAAGCTCGAGCTCATCTCGTCCGCCACGGATCGTATGCAGGAGGTGGCGCAGTTCGGCCGGCCGCACTGGGAGATCGCCGCGTTCAACCGGATTGGGCAGGCCTACCAGAACCTCTCGGAGTCCATCGAGAACGCTCCGATCCCCAAGAACCTGCCGGAGGACGTGAAGTTCGAGGTGCAGGAAGAGTTCCGGAAGCGGGCCGAGGAGGTCCGCAACAAGTCCGTCGAGGCCTACCGCATCTGCCTCGAGCGGGCCAAGGAGAAGCAGTGGTTCAACGAGTACTCGGACAACTGCGAGCAGGCGGTCGCCAAGCTCGACCTCGAGTACAAGTTCACGCGCGAAGTTCGCCCCCTCCCCACGTTCTACCGGCACAACGCAACCGTGCCCTTCTTCCTCGACGCTCCGGCGTTCAAGGCCACGCTGGACGCTGCCCGAGAGATCCGGGACTGGACCGCAGAGAAGGACCGCGCCGAAGCGGTGGCCAAGGGCTTCGCCGATGCGTCGGTGGGCGAGGACGAGGGCAAGGGGCTGGTCAACCAGGCGTTAGTGGCCCTCCGGCTGCGCCAGTTCGACAAGGCGCTCGAGCTGCTCACGGATGCTCAGGCAAAGGCGCCCTCGCTGGCCCAAGCCTTCGGCCTCGAGGCCGAGACCCGGCAGCGGCTGGGCCGCTCCGGCTGGGAGACGGCGGCCGCGCGCGCCACGGCGCTCGACAAGTTCCAGTCCGAGGCGCTCAACACCAAGGCCGTGACCGCGGTTCAGACGCGTGACTGGTCGGCTGTGACCGTGGCCGCCCGCACGGCGCTCATCGGCAATGCCGAGAACCTCAACGCCTATCAGAACCTCGCCCGCAGCTACTACGAGACGGGCCAGTATCGCATGGCGCTCCTCGTCTGCGAGGAGGCCCTCAAGTTCGCGCCGGACGCCGCAGCGCTGCACAACCTGCTCGGGCTCACCTTCATCAAGCTCGACGACGTCCGCGGCGCGCTCCGCTCGTTCGTCAAGGCCGTAGAGACCGAACCCTCCAGCGTGGAGGGGCACCTCAACCTCGCGTCCACCGTGCTCAACTACGCCGACTTCGCGCGCGCTCGGAAGCACTATGACGTGGCGCTCCGCTTCGAGGGCGACAACCAGGACGCCTTGCTCGGGCGCGCCGTGGCCCTGCGAGGCCTCGCCGACTTCGTGGGCGCCCGCGCCGACTACGACGTGCTCTTCAAGGCCCAGCCCCAGAACGTGGACCTCCGCTACAACAAGTGCCTCCTGCTCGCCATCTACGAAGAGAAGATCGATGAGGCCATCGGCGTGTGCAGCGAGTTCGTGGCCATGGCGCCGCCCACCCACCCGAAGCGCGTCGAGATCACGAAGCGCCTCGAGGGCCTCAAGCAGACGCTGGAGTTCCTGAAGCAGGAAGAGGAAGAGAAGAAGAACGCACCGCCCGCCGAGACGCCCGCGGAGCCGCCGGCCGAGGCGGCCCCCGAGGCGCCAGCAAGCGAGAACTAACGGGCCGCGCGGGAGCCGACCCGCGGACGGCCACGGGCCGAGGGGCGGATTTCCGCTCTCCAACAGGGTTTCTTTCGGCGGCCGCGGAACCTTCCGGCCAGGTTGGTGTCGAAGAGAGGGCTACGGTGACTCAGTGGGTTTTCCCCGCGGCCGAAGCCGGTTATAAACACCATGCGCGCGTGCCCGAGTGCGCACAGGAGCTGCCATGTCCATCCGCTTTGTCGCACTTCTCCCTATCGCCTTCGCCGGCGTGGCCCTCGCTGACGAGCCGGCTCCGGCCACGGCTGTGCCAGTTCCGGGCAAGGAGCAGGCGTACGACTTCGACACCGACGTCGTCGACGTCGACGTGCTGAAGCCCGACCTGTCGATGGTCCAGGTGCTCGCGGGCGCCAACCGGCAGAGCCTCATCCGTATCCGCACGGACTTCGTCAAGGAGATCGTTCGTTCGGCCGAGGACCTCTGAGCACCATGAGCCAAGGACGCATCCAACTCGAGATCCTCGACGGCCAGAAGGTCGTCGAGACCCGCGCCTTCGCAGGCACGGTCATCGACATCGGCAAGCTCTCGAAGGCCGATCTGCAGCTCACGGACGAGAACGTCAGCCGCCGCCACGCCCGCATCGAGATCGATGCGGAGGGCAAGGTCACGCTCTCGGACCTTCAGAGCACGAACGGCACGAAGCTCAACGGGATTCGCGTCAGCAAGACCCAGCTCGCGGACGGCGACGAGCTGGAGATCGGCATTACGCGCCTCCGCGTCCGCTTCGACGCCGAGCTGCGCAAGGTCGCGGCGCCGGCCAAGGCTTCCGTCGCTGGCACGGTGGGCGGGTCCTCGCGAAGCGCCCTCTCGCGCGACAGCTTCTACAACACGCAAGACGACGTGCGTCGGGGTAGCCGACTCGCGCTCGAGGTGTCGCTCCTCTGGGACGAGGCACCGGTGCAGTCGGAGGCGTTCGAGAGGCAGTCGGTTCCGCCGCGCTTCAAGGGCATCATGCTGCTCGCGCTGGCGTTCACCCCGCTGGAGTTCGCGGGGCTCGCAATCCTCGCCAGCGTCCTCGGGCACGGGATGATCGCGGCGATCGCGTGGTCGGTCGCCATCGGCTTCGTGGCGTACTTCGCCACGGACCTCGAGGCGTGGCGCCATCTGCTGGAGCGCTCTTCGCGGCTGCTGAAGCGCGGCGAGAACGTCTATATGGGCGAGACGGTCCACTCGACCTTCTTCGTGCCCCAAGACGCCTCCGGAACCGAGGAGCACCCGCTCATCGTTCCACACAGGGACGGCTGGGCGCTCAACCTCGGGCTCGACGGCGTGTCCGGTGACGTCCTGGTCGACAACAAGGTCGTCACGGTAGACGACGCGAAGAAGGGCGGGGCGCTGCAAGACGGTCTCCTGCCGCTCAAGGCTGGCGCCAAGGCGCGCCTGCGCTTCGGCAAGTTCTCGATGCTCATGTCGTACGGCAACGTGCCGCCGCAGCCCAAGGGCGCGTTCGTCACGGCCACCGGCATGCAGGAGTTCGCGTACTTCGCGCTCTCCCTCATCGTGCACTTCTCCATCTTGATCCTGTTCGTCTACATGCAGCCCGACGAGGAGATCCAGATCCGCCGGGCGAAGAACCAGATGGCGGCCCGCCTCGTCGCGGTGGAGTCCATCAAGAACAAGGAGAAGAAGAAGGAAGAGAAGGAGGAGAAGGAGGTGAAGCTCCCGGAGAAGGTCGACCTCAAGGAAGACGAGGTCGTCCTCGAGGACGCGGCACCCTCTCCCACGGTCACGGAGACCGAGCGGCTCGAAGAGGTTGAGGAGAAGAAGCCGAACCTCGACGCCAAGCGCCCGAACCAGGGCCCCAAGGTGCCGCTCACCGAGGACCAGAAGAAGGAGCGGCAGCAGGAGGTCTCCAAGATCGCCAAGGCCACTGCCGAGAAGTTCATCCCCACCACGATGCTCGCCAGCGTCACGGGGAAGGACCTCATGGCCGGGCCGAAGAACGCCGGCCTCAACCTCAAGGTGATCGGCGGCGGCGTGGGTGCCGTCGGCGAAGCCGGCAGCGGCGCGGGCGCCATGGGCGAACACGCGGGCTCCGGAGACACCGGCGGCTACGCGGGTATGGACTTCGGCGGCATGGGCGGCGTCAACGGAACGGACGGTTCCGGCGCCAACGGCGGCGGGCTGGTCGCGGGCCTCGACAAGGGCGGCGACGGCGGCGGCCTCAAGGCAGACCGGCTGAAGGCGGCCGCCATCTCCGACAAGGAGGTCAAGGCGATCGTCGCCAGCGGCACGGTGGAGGCCACAGGCGGTCTCTCGAAGAAGATCATTCAGCAGTACATGGACCGCCAGAAGGGTCAGATCATCCTCTGCTACAAGAAAGAGGTTCAGAAGAACCCGGGCCTCGAGGGCAAGGTGGTGGTCGCGTTCACGATCGCCCCGACCGGCAAGGTGATGGCTCCCTCGATTCGGACCTCTACGCTGGGTAACTCCACGGTAGAGCAATGCATCGTGAGCCGGCTCGGGCTCTTCCGCTTCCCCCAGCCGGAGAATGCCGGCGCAGTGAAGGTGACCTATCCGTTCCTGTTCCGCACGCGTTAGCCCGCTCGCGCTCTTCGCGGCGCTGTGCCTCTTCACCCTCCCAGGGTGTGACAAGGCACAGGCCGACGCGGCACGGCTCACCAACCTGGGCATGAAGGCGCTCGCACGCGAGGACTTTCGCGAGGCGCGGATTCGCTTCCAGGAGGCCGTAGAGATCTTCCCGGAGAGCGGGAGGGCCCACTACGGGCTCGGTGTGGCGCTGCTGGAGTTCGACGAGCTGTCGCAGGCACGGCGGCACCTTCGCGAAGCCACGAAGCTGGAGCCATCGCTCATCGAGGCGTTCTATCAGCTGGGGGTGATCGCCCTGCGCGAAGACAAGCTGGACGAGGCGGAACAGGCGCTGCGGAAGGCGCTGGAGACGCAGCCCGACCACGCGGCGGCGCAGTCGGCGTTCTCACAGGTCTTGGAGCGCGGCGGGAAGCTCAAGGACGCCGAGACCGCGCTCCGTCGTAGCCTGGTCCTCGATCCCTTTCAGCCCACGTCGTTCCTCCGCCTGGCCCGCATGTATGTGCGCGTCCACGCGGAGGGCCCCGCAATCCAGGTGCTGGAGGAGGGCGTGCGGCTGAATCCGCGGGAGAAGGTGCAGAGTGAGGCCGACCTCTCGCTTCTCTACAACGAGCTCGGCATTCTCTTGGCGCACGGCGGGAAGTACGCGGAGGCGATCGATGCGCTCGGCCGGGCGCTCAGCCTGCCCGGCGCCACCCCGGAGATCGCCTTCAATCTGGGCTGGGCACACGCCGCCAAGGGCGAGTCGCAGACGGCCTTGGGCTACTTTCAGCAGTATCTCAACCTCGCCGACGCGAGCGCCCCCGGGGTCCGCGTTGCGACGAATGTGGTCGCGCACCTCCGCCAGCGCATCGAGCGTCAGAGCGAGTGAGCCGGGCCAGCTGAGCCGTGGATCTCTGGATCCGCATCCAGAGCGCGCTGCTCGCCGCGGTCATCTCCACGGCGCTGGCCGTCACAATCCTGCTCAGGAATCGCCGCAACCGGCTGTATCAGCTGTACGCGATCTTCAACCTGAACCTCGTGGCCTGGTACCTCTCGGACGCGCTCTTCGTGTACGCCGGGGCCGGATACGACGTGCTCGGCAAGCTGCGCGTGCTCGTCGCCCTGTGCATCCCGATCACCGCGTTCCGCTTCTTCCAGGCGTTCGTCTCGGATCGCTCGGTCCTCTCGGACCGACTATTCCGGATATTCGTGGCCGTGGCCGTGGTGCTGGCGGTGCTGGTCACTTTCGACCTCGATCGCGAGGTGGAGTTCATCCCGAGAGCGGTGTATGGCTACATCTGCATTGCGCTGTATGTGTCGCTCTACTTCCTCTACCGCAGATACCGGCGGCTCGAGTCCAAGGTCGAGAGGACGCGCCTCCAGTACCTCATGGTATCGGGCGGCGTGGCGTTCACGTTGGCGCTGCTCGATTACCTGCCAAGCATCGGCTACTACTTCTTCGGCAACATACTCACCATCCTGTTCCTGTACTTCCTGTTCCAGATCATCCTGAAGCTGCGCGTCCTCGATCTGTACGAGTTCCTCGGTCGCGCCATCGTCATGGCCACGTTCTCTTTCGTCGTGGCCGCCATCTTGGTGATCCTGGTGGTCTGGTGGCGGAAAGAGCTCGACCTCTTCATCTTCAATACGATCATCGCCTCCATCGTTCTCTACATCCTCTACGACCCGATGCGGAGCTTCGTGGAGGACCGGATGAACCACCTCCTGTTCCGCGAGCGGTACGAGTTCGGGAACCACCTGGACACGCTTCGGCGCCAGCTCGCGTCGGTGATCGACGTGGACGATCTGGCGCCTCTGGTGCTGAGCCGCCTCGAGGCCAGCCGCCGGGTCACGCACGCCAGCCTCTACCTCATCGACGAGTATGGCGTGGCCTACACGCTGAAGGGCCACGTGGGGCCGCCGCCCGCTCGGCGAGTGGACGTGGTGGCGCACAATCCCTTCATCCGCCGACTACGAGACCAGGGCGTGCTGATCCTGGAGAACCAAGAGCGTGAGAAGCGCCTACTCGAAGAACACGCGGCGCCGGCCAGCGCCGTCGAAGAGACGGACAACGTGCTGTCCACGCTCGATCTGGTCCACTCCGGGGCGGTGTTCTCGTTCATCACCGACGGTCAGGTGCTCGGCTTCCTCAGCCTCAAGGACGAGCGGCTTCGCGAGGCGTACTCCTCTGAGGAGATCCGCCTCCTGCTCGGGGTGGCGGCGCAATGCACGCTGGCGGTGGAGAACTCCCGAGTCTTCGACAAGGTCCGTGACCGTGACCGGCTCGCCGCCCTGGGTGAGATGTCCGCCGGCCTGGCCCACGAGATCCGGAACCCGTTGGGCGCCATCAAGGGCGCCGCTCAGCTGCTGGAGGGCGGCGATCCCGACCCCGAGATGTTGAAGATCATCATCGACGAGACCAACCGCCTGAACTCGGTGGTCTCTCAGTTCCTCGATTATGCGCGCCCCACCCGCAAGTCGAACCTGGTGCCAACGGACGTGAACCGTGTGATCGAGGCCACGCTCGACGTGGTGCGCGCCGACAACCCCGCGCGGCACGAGGTGCGTTTCCGGCCGCTGCAGGGTCTGCCGGCCATCCAGTCAGACCCTGAGCAGCTGAAGCAGGTGTTGCTCAACCTCTGTCAGAACGCGCTTCAGGCGATGACGGTGTCTGGCAGCTCCGGCGTCCTCAGCCTCACGACGCGCCTCAGCGAGGCCGGCGACCACGGCTTCGGCACCGTGCGTGTAGCCGTCACCGACAGCGGTCCGGGCATGACCGACGAGGTGCGTAGGAACCTCTTCATCCCGTTCTTCACGACCAAGGTCCGGGGGACGGGCCTCGGGCTCGCGCTCTCGCTTCGGCTCGTGCGGAACCTGGGCGGAAACATCGAGGTCGCCTCGAGGCTCGGTCAGGGCAGCACCTTTACGGTGGTTCTGCCCGTCCGTTGATCGCCCGGTTCTAGCGCCGCCGCGCCAACCACAGACCCAGCAGCGCCAGCGCCAACGGGCCCAGGAAGTTGGTATCCGCGCGGCGCGAGCCCGTGGTGCAGTCGGTGCCTGCCGGGGTCTCGGTGCCGTCGGTGGCGTCGGAGGAGTCGGTGCCGTCGGCGCTGTCAGCGGCGTCTGCGCCCTCGGAGACGTCTCCGGCGTCAGCGGCGTCTGCGGCGTCTGCGCCCTCAGAGACGTCTCCGGCGTCAGCGGCGTCTGCGGCGTCTGCGGCGTCTGCGGCGTCTACGGCGTCTACGGCGTCTGCGGCGTCTGCGGCGTCTG
>SXGT01197606.1_pt1 | contig 39085 bp, 29 predicted proteins | sample 3176221 | NCBI WGS metagenome assembly SXGT01 (sample SAMN11356862, study PRJNA531348) | freshwater metagenome | isolation source: freshwater sample F1-120 | place: China: Fuxian Lake, Yuxi | collected 2017-12-25 | reverse complement strand
TGACCGTCCTCAGCAGCACCATGTCCACATCCTCCAGGATGTAGTCGAGCGACTGAAGGGGCGTGGCCGGGTTGAGGCTCACCCCGGCGCGGGCGCCGGTGGCCTTGATGGCCTGGACCGTCCGGTGAAGGTGCGTGGCGGCCTCGACGTGGACCGTGACGATGTCGGCCCCGGCTGCGGCGAAGTCCTCGACGAAGCGGATCGGCTCGGTGATCATCAGGTGGACGTCCAGCACGGCCTGCGTGCAGCCCCGCAGCGCCTCGACGACCGGGATCCCGATCGTGATGTTCGGCACATAGTGCCCGTCCATCACGTCGACGTGGAGCCAGTCCGCGCCGGCGTCCAGGACCGCGCCGCAGTCGTCGGCCAGCCGCACGAAGTCCGCGGACAGGATGCTCGGCGCGATGATGGGGCCAGCGGGCGGGAAGGGGATCGTGCGTGCCATCGGTGTTCTCCGGGTCGATGTTGGCGTGGCGCCCTGATCATTGGCAAATGCGAAGACCGGCTGTCAAGCCCGGCGAGCGCGCGCCATGTAGAAGCCGTCGGTCTGCTGGGGGCTGGGCATCGACAGCCACCCCAGCGGCGTGCGCGTCAAGGCGCCCCAGTCCGCGCCCCCCTCCGGCCTGTCGATCTCCAGGCCAGGGTGCCGCGAGAGCGCCGCCTCAAGCTGCCCCTCGCCCTCCTCCGGGGTGAAGGTGCAGACGCTGTAGACGAGGCGGCCGCCGGGGGCCAGCAGCTCGACGGCCCTGTCAAGGAGCGAGGCCTGGAGCGCGGCCAGCGTTGCGATCTCCTCGGGCTGGCGGCGCCAGCGGATCTCCGGGTGGCGCCGCATCACCCCCAGGCCGGAGCAGGGCGCGTCCAGGACGATGAGGTCGAAGGGGCCTTCGAGGGTCGCCGCGTCTCTCAGATCGCCGTGGGCGCGCTGCGGGGCAAGCAGGCCGAGCAGGTCGAAGCGGCGCCCGAGGACGTCGAGCTTCTGGGCGTGGGTGTCGCCGACGGTCAGCCTGAGGCTCGGGCCGCCGAGCGCGGCGAGGTGGGCGGCCTTGCCGCCGAGGCCCGCGCAGGCGTCCAGGGCGCGCTCGCCGGCCTTCGGGGCGGCCAGGTGCGAGACGAGCTGGGCGGCCTCGTCCTGGACGAGGGCGCGGCCTTCGTCGATGGCGGCCTGGGCTGCTGCGGTCAGGGTGGGGAGGCGGAGGCCGTCCGGGCTGATCGCGGTCACCTGTCCGCCCAGCGCGGCCGCCATCGCCGCCCTCTCGGCCGGATCGAGCGCGCCGGTGGCGCGCAGGGTCAGGCCGGGGCGCCGCGCGAAGGCCTCGGCCTGCGCCAGGGCGTCGTCCCAGCCAAACTGGTCGATGAGCCGCTCGGCCATCCACAGGGGCATCGACCAGCGCTCGGCGAGGTGGCGGGCGCGGCCCTCTTGGGGCGGGGCGGGCTGCGGCCAGCGCGCCCGGGCGCGCAGGGCGCCGCGCAGGACGCCGTTGACGAAGCCGGGCAGGGCCTTGCCGCAGCGCAGGGCGCGGGCGTGCTCGACGGCCTCGTCGACGGCGGCGTGATCGGGGATGCGGTCGAGGCCGTCGACCTGGTAGATCGCCGCGCGCAGGATCGCGCGCACGTCGGGGTCGACGCGGTCCAGGCCGCCGCGGACGAAGAGGCCGAGGATCGCGTCGATGCGGCCGAGCCACGTCAGCGCGCCGTAGACCAGCTCCGTGGCCAGGGCCCGGTCGCGCGGGGCCAGGGCGCCCTGCGTCGCGGCCAGGGCCGCGTCGAGGGCGAGGTGGGAGTAGGCGCCCTCGTCCAGGACGCGGTGGAGGACGGCGGCGGCGATGCGTCGGGGGTTCAGGGCGTCGCGGTCGGGGGATTTGTCGCGGCCGTGGGGCTTGCGGTTCATGTCGAGCCGCCCAGGAGCGTGCCGCGCGGCAGGGGGCTGCCGCGCAGGAAGGTCAGCGCGTCGAGGGCGCGCTTGCCGGGCGCCTGGCACTGGGTGATCTCGACGACGCCCTGTCCGGCGGCCACGAGCAGGGTGCCCTCGTCGGCGCCCTGGCTCAAGACGGTCCCCGGCGCGGCGCCCTCGGGCGGGTCGCCGGGCCAGCGCGAGGCGCGGTGGATCTTCAGGGGGGTGCCGACGAGCCGGGGGTTGTCGCAGCGGGTGATGGTGGTGGCGGCGCCGGGCCAGGGGTTGAAGCCCAGGATGCGGCGGACGATGGCCTCGGCGGGCTCGGACCAGTCGATCTGGCCGTCGGCCTTGGTCATCATCGGCGCGTAGGTCATCAGCGCGTGGTCCTGCTCGACGGCGACGGCCTCGCCGCGTCGCAGGTCGTCCAGGACCGTCATCAGGGCGGCGGCGCCCAGGGTCATGAGGCGGTCGTGGAGCTCGCCGGCGGTCTCGCCGGGGTGGAGATCGGCGCGGGCGATGTGGAAGACCGGGCCGGAGTCCAGGCCGGCCTCCATCCGCATGATCGAGACGCCGACCTCCTGCTCCCCGCGCACGATGGCCCAGTTGATCGGGGCGGCGCCGCGCAGCCTGGGCAGGACGCTGGCGTGGACGTTGACGCAGCCCAGATGCGGGATGTCCAGGACGGCCTGGGGCAGGATGCGGCCGTAGGCCACGACGACGGCCAGATCGGGGTCCAGGGAGGCCAGGGCCTCAGCGAACTCGGGCCCGCGGGCCGAGCGAGGCTGGAAGACGGGGATCGAGGCGGCCTCGGCGGCGACCTTGACGGGCGAGGGGGTCGAGGCCTTGCCTCGCCCCGCAGGGCGGTCGGGGTTGGTGAAGACGCCGACGACGGTGTCGGGGCCGTCGATGAGGGCCTGGAGGGAGGGCACGGCGAAGTCGGGCGTGCCCATGAAGGCGATCTTGAGCGTCCGGGTCATCAAGGCTCCGATCTGGGGGGGGCGGGCTCCTGGCCCTTCTTCTTGAGCTTCTCGGCGCGCTCCTCGATCCAGGCCGGCAGGGTGCGCTTGTAGGTCTTGAGCGCCATGCGGTGCTTGAGGCGAGAGAGGTGATCGAGGAAGAGCACGCCGTTGAGGTGGTCGATCTCGTGCTGGAGGCAGACGGCCTCAAGGCCGTCGGCCTCGATCTCGTAGGTCTCGCCCTTGAGGTTCATGGCCTTGACGACGACCCGCTCGGCGCGGCGGACTTCCATGTAGACGCCGGGGATGGACAGGCACCCCTCCTCCCAGATGATGGACCCGGATCGCTCCAGGATGGTCGGGTTGATCAGCACCCAGAGGTTGGCAGGGTCTTCGGGGACGCTGCAGTCGATGACGGTGATGCGCAGGTCGCTGCCGACCTGGGGCGCCGCCAGCCCCACGCCGGGGGCGTCGTACATGGTCTCCACCATGTCCTCGACGAGCTTGCGGACCTCGTCGGTGATGGCCTCGACGGGCCTGCAGCTGATCCGCAGCGCGTCGTCCGGGTAGAGCACGAGATCCAGCACGGCCATGTCGAGTCTTCTCCACTTGGGGCGCCTGGGTGCGCCCGCGATCGGCCCTCGGCGGCCCCTCGGGCCGCGTCGACGGACTTTATCACCCCAAAAGCGCGCCGCCTTCAAGCCCCAGCCGCGCTCTCGGCGGCGGATCGTCGCGCCGCGGCGGCCTCAGCCCCCCTTCGGCGACCGGCCGAGCGCCTGGAGGACCTTGGCGCGGGCGGCGGCCTCGTCGGTCTTGAGGTGCCGGATCAGGGCCTCCAGGTGGGGCACCAGGGCCTCGCGGTCGGCCGAGGGGGGGCGCTGGCTCATGAGCAGATCGACGGCGACCTGGAGGGTGGCGGCGGCCTTCTGCCCCTGGCGATCCAGGATCTGGCAGTAGCCGATGTTCATGTGGGCCACGGCGGCGAAGTTGGCGCGATCGAGCTCCGACCAGACCCCGGCGGCGATCTGGTAATCCTCGATCGCGCCCTTGAGGTTGTCCCGCTTGCGGCGCACGTTCCCCCGCGCGTTGTGGGCCAGCCCCCGCAGCTCCACCTGGGCGTCGGCGTCGATGGCGGCGATCGCGTCGCCCAACCGCGCCTCGGCCGCCGCGTCCTGCCCCTGATCGTAGAGGATCATCCCGAGGTTGAGCAGGGCCTCGGCCAGGATCTCCGGCGATCGACCCTTGCGGCCCAGCTCGACGGCCTGGGTCAGGATGGCCTGCGCCTTGTCGTGCTGCCCGGCCCGGCGCAGGATCAAGCCCAGATCGTTGTGGATCGCGGCCTGCGCGTCGAAGTCGCCCAGCGCCTCGTAGATCGGCAGCGCCTGCCGGTAGAGCCGGACCGCCTCGGCCGCCTCGCCCTGCTGCGCGGCCACCTGGGCCTGGCGAAAAATCTTGAGCGCGAAGAGGTCCTTCTGGGCGTCGTTGGACACCGGCGGCGGCGCCAGAGACTCGGCCCTGCGGGCCGGCGCCTCAGGCGCGCACCCGGACAGCGCCAGCGCGGCCAGCCCAAGCGCAAGGATGTTGCGGTTCATCAAGAGGCCCTCCCGCGTCCAGAATGCAAGATCGCATGCCCTCAGGCGACGCGCCACACCATACCACGGCCGCCCTCGCAGGACAGGTTGGCTCAGCGAAGGTGCCGACGCCCCAGGCCCCCCACCCCATACCCCACGCTACCATCGTGCCGACGGCTATCGTGCGGGCGGCTATCGTGCCGACGGCCTCTCTCCCCAGGCGCAGAGCCTGCTCCACACCCCATGAAGAGGTGGATGGGTCGCTGGCCCTGGAGGATCGACGGCCACGCGCTCTGCCGATCGACAAGGTCACTGTCTCCCCCAACGAAGGGATCGTGAGGGGTGGAGACGGAGGCCAGGGCGAGGAGGGTGGGAAGGCGGATCAGGGCCAGCGGCAGGCGGCGATCCGGTGGTGCAGTGTGCTGAAAGGTTGACCAGTGGAGGGCGCATTGCTACTTTGGATCTCGGACGTCGGATCGGAGCATGACGCACATGACCAACACGCCCACACCTTCTCTGGTCAACATCCCCGCGCAGCGCCGCTCGCAGCGCCGAAGCCAACTCCAGCCGCCAGTGCCTGGAGACTGGTCTTCGTGGTACCTCACGGACGAGGACGACATGGGTCAGAGCTTCGAGCAGATGGACTGTGTGGCCTTGCTCCTGAGCAGCCTTGAGCATCTGATCGAGCAGCGGCAGTGGGCCAACGTCGTGGCAGGCACGGACATCTTCTTCGCCTGGATAGAGACAAAGCACCTGGTGCGCATCTCGCCCGACGTCTTCTTGATGCCCTGGCGCAGCGACCGGCCCCGGCCCACATCCGTCCAGACGTGGAAGCGGGGCCACAACCCCCCGAGCGTGGCGATAGAGATCGTGTCGGAGGACTGGCGCAAGGATTACGAGGAGCTGCCGCCGAAGTACGAGCAGCTCGATGTCCAGGAGCTTTTTATCTACGATCCCGAGGGCGCGGCGCGGGCCTCGACACCGGGCATCAAGCCCCCGCGAGGGGCGAGGCGATACGCCCTCCAGCGCTTTGCCCGAGACAACGAGGGTGTCTGGCTGCGGACGCACGCGGTCGACGGGGCCTGCTGGTCGTCGGTCCTGGAGGTTCATCTGGTGATCGTGGACACCGAACAGGGCCCGCGTCCGAGGTTGTCCTTCGATCCCGGGGGCTGCGAGCTTGTCCCCACCGTCGCCGAGCATGAAAGACGGCTCAAGGAGGTCGAGCGAGAGCGCGCCGAGCATGAGAGACGGCTCAAGGAGGTCGAGCGAGAGCGCGCCGAGGCCGCCGATCAGCGCGCCGAGGGCGAGCGAGAGCGCGCCGAGGCCGCTGAGCAACGGGCGGCTTCACTTGAGGCCGAGCTGGCGACCTTGCGCGCGGCCTTGCTCGCCCGCGATTCCCCAGCCAAGGGCAACCCCTCAGAGTGAAGCGTCAGGGTGAACCGGCGGACATCAAGCGCGCTTGCCCGAGGCGCAGCGCAGTTCGTCAGCCGTCCTGTTGTGGCAGCGCCGTCAGGAGGAGGCCAGGGCGCGGAGGACGGGATGGCGAATCAGGGCCATGGGAAGGCGCCCTTCCCGTGGCAGGTTGGCTCAGTGAAGGTGCCGACGCCTCAGGTCCCCCCCCACCCTACCCCATGGAACACGATCGTGCCGACGGCGTCTCGCCCCAGGCGTAGGGCCGCCGCCCTCGCGCCCAGGGCCACGCAGAGGACGCCCCGCCCCGAGCCCCGCCCGTCCCAGTCTCGCGCCTGGGGCGAGACGCCGTCGGCACGAGACGCCGTCGGTACGAGACGCCGAGACATCGTCGATACAATCGATGACGCCGTCGGCACGAGACGCCGTCGGCACGAGACGCCGTCGGCACGATCCTGACCTGTGGGGCCTCGGTAACTTCACCGAGCGAACCTGCTCGCCGGACACCTCGGGCAGATGAGGGTTGCTTTTGAGGCCGCCGCCGCCCTATAAAGGACGCAGCCCGGCGTGATCGGAATCGACCATCAAGATGTTGGAGTGGTACTCTTGAGGGCTTCACGGCGGCGCTGCGTGTCTTCAGGATCGGCCTCGCTCCCGACCATCGGGCTCAACCCTCCATGGGCGGGCACGAACCCACGACTGCTCAACACGCGTATCTCGAAGGCGTCACATCAGAGGGAGCTTCCGTGTCGGAGCCTGTCGAGATCCTCATCAAGCGCATGACCGCTATCGTCCGCGGCCGGGAATCGGCCAAGGGCTTCCACTTCTTCTGTCAAATCGGCGACAAGAGCTGGGACAAGGGCGTCACCACCCTCCAGATCTCGGGCACGGGCTGGACGCTCCTGAGCCGCCACGCCATCAACGACGAGGGCGAGGAGATCGAGGACATGCTCTTCTCCGTCTACCTCTCCGCCCGCGACGTGCGCGCCCTCGTCCGTATCCTGCTCGATCACCCCTTCTGGGAGTTCGACACCTCCCGCTGGGAGCGCAAAGGCGAGGAGACCAACATCCACCTGCGCGTCGCCGACACCGGCAAGGCCTTCGCCTGGGGCGCCCAGTACTGGAGCAGCGAGCTCGACCGCCAGCCCCGCGTCCGCGCCCTCATGTCGACCATCAACCTCATCGTCAAGACCGTCAGCGAAGGCCAGATCACGATCCTCGGCCTCTGACCCCCCGCCCTCCCTATCCGAAGAAACATCACAGAAACGTCAATGAATCAGCGATCTTCGCGGACGCAGGTGGCCAGCACCTCGACGTGGTAGGTGCGCGGGAACATGTCGAAGACCGACATCGCCTCGATCCGGTAGCCGCCCTCGCGCGCGAGCCGGCCCAGATCGCGCCCCAGCGTCGGCGGGTCGCACGACACATAGACCAGCCTCGGCGCCCCCACCGCGATCAGCCCCGCGATCACCTCCCGGGCGCCGGTCCTGGGCGGATCGAGCAGCACCTTGTCGAAGGCCCCGGCGCGGGCCACGCCCCTGGGCAGCCCTCGGCTCAGGTCGCAGGCGCTCAGATCGAGCCGCTCGCCGATCTCCCCAAGGCGCTCGGCGCAGCGCCGCCCGTCCTCGACGGCCCGCGGGTCCAGCTCCAGCCCTCGCACCGAGGCCCCGCGCGCGGCCAGCGCCGCGCTGAAGTTGCCCGAGCCGCAGTAGAGCTCCAGCACGCGGTCGCCCGGCGCGGGCGACATGGCCTCGACGACCTTGTCGACGAGCAGCGCGTTGACGGCGTCGTTGGCCTGGGTGAAGGCGCCCACGTCCAGCTCCCGAGCGGGCGCGGGGTCGCGCGGCAGGCCGCTTGCGTCGGGCGGCAGGCCCGCCAGCGCGATCTCGACGCGCGTCTGGCCGAGGTCGGCCGGGGGGGGCGCGTTGCGGCCGAGGCCGACAACCCTGATCCCGGCCAGGGCCGCGCCGAGGGCCTCGGGTCTGGCCCAGAGGGGCTTGAGGCGGGCGAGCGCGGCCTGGGGGCGGCCGACGGCGAGCAGGGCGTGGGCGCGGTCGCCGCCCCGAGCCAGCTCCAGGGAGAGCGCGCCGCCGCCGAGGCCGCCGAGGTGGGGCGAGAGCAGGTCCCGGGCCGCCAGGAGGGTCGGGTGGGCCACGAGGCAGTCGGGGGCGGGGGTCAGAGTGCGGGAGCTCGCCTGGAAGAAGCCCGTCCTGCCGGCGTCGTCGAGGTGGAGGCGCAGGCGGCGGCGGTAGCGGCGGTCGGAGGGCGCCGCGACGCGCTCGACGATCTCCGGGAGGGCGAGCTTGCTGACGCGGCGGATCGCCTCCAGCGCGGCGTCGATCTTCATGTCCAGGGAGAGGCCGTAGGGCAGGGGCCAGAGCTGGCAGCCGCCGCATTGCGCGTCGTGGGGGCAGGCGGCCGGGACGCGGTCGGGGGAGGGGGTGAGGATCGCGCGGGTCAGGGCGCGGCAGAAGGTGGGCCGATCCTCGACGATCTCGATCTCGACCTCGTCGCCGGGCAGCGCCCCGCGCACGAAGATGACACGGCCATCCTGGCCGTGGGCGACGCCATCGCCGCCGAAGGCGAGGCGCTCGATGGTGACGCGCAAGGGGGCCTCAGAGCTCAACGCGGGCGCGGTTGAGGGCGAGGGTGTCGCCGCCGAGCAGCAGGGGGCTGTCGGGGATCACGACGCCGAGCAGGTCGTAGGCGGTGGCCTGCTCGATGTTCACGTCGACGAACTGCCCCGGCGTGACCGGCTCGCCGCCGTCGTCGAAGGAGAGGTAGACGACCCCGTCGATGTCCGGCGCCTGGCCGTAGTAGCGGCCCTCCATGACGTAGTCGTGCTCCTCGCTGACGCCGTCGACGAGCACCCGGAGGCGTTGGCCGACGCGCTCGGCGTTCTTGCGGGCGCTGATGCCCTGCTGAAGCTCCATCAGCGCGTCGCGGCGCTCGACCTTGACGTGGTCCTCGACCTGGTCGGGCATCTCGCCGGCCAGCGTGTCCTCTTCGATGGAGTAGGTGAAGACCCCCACCCGGTCAAACTCCACCGCCTCGACCCAGTCGTAGAGCTCCCGGAAGTCCGCGTCCGTCTCGCCCGGGAAGCCCGTGATGAAGGTCGTGCGAAGCACCAGGCCGGGCACCTCGCGCAGCCGCCGGATCAGGTCCGCCTGCTTGTCGCGCTGGATGTTGCGCCGCATGGCCTTGAGGATCGGCGCCGAGATGTGCTGCAGCGGCATGTCCACGTAGGGCAGGATGCGGTTGTCCTCGGTCAGCAGCCCCAGCAGCTCGTCCGAGAAGTTCCACGGGTACATGTAGAGCATCCGTATCCACTCGACGCCGTCGACGCGGTCCAGGCCGCGCAGCAGCTTGACCAGCGCGTTCTGGTCGCCCAGATCGACGCCGTAGCTCGTCAGGTCCTGCGCGATGAGGATCAGCTCCTTGACCCCGGCGCCGCCCAGGAAGCGCGCCTCGGTCAACACGTCGTCGATGGGCCGGGAGCCTTGCTTGCCGCGGATCTTCGGGATGATGCAGAAGCTGCACGTCCGGTTGCAGCCCTCGGCGATCTTGACGTAGGCCGAGCCGCCCCGGACGGTGTTGACCCGCCCCTCGTCCGCGTCGTAGAGGGCGCTGCCCGGCGTGATGTAGGTCCGCTCGGGCAGCTCCCCGCGCAGCGCCGCGTTGATGCGCTTGAACTCGTTGGTCCCGAGGAAGGTGTCGACCTCGGGCATCATCGCCTTGAGCTCATGGCCGTAGCGCTGGGCCATGCAGCCGGTCACGATGAGGCGCTCGGCGCGGCCACCCTCGCTCTGCTTGAACTGGGCCATCTCGAAGATGGTGTCGATGGACTCCTCCTTGGCCGACTCGATGAACGCGCAGGTGTTGACCACCAGCACGTCGGCCGCCTCCGGGTCCGAGACCAGTTCGAAGCCCTCTCCCTGCATCAACCCGATCATAATCTCGCTGTCGACCCGGTTCTTCGGACACCCAAGGCTGACGACGTGAACCTTCTTCATGGCTACAACTCGTTGAATTAGCATCACAATTACGCTTGCCGAGCCCAGCGTGGCGCGGCGCCCGGGGGCAGGGCCTCGCGGGCGCAGTATGCGTAGGCGATTTGAGCGATCAGCGCAAGTGCGCGCCGCCGCCTCAGCGAAAGTCGTCGCGGGTCTTCTTGAGGGCCTGGAGGCGATCGAGGAGCTCGCGGGTCTGGGCGGCGCTGGGGTGGTCGGGGAAGCGCTCCAGGGCGCGCGTGGCGGTCTCGATGGTCTCGGCGACCTGCCGCTCCTGGTGGAGCATGTCCACGAGCAGGTAGGTCAGCTCGCCGTCGTCGGGATCGATCTCCAGGGCCCGGCGCAGATCCCGGATGGCCGTGGGGGTCAGCCCTCGCTCGATGGCGTTGAGCGCCGAGAGGCGGTAGAAGCGGTATCGGAGATCAGGCCGCTGGATGGCGAAGGGCCGCAGGTCCTGCAGGAGCCGATCGACCTTGGCTCGCCACTGATCCTGGCCCTCGCGGCCGCCGAAGGCCTCTCTGTGCTCCACCAGCGTCTCGGTCGCCACGAAGAGCAGCGCGGGGTCGCGGCCGTGGAAGCGCAGCCCGGCCTCGGCCAGCGCCAGGGCCTTGACCGGATCTCCCTCGTGGAGCGCCGCCCGCGTCAGGATGACGTGGGCCGCCGCCAGCCCCGGCTCCGGCTTCATGAGCGCGGTGGCCAGCGCCCGCGCCCTGTCCCAGCGCCCGAGGGCGGCCTCGGCCTCGGCGGCGCGCTGCTGGATGACCCTGGTCTCCGGGTGGCCCGGGAAGCGCGCCATCAAGGCCGCCGCGATGTCGATGACCCGCCCCGCCTGCCGTCGGCGCATCAAGGTGTCGAGCAGGTTCGACCAGACCGCCGGGGAGTCCGGCATCGCCTCGGCGACCTGCGCCGGTTCCTTGAAGACCTGCGAGATCTCCAGCGCGATCGCGTCGCGCCCCTTGGCGTTGGTCACCAGCGACAGCCTCAGCGCTGTCGTGTAGGCCGCCAGGCTCTCCCTGGGCTTGCCCCGCTCCAGGAGCACCTGCCCGGCCAGCAGCCAGGGCGCCGGGTTGCCCTTGTCGAAGTCCTGCGCCCGCGCCAGGGCCGCGTCGGCCAGCGCCTCCTGCCCGGCGGCCCGGTGCCCCATCGAGGTCATCATGTGCGTCGGGCTGTACACGGGCCTTTGCGCGATCGTCTCCCGGGCCAGGGCGTTGACCTTCGCCGGGTCCGGCCGCGCCTCGGTCGCCAGCCGCCGCAGCGCGTGCGAGGCCCCGCCCGTGGCCGCGTCCATCGCCGCCGGCAGGGTCACCATCGACACCGCCGTGACCGCCGCCATCCCCCACAAGGGCAGCCCGCGCCGCCACCACCCCATCTCGTCGGTCTCCTGCGATTCCTCCGGGCTGCGCCGACGCCCTCGCCCACCCGTCCCCTCGTCCCCCGATCCCGCCTCGCGGCCCAGCTTGGGTTCGCCCAGCTTGGGTTCGCCCAGCTTGGGTTCGCCCAGCTTGGGTTCGCCCAGCTTGGGTTCGCCCAGCTTGGGCTCGCCCAGCTTGGGCTCGCCCAGCTTGGGCTCGCCCAGCTTGGGCTCGCCGGGCTCCTCGCCCGTGCCAGGAGCTGGCGCGTCTGGATCGTTCGCGGCCAGATCGGGCTCGTCCGAGCTGGGCTCCTCGACCTTGCGCCGCCGCAAGATCCCGCGCGCCGTCAGGTCGTGGTAGCGATCGTCGCGGCCCCGCGCCAGCGCCAGCAGGAAGACCGCCGGCAGCAGCACCCCCGGGATCTCCAGGCTGAAGCCCAGCGAGGAGTCGAAGCCCAGAAAGACGAAGGCTGCAAAAAGCCCAGTCATTACAGGCAGATCCTCGCGCTTCCAGCCGCGCCTGAGCCCGACCGGGAGCACGGCGGTGGCCAGCACCAGGGACGCGAGCACCCCGATGGGCAGGCCGTAATCCAGGGCGAGCTGGAGGTAGGTGTTGCTGACGTACTCGTAGCGGCCCGGCAGCCAGTGCCGCTCGGTGGTCGCGAAGGCGTCGCTGAACCCCCCCGGCCCGAAGCCCAGCCACGGGTGCTGTCGGGCCAGGTGAAGGCCCTCGCCCCACAGGATCGTCGGTCGGAACCAGGGCAGCCCCTGGTGCTTCGCCAGGAAGGCGACCCTGTCGGCGAGCTGGCTCCAGGCCGCGTAGGCCCCCAGCGCCAGCGTCCCGGTGATCGTCAGGGCCAGCCAGTTGAAGGACTGGCGGCTGGAGAAGCGCCGCCGGATGGTCAACACCCCGAAGGCCACCAGCCCGATGATCCACGACAGCAGCGCCGTGGCGCTGAGCGTCATCACCATCCCCACCGAGCAGATCGCGAAGAGGGTCAGCAGCCCGCCGCGCTGCTCCTTGTAATCCTCGCTCAAGGACAGGCTCAGGGGCGCAAAGGAGCTCAGGCCCAGCAGCGTGGCCAGGTGGTTGGGGTTGACGAAGGTGGACGAGAAGAAGGGCAGCTCGTCCAGATCGCGCGGCTGGTAGAAGAAGAGCAGCTCGCGGGCGCCCATGACCTTCTGGAGCACCCCCACGACCACGAGCAGCACCCCGCAGGCCGGCAGCAGCAGCAGCATCTTCTGGAAGCGCGACTTCTCCTGGTAGAGGTTGAAGGCCGCGAAGTACAAGGCCGTCGCCGTCAGCAGCCCGAAGCCCGCGCGGGCCGCCTCGCCAGGGTTGAGCCCCAGCGTCGCGGTCGAGGGCGGCCCGCCGCTCGTCGACCCGAAGGCGTGCTCGATCCAGGCCCCGATCCCCGGCGAGAGCAGGTCGACCAGCGCGAAGGGCAGCGGGATGGCCTGCAAGAAGGTCAGCGCGCTGATCGCCAGCAGCGACCAGCCCATCAGATCACCCCGGAAGACCTTGCCGCGCTGGCGGCAGACGGCCAGCGTGCACCCGGCCGCCATCAGCGCCAGCCCCAGCAGCGGCAGGATCGTGATGAGGTGCACCGCCCCGATCATCACCGGCGCCCCGACCACCACCCCCGCGATCAACCCCGAGGCCAGCCGCTCCAGCCGGGCCGCGCTCGCGTCGACCCTCTTCTGCCGAGCCCGGGCCTCCCCGCGCCGCTGGCGGCGCTCCACGGTCTGCTTGCGCACCTCGACGTCCCGATCGGCCCGGGCGAGGCTGACCGCGTCCAGGCGCGCCCGCGCGCCGCGCGCCGTCTGCTCGCCGCGAAAGCCCTTGGGCAGGAGGTCGGGGATGTCGGGGGTCGACGATGGCGCGCTCGGGGCCGACGAGGGGCGCTCGCCCTCGTCGTCGGATCTGTCCTGGCTCATCGATGATCTTCCTGGCTTGAGCGCGCGCAGGCCCCTCGCGCAGCTCACGGGCGCTCTGTTCTACCGCACCACGGCAGGGAAAGCACACAGGGCGAACAACCCGGCCCGATCAGCGCACTTCGGGCGTGGTGGAGACGACGTCGTCGGCTCCGAAGTGGAAGGTCATGCCCACCGTCAAGGTCTGGTAGGAGGACTTGTAATCGCCGTTGTTGGCGACGATCTTCGTGTTGCTGCCCGACAGGGGGGCGACCACCAGCACCTCCCCGTCGGTCACCGTCCTGTCCTCGTTCTGGATGAACATGTACCCCAGGTCGATGTCCGCCCAGCCCAGGTAGACCGACGCCCCAAGCCCCACGCCCAGCCGGTTGAAGGACAGGAAGTCCACATTGCTCGTGGAGCTGGGCACCGCCGCCGTCTCGGTGAAGCCGCCCACCCTCACCGTGAACATCTCGTGCAGGTTCAGGTCGCCGCCCAGCCGCACCGACACGGTGTCGTCCCACTTCTTCGGGATGATCGTCGGCGCGATCTCGCTCTCGATCGTCGAGTTGCCGATGTCCAGCAGCACCGGGCCGACGACCTTCACCACGAACTCCTTCTGCTCGCTCCACTGCTCGAAGGTCGCCATCAGCTCCACGTCGAAGAGCTCCCGCCCACCGTCGACGTGGCCGTAGCGCGCGCTGGCCCTGACGATCCCCGCCTCGTGCGAGTCGAAGGTCGCCGCGTCGTCCTTGAGCCGCGCGTTGAAGTTCGCCGCCGTCGGCCCGAAGGTCAGCTTCGCCGTGCCCTCGCCCTCGATATCTATCGGGATCTCGTAGCTCAACCCCACCGACACAGAGGATCTTGGCCCCTCGCCATCGCCCAGCATCAGGTCGTAGGCCACCCCGACGATCCCCGTCGGCTTGACGTCCGAGACGCTGATGTTCGTCTGCGTGTCGTCGTCCGGGTTCTCGTTCGGCGCCCCAAGCGCCCCCGAGGTCACCGTCGTGAACTCGGTGTCGATCGAGGCCACCCCGAAGCTGGCCCCGAGGCTCAAGCCCTCCCAGTGCCACGCGGCCGCCCCCACGAAGTTGATCTCCAGCAGGTTCGACTTGATGAGCTGGAAGCGCTGCGCCCCGTCCTCCGGGAACTCCCGGCGGCCCACCGCGTTCGGCCCGTAGATCCCGATCCCGAAGCCCAGATCGTCGAGCCCGAAGTCCGACGAGGCGAAGAACATCGGCTCCGGAAACAGCCCCAGCTCCTCCTCCACCGGCTCAAAGCCCGTCCCGTCCACCTCCGCGTTGGGGTTCTCGCCCGCCCTCGCGAAGCTCGCCTCCAGAGAGTGCAGGTGCAGATCCAGCGTGAGCTTCGACCCGTCCAGCCGCGTCAGCAGCGCCGGGTTCAACGCGATCACCTCCGGCCCGTTGGCCCCGAGCATGTAGGCCCCGCCGCGCCCCACCGCCTTGGAGCCCAGCTCCGGGAAGGTGAACCCGCCCGCGAGCGCCTCGACCGCCCCCAGCGACACCCCGATCGCCAACGTCGCGCCCGCGCACACGATCTTCGACCTGAACACGCTCATCCTGCCTCCTCCCGAGCAGCCCCTCCGGGCGATCTTCAATGCTGCTGGTTATAGATGCCCCTTGATCCCGCCGTCAATCCGCCGCTCCCTCGTCGGCCTCGACCGCCCCTCGGCATTGCGCGATCGGGCGAGCGCCCCACGCTCCTCGCACCGCCCCCTCCGGGGACGGGCTCGTCGGGTGGGGCTAGAAACTCGGGGCGGGCTGCGACCGAGAGGTCGCAGGCCAGCGCACGACCGAAATCGACACCATGGGGCGTGAAAACCCCAATCCACAGGCCCACTTCGACGCGCTGATCCGCCCCCGCGATCCGCTGTCGTCCGCCCGCCGGCCTGCGACCGAGAGGTCGCAGCCCACCCCGCGCATCCAAGCCCCACCCGACGAGCCCGCCTCCCCGGAGGGGGGCGGTGCGAGGAGCGTGGGGCGTTGGGGGGCGTTGCGCGATCGGGCGCGGGCGCGCTACTGTCGCGGCCGGAGGGATGACCGCCATGCAGCGCTTCAACGTCAAGGACGCCATCGCCCAGGGTCTGATCGCCAGCGTCGTTGGGGGCGGGCTCGCGCTGCTCGTCGGGTTCAACCCGGCGCTGCCGGCCTGGGCGCCGGCCCTGCCCGCCGCCCTCGGCCTGGCCTGGTTTGGCCTGCGGATGCGCCGGTCGCTGCGCAGGTTGCGGGCCGGCGACGAGCCCTCGGCGGCCGTCCGGAGCTGTCTTGAGGAGCAGGTCCACTTCTACCAGCGCCTCGACGAGGCCGAGCGGGCGCGCTTCCGGCGCGAGGTCCACTGGTTCCTGCTCGACCAGCACATCGAGGGGGTCAACGTCGAGGTCACCGACGAGCTGCGGGCCCTCGTGGCCGCCAGCGCCGTCGTCCTGAGCTTCGGCCTGCCCTGGTACGAGTGGGAGGCGACCCGCGACATCCTCCTGTACCCCTCGGCCTACGACGAGACCTACAACCAGGGCAAGGGGGGCACCCGGCTCGGCCAGGTCAGCCGGCAAGGCCCCGTCATCCTCTCGGTGCCCGCCCTCAAGGCCGGCTTCGCCAAGGGCAACGACGGCCACAACGTCGGCTTCCATGAGTTCGCCCACGTCCTGGACTTCGACGACGGCGAGATCGACGGGGTCCCCGCCCACCTCTCCTGGCCCTCGAACCGCCCCTGGGTCGATCAAATGGCCGCCCACTTCGCCAGGCGCAAGGGCGGCCAGCGCCGCCGCGAGCAAGTCCTGCGCGACTACGCCTTCACCAACGAGGCCGAGTTCTTCGCTTGCGCCACCGAGGTCTTCTTCGAACAGCCCGCGCTGCTGGCGCGTCGCGCCCCGCAACTCTATGATCTTCTTTCTGAATTCTACGGTCGGGCGCCTTCGCCCGAGGAGGCTCGCTGATGGTGGAGGCGATGGGCTGGGGGGTGGCCGTGCTGGTGGGGATCGCGTGGATCTTCGCGCACCGCCGCGCGGCCGTGCGTCGCGTCGAGGTGGAGGAGGCCTGGGGCAGCGCGCAGCGGCAGCTCCGGGTGGTCGAGGCCGAGGCCGCCGAGCTTCGCGCGGCCGCGTCGCGCAGGATCCGCGCGGCGGAGGACGAGGCGCGCCACGCGGTCCGCGATCTGGCCGGCGCGCTGCTGCCGGTCGAGGACGCGCTCTTTCGGGCCGCGAAGGCCGAGGGCGATCTGGCCTCCTACCGCGAGGGCGTCGGGCTCGTGCATCGGCAGTTCGAGGCCGCGCTCTCCTCGGGCGGCCTGGAGGCGATCCTGCCGTCCGAAGGGGCCTTCTTCGATCCCCGCAGCCAGTCCTGCGTCGCCGAGGAGCCCGGCGACGAGGCCGGCGATCTGGTCGTCGCCAGGGTCGAGCGGCGCGGCTGGCGCCTGCACGATCGGCTCCTTCGCCCCGCCGAGGTCATCGTCACCCGCCATGATCCCACGCCGCTGGCACAAGAGGGGGGCGAGGACCCTGGCGAGTTGATCGAGGGCGTCGATGGCGCGGCCGAGGGAGATCCTGACGACGCCGAGGGTTCAGCGGCCGGCGTGGGTGAGGGGCGTTCGTCGGTCGCCGCGCCGGTCGGGTTGCCCGACGCGCCGGTCGGGTTGCCCGACGCGGCGGCGTTCACGCTTCAGCCCTCCGATGCCGATGAGGGAGCCGACGGGCCTGCGCAGACCCCCGAGGACATCGGGGAGCCCCAGGGCGGGGCGGGTGATCCGACCCCTGCGGCGCCCGTCGATGACGACGCGGCGACGCCCGCTCCCGTGGAGATTACGGCCAGGGAGGGGTGAGGCCGCCGAGCCCAGGTGTCTTCGATGCGGCGATACTGCACCTTGTCTTTGGCCCTCCTGTCGTTGATGGCCGCGCTGGCCGCCGCGTCCTGCTCGGACGAGGCGAAGGTCGAAGAGGCCCCTGAGGCGTCGGTGGAGGCCGCAGGGGAGGCCCCCGAGGCGGCGGAGGGGGAGCTTGAGGAGGCCTCGGGCGCGGTTCCGGCGCGGATCGTGTGCGCGTGGGAGAGGCGCGGGGCTGTCCAGATCAAGGTCGACGGTGTGCCGCTGGCTGGCGCCGAGCGGGTGAAGCCCTTCGAGGGCGTGCCCGTGGAGGCGCGCGTGCCGCTGGGCAGAAGCCGCTTCAGCGTCGAGGAGGTCGGGGGCGTGGGCGCGGTGATCGCGGAGGCGACGCTGGAGGTCCATGGGGCTCGGGTGTGGCTGATCCTGGTGGGTGGGGAGGGTGAGGGGGGCGCTCCGGCGCAGATCCGTGTCGTGCGAGACGATCAGGGGCAGGAGGCCGAGGGCAAGGTGGCGCTGGTGCGGGTCATCAACGGCGCGTCGGGGCTGGCCCCGGTGGACGTGGCGCTGGAGGCCGCGGGGGGGCAGGTGCGCCACTTCGTCAACCTGGGGCCGGGCAAGGGCGCTGCGTATCGAAGCGTGGATCTGGGGGCGCACAAGGTGGTGGTGCGCTCTGGACTCGGCGGCGCGGAGACGCCATTGTACGTCCAGGAGAAGGTCGAACTTGGACCCAAGACGCGCACGACGTTGCTCTTGACTGGTCAACACGGTCGCCGTGAACACCCGATGGTGATCTGGTCGCTGGACAGTCAGGAGGACGAGGGATGATGGGGGAGAGACTTGAGGACATCAAGGGCCCGAACGCTTTGGCCGCTGATCGCTCTGTCCCTGCTGGTGGGATCGGCGGCCGCCGCTGAGCCGCAGTCGCCCGACGCGGCGCCGGTCGATCGCGACACGGTGGCCTTCAAGCTCGGGATCAGCTTCAACGCGCTGGGTCGGCCTGCCGATGGGCCTGGCGAGCCGACGCTGCTGGCCGGGAGCGCCTTTACGGGGGTGGGCTTCGTCGTCGGCGGCTCCTATGAGCTGGCGAGGGTGATGCCCTTGTTGAGCCTGGAGTCGGGGCTCTTCTACGGTCACAGCACGGCCAGCGGCTTTGAGATCCGGGGGGAGCAGGAGCGCGAGGTCTTGCTGGAGGTCGACGCGGTGCGGGTGCCGTTGTGGCTGCGCGTCGAGTGGCCCGCGTTGCCGGCGCTGCGGCTGGTGGTGGGGGGCGGGCCGGAGGTGCTCTTCGGCGTCGCCAGCGCCAGCACCGTGCGCGAGAAGAACATCCCCGAGGATCAGGCCGCCGCGCTGCTGACCCGCGCGGTGACCTCCGTTCAGCTCACCGGCATCGTCGGCGTCGAGATCGACGCCGGCCCGGTGGTCATCCCGCTCTCCTTCCACGCCAGCGTCAACCCCTTGACCGGGGAGACGACCGCCGAGCGCACCGAGGGTGGCCAGGGGGGCCAGCTCGGCCCCTTCCAGGTGGAGTTCGACTTTGAGCTGATGGGGATGCTCGGGGTGGGGTTCGAGCTTTGAGAGGATCGCCCGGGCGCTGATGGCCCGCGGCAACGCGACAGGAGGGGGGGAGATGGTCGTGCGCAGCGCCAAAGCCGGGGTCGAGGCCACGGGACACGCCGTGGCCGTGGTCGGGGCGGGGCCGGCGGGGATGTTCGCGGCTCGCGCCCTCGCGGCAGCGGGTCACGAGGTCGTCATCATCAACCGGGACATCAAGCCCGGGGGGCTGGCCGAATACGGGATCTATCCCGACAAGATCAAGATGAAGTCGGGCCTTCGCAAGCAGTTCTGGAAGATCCTCGAAGAGCCCCGGATCCGCTACCTCGGCGGCGTGCGGGTGGCCGAGGGCGGCGACATGACGCTCAAAGAGCTGCGCGGGCTGGGTTTTTCGGCCCTGGTGCTGGCCGTGGGGGCGCAGGGCACCAAGCTGCTCGGCCTGCCCGGCGAGCAGGCCGAGGGGGTCTACCACGCCAAGGATCTGGTCTACTGGTACAACCGCCTGCCGCCCTTCACCGACATGGCCGTGCGCTTCGGGCGCCGGGTCGCCATCGTCGGCGTCGGCAATGTCATGGTCGACATCGCCCACTGGATCGTCCTGAACGAGCCCGGCGTCGAGGAGGTCGTGATCCTGTGTCGGCGCGGCCCGGCCGAGCGCAAGTACACGCCCAAGGAGATCTCCTACATCGCGGCGGCCTTTGATCGGGAGCGCCTGGCGGCGGAGATCGAGCGCATCCGGCCTCAACTCGAGGCGGTCGGCCAGGACCCCGAGGGGCTTCTGGCCGAGCTGACCGCCTCGTGCGACGTCCCCCTGAGCGGGCCGAGCGCGGTGCGGGTCACCTTCGAATTCCTGACCTCTCCGGTGGCCATCGAGGCCGACGAGGCCGGGCGCGTGGCGGGGGTGAGGGTCGAGCGCAACGCTCTGGTGCCGCGCGAGGGCGGGGAGCCGGGCAGTCGGGGGCTGGGCCAGTTCGAGGTGCTGCCGATCGACACGATGGTCTACGCCATCGGCGACAGCGTCGATCCCGCGCTCGGGCTGCCGGTGGGCCGCGATGGCTTCGCGACGGCTCAAGGCGGCGACTCCTACCAGGCCGAGGAGGGCGGCGCGCCCGTCGACGGCGTCTTCCTGGTCGGCTGGTCCAGGCGCGCCAGCGACGGCCTCGTGGGCAAGGCCCGGCAGGACGCCGAGATCGGCTGCGTCGAGGTCAACGCGTGGCTCGCGGCGCGCGCGCCCGAGCCCGCCGCCGCAGGGGCGTTCGATCGCCTCATGGCGGCGTTGGCGGGCTGCGGCGCGGACCCGATGGCGACCGAGGCCGTGCGCCGGCTGGTCGAGATCGAGGACGCGCGGGCGGAGGCCGAGGGCCTCGAAGAGTTCAAGTTCGGCACCGACGCCGAGATGCGCGCCGCGATCCTCCAGATCTGAGGTGCGCGCCGCGAGATCCTCAAGAGCTGAGATGCGCGCCGCGCTCCTCCAGAGCTGAGATGCGCGCAGCGCTCCTCCAGAGCCGACGCTGGGCCTTGTGGTCGCCTCGCCGGGGATCTGGTAGGCTCCTTGGCAGGCATCCCCCGGAGCGGCACGCGCCACGCCGGCCTGTCGCCCTGGCGGACCGCCCTCAGAGTCCTGGGGTCCTTGACCGTACCGGGTTTCCTTCATGAACATCAGTCCAATCAGCGCCTTTCTGGTTCTGGGGGTGGCCTCGTTGGGGGTGTCGGCCTGCAACAGCGCCGTGTCCGTCGACGAGGTGGGCCACAACGCGCCGGCCCCTGAGCAGGAGCCGGAGGGCGGGGGCTGCCCGCCGGGCGAGGCCAGCTGCGGCGCCGGGTGCGTGGACGTGATGACCAACCCGGAGAGCTGCGGGGGGTGCTCGCCTTGCGTGGCCGGCGCGGCCAGCCGCGTGCTCGGGTGCGTGGATGGCTCTTGCGAGTTCTTCTGCAACGAGGGCTTCGCGGACGCGGACGGGGATCTGGAGGAGGGGGCGCGCGGCGGCGGCTGCGAGTGCCGCATCCAGCGAGAGCTGTGCGACGGGGCGGACAACGACTGCGACGGCGCCATCGACGAGGGCGTCGCCAACGCCTGCGGCGGCTGCGAGCCGCTGGAGCAGGCGCCCGGTGATCCCTGCGGCGATCCGCGCTGCGAGGGGGGGGGCGTGCTGGCCTGCGACCCCGACAACGGCGACGTGTTGTTGTGCGACGGCATGAATCTGAACGTCTGCGGGGGCTGCGAGCCCCTGGAGGGCCGACCCGGCGATTCGTGCGGGGAGTGCAGCGTCCTCAAGTGCAACGATGAGTTCGAGCTCGACTGCCTGGACAACCTCAGGACCTTTTTTCAGGATCAGGACGGCGACGGGGTGGGGCGCACCGGGTCGGGGGAGCTGCTGTGCGAGCCGACCGATGACTTTACGGCGCTCGTCGACGGAGACTGCGACGACGGCGCGCAGGGGGTCAACCCGGGGGCGCCGGAGATCTGCGACGGTGTGGACAACGACTGCGACGAAGGCATCGACGTCGATGATGCCGACTACGCGGTGGAGCGTTGCGCGCTGTCCCAGGGGGTCTGTCAGGGCTCCGAGGCCGCGTGCGTCGGCGGCCAGATCCTCGACTGCGACGATGGGGTCTACGCCGCTCACGCCGCGCAGATCGAGGCCACCTTCGAAGAGCAGCCGGAGCTCCTGTGTGACGGCGCGGACAACGACTGCGACGGGCAGGCGGATGAGAACTGCTGCGCTGACGCGGTCGAGGGGATCTTCAGAGTCCCGATGTCAACGGGGAGGGATCGTCAGGTCATGCCGGGGGTGGGGCTCAGCGCCGACGGCAATGCGGCGACCGTGACCTGGATTACGACCGACAACCGCGCGACCGGCGAGGCGCCGCCCGGGAGCGCGTCGCTGTCGAGCTTGATGACGATCCGCCGCGACGGCATCGAGGTTCTGCCGGAGCAACTTCTAACCTTCGAGAATCCCTCGTATTTACGGGTCGCGATGCACACCCGGGGCGCGGATCTGATCCTGATCGATGAGGACGAGGGCGAGAGGGCGCTGGTGCTGGCGCGCCTGAACAGGAACGGCGATCTGATCGTGGCCTCCGAGATCGCGCAGGACATCTTCGAGCCGGCGCTGGCCGCGCGCCTCGACGGTCGGTCGGTCGTGGCGTGGTGGACGGACCCCCTTTTGGGATGTGATGAGCTGAACGCGCGCTTCATCTCTCCCGAGGGGGTCCCAAGCGAGACACAGATCCTCTTTGAATGCGGGATCGGCGAACCCTCCGTGGCCATCGGCCCCGAGGGAGGGATCGTGGCCGCGCAGGCGGAGATCGATCTGGGCTTCAACAACGCCCTGAAGCTGGCGACCTTCAACAACGCGCAGGAGTTCAACAGCGTGCGGACGATCGACGTCGACGGGCCTCGCCTCCAGCCCTCGGTGGCGGTGGTCGGCTCGGGCTTCGCGGTGGCCTTCGTGGCCGAGGATCAGCAGGGCGTCAACCAGATCCAGATCATCCGGCTCGACAGCGTGGGGCAGACGCGTGGGCAGAAGAGGGCGGTGACCTCGGGCAATACGCCGGTCAGAGATCCGAAGCTGATCGCCTTCGAGGGGAGCCTCGGGCTGGCGTGGGTGGAGGGCAGCGGCCCGCAGTCGGTGCGCTACCAGCGCCTGGGCGCCGATCTGAGCGACCTGGGCCCGCGGCGCACGCTGGTCAGCAACGCCAACCTCAACTTCTTGCCGCTCTCGGTGGCGGTCGGGCCGCTCCAGGGCGACCTGAGCCGGCAATGGTTCGCCCTGGCGACGGCCTCGGCGACGACCTCCGACGTCGGCCAGACCCCCGAGCGCGTCGCGCTGTCCATCTTCGACCCCGACGGCCAGAAGCTCTGCTTCTCCGAATGACCCCCGCCCGATCGGCCGGGGATCGGGCCTCGCCGGCTCCCCGTGGTCAGATCAGATCACGAGTGATTTCAACATCTTGAGGTTGGTTGATGCCTTGATGGCGCTGATCCCCGCCTCGCCGATGGGGTTGTGGCTCAGGTCCAGGTGGCGCAGCCCCCTCAGGTGGGGCGAGCGGGCCAGGGCCAGGGCGCCGACGTCGTCAACGCGGTTGTGGCTCAGGTCCAGGGCGCGCAGGTTGCGAAGCAGCGGGGCGGCGGCCAGCTCCATGGCGCTCTCGGTCCTCTGGCCGCTGGAGGCCAGGCCGAGGACCTCCAGGCGCTCGGCGATGGGGGCGTGGACGAGGAAGCGAAGGCCGCGCGGGCCCAGGGCGGTGCCGCCCAGGTCGAGATCGACGAGGTTGTCGAGGCGGTGGCTCTGGGAGAGGGCGCGGCCGGCCTTGGCGGTCAGCGCGGTCCGGCGCAGATCCAGGCGCGTGAGGTGGCCGACGAAGGGCGATTGGGCGATGAAGGCCAGCCCCGTGTCGGTCAGGCGCGCGGCGGGCAGGCTCAACAGAGAGAGCAGGGACAGGGGCGCCCAGGCGGCCAGCCCCTGGGCCATGGGGTCGTCGAGGAGGCCCTCCTCGGGGATGGACAGGGCGCGGATCAGCGGCCAGGCGCGCGGCGGCGGCGGCGGCCTGATCTGGCGCAGCGCCGGCAGGAGGCGATCGCGGACCCAGAGGTCGGGCGCGGCCCGCAGCGCGACGGGCCAGCCGGCCAGGTGGGCCTCGGCGTAGTGGAGGCCGACGTCGATGGGGTGGAGATCGACGGGCCAGGTTTCGAAGGTGTCGCAGATCTGGCCCCAGATCGCCGGATCGGGCGCGTCGTACAAGAGGCTGCGGAGCCGCTCCAGGCCGACGCCTTGTTCCATGGGGGTCCTCCTGAGTGTCGAGGGCGCTCGGCGCCCTCAGGTGGGGTCAGGGAGGATCCAGGTGCCGCCAGAGCCCTTGATGGCGGGCAGGATGTTCTGGGGGTTGGTGATGAGGACCTCCTGGCCGCCGCCTTCGAGGAAGGCGATGGCGGCCTCGACCTTCGGCCTCATGCTGTCGGCAGGGAACTGGCCCTCCTTGAGGAGCCGACGGGCCTGGGTGAGGGTCAGCTCGTCGACGGCGCGCTGCTTCGGGGTGTCGAAGTCGACGCAGATCTGAGGGACGCTGGTGGAGATGATCAGCGTGCGGGCGCAGAGCAGCCGGGCCAGCAGCGCCGTGGCTCTGTCCTTGTCGATGACGGCCTCAAGGCCCACGAGGTCATTGCCATGGCGGTAGACCGGGACGCCGCCGCCGCCGGTGCAGATGGTCGTGATGCCGGCGGCGATCAGCGCCCTTATCGCGGGCAGCTCCACGATCTCCAGCGGCTTCGGGCTCGGCAAGAACCGACGCCACCCGCGCGAGTCCACATGCTTGACCGACCAGCCGGACTCGTCGCGCATCTTGAGGGCGTCCTGCTCGGCGATGAAGGGGCCGACGGCCTTGTTCGGGCTCTCGAAGGCCGGATCGGCCAGATCGACGCGCACCTGGGTGACGAGCGTGGCGACCTGATCCGAAAACCCGCGCCGCCGCAGCTCCGTGCCGAGGATCTGCTGGAGCATGTAGCCGATGCCCCCCTGCGTGTCGGCGCCGCAGATGTCCATCGGCAGCCTGTAGACCTCCTTGGAGGCCAGCTCCACCCGCTGCAGCACATTGCCGATCTGCGGCCCGTTGGCGTGGGTGACGACCACCTTGTGGCCCAGGCCGATGAGCTCGGCCAGCGCCTGACAGGTGGCCGTCGAGTTCTCGCGCTGCTCGGGGATGGTGCCGACCTGGTGGGACTGGGTCAGGCTATTGTTGCCAATGGCGACGACGGTCAGTTGATCACTCACGGGCACGCTCGCGCTCGAGGTCATTGTAGGAGACCCCCCCATTGTGGTCCCTTTCAAGCCCGCGAGCAAGCCCCCGGGTGAGGTGCGTTGTCCCCGCCCACCTGAGGCCGCTCGCCCACGAATGTGGCGCCGACGCCCCACCGGCGCGCCCCCGTCGCCCTCTCACCGATCCCGCTCCCCCCGGCCTCGGCGCCCTCAAACTCGCCTGCGCGGGTGTGGTCTGGATGTTGCTCAAGGAAAGGGCAGGACCAGGGAGGTGAGTCATGAAGAGCGCGGCGGTCCGTGGAGTCCTGGGGTTGGCGATCCTGGCGGGGTGCGTCCCCGTCGAGGGGGAGCCGGAGGCGCTGGAGGTGGCCGGCGCGGCGATCATCAACGGCACCCGCGAGCCTCAACAGACGATCCTGAGCGCAGGCCAGAAGATGGCCCTCGGCTACGTCCACGACGCCGGCCAGCCCTGGAGCTACTTCTGCTCGGGGACGCTCATCGCGCCCGACGTCGTGCTCACGGCCCGCCATTGCACCAAGGCGGCCTCCGAGATGGGCTTCGGCGTCGGCGTCGTCCCCGGCGACAGCGTGCCCTGGTTCCAGGTCGCCCAGGTCCACGATCACCCCCAGTCCGACGTCGCGCTGCTGATCCTGACCGAGCCCGTCACGCGGCGCCTGCCCCAGGTCCAGCCGCTCGGCTACGGCCGCCAGTCGCTGGGTCAAGCCGACGCCGGGAGGCGGATCGAGGTCTGCGGCTATGGCGACACCTACGACTTCTCCAAGGAGGGCCGCTGGTGCGGCGTCTCCGAGATCGTCGGGATCGACGGCGACGCGATCGTCGTCAACGGCGGCGGCGAGCAGGGCATCTGCTTTGGCGACTCCGGCGGCGGGGCGCTCATGGCCGGCGGCGACGGCCAGGTCCGCGTCGTCGCCGTCGTCTCCGGCGGCGAGTCGGATTACTGCCTCGGCTACAACGAGTGGCTCGTCCAGACCGGCGATGTCCGCGGCTGGATCGAGCAGCTCCTCGGGGACAGGCCCGATCCCGGCGGCCAGGACCCCGGCGGCTCCGGCAACGTCAACCCCAACGACTCCTGCCAGGGGATCGACGCGATGGGCATCTGCGAGGGCGGCGCCCGCTGGTGGTGCGACGGCGGCAGCCTGCGCCAGGAGATCTGCGTCTCGCGCGGCCTGACCTGCGTCGACGACAGCCGCGGCGCGCGCTGCCAGGACTCCAGCGGCCGCACCCCCGAGCCCGAGCCCGAGCCGCAATCCCCAGGCGGCGCCCCCGACCCCGAGGGCGGCGACGACGTGCAGCCCGGCGGCCAGAGTCCGCCCGCCCCCGATCCAGGCGATCAAGGCGGCGGCTCGGGCTGGGCCGACGAGGGCGGCGCCGGGTGGGTCGGCGACGAGGGCGCGGGGGCGGCGCCGCTGGCCGGGCAGGCCATGTGCCAGAGCGCCCCGGCGGGCCAGCGCCCCATCAACATCTGGATGTGGGCCGCGCTGCTCGGGGCCATCGCGCTGTGGCGCGGCTTCGAAGTGCGCCTGCGGAGGCTCCAGCCTTGAGGCTGTTCGCGCGGGCTTGCCCTGTCAGCCGGCGGGCGGCGGCGCGGGGCTGAAGGCGGCCTCGAAGGCGTCGAAGTTATTGTCTTTATTGCTGAAGTTCGGGATGGCGAAGACGACCCGGGCGAAGCGCCGGATCATCGCTGGCGGCCCGAGCAGGGCGTGGGCGAAGGCGGCGGCGATGATCTCGGGATCGTTGCGGAAGACCCCGCAGCCCCAGGCGCCGAGGATGAGCGCGTCGTGGCCCTCGTGGGCGGCCAGCGCCAGCATCTTGAGCGTGCGGCGCGCCATGACCTCGGGGATCTCGCGGGCCTCCTTCTTGTCGCGCTGGACGACCACCCCTGCGTTGACGGCCGGCGCGGTGATGAAGGCGGCCAGCAGGGGCGGGTCGAGCAGGGCGCCTTCGTCGTCGCGGATGATCGGCACGCCGGGGGCGTGGATCATGTGGTCGCTGTACATCATGGACTTGTGGTGCCTGTGGAAGTCGTAGAAGCGGGGCTGGGTCATCAGGCAGGGGTAGAGGCCGGAGGATCGGGCCAGGCTCTCCTCCTGGGCCTGGCTGCCGCCGAGGAAGCCGCCGCCGGCGTTCTTGGCCGAGGCGAAGTTGAGGATCATCACCGAGCCGGCCTCGGGATCGGCGAGCAGGCGGCTGGCGGCCTGGAGGGTCGTCTCCTGGGCGAGCTCGATCTGACCGGGCTGCGGGCGGGGCGGGCTTGCCTGGACGGCGTCGACTAAATCATCAAGAATCTCGGGGGTATAGAGGCGGGTGCCGGCCAGCGCAGCGGCCATCTCTCGCGCGATGGAGATGTGCCGGCCGGAGGGCGCGGTGTAGCTCCCGCGGTCGAGGATGTCGAGGGTCTGGCGTGCGATCTCGGCGCGGTCGGTGCGCTGCATGGGTCCTCCAGGCTCAAGGCGGGCCTGAAGTTGGGGACGGGCGATGGCGCGCGCAAGGGGCGGCGAACTCCCCCTCCTGTCCTCCCCCTCCTGTCCTCCCCCGAGGGGCACTGCCCCCGTTTCACAAGGGGGAGGGACCCTCGCGGTTCGGGCACGGCGCATCGGCGGGCCAGGAGCGGGCCGCCCCAGGCTCGCGCCTGGGGCGACTATCATGCCGACGGCGTCTCGCCCCTTCGGGGCTCTCGATGGGCTCCGGGTCGGCTCGCGGCATCGTGTCGCTCGACTCCAGGGCCTCAACATCGAGCGCCGCTTGTGTGGGATTACACGATGCCTGGAGGTTGAGGCCCGTCGCCAGCCCCGAAGGGGCGTCCCCGCCCTGTAGCCTCAGGCGCGAGCCTGGGGCGAGCGGGCTGCGAGGGTGGCCGGGGCGTTGCCGCCCAGGCGAGGGTGTCCTTGAATTCATCGTGGCCTGCGGTCAAGGGTTGATGAGGCGGCCGCTTGCCGGTATAGCCCGATGGACAGGTCGACGATGGGGAGGGGTGTTGATGGAGAAGTTGTTGATCTTCCTTTCGATCGCGGCGCTGGTCGCCTGCGGCGATGATCCGCCGGAGCCTGCGCCCGAGCCGACGCCCGAGGCCGAGGCCGATCCCGAAGTCAGCCCCGAGGCCGAGCCCGAAGCCGAGGCTGAGCCTGAGGCCGAGCCTGAGGCCGAGCCCGAGGCCGAGGCCGAGGCCGAGCCCGAGGCCGGCCCCGATCCGGCGCCTGATCCCGAGCCCGAGGCGCACGAGGGGGCGTGGCTGGCCTGGGGCTTTGACGCGCACAACTCCCGCGCCAACCCCGACGAGGTCCTGATCAACCCTGAGACGGTGGCGGCGCTGGCGCCCGCGTGGTCCATCGAGGGGCCGGGGGTGACCAGCACGCCGATCGTCGACGACGGGATCGTCGCCTTCGGCCAGTGGGACGGCAGCGTGGTGGCCCGGCACGTCAGGGACGGCGCCGAGGTCTGGACCGCGGACGTCGGCGACGCGCCCGTGACCTCGTCGATGGCGATGGACGAGGCGCGGGTCTACGCCAGCGCGGGCCGCGAGGTGCTGGCGCTGGATCGCGGCGACGGCGCGGTGCTTTGGCGCGTCGAGGTCGACGATCACGAGGACACCTCGATGTTCTCTTCCCCGATGCTCGTCGAGGGCACCGAGCTGCTCGTCGTCGGCGTCGGCTCCCTGGAGCTGATCAAGGAGAAGGACGACTACACCTTCCGGGGCAGCGTCGTGGCGCTGGATCGCGCCACCGGCGACGAGCGATGGCGCCTCTACACCACCGAGGACGACGAGACCTCCGGGGGCGGCGTCTCGGTCTGGTCCTCGGCCGCCGTCGACGCCGAGCGCGGCCTCATCTTCATCGGCACCGGCAACACCTACGAGCCCCCCGCCTCGCCCTTGAGCGACGCGCTGCTGGCCATCGACGCCCAGACCGGCGCGCTGGTCTGGCACCGTCAGTTCACCGCCGACGACGTCTACACCGTCTTCGGCGACCCGCCGCAGGGGCCGGACGCCGACATCGGGGCCGCGCCCAACCTCTTCGAGATCGACGGTCGGGCCGTGGTCGGCGTCGGCGACAAGGCCGGCGTCTTTGCCGTCTTTGACCGCGACACCGGCGAGAGCGTCTGGACCCGCCAGGTCGGCCCCGGCAGCCCCCTGGGCGGGATCATGGTCGCCGCCGCCGTCTCCGAGGGCGTCATCTACCTGACCTCGAACCTCTGGGACTTCGTCGGCCTGCCCGTCTTCGACGATCCCAACAACACCTCGGTCGCCTACGCCCTGGACGCGGCCACCGGCGAGCAGATCTGGCAGCGGCCGCTGCCCGCGCCCGCCTTCGGCGCCGTCGGCGTGGCCGGCGGGCTGGTCTGGATCACCACCGTCACCGGCGACCTCCACGCCCTGTCCGCGGACGAGGGCGAGATCCTCTGGACCCACAGGCCCGGCCCGCAGGCCGGCGGCGGCATCTCGGTCGTCGACGGGCGCGTCTTCGCCGGCCACGGCTTCAGCCTCTTCAAGGCCCCCAACGAGGTCTTCGGCGGCTTCACCGCCTTCGCCCTGCCCGCCGATCGATAGAGGTCGCGGGTCTGGTCCGACCTGCGCCTCAAGGTCCGCCGATCGATAGAGGGCGCGGGGCTGGCCCGACCGACGACCCAGGCTCCTCGGCGGCCCTTTGGGCCGGCTTCGTCGGCTGGGTCTGGGGGGGCGGTGCGGGATCGCCGACAGGCGAAGCCGACGAGGGGCAGCAGGTTCGTTGACGCGCCAATAAGAGTCGGTCATTACTGGATTTTATCGATCTGGCGTCCAAGCAACGCTCGCGATGAGGGGGATGATGATGATCCTGCGTGTGGCTCTACTCTCGGTGCTCCTGACCGCGCTCTGGGGCTGTAGCAAGGCGCCCGAGCGCAAGGTCCTGGGGGAGATCGACGGGGACGCGACCAAGGCGCCCGAGCGCAAGGTCCTGGGGGGGATCGACGGGGACGCGTACTGCCGATCCATCGGAAAAACCCGCGCGACGTGGATCCAGGATCCCGCCCAGTTCGAGAACCTCAAGACCTGGGGCTGCGAGTCCCCCGAGGGGTGGCAGCCCTTCTCCGTGGGCGTCATCTGCACCGCCCAATACGGGGTCACTGCCCACGGCGAGCAGGAGATCCCCGGAGATCCCCTCACCTGGGTCTGCGTCGAAGGGGCCGCGCCGTCGGATGCGCCCGCGTCGTGGAACCGCGCCAATCGATAGTCGCCCTCGCAGCTCCTCCCAGCGCCTCTCGCCCTGGGTGGGATCCTGGACGGGGCGCTTGATCTCGAACTCCGGCGTCCCGACGCCAGTTCAGGGCGCCATGGTTCTGAAGGCGGCCGAGGCGTCGATCTGGCCGGGGCCGTTGGGATCTTCGCTCTGGAGGGTCAGGGCGGTGCGCAGCTCAAAGATACCCCCCACCTGTCGGATGGAGAGGAAGCCCTCGGTGATCGTGAGGTCGGCCTCGATGACGCCGAAGCCGAAGAGGGTGTATCGGCCGCCGAAGGCCTCCCAGGGGCCGGGGTTGTCGATGAAGAAGGTCACCCAGTCGGGGCCGGGGACGAAGCCCGTGTCCTGCTGGACGCGCATCGGGACGCGGACCTCGTAGGCCTCGTCGGCGATCCTTGGATCGTCAAAGCTCCAGCGCAGATCGAAGGTCCAGCGGTTGATGCCCCCGATGAAGACGCCGGCCTCGACCTCGAAGCTGACATTGCGCGCCTCCTCCTGCTGGCCGTTGATCGCCAGGGCCAGCCGGGCGTCGCAGGCGCAGGTCAGGCAGCCGCGGTCGTCGCGCAAGAAGCCCATCGGGCAGGAGACATCGCACACCCCGTCATTGTCGGGGCACTCGGGGTCCGGATCGTCCTCGCACAGCGCCGCGCAGTTGTCCGAGCGGCACGCGTCGGGATCGGGATCGACGCCCTCAAAGCAGAGCTCGTAATCGACCTGTTGTCCGTTGGCGCACGTGCAGGCGCACAGCACGCATTCGATGTCAGGATCGGGCTCCGGCGTGGGTTCAGGCTCCGGCCCTTCGGAACACAGCACCGGGCAGTCGCACAGATCCTCGGGCACCTCGCCCTGAGGGAAGCAGCCGCCGCACGCGATGGAGGTGCCGTCCTGGCAGTCACAGGACCCGTCGATGCACAGCAGCGGCCCCTCCGGCTCGGGCTCCCCCTCGGGTTCGGCGTTGGGATCGGTGTCGGGATCGGTGTCGGGACCGTTGTCGGGGTCGTTGTTGCTGGGATCGTTGTTGGCTTCCGGCGCTGGATCGTCGTTCGGCGAATTCGAACTGTAACGGGGCGGATCGGAGCAAGCGCCCAGGGTCAGGGCCAGGCCGAGGAGCGCCGCCCAGAGCGGCGTCGTCAGGGGCAGCGGCTCGTGGCGCGGCGGCCAGGAGAGCGCAGCGCTCGTCGTCGTCGGCGGGGCAGGGCGAGTGGTGGTTCGCATCTCGGTCACCTGGGTCGCGTCGTGTTCATCGGAGGATGTGATCCCGTACGAAGTCGAGGATAGGGCCTCGCGGGTCTGTCCACAAGCGGCGAGCCGCGCTCGCCGGAGCGTCCTGCTGAGGGCGTCGGCCACGCTGAGGGCTGCAACGCAGGACGGGCGAGGGTGTGGATCGCGGTAGGGGAGGGCGCGATCGAGGCGGGCGGGTGGTGGCGTAGAGCAGATTGTGGGGCGATGGGGGATCAGGGTGGGCGAGGGTGTGGGTCGGGTTGCGGGTTGCGGTTCGTGATTCCTGAGCTGGATCATGGGGTTGGGCGATGATGGAGGCGGGGCGGGTCTGGGCGGGCGGGGGTGGGGATCAGCGGCGGGCCTTGGCGGTCTGGTGGATCTCGGCGGGCGCGGCCTCGCTCGCTTGTTCGGCGGGCATGGGGGGGAGGGTGTGGCGCTGCGGGTGGTCGGTGTGGGCGGCGATCAGCTCGGCCAGCGCCGAGACCTCGCGCTGCTGGTGGGCGACGGAGCTTGCGAAGATCATGCGGACGCCCTGGAAGGCGAGGGCGAAGGCGAGGAGGCTGCCGACGATGGGGGTGAAGAGGGCGCCGTAGACGACGCCGAGGGGGATCGCGGCGCCGAGGATGCCCAGGCCTGTGGGTATGAGGATGGGGACGAAGAGGGAGACGGCCAGGCCGCCCATGGGCCTGGAGATGAGCACTCGGTTCTGGGGGACGCGGGTCAGGGGGGCGGGCTCGGCGTGCGGGCTGTCCTTCGGGGAGGTCTTCTGCGCTGCGGCTGAGGTCGAGCCGATCCCGGGGATGACGGTCACGCGCAGGCCGTCCCCTCGCCAGCTCAGGGCGCCGCCGCCGAGATCCTTGACGTCGCCCTCGGCGTCGGTCTGCTGGCGGGCCAGCGCGAAGATGGTCTCGACCTCGTCGGGGAGGAGCGGGCCGACGAAGGTATGCTCGCGCAGGATCCTGGTCGAGGCGCCGAGGATGTGGAAGGGCTCGGGTCGAGCGGGTGTGCGGGCCAGCTCGGCGGTGGCGGCCCGGACGAAGCGAGGTTCGACGCCGAGTTCGCCGGCCACGGCCTCGACCTCGGCCATCGAGAGGGGGGGGCCAGCGCCTTGCTCGTGCTGGAGCTCGATGGCGCGGTTCAAGATCGCGTTGGCCTGGCTCTGCTTCAGCCCGTCATCGTCGGCGCGGCCCATGTCGCTCGCCCTCCTGGGTGCTGCTGTCTCGAAGGTTGGCGGCAGTGTAGCGCAAAGCGGCGGCGATCGTTGCGAAGAAAGGACCTCGGTCGCGCTCGGGCGCGGTCAGCGGCGCGGATTTTCGATGGGGAGGGCTCGGTGCGCTCTCCCGTCGCCTGCCACCGCCCTTCATGCGGTTCAACGCCTGTCTTTCGTGGTAGGGTGATGCCTGCTGGGGGATGCGCCATGGCAGGACAAAGACGATGGACCTTTGAAGAAGTCGTGCTGGCCGTCGGGTTGTACTGCGAGCTGCCCTTTGGGCAGTTTCATCGGCGCAACCCCGAGGTCCTTGCGATGGCCCAGCGCCTCGATCGGACGCCCTCGTCCGTCGCGATGAAGCTGTGCAACCTCGCCTCGCTCGATCCTGGCCACCAACGCCGGGGTGTCAGCGGGTTGACCAACGCCAGCGCGCTCGATCGGGAGGTGTGGGAGCTCTTCCATGGGGATTGGGGCGTCGCCTTTGAGCGCCTTGATCGGGGTCGTCACCCCGATGAGACGGAACGTCGAGTCGAGCGCGTCGAGCGCAGAGGGCAGGAGTTCTTCCGGCGCGCGGTGCTGACGGCTTACGGCGGCCGATGCTGCGTGACGGGGATCGAGATCCCTTCGCTGCTCGTGGCCGGTCACATCTCTCCGTGGTCGCAGGATGCGATCAATCGCCTCAACCCCAGAAACGGGCTCTGCATGGCCTGGACTCAAGAGCGCGCCTTCGACAAGGGCCTCTGGACTCTGGATGAGGACTTGAGGGTGATGATCAGCCCTGAGCTCAGCGCGCGCCGTGGTTCGGAAGGGCTGGAGGACAACTTCCTGAAGTACGAGGGCCGCGCCATCACCCTGCCGGATCGCTTCGAGCCCGATCCCACCTTACTGGCGTGGCATCGGGAGCGCTGCTTTGTCCGTTGACGAGCCTCATCGAGACGCTCTCCGTCTGCTCACCACCGATGAGGCGCGCTCGCGTCTCTCCGTGGATGACCCGGATCGCCGCGAGCGCCTGATGAGGATCTGGGACGCGTTCTGGTCTCGATGGGGCACGTTCGACGCCGCCGTCCCCCTCTTTCGGACGGACAATGATCTTCGGGTCCAGACGATTCAACGGGGGAAGCCGCCTCAATTGCCATTCTTGAGGCGCGCTGACGCCATGGAGGCCATGGTGCGCCAGGAGGCCAGGCGAGTCGTGGATGACCACCAGTTGGGGACGTCGCACTTCGATGGGCTGATCTATGTCATGTTCTGGAAGCAGGACGGACGAGTGGCGCCGCTCTACATCGGCAAGGCCGGTCGCTTTGGTCGGCAGGGGGACAACCTGTCGGCGAACATCGCGCGGGCGTTGAACAGCACCCACCACTTCTGTCGTTGGGGAGACGGCTACGAGTACCACATCGGGGATCTGAGCGCCGTCACCTGCCCAGGTCATCCCGAGGAGCACCACAAGGCCAAATACGCCAGCTGGGCCCGCGCGATGTTCGAGGTCGTGCCCGCCGAGGCCCCTCGGCTCAAGGCCCCGGTTTGGTTCTGGATGACCGCCTGGGAGCCCCGTCAGTCGGGGATATGGGAGGACTTCGGGCCGACGCAGCTGGCCTTTTTGGAGTACCTGCTCATCGGGGTCGGCGGGACGCTCTTCCCTTCGCTCCTGAACACCGAGGGGGCCTCCTCGCCGTGGTAGCCGAGGCGGTCAGTTCTGCATGATGAACATGGTGGGGAAGAGCGCCAGGAAGGCCACGGCGCCGATCATCTCGCGGGAGTCGACGCGCTCCTCGACCGTGTGGGCGAGTTGTTCGACCCCCGAGGAGAAGCCGAAGACGGGGACGTCGCGCGGGACGCCGACGCCGTCGGTGCTGAAGGACCAGCAGCCCAGGCGAGGGTTCTTGGCAAAGACGCCCTTGTAGCGCGTGGACTCGGCGCGGGGCGAGAGGACGGCCTTGTAGGTGCTCTGGGCCGCGCGGATGGCGGGGCTGTCCTCGGGCGTCAGCCAGGAGGGGTGGCTGGCCTCGTTCTGGACCTTGTAGCCGGTCCAGGTCGGCTCGTCGTAGCTCAGGACGTTGACCCGGACCTTGTCGCCCAGCGCCCGGATCGAGGGCATGTTGAGGATCTCGGCCAGCGCCGTCGTGCGCGACTCGCCGAAGGTCAGGCGCCGGTCGACGATGATCTGGCAGAAGGGCGCCACGCAGTTGTTCGAGGGCGAGCGGTCGCTGATTCGGCTGATCGCGATCGATCCTCGACCCAGCACCGGATCGTTGACGAGCTGCCCGCCGGTCTGGAGGGCGGTGATATCCTGGATGATCGGCGCCATGGCCGAGATGGCGTTCTTGCCGAGGTCCGGCGTCGAGGCGTGCGCGGAGCGCCCGTAGGTCTCTATCGCGATCTCCAGCCGGCCCCGGTGTCCCCTGTAGATGCCCAGCGGGCCGTCCTTGTCGTCGCCGGTGGGCTCGGTCAGGACGACCACCTCGGGCCTGGGGTAGAGGTTGGAGCGGACCCCCTCGGCGAAGATCCAGCGCGGGCCCCCGCCTTCGTTGGTCTCCTCGGCGACGGTGGCCAGCGCGTAGACCGTGTAGCTGCGCGCCAGCCCAAGCTCCCGCATGATCTTCGTCGCAAAAACCTGATTCACGATCCCCGACAGCTGGTCGACCGCACCCCGCCCCCACACCTCGCCCTTCTCATAGCGCCCCTCGAAGGGGTCCAGCCCGCGCGCCTCCCAGTCGCTCATGGGGCCAGTGCCGACCGTGTCGATGTGCCCGTCAAAGAAGATCGTCCGGCTGCCCTGGCCGACGACCCAGCAGAAGTTGCCGAAGGAGTCGAAGAAGCACCGATCGCAGGCGCCCAGGCGCTCGACGGCCTCCTTGAGCAGCTTGAGGCGCTCCCCCTCCTGGTTGCTCGTGGCCGGCACGGCGATCAGCCGCCGCAAGAGCGTGACGGCCTCGTCGCGGTATTTCTCGGCCATCTGGAAGATGTTGTCGGAGAGGTCGCTCATTGCCTCGGAACCCTCTTTGCGCCATTCAACAATGGTCTGAACGCGTCGTGACTCGCCCTCGAAGTGTAGGGCCACTGCCACAAGGCCGTCAACGACCACCCCCCAGGGCCGCGTGGATCGCAGGTCGCCCGGCGAAGACTCCGACGCCCGATGCGCCGCACCCGCGCGGCCCACGACACGACGCCCGCGTCGTGGCGCCCGTGTCGTGGGCCGCGCTCAGGTTCGCTCAACGAAGGCCCCGACGCCCCCCCACGCCCCACGCTCCTCGCACCGCCCCCCTGCGGGGGACGGGCTCGTCGGGTGGGGCTAGAAACTCGGTGTGGGCTGCGCCCTGTCGGTCGCAGGCCCGCGCACGGCCCAGGTCGACACCAGGGGGAGCAAAAAACCCCAATCCACAGGCCCACTTCGACGCGCTGATCCGGCCCCTTGATCTGCTGTCGTCCGCCCGCAGGCCTGCGTCCAACGGGCGCAGCCCCCCCGCGCATCCAAGCCCCACCCGACGAGACCGTCCCCCGCAGGGGGGCGGTGCGAGGAGCGTGGGGCGGTGCCAGGTGCTGCGATCCCCTCGATCCGATTGCCACCCCGAGCCGCCTCGATGCTACACTGCCCCCCTGAATCGGGCGCTCGCCCGACACCCGAGGTCCGACCCATGGCCGAGAAGATCGCCCAGTCCGTCATGACTGTTTTGCTGCTGCTCGGCGCGGCGGTCCAGTTCAACGACCCCGATCCGGTCGTCTGGATCGCCGTCTACACCCTGGCCGCCCTCCTGTGCCTGCTCGTCGCCCTGGGCAGGCCGCTCGCGCCGGTCATGCTGGCCCTCGCCGCGCTGGCCTCCTGCTGGAGCGCGTGGCTCGCCAGCGGCGTCCTCGGACAACAACCCCTCTTCGATGAAGAAGGCCGCGAGATGATGGGCCTGGCCATCATCGCCCTCTGGCAAGGCGGCAGCGGCCTCTTGATCCTCAAGCGCCAGAAGGCCACGGAGGCCAACCGATGAACCACCTTGAATTGACCACGCACGCCGTACACAACGATGCCGCCGCGATTTTGACCCCCGGCCTTCAGGGCCTCGCCGCGATCTCACATCGCCCCGCGCAGCCCCGCGCCGCGCTCTTCCTCCTCATCGCCGCCCTCGCCGCCCTGGCCGCGTGCGGCGACGACCCCAGGCCGGCGCCCTCGTCCCCGCCAGACGCCGGCCTGGACGCCTCCCCGGAGCCCGACGTCGCCGACCCCGACGCCGCCGACCCGGACGCCCCCGATCCCGACGCCGACGATCCCGATCCTGGGCTGACCTCGGCGCGCGTGGCGGGCAGCGGCGCCGTGGTCAAGATCGACTTTGAGCCCTTCACGCTGTCCATCGAGGACGCCGAGGGCGCCCTGCGCGCGCGCACCGTGGCTCAGGGTGAGGGCGCGCAGGACCAGCCGCCGAGGGCGGGGCTGGCCTTCGCGCGGGCCGCCGCCTTCAACCCCGGCCGCTACTACAACCCCACCCTCCAGGCCAACGAGCGCGACGACATCCAGTGGTTCGTCCTCGGCGCCGTCGTGCGCGGCGAGCAGGACGATCAAGGCGCGCGCTTCGAGGTGGCCTCCACGGGCGCCGATGGCGCGCCCGGGCCGCAGGTGCAAGTGTCGCTGGCGCCCGCTGAAAACGGGGTGACCCTGCGCGTGATCCTGCCCGACGAGGAGGCCTTCATCTTCACCAGCCTGAGCCTGGAGGCCAGGGAAGGGGAGGGCTACTTCGGCTTCGGGGAGGTCTTCGACAGGCTCGACGGGCGAGGGCTGATCCGCGAGATGCAGCTCCAGGCGACGGGGGACTCGGAGTCGGGGACGAACGAGGTCCATGTGCCCGTGCCCTTCATGATCTCGACCGAGCGCTTCGGGGTCTTCCTCGACGACAAGCGCCACTCGGCCTTTGACCTCGGGGCGACGGCGCCGGATGTCTCCAAAATCACGGCGGGCTCGCGGGACACGACCTGGAACCTGATGGTGGACTCGCCGATGGGGCTCGTCGAGCGCTACACGGCGATCTCGGGCAGGCCCGCGCGGGTGCCCTTCTGGGCGCTGGCGCCGCAGTGGTGGCGCAACGTCAACCGCGACGCCGCCGAGCTGCTCGACGACGTGCGGCGCGGGAGGGCGGCGGACATCCCCTCGACCGTCGTGTGGATCGACCGGCCCTGGTCGAGCTACTACCACAACTGGCGCTTCAACCTGACCCAGTTCCCCGATCCCGAGGGCATGTTCGAAGCCCTCCACGATCAAGGACACCGGGTGCTCCTGCACCACAGCCCCCAGCTCAACCCCACCAACGCCTCCGACATTGGCCCGGGCGAGGATGACTCTGAGGGGCTTTTTGACACCTTCGCGCAGAATGGCTGGCTGGTGCAGGCCGGCGGGCGCCCCGTCGTGCTGCCCTGGGGCGGCGGGCGAGGCGGCTTCATCGATTACTCCCACCCGGAGGCGGTCGAGGCCGTCAAGCAGACCCTCCGCAGGGTGACCGATCTGGGGGCCATCGGCACGAAGATGGACTGGGACGAGTTCCTCCAGGCCAACGCAGGCGCCGTGCGGATCAACGTCGATTACTTCAGCGGCCTGTCGCCGCTGGAGATGCGGATTCGATACTCGGCCCTCTACCACAAGGCCATCATCGAGGGCTTCAACGAGGGCCTCGGCGAGCAGTCCTTCCACGTCTCCCGCTCAGGCACCCCCGGCGATCAGGTCTGGAGCACCTGCATCTGGCCCGGCGATCTCGACAACGACCTCTCCGAGCACACCCGCGCCCCCTCCGAGCGCCAGGAGGCGTGGAACGTCGGCGGGATGCCGGCGGCCATCGTCGCCAACCAGTCCCTCGGGATGAGCGGCTACCCCTGCTTTGCGTCCGACATCGGCGGCTTCCGCGACGGCGCCCCCGACGAGGAGGTGCTGTTGCGCTGGCTGGCCTTCGGCGTCTTCAACGCCATCACCCAGCTTGGCGGCGGCGGCAGCACCCACATGGCCTGGAGCGCCGACTCGCCCTACAGCCCCCAGGCCCTCGACGTGACCCGCAAGCTCTTCAAGCTGCGCATGTCCCTCGTCCCCTACATCCACCACCACCTGGAGATCGCCCACGCCACGGGCCGACCCCTGGTCCGCAGCCTCTGGCTGGCCTTCCCCGACGACCCCGCCGCCCGCGATCATGAGCGCGACTTCCTCTTCGGCCCCGATCTGCTCGTGGCCCCCGTCTTCGAGGCCGGCGTCGTCGATCGCGCCCTCCACCTCCCCCCCGGCCGATGGGTGGACTTCTGGAGCGGCCAGTCCCTCGACGGCCCCGCCGACATCACCCGGCCCGCCCCCATCGACATGATCCCCCTCCTGATCCGCGCTGGCGCCATCATCCCCATGCTCCGCGAGGACATCGACACCCTCCTGTCCGCCGACGATACCGTCGATCCAGACACCGGCGATCTCGACGTCATCGATCTGCAGGACCGCCCCGCCATGCGCGTCCTGATCGTCCCCGGCGAGCCGACCTCCCTCACGCTCTACAACGGCCTCACCGTCGAGGTCGCCCCCGGCCCTGAGGCCCTCACCGTCGATCTCCGCCTGGGCGATCCCGATCCCCAGGCTGACCCCCGGATCTCCTTCGCCCCCACCCACCTCACCCTCGAAGTCTTCCTCGACGGCGCAGCCCTCCAGGGCCAGCAAATCACGATCACACGCGGCGGCCAGGAGATCACCCTGGAGCCCGGCGTCGACTGCACCGACTGCCTCGACCTCGATCCTGACCGCAACCTCCTTCGCGTCCACCTCGCCTCGCCCGGTCGCGTGACGATCCGTTGAGGGGTGTTGTTGGGTGGACAGGTCGATCCCGCCGGGTCGGTGTTGATGGCGGGCACGTCGATCACGACGGGTCGGCGTCGTCGGGTGGACACGTCGATCGTGTCGGGTCGGAGTCGTCGGGTGGGCGTGCGGTCCTTCCGGCGACCGACGGTTGAAGGGCAAGACCCCGTCGGGAACAATCGATCGCGGCGGGTTGGCTCCGATGGGTGGACACGCGGTCCTTCCGGCGACCGACGGGTTTGCCGGACCCGCCCGCCGCCGCCGGGTTTGCCGGACCCGCCCGCCGCCGGGTTTGCCGGACCCGCCCGCCGCCGATGGGTTTGCCGCACCCCCGCCGCCGCCGGGTTTGCCGGACCCGCCCGCCGCCGGGTTTGCCG
>SXGT01923975.1_pt1 | contig 39105 bp, 37 predicted proteins | sample 3176221 | NCBI WGS metagenome assembly SXGT01 (sample SAMN11356862, study PRJNA531348) | freshwater metagenome | isolation source: freshwater sample F1-120 | place: China: Fuxian Lake, Yuxi | collected 2017-12-25 | reverse complement strand
TTCTGAGCCATGATCAAACTCTCCGTTTATACTTCTGCCTCACATTGGCTATACTACAGCCGCTGCAAGGCTTTCGAACTCGACGCCTTTAGATACAAAACTCTATTACAGTTGTCAGAGAACTTGTCGCAAACGTGAGCAACAGTATAGGTAAACTCTGGGGAGCTGTCAATGGGGTCTCGCAAGAAAATGCTGATTTTTTCTTGTGAGGCTCATATCAGCTTCAGGAGAATGTGATAACACTGCGTGCCACCCCGCCTTCTCGTAGGGCGGCGTACGCTTCGTTGACCTGCGCGAGTGGGAAGGTGCGCGAGACCAGCTCGTCGATCTTCAGCTTCCCATCCATATACATGTCCAGCAGGCGCGGCATGTCCACCCGTGGGCGGGTGGAACCGTAATACGAGCCTTTCAAGGTCTTTTCCATGAGAGTGAATACATTGGGATTCAAGGAGATACGTGCGCTTTCCGGCGCAATACCGACAATCGTACAGACCCCGCCCCGTGTGGTCATGCGGAAGGCGAGTTCAATGGTTTTTGCGGTGCTTATGACCTCGAACGCGAAGTCGACGCCCCGGCCATGCGTCAAATCCAGCACGGCTTTTAAGGGATCGTCGTAGCCAGAGTTCACGCAGTGCGTCGCACCAAAGATTTTGGCGAAGGCTAATTTGTTGTCTAAAAGATCAAGGGCAATAATCTGACGGGCACCCGCTAAGGCCGCCCCCTGGATCACGTTAAGACCCACACCACCACAACCAATAACGGCGACGGTGCTGCCAGGCTGTACTTTTGCCGTGTTAATCGCCGCTCCGACACCGGTCATCACCCCACAGCCGACAAAGCAGGCGCGATCTAGTGGGATATCGGCGCGAATTTTAATGGCACAGCTCTCTGGGACGACGGTCTCTTCGGCAAAGGAGGCCGTGTAGGAAAAATGGTAGACATCCTGGTTGTGGTTGTGCAGCCGTGTGGTGCCGTCCATCAGTACGCCGAGTGCTTTAGGGCGGGTTTCACACAAATGTGGACGTCCCTGGGTGCACGCGTCGCATATGCCGCACACCGGCTGGAAACAGAGGACCACGTGATCGCCCTCACGGACAGAGGTGACCCCAGGACCGACTTCCGTGACGAGCCCAGCGCCTTCGTGACCCAGCACAATGGGTAAAGGCATGCGCATATCCCCAGTCATGACGTGCAGGTCGCTATGGCAGACGCCATTCGCCGCCACGCGGACACGGACCTCACCGGCTTTGGGAGGGTCAAGGCGTAAATCTTCGATCACAAGCGGCTGACCGGGGGCATAGAGTACGGCAGCTTTCATGCGGTTTTCTCCACACGCAACAGACCAAAACGATGCTCAGATACTCCGGCCACGGCTTCAGGCATCGCCAGTGCCGCGGACGGGCCATGGGCGTCCTGGGTGGCAATGCGCAAGAGCGGCGTGCCCGTTTTGACGCCCTGGCCACTCTCGACCAGAATAGCAACAAGGACTCCATCCACCGGGCTCGGCAGCTCAGTAAACATTTTCATCGCTTCCAGAAGGGCCAGCGTTTGCCCCACGCGTACCTCAGCACCGACCTCAACAAATGGCGGAGCACCTGGCTCGGGATGATGGTAAATGGTGGCCTCCATCGGCGAGAGCAGTTCCCCATGTCGTAGGAGAGTGGGGCGGAGGCTGCTGCTCAGTCGCCGCTGCCAGTGCTCGAGAGCTGCTGCTTCCGTCAGATACGCTGGCCGTGTCAGCGAGAGATCCGCATTGACGGTCAAGAACTCGTGTAACTGCGTCTGTTCGAGGGTGGTGACGAGGGCCGTGAGCGCAGGGATATCGGTATGCAGCCAGTCGCAGAGATCGCGCACTAACGTCGCAGCTTCAGCGGAGTCCAGACCCGGCGCGGTCGTGACTAAAGACGTGCAGAGGGTGTGAAAGGCCGGAAATGTCTCTAGCGCTTGGGCGGCGGCGGCCTGGAGGAAGGCAATCCCTGCGGCACGATCCACTGCTAGATGCTCCCAAAGCGCGTCCATCGTCTGTTGGAAGGTGGTTGCCTGTAGGCGCTCTTCGTCATGGAGGGGCACGTCCAGGGCGATGGCGAGGTGCCACAACACTTCTATCGGAGCCACAGGACGTGCGTCCAGCTGCCGGAGCCGCACGAGATAATACGTCAATAGGCGACTGGGCTGCGTAAAACCTAGCTCTAGGGTGGTGCGGAGGAGACGGGTAAACAGCGCGGGATCGTGGGCCCCTGCTCGGCGTGGAAAATCAGGCACGAGGGCAAGGATAGACGCTTTACGGTCCTCTACCATTGCCGCCAGCGCCATCCAGAACAGGCTGGTATCGGTACGAAATTCGGTCTCTGGGGGGAGGGCATGCATCAAAGTGAGCAGCCCCACAATGGGTTGGACATTGGTCTGCAAGGCCGCGTTGCCACGAATGTCGAGATGGCGTGTCACAACGGTCAGCAGGCGCTCAAGGGTTTCATGACGCGTGGCTCCTGTGACAATGAGCAGCGCGAAGTTGGCATCGTAACTCGGGATCATCCAGGGGTGATGCCGCTGCAACAAGCCGCTGGCGTCAAGGCGTACATAGGGATCCTGGTCTGCGGGAGGCCTCAGACGCAGCGTGTGGACCACCCCTCCGAGCACGGGATTCAGATCCTCGTGCCAGGCGTTGAGCCGAATTTCAATGGCATCGCCAGTCCAGGTGATGTCCTCCTGGCGAAAGGACAATGGTTCTCCAGCAGCAATACGCTGTTGCAGTGCCACGAGGCTGATGGGCTGCCCATGGACGCGCGCAATGCCTTCGGTGACCCCATGTTCGACTTGAATGCGTGGATTGACCTCGAGGAAGTAGGGCTGGCCCTGCTGATCAATCAAAAATTCGACCGTGGCCGCACCACGCAGAGACACGGCACTGCCAAGACGCAGCGCCGCGGCACAGATGTGCTCTAATGTGGCCTGGCGCCGTTGTAAGCTCGTGATACGCTCTGCATCCGTCTGCGGATCCAGTGCGGCGATTTCCTGCGCAATGGCCTGCGGATGTAACGCCATCTCAATAAATTTTTGGTAGCCCTGATTTTGCACCGAGCAATCCCGCGCGGCAAAGTGCACAACACGGTCACCATCGCCCACAATTTGCACTTCCCAATGCAGCGGTCGCGGAATGTTCAATTCCAGTAACACGCCTTTGCGGGCATCCGCCTCGGCGGCAGACACCCCCATCTCCGACCACACTTTGGTGAGCGCATCGCGGATATGCTCCTCTGCCTGCGCACTATGGAGCGCCTCGGGTGCCAGCACGCGCTGCCCCTTGCCACCGCCGCCTGCCGGATGTTTGAGACGGATGGGATAGCCAGGATGGCGTTGTGCCAGGGCCAGCGTGTGCTGGACGGTGGCGGCGATGAGCGCCGACTGTGGCTGCGTCTGGGCCAAGGCAATCAGCGCATCGTCTCCCGGGACGGTGGGAATGCCGAGCTGTTTGGCTAGCGCGATGGCGGCATCTTTGTCCCCGACAGCCCGCAGGGTGGCTGGTGTCGGGCCGATAAAGCGCCCGCCCGCCTGCTCGACACGCTCGGCAAACGCGGCATTTTCGGCCAAAAAACCATACCCAGGATAGACGGCATCAATGCGGTGGGTGTGCACGAGCTGCAGGATGGCTTCGACGTCGTTGTATTCCTGCACATAATGGACATGCTCAGCCGGGAGTCCGACGATCCATGGCGCGGTACGCTGGCGCTCCGCGAGCCATTCCCGGGATGACACGATGACATGCGGTAGCTGCCACCCGTGCTGGCGGTACACTTCCAGCGCCTCAAACGCAATGGGGCCGCGGCAGACAAGCAGGGTCCGCATGGTCTCGACGGCGATGGGAGGACAGGCAGGGCTCTCGACATGCGGAATGGACAGGGACATGCAGCGTCTTTTCTCGTTACAATGGACGGACCAGGCCCCGGAGCGCCCCGGAGCGCCATTCCTGCCACAGCGCCGGGCAGCGCTCCTGCACTAACGCCAGCTCTTGGATAAGCGTCGCCCAATACTCTTGATAGGCCTTATGGAGGCATAGCACGTCTTCCACGAGACGCTGACGGAAGGCTTCCGGTTCAAGCGGCTCGACAAAATGGCCGTCAAAAGCCAGACGCATGTTGAGGTATTCCGCATCGTAGCGTTCCTGCTGGCGTTCACGCACCACCGGATCCCCACCATCGCCACCATAGGTGAAGAAGGGGCCAGCCTCTTTTCCCATCACCGCAATTTGCCCAGTGGTGAAGCCGTAATGGCGGCAGAAGCGGGCACGCACCGAGGTGGTCAGGCTGTCCATGGCACAGTACGCGCCGCCAAAAGCTTTATCAATGACGACCGAAATACGCGGCACCATCACATTGGGGTACATCATAAGCAAGCCAGCGCCTTTGGAGAGGATCTGCCCTTCCGACTCGGCCTGCGTGGCAATAAAGCCTGGCACATCCACGAGGGTGATGACTGGCAAATGGTAGGCATTGGCGAGTTGTAAGAAGTGCGTGACTTTGGCGGACGCATGCGCCGTCATGGACCCCCCAAGGACGAGACGCTGGTTAGCGATGACGGCGACGGCAATCCCTGCCACCCGCGCAAGGCCGACTACAACCGAGGTGGCAAACTGCTCGTGGTATTCCAGCCAACTGTCGTCATCAATGGCCGCTTCGATAAACGTACGGATGTCCCAACTGGCATTTTTCTTCAGGTGGGCATTCATTCGGGCCTGGGTGACGATAGCGCGCAGGTCAGTCGGGATACCCTGTTTGTCGCTGGGGGGCAGTTGCGGCGGGAAGGACCACATGCTCTCTGGCATGTACGTAAAATAGCGTCGCGCCAACGCGGCAGCCTCGCCATACGTAGCAACGCGGTAGTGCGCCTCCCCAGAGCGTTCGCTGTGCAGTTGGGCGCCGCCCATCTCATCTGGGGTGACGTCCTCGCCCGTGGCGACTTTGATGACGGTGGGACCGGTGACGGCCATCATACTGTTGTCGATCATAATGACGGTGTCGGTCATGACGGGCGCGTACGCCCCACCGCCAGCGTTCAGGCCGGAGATGATCGACAGGGTCGGGATGCGCCCAGAGATTTCGTTAATCTGCGTGAAAATCTGGCGAAAGATGTCGAGCGACGCCACGCCGTCGTTGATGTCGGCGCCGCCGGAGTCCCAATCGAGCAGCAAGGGGCAGCGCTGGGCCTCGGCACGTTGCATCTGGCGCATGAGTTTGGCGCCGGTGGCAATGGTGACCGACCCTGCCGCAATGGCGGAGTCAAAAATCGCCACGGCCACTGGGCGCCCATGCATCATGCCGTGTCCGGTGAGCAAACGCCGTTCGCCGTGGCGCGGATCAAGCTCGGGCGCTGGGGCGAGGTCTTCCGCAAAAGTGCCAGGATCAAAGAGACAGGCGATCTTTTCCTGGACCGTCAGCTTGCCCCGCGCATGCTGGCGGGCCATGGCCTGGAGATCAGGGCTGGTATAGACGTCACGCAGGTGCCGTAGACTGGCGGCCAGGTCGGGCTTGGAGGCAAGGTGCGTCATGCTGGGTTGTGTGGCCATGCTCTCTTACTCAAAGCAAACTCATGCATCTACCCGTAGTCAATGGTGCGGTATTGTACTACAATTCCTCACGAAGACAACTACCGCAGAGACGGCTGGGGGGGCCTGGGGGCAACAAGCCCGCGGGCGGTCAGGGCCAGGATGACCAGCGTACCTCCCAGGAGAGCCCAGCCCCCAGGGATCTCGCCGATGAAGAGCACGACCCAGAGCGGATTGAGGATGGGTTCAATCGCTGGAATCAAAATGGCTTCCACGGCGCTGACTCGTTTCATCGCTATGCTATACAGTACAAACGACAGCCCTAGTTGCAGTGTCCCCGCTAACCCCAGCGCCAGCCAGCTGGTCACATCAGTAGGGGGCTGTTGCCACATATATGGCAGGCCCACAAGCGCTGCCAGCACATTGCCCAGCAACACGGTCTCCAAGGACGAGGCCTGGTGCTGTTTTCGCATCGACAAGACCACCCACGCGAAGGCCATACCGCCCCCCATCGCACAGACATTGCCCCACCACCCTGCCCAGGTGAGTTGATCGAAAAAAAACAACGTCATCCCCACGATTACTACAAGAATGGCCAGCCAGTCGACGCTGGTAACCGGCTCCCGTAGCAACCAGGCACTGCACAGCGCTACATAAATCGGCGCCGTGTAGGTTAGGACAATGGCGTTGGCTGCGGTGGTGAGTTTGGTCGCTGTGACATAGAGTAAGACGCTGGCGGCATGCGCTCCCGCCCCGCTGACTTGCATCCAGGACCAGGTAAAGCGCGGACGCCCAAGGACCGCCCATAGCACCAGTGCCGCAATAGCGCTACGCATGCCAGCAATCGCTAGCGGGTGCCAGGTAATCCATTTAATGAAGACACCCCCTGTACTCCATAACAGGGCAGTGCACAGGAGTAAGATGACCGCTTTGGTGTGTGCAGACATGGGAACCTGGGGGCTCCTTTTTCCAACCAATTGACGTTACGACTCCTCAGGACACGAGTTCACAGGGTCGTCTTACTACGCTCCACCAGTTTTTTGATTTGCTTCTGCGCCAGCCAGACCTTCACATTACTCGCAATATTAATAAGTTCCAAATCCACCTGGTAAGAAATCGCTCGCTTGCTGTCTAGTTCGTCGACGAGGGCGTTGATCGTGCCCTGCAGGACAAAATCGGCTTTCACCTCCTGAGACCCAGGTTTCGCTATCGCAGGACGCTGTCCAGCATCCGTCACAGATTGTACCCGCTCCGAATGCTGCAAGGCGCGTTCGAGCTCTTTGACAAAGCCCTGTGTGTTCAGCGGCTCATGGGTACGGTTCAACACCGTGCCGACCATGACCACAGGCCTACGTCCATCGACCTGGACAAAACGCTGTGACCAGGGGTGATCGAGGGCCTCTTGGATCAGCGCCTCCGCTGTCACCCGTGCATCCGTATCATTCCACTGACCGTTGCGGTCATCAGGCCGCCCCGCCGGTACGTGTGGCACGTGCGTCGCACAGGCCGTCAAGGTGAACAGCAGCAGTCCAAGGATGAGTCTGCACTCCTGGCTCTGGCGGGCGCTCGGCATGGGGATCTCCTTCCTGTCCACAAGGTGTTTGGTTGCCGGCATCATCCTGCTGCATCGTGGTTGGCTCGTACGCAGTCTTCGGCTATACAACAACCTGTCGGGTGAGATACATGCCAGGGGGGAAACCAGGGGGCATCAGCAACAGGAAAGCGTGACGCGTGCTCTCTTCCTGGGAAGCGGACGAGCCGCCCGCGCTCCCAGGAGTCGCTTGACAGCACACGCCGTAGAGTCTGGCCATCAGCGTGAGGCACTGTCCCCACTCAAATACGCCGATACACCCCAGGAGAGCCGGAGGCCATGGTCATCACACCGCGCATGCGATCCGAGTGTGGTGAGGAGTTGGCGCGTTGATGATTCCACGCGGTACTTTCCGAGACTTGCGCATGCTCAAATTCATACACGGTGGTATACCCTACATTGCCTTCCACCACACGAAAACGCCGCGCATAAATGACGCCAGGCACGGTGCGGTATCCTGGAATGTATGAGCCATTGTACCAAGCGTTCCACTCGGCATCGGCGCTCTCAGGCACAGACATGCGGCCAATCTGTAAGGCGGGCGCCATGCCACGATCCGGGTGTTCGATACCATCGGGGAAGATCTGCGCGCCTACGATACGCGTCCGATTTTTGCCAATGGCGGAGGGGCCGATGCGCTGTCCCCAGGGCGTGCGCGGGCGACTGGTAAAGGCGGGGGTCTGCATCACGTCCACGCTCTCCAGCTCGTAGGCCGCGAGGTACTTGGGTCCGCCCTTCTCTGCCACATAACGGGCGGCGTCCAGGATGCCAGGCACCGAGAGCAATTCCGGGATATGCTCGGTGTTGTACCAGGCGTTGAATTCTTCCTCATACTTCGCGTCGCTTAAGTCAGTGTACACCAGAAAAATCGCCCGTCCTTTTTTACTCATAACATGCATCTCCTGTTGGCGCGGAAGGTCCATGACTCTCCCCTACATCATACACTGTTTCGCCACACCAATCTATCGCCCACCGCTGTCCGCGGCCTGTCGCCTCGCCGTCGCTTCTCACCCTATGCCCCGTGGGCGTCCTGCACCGCGTGCCACTCGGGAGCGATGTCGTCAGGAGGGTACCAGGCCAGCAGCTCGTGCGGACGATATTGTGCTTTATACGCCATTGAAGGGCAATCGGCGATCCAATACCCCAGGTAGTGATACTGCAACCCCTGACGTTGAGCATAGGCCAGTTGCTGTAACACGGAAAACACCCCCGGTGCGTGGGGCCGCCAGGCAGGATCGTGGAAAAAATACACACTCGAGAGTGCCGTTGGGGTGATATCCGCCAGCCCCACCCCGAGCAAACGCCCGTGGGCATAGTAGAGGAATTCGTAGGCAAAGTCCCAGGAAGCCCCGAGATACTGCTGCACATAGGTCGCAGGGTTGATGGTATGCCGTGGCCAGCCCCGGCGCTGGTGCATATCCGCGTGGTAGGCGTTGTAGAGTCGTATATGCTCGGCGGTCACCGTCGGGGCCTGCACGACGACAGCAATGTCCGCATTCTGTTGCAACGTCCGGCGCTGACTGCGCGAGGGGGTGAAGGTCGTGAGAGGGAGCCGCAGGCTGCGACAAGCCATACATGCGGGACATACGGGACGAAACCATTCATGGCCGAAGCGGCGCCAGCCACGTTGCAAGAGCGCCTCGTGCTGCGCCGCCGTCACGTCGAGGAGTACACGATACTCGAGACGCGCGGTGGCCGTGGGCAAATAGCCGCAGGGATAGGGTCTGGTGGTATAGCGCGCCAGCGTGATGCCATCGAAGGGCGGTGCCATGAGGCTCCTTAGCGAGGTGCTGAGGTCGGTGCCTGGGACTCTACCAGCCAGGTATCAGGAATATCTCGCGGCAGGACGGGGACGTCATTGATCAGCGCTCGAACACATGTCTAGAGTCTCTGGTCACAATGCCGAGTGACCTTAACATGCTACCGCTCGAAACACAACTGAGGAGGCAGGCGGCACACCGGCGCAAACGCTGGCACCGTGGCCAACGCCTAACCCAGCATGTCGTCCACGGCCAAGACAAGTGCAGGAAACGCCAGCGGGGAGAGGCGCGTGCCGCGTATGTACTGTGTCACCTCGCGGTAGCCGGTGGGCGTGGGTTGGCGGTGCACTTCGATACGGCTCTCAGGCAGATGGACCATCCAGGCTTCCACAATGCCGGCGCGCGCATACAGAGGCATTTTGGTGTCGCGGTCAAAGCCCACCGAGCTGTCAGCCACTTCCACGACCAATAGGACATCCTGTGGTTCAGGGTGGCCAGCGGCGTAGAAATCAGGGCGAAAACGGAGCAGCGCGAGATCCGGCTCGGGCTCGGTGTAGCGGCTGAGGCGAATCGGGTTCTGGATGTGTACGATGGCCTGCCCAGCCGTAGGGCCAACGAAATAGTAATTGAGTCGATTAACACAGCCAGCATGTCGACTGCCAATCGGCGCCATCTGCAGAATCTCCCCTGCAATCAGCTCCACGCGGTCATCCTCGTGCAGAATGCCGCTCTCCACCATCTGCTGATACTCATCGACCGTAAATAAACGCCGGGCCACCTGGAGCGCCATACCGTACCTCCTGCGAGACCATGGGTGCATGCCAGGCCACAGAGTAGGGTGGCCGTGGCAGGCTGTCAAGGACCGCGCTGGTGCCGTGTGGATGTGCGTGGTACACTGCCGCCGCGCAGTACGGCAAGGAGCCAACGCGGTGTGCATGACGCCGAGCGGCTGCACATCGTGGGTTTTTTTATGAGAGAAGATGAGGGGGTCAGCCATGCTCGATTACATCATTCGCGGTGGTCAGGTAGTCACTCCAGGTGGAGTGGGGGGCTGGGATATTGGCGTACAGGGCGAGAAAATCGTCGCGATTGCCGAGCCGGGCGCGCTGACTGAGCAGGTCGGGCGGGTGATCGACGCCAGTGGCAAGATCGTCATTCCCGGCGGTGTTGAGCCGCATGCCCACGTGGCGGCACCGATCATGGGGCATCCCAACACCGAGACGGCGCCACCGGATCAGGTGAGCCGCGCCGCGCTGTTTGGCGGCACCACGACGCTAGTCGATTTTGCCATTCAGGGGCCAGGACGCGACATCTTTCAGGCCATTGAAGAACGCAATGGTCGCTGGAAAGGCCAGTCGTACGCCGACTACACGTATCACTGTATGCTGCTTGGGGACATCCCCAGCGAAGTGATCTCCCAGATTCCGCAGGTGATTGACGCGGGCTTCCCAAGTTTCAAAGTGTTTACCACCAACATCCGTCCCAATACCCACGACCGCATGGCTCGCCTGGGGCATGTGGCCGCGGTGATGGAAGAAGTCGCTGCCGCGAATGGCCTGATGATCGTGCATGCCGAGGACGATGACCTGGTACAATTCCTCTACCAGCGCCTGCAAAATCAGGGCACGTATGACTGGACGCACATGCACAAGGCGCACACCAACATGTCGGAAGATATATCCTTTCGGCGCATCATCCGTGCGGCAGAGTGGACTGGTGCCGCGGTGTACTTTGTGCACGTCAGCGCCAAAGAGGGCGTGCAGGCCATTCGCGAAGCGCGTGGCAAGGGCCTGCCGATCTATGGCGAGACCTTGCACAATTACGTCTCCTTTACCGCGGATGACTACCAGAAGGCTGACGGCATGAAATACCACACCTATCCGTCGCTCAAATCCGAGGAAGACCGCCAGGCACTGTGGACGGGTCTGCTCAAAGGCGATATCCACACCATGGCGACGGATGAGTATTGCACCTCGTATGCCCTCAAAGTCGAAGGCAAGACCATCGAGAACGTCACCGGTGGACACAATGGCGCCGAGACCCGTGTGGGCATCACCTACACGGAAGGCGTGGTCAAACGCGGCATGTCCCTGGAGCATTTTGTCAATGTCACGTCCACCAACGCGGCCCGCTTACTGGGCCTCTACCCGCGCAAGGGCGCCCTGGCGCCGGGCAGCGATGCGGATATCGTGTTCATTGACCCGACCGTCCATAAGACCCTCAGCATGTCGGACTTCCACATCACCGACTACAGTATCTGGGAAGGCTGGGAAGTCCATGGCTGGCCGGTCTTTACCATGCTGCGTGGTAAAATTGTGGTCGAGAATGGTCGTCTGGCTGGGGTACAGGGTAGCGGCATGCTGATCCCGCGCAAGATCGACTCGGATCTGCTCTCACGCCCCAGGCTCTAACAGGATTGTTGGCTGGTGGTGGTGCGCTGCCATCAGCCTTCCTACTTACTCTCGAGGCTGTGTAAGGACATCTATGCCACCACCGGCACGCTATAACACGGGCTATAACGTTGGAGTAGGCGGTGCCGTTGTGCACCAGGGTCGGCTCTTATTGGTGCGGCGTGCCTCGCGGCGCGGTCGGGGCAACTGGCAGGTGCCCGGCGGTTTTATCGAACCGGACGAAACGATTGAGCAAGCGGTCATCCGGGAGGTCGAGGAAGAAGCTGGCGTGATTACCGCGGTCGAGGGCATCTTAGGGGTGCGCAATCGCTACGATGTGGACAGTGGCAATAGCCTGTATATCGTCATGCGGCTACGCCTGGTCAGCGGCGAACCGACGCCAGACGCGAAAGAAGTGGATCGTGCCGGGTATTTTAGCTTGGAGGAAATCAAGGCCCTGGAGCAGGTGCCGGCGATCAATGTAGAGATTGCGCACCGGGCCCTGGCCATGGATCAGCGCCTCCTGATGCCACAGACGCTGACGAACCAAGCGACTGGCGCGCCGTATATGTTATTTGTGGGTTAGAGGATCGTATCGTCCCAGGGGCTCGTTGCCTGGGCTCCATGCGCGCGCAGTAAGTCCGTCACTGCCTTTTTGCCCCCCCGGCTGAGAGCCGTGTCAAGCGGCGTGGTGCCGATATACGACTGCGCCTGCACATCCGCCCCATGCTGCAGCAAGAGCGCCACGACTGCCGGATCCCCACCCGCTGCCGCCACGTGCAGCGGGGTCCAGCCTTGCGCATTGCGCGCATTGATTTCAGCTCCCCGCCGCAGGAAAGCCTGCATCTCGGCCAGATTCCCGCCTTCCGTGGCCAGCAGCAGAGCCTGCCCGGCCTGCTGGGCGCGTTGCCCTTGACGCCGCCGCAAGAACACGATGATGGCTCCAAGGCCGAGCAGCACCAGGCCAAGGGCCAGACCTTCCAGCATGCGTCCATCCTTATCCTGCCGGTTTCCTGGCGGCCTTGACCGCTATCGCCAGCCCTGACACCCCAGCCTGACGGAGTTCGTCCAGCACATCGACCACGGTGCTATGCAGCACCTGCCCGTCGGCGTTGATCACCACGGTAAGCTGCGGATCGCTCCCCAGGGCGGCCTTGACCCGTTGCCCGACGTCCTTTAAGTCCACCGGCTCTTTATTGAGGAACATTTTCCCGTCCTGGGTGACCGTGAGACTGACATTGTCCCGCATGTCCTTCTGGGAGGTGGAGGCGCTGGGCAGGTTGACCGGCAGGGCACGATTCACCGTCATGGAAAGCGTTGACACCATGAAAAACACCAGGAGAAAGAAAATCACATCAATCATGGGGATGATTTCGATGCGTGCCTTCTCCGGCGGGGTCCGGCGGATGCGCATGGCTACGATCCTCGATGGCAGAGAAACAGTTCGAGGCGCGTGGCTTGTTCTTCCATGCGGTCGGTCAGATGTTCGACTTTGGTGCGGAAGTAGTTGTAGGGCAGGAGAGTCAGAATGGCGACAAAGATGCCCGAGGCGGTGGCGATCAACGCTTCGGCAATGCCCCCGGTGATGGCGTTGGGCTGGCCCAGGCCGGCCTCTGAGACGATCCCGAAGGCACTGATCATCCCGGTGATGGTGCCTAAGAGGCCAAGCAATGGTGCCAGGGTGATGATGGTATCAAGCATGGGGAGATAGGCTTTGACGCGCCGCAACTCTGCTTGGGCCGCCGCTTCCATGGCGATGGCCGGCGAGAGCTGGCGATATTCCAGACCAGCCAGCAACACGCGCACCACAGGATGGGCGGAGTCATGGGCGATTTTTTCGGCTTGTTCGACATTGCCGGCTTCGACAAACTGCAGAATAATCGTGTCGTTCTCTTGGTGACGTAAGCGTCGCCAAAAGAAGGCACGTTCCAGCACAACGGCAAGGGAGAGCACCGAGGCAATGAGCAAGGGGATCATCACCAACCCCCCTTTGACCAAAATGCCGACGAGCCCACCGTTGATGAGATCGCGTAAAGTCGTTAAGACATCTGCCACAGCAGTTCCCTTACTTGCGTTGCCATCCGGGCCTGCCCCGCGTGCACCACACGCCCTCTGGGTTGCCGACCCTAACATATTTACCTAGGGGCAGCAAGTCACGACCACTCTTGCCAGAACACAGGGTTGCGGTATCATGCGTCGGTACGCCGCTGCGCGCGGTATTGGCGTCTGCCCCTCGTTGCAAGGAGAGCGCGATGCAACTCGGCCTGGAACGTTTTCTCACCGAGCCCACGTTACGGACGCCGTTGCGCGGCAAGCGGGTGGCGCTGCTGGCGCACCCAGCGTCGGTGACCCGTGACCTGACGCACGCCCTGGATGCCCTCATGGCCCTGGGGGATCTGCATGTCGTGACAGCCTTTGGACCGCAACATGGGCTACGCGGCGACAAGCAGGATAACATGATTGAATCGGACGACTATGTTGATCCGCTGCACCACATCCCGGTGTATAGTCTCTACGGCGCCGTGCGGCGACCCACGGCGGCGATGATGCAGACGTTTGATGTGCTGCTGGTGGATCTGCAGGATATTGGCTGTCGCATTTACACCTTTATTACCACCTTGCTCTACATGCTCGAAGCCAGTGCGGTGCACGGCAAGGCCGTGTGGGTGCTGGATCGCCCCAATCCCATTGGCCGCCCGGTGGAAGGGCTGCGCCTACGGCCAGGCTGGGAAAGTTTTGTCGGGTCGAGTCCGCTGCCCATGCGCTATGGCCTGACGGTCGGCGAGTTAGCGCGCTGGTTTGTGCAGCATTTTCAGCTCCAGGTTGATGTCCAAGTCATTCCGATGACCGGCTACGACCCCACCAGCGCCCCGGGCTATGGCTGGCCGGTGGGCGAACTGCCGTGGGTCAACCCGAGTCCCAACGCACCGCAACTGGGCATGGCGCGCTGCTTTCCTGGGACCGTGATGCTGGAGGGCACACACCTGTCCGAAGGCCGGGGCACGACGCGGCCCCTGGAGGTGGTCGGAGCACCGGATCTGGCGCTGCCTGCCGTGGTCCAGACCATGCGCCGGCTGGCGCCGGATTGGCTGGCGGGCTGTGGACTGCGGCCATGCTGTTTCGAGCCGACGTTTCATAAGTATGTCGGCCAATTGTGTCAGGGCCTACACATTCACGTCGATACTCCAGCCTACCAGCACCTGGCGTTCAAGCCCTTTCGCCTCATGGCGCTGTTCTTCAAAGCCTTGCGCATGGTGGCACCGGACTACGTGCTGTGGCGCGACTTCCCGTATGAGTATGAGACTGACCGCCTGGCTATTGATCTGCTCAGCGGCAGCGCTCTCCTCCGGGAATGGGTCGATCATCCCGCCGCAACGCCGGCGGACCTGGAGGCTACGCTCGTAGCAGACGAGCAGGCCTGGGTGACGGAGCGGCAGCCGTTTTGCCTCTATCTGGTGGAGTGAAAGGACTGCGAACGGGAGGCACAACTCGCGTGTTGGTAGTGCCGCCTGCATCCGGTCCCTCTCGTTGGGTGCCAGAGCCCTCCCGGAACAGAAGCGCGGCAGCGCTGCGCATACAGCCCCACTGCCGCACCTGGCGCCGCTGCTTCCGGGCTGCTGCTGGCCTCACGCCCCTGGCGCGCTGTCCGCTGCAGCGCCGGGCGACTCCAGCAGCAGGCGCAGTCCAGCGGCGCTACAGTAATCCAGGCCCGGGTCATCGGCCAGGGCCGGGTCACGGGCGCCAGCCAGGATGGCCCGCAAGGCGCTGAGGCTGGGGGGAAGGCGAAAACCCTACGTCGTAGGATACCGTGTTAAAGGCCGCATACGTATTCGCTCGGCAGTGATGACGACAAAGTGTCCGATCGCATGGGCTTCCAACCTGGCCCATACGTCATGCAGACGTGCCAGTCGTTCTTCCAGGGGCCAATCTTCAAGACGCAACAAAATGACCCCATGGCTGATTAACCGTTCGCGATAGACCAACTCACCAAAATCGAGGTCAGCCGTCAGCAGCAGACGCTCTTGTTGTTGCGCGATGTGTAGCAGGACGTCATCAGCACTGCCTTGCAAGGTCTCGGTAGCCCACAGGACATCATGGCCCTGGCGGCGTAACCACTGGATGATCCCGCCATGGCAATTTTCATCGGCCAGAAACCTCATACGTAAATACTCTGGTCCATGCTGACGAGCGCGGCGCTGAAGAGCATGGCAGCACGGAGATGCGCCGGCGTCAGTTGTGGGTAGCCTGCCAGGATTTCTTCCTGGCTCATGCCGGTACCCAGTTCATGCAGAATGTGTGCGACCGTCAGCCGGGTGCCTTTGAATACCGGCTTGCCCATCATGATGTCCCTACGTTCCTCGATATACTCTTGCCAGCGTAACGGCATCGTCGTCTCCCCTCGGCGTGTGCATTCCACGTGACCAACATCCCGCATCATCCTTGGGTCGGCGCCATTGTACACCAGGCGTTTGGGCGCTGTCGTCTGGGCGTGCTGCCCCGCCGCGCTTGTGCAAGCCACCAGGACAGCCGGTGTGGCGCTGGCCATCGGGTGAGTGAGCCCGGCACGTCCCAGGCGTTGCCGCAGCCCCTGCCAGCCGCGCCGGGCCACGGCCGCGGCTTGGCGGGCCTGAGAGCGCCGCTATCCTGGCGGCTGCCCGAGCGGGCCAGACGCCGGCGCTCCCAGGCAAGCAGCGCCGGCGTACGCCAACAGAGCCCACTAGCCGCGCTGCTCCAGCAGCAGGCGCAGTTCAGCGGCGTTACCGTAATCCAGAGCCGGGTCGTCGGCCAGGGGCAGGTCACGGGCGCCAGCCAGCAGGGCCTGCAAGGCGCTGAGGATGGGGGGAACGTACGCGGGCAGGTCGGGACGCTGCGCCAGGGCCGCCAGTTCGGCCGCGGCCTCGGCGCTGGCGTGGGAAGTGAGAGCCTCGGCCACCAGGGTGTAGAGCCACGCTAGAGTCTGGCTCACGCCGCCAGCCCGGCGGTAGGCCAGGTAGGCGTCCAGGGCGCGCTGGCGGGCCGTGGACGCGGCGGCGGGGTTGTCCACATCGCGCTCCAGGTCGTGCAGGATGTCGAACGTCGTCCACGGTGCGGTGGCGTGGCCGACGGGCTCGTTGCAAGCGATGGCGCGTTGCACTTCCCGGCGGGAGTCGGCGTAGCGGCGCAGGGTGATGAGGCCGTCAGTGGCGTTGTTGCGGGCGCGGCCTTCGCCAGGCAGATCGTGCAGGGTGGCGTAGAGTCCTGCCGCCTCCTGGGAGCGCTGGGCTCCAGGCTGGCTTTCGGAGCCGGGCTGGAGCCCAGCGCTCCCAGGATAACGCCGCCACTGAGATCGGTTGCGGCACGAGCGCCTCGTCCGTGGGTGGCGGCAGCAGCGATTCCAGGTTATCGAACACCAGCAGGACCGCCTCTCGGCGCAGCACGCGCTCCATCAGTTGCAGGCCCCTATCGTACTCACTGCCGCCCTGCGCCACGTAGTCGGAGACAAGCTGCGTACCAAGGGCAAACAGCACTGCCCTGGCATCGCCGTGCTCTTCCACATTGACGAACGCCGCCCGGTCAAAGCGCCGACTGCGCACCAGCCCTCGCGCCAAATCCGTCGCCAGGATGGTTTGACGCTCACCGCCTTCGCCCCGCACCACCGCATAGCGCGCCCGACTGTGCGCCCCGGCTGGCGTGCTGACCGGCTCACACAGCAGTCGCTCTGCGGCCCACAACTCCCGGCTGCGGCCCACGCATAGTGCACCGGGGGATCCGACCGCTCTCCCAGAGCCATGCGCCGCTGCTGCGCCAGGGCCTCCTGCACGTGCGCCACCTCGGCCTCGGCGAGCAGCGGCGAGTCGGCCTCGGCCTGGAACAGCACCGGCACGAACCAATCTTGCAAGCGCAGCTCCTCGGTAAAACTTTTGCTGTGATACGAATCCTGCTGTAAAGCGTGCTGCCCGGCTAGCATGGCCTGCCCAATGTGGGCGCCGCTGAGTAGCTCGCGGGAGAACTGCGTCACAAAGCGCCGCGCCGTCTCCACCAGCACGCTGTGACTCATGGCTACCACCGAGGCCACGCCCTGCTGCAACAGGCGCGCTGCCACCGAGGCGGTTGGCATCTCTTCAGCGTGCGCTGTCTGGCAGGCTTCCAGAAACACCAGCGGCACGCGATGGTCGTGTCGCGCTGCGGCGTCTCTACTTCCTAAACCCGGATTCTTGGGGATTGTACTCCATCCTGATCACCCTTCCACCTCCACCCCCAAGACCGACGCCTTCTCCAGACAAATACACCTGACCGAGCCCTTTGTAATACAAACGCGTCACGACCCTATCAGCCCCATGATAGAAGGGGATAAAGGCTTTGCCCGTGACGGAAGTCTCACTATCCGTAGGCTCCCCCAGGATGGACTTCAGTTCTGCGGTGCCCATCCCCTCGCGAACCCTGGCGAACGGACTGTCCGGGGGGACGGCCTGTTGGACCTGCCCAACGGCGCTGGGGGCCGCTTGTTGGACCTGCCCGGTGGTGCTGGGTGCCGGGGGTGGCTCTGTGGCACAGCCTGCGATCCACACGCATGTGCTCAATGTGACAACACCCTTCCACCAGTTCTGCAGAGACATCGCTTTCCTCCTGCGGTTGTGCAACAGTGCCTTGCTGCTCTTCTAAGCCGGGCGCTGTGCAGCACCGCCTCATCATTTCGTGGCCTTGAGCGCTTCACTGATTATGACAAGGCTATCTTAAACCAGAAGTACGCACCATGTCAAAAATAAAATGGCGGGATCTCATCCGCAAAGTCCTTCGGCTCAAGCGCCGGCGTATCCGTACCGAGGGGACGTCTGTGCCGTGGGCGATACGGGATGCCTGCGGACTATCCTGGCACGGGGAGGAAGCGCCGCCCCCACAGCACGACTGCGGCCAGAGCCGCCAGCCCGGCGGCGTAGCGCAACGTCTCTTGAAAGGCCAGGAGAAAGGCCTGCGCGGCCAGGGTTGGAGCGGGAAGGCCCGTGGCCTGGAGGAGGACGGTATGCTGGGCTTGCAGCGCATTGAGGAGAAACGCGCCCAGGGTAGCGCCCGCCACAATCCCCACGGCGCGTGTCAGCATAGTCAGGCTGCCGGCCACGCCCTGCTGCTGGCGTGGCATCATCCCCATCACATACTCCATGGTGGCGACGTGCAAGAGTCCCTGGCCAAAGCCTTGCACCAGGAGCATCCCGGCGACCCACCCCAGCGCGGAAGACGCCTGCCACTGGCCAATACCATACAACCCCATGGCCACCAGGGTGGCCCCTGCGAGACTCAGACGATACGGGGTGACCCGGGTGAGCAAACGGCCCCCAAGGGGAGAGGCCAGGATGCTCCCCAGCGGCGACAGGGCCAGCAGGACACCGCCAAGCAGCGCGGAGGCGTGATAGGCATTCAGCAGATAGTACGGCACCAAGAGGAGCACACTAAAACTGGCAACGTTGACGAGGATGTGGGCGATATGCGCCACGCTAAATCCCGCATGGCGAAACAGACGCAGATCAATCACCGGTTCTGCACAACGTGTGGTATGCCAGAGGAAGACGCCGAGGCAACCCAGAGCGCCACTCCCAGCGCCGAGCGTGGGCAGCGCCCACCAGCCGAGGCGATTGCCCTGCGTCAACGCCAGGAGCAGTCCAGCGATAGCTGTCGTCATCGTCACGGCCCCGAGACGATCAAAACGCTGTCCGGGCCTGACCGCCACCGGCTGACGCACCCAGCCCGCCGTCAAGAGGGCTGCGAGGACGGCGAGGGGGACGCGGCCATAAAACACCGCTGGCCAGCCCCACAAGGTGAGCAACGGTCCGCCCAACAGCGGGCCGAGCGTGGCGGCGATGGACGTACACATGGTATAGAAACCCAAAGCCTTGCCGCGTTCAGCCTCGGGGAAAGCCAGGGTCACCAGGGCCGGGGCACAGCTCACGACCAGGGCATTCCCCAGCCCCTGCATGCCACGAAAGACCAATAACCAGCCAAATGTTGGCGCCTGGCCACACAGGTAGAAACTCAGTGCACTCCACAGCAAACCGGTGAGAAAGACGCGTTTATGGCCAAAGATATCGCCTAAGCGTCCACACCCGAGCACGAGACTGGCATAGGTAAGCACGTAGCAAATGACCAGCCACTGGATGGCCGGGATCTCGATGGCAAAGGCGGTCGTGATGGCCGGCAGCGCGATATTCACCGCCGTATCCAATTGACCCGTCAAGGCGCCAAAACTGACAATGAGGGGTGCCAGCCAGCGGGGAGGCTGTGGTGATCGTCTGCTGTCCATGCGGATGCGTCCTGTGCCACGGCATGGGGGCAGGCGCCTGGGAGCCAGGGCCGGCGCATGCGGACACGCTGCGGACCCCTAGGCGCAATGGCCCACTAGATGTCCATGTCGTAAGTCCTACGCCAGTGCCACCCTGGGAGCGCCGGGCTCCAGCCCGGCTCCAGAAGCCACGCTGGAGCCCGGCGCTCCCAGGAAACACCCTGGAGCACTGGTGGTGTATTGATGAAACAGACATCTAGAGACGGGCGATGCGGGCGGCCCGGTCGCGACGTCGCAACCAGAACCAGACGAGCCCCCCACCAAGGAGCAACAGCACCACATTGGTGAGCACAATCACATAGGGCAGCAAGACCAGGAGCATGGAGTGGGTGGTCTCTGCTGCAGGGGCAGCGGGCGTGACCGCAGCGGGTACGAGGGCCACACGTGAGCCGACCTGCACCGGCTCAGACGTTTGCACGAGCGCGTGTTGCATGCGCTGCGTCAAACGTTCCTCCAGGCTTTGGATGCTGCTCTGCAAGTCCAAGGTACTGACGAGTGCTGTAGGGGTCTTGATCTCCTGCGGTTGGCTTGGTGGGGGCGAGATCATCCGCCGCAGCAGACGCTCCTCAAAGCCCTGGAGTGCTGTCTGTAAATCCGCCATGCTGACCATGTTCCCTGGGGCTCCGACGGGGAGGACTACCGCTTGCGCCGGAAGCCCCGTCTCAAGGGACTGCTCAGCAGGGGGCCGTGTCACGCGCTTCCCGGCGGGGCTGCGTTGCGGGGGGGCATCCAGAGTGGTCTGGCCCTCACGCGTTGCCACCACCACACGTGACTTCCCGAAGCTCGCGCGCTGCACGGTGTGCCAGGTATCCCACTGGGCAGCGACGAGTTCTGCCGCGTCCCGCATCTGGATGGTGGCGAGTTGTTCTGATAAATCGACAGGAATCTCTAAGAACGCGCCGACGGGTAACCCATGCAAATTGCCCCCCTGAAATTGTGCCTTATTGGCTTGCCAGACAATGACGGCAGCCTGCCACAACTTGTCGCTGGGGATACGGAGATGTCTGAGAACGCTATAGAGCGTTTCCCCGCGTTCAACGGGACCATACCGCGCTGGGCGGCGTGGGGTGCTGCGCGCGGGTGTGCGTCTCGGCTTGGGCGCAGGCACGGCAGGGGGCATTGCGGCCACAATGGGGACGACGGCAGGCGCAGGCACTGGCACCGGGAGGGGACCAGGGACGGTGACACGGTGGTGTTTCACAATGGTGATTTGGCCAGACCGAACAGACAGTACAAGATCAAAGGCCGGATCCTGAATGGCGACTGTCGAGGACAGGCGGATCGTCTCACGTGTGCCAGACACCGCAGCGCGCACGGCATCCAGGAATGGCGGGCGTTTTTTCCCTTCGGCACGGTAGTCCTCCTGGGAGCCCAGCGTGACGACGATGTCCTTGCTGCGTTCGTTGCCCTGCAGCACCAGGCGAATGTGGGCTGCCAACGGTTCGCCACGACGACTCTGGACCGTAAGCTCCCCCACGGCCAAGGCCCACACACGGCCGGCAAGGGCCAGTGGGAGACTGCTCATCACCAGGACCAGGACCAGGCGTGTAATATGGCGCATCGGGTTTCTCCGCTCCCCCGTAGAACACATCCCTTGCGGCAGGCTCTCATAGACCGCTCATAGACCGCTCAGAGGCCGCAAAGGTCCGTACGACGTATGATCCCACAGTGGGTTGTCTTCACGTCCTCCGACCACGTACAGTCGTAGGATCCCTGCCAGCGTCTCACGTCCGCGACAGAGTACACGGCGCACGTCCAGTGGTACATGACCTCGCCCGCACGAGACGGACACAACGTTCTTACCACAGTAGCCATCCCAGCGCGCGCTTCCGACTGCGCCATAGAGTGCATACTACCTATGGATTATGACATCCCATGCCCGACGTTACAACCCTGGAGCCTTGCAGGCCCCTGCGCCTTTCCCCCCCCGCTGCAGTGCTTTCTGCATCCGCTTTCGTTGAGAACTGCTCTGCTGTCCAGATTGTGCTCCCCATATCTGTCAGGGACTTGCGTTCATGTAAGGTGTATGGCAAGGTGCACGTGCCCTGGCCCCCCTGCACGTGCCCTGGCCCCCCTGCACGTGCCCTGGCCCCCCTGCATGTAACAGAAGGAAGCCTCTATGAAATTTGGTCTTTTTTATCAGATCCAAGTGCCCAAACCGTGGACGCCAGACAGTGAGTTGCGGCGTATCCATGAAGCGCTTGATCAGATTGTCTATGCCGAAGAGATGGGTTTTGACAGCGTGTGGTTTTCTGAACATCACTTCCGGCCTGTGTGGTCGCACAATAGCGCGCCAGACCTGACGCTGGCGGCGGTGAGCCAGCGCACCACACGCCTCCGTCTGGGGGTCGCAGTGGTGCTGGCCCCGATTCATCACCCGCTGCATACCGCTGCCCGGATGGCCACCCTCGACATCTTGAGTCATGGCCGGGTGGAGGTGGGGATTGGGCGCACGGGGTATCCCTATCAACTCACGCCCTATGGCACGCGTCTGGAAGACACCCGCGGCATGTGGCACGAGTTTGCCGAGGTGCTGCCGCGGCTCTGGACAGAAGACGTGGTGACGTACCATGGCACGCATTACCAGATTCCTGCCCGCGAAGTCCTGCCCAAGCCGGTGCAGAAACCGCACCCACCGCTGTGGTCGGCCTGCAGCAGCACCGAGACGGCCCGCTTGACCGGGAGCCTGGGATTTGGCGCCCTGTTTGGCAGCGAAGGCGGACCCCAGAACGTCGAGCGCCTGATGGGGATCTATCGTGACGCCCAGCAGGTGGCCCCACCCGGCGGTATGGTGAATCGGCGCACGGCGCTGATGACCGCCGGGTATTGTCATGAAGATCCCCGCATGGTGGCGCAGCGCGGCACGGAGCTGGCCGCCTGGTACCTGGAGCAGCAACGGGAGCGGGCGCGTCTGGTATGGCGCGATGTTGATCCAGCCAGCGTGCCGCCGGATTATCAAGGGTATTATGAGCGTGATCAAAAGCTGGCTCGGGGCCCCCATCCGGGCGAACTCACCCCAGCCGAGGTGGTGCAGCAGGGCAACGCCTTTTGCATGGGAACACCAGAGGACTGTATTCGCTTCTGCGAACGGTATGCTGCGCTCGGCATTGAAGAGATTTTCCCCCTCTGTGCTATTGGCCCGGCAGACCACCGAGAGGTCATGCACACCATTCGCTTGTTTGGTGAGCAGGTGATCCCGCATTTCCGTGCGCAGCAGGGCACCCCTACGCCTGCCCCTGCCGCAGCTGGCGTGGGCCGCGGGTAAACACCACGGGGAGGTCGCGGTGCCGCGCTGCGGCTGGTGGCGCTTGCCTATCCGGACGTCTGGGCACGACGCGAAGCCCACGTCCTGCTGCCGCTCGGCCTCCCCGGCCCCACCACCTCGCGTCTCCCCGGAGGTTGACTCCCGCGACGAAATAGCGTAAAAATACCAGCCATACGACCGGCACGACCGGCTACCCTATGTGTATATTGCCACCAAGCCAGGACAGAGTGATAACGATGCGTGACTATGACATCATCGAAGTAGATGAGGCCCTCGACATCGTGCTCCAACACGCGTTGCGGCTTACCCCACAGGCCATGCCCCTCATTGAGGCACTGGACTGCGTGTTGGCCCAGGACGTCTTTGCCCAGGAAGACCTGCCGCCCTTCCCCTGTAGCTCAAAGGATGGTTTTGCCATCATTGCCGCTGATACGAGCAATCCGCGTCGCCTCGTGGGTGAGCAAACTGCTGGCTATATTGCCGATCTACACGTCACGCTTGGCACGTGTGTGCGCATTACCACCGGCGCACCGCTGCCGCCGGGGGCCGACGCGGTCATCATGGTCGAATATACGCAGGAAGCCAACGGCCTCATCACCATGCAGGGTCGTCCTGTCCCGGCAGGGGCTGATGTGCGCCCGGTGGGGCAGGATATTACGCGTGGGCAGCGGGTGCTGGAGACGGAGCAACGGCTGGGACCGCAGGAGATCGGTCTACTGGCGAGTCTAGGCTACACCACGGTGTTGGCCTATCCGCGTCCCAGGGTGGCGGTGTTATCCACCGGGGATGAAATCGTCGAGCCAGACGCGCAACCAGGCCCAGGGCAAATCCGTGATAGCAATCGCTATGCCCTCATGGCCGCGGTGCAGCGTGCGGGGGCCATCCCGGTGTCGTTAGGGATTGGCCAAGACCGCCAGGATGTGCTGACCGACATGATCGAGACCGGGCTGGCAACCTGTGATGCGGTGATTACCTCCGGGGGCGTGTCAATGGGTGAGTTGGACCTCATCAAGCCGATCCTCGAAGGGCGCGGCGAGGTACATTTTGGTCGTGTAAATCTCAAGCCAGGGAAACCGCTGACGTTTGCCACGGTGGATCGCAAGCCCGTCTTTGCCCTGCCTGGTTTCCCGGTCTCCTCGCTGGTCTCCTTTGAAATCTTCGTGCGGCCGGCCTTGCGGAAAATGGCGGGGCAGCGCTTGATTCTCCGGCCCCAGGTGCCGGTGACCCTGGCAGAGTCGATCCAGGGGGATGCTGGGCGTCCTGAGTTTCACCGTGTCACCTTAACCCCGGATCGTGGGACGTATCTGGCGCGGACCACGGGCATGCAGTCCTCGGCGCGTTTACTGTCCATGGTCGGCGCAAATGGCGTGCTGTGCTTGCCCAAGCAGGCCACGCCGTTTCACGCCGGCACCACGGTCACGGCCATTTTACTGGAGTCGCCGGAAACCGAGCCGTATCCTCCGCGTTGGGCAGTGCCCAACGCGTGACACTCCAGGGACGTAACCAGGAGCACAGCGCAGGGGAGGCCCAGACCAAGCGTGTCGTCGGCGTCGTCCTCGCCGCCGGCGAATCCCGCCGCATGGGGCGTCTGAAAGCCCTCCTACCCTTTGGGCCGCACACCGTTATTGAGCAGGTCTTACAGCCGCTGCTGCAGGCCGGTCTCGCCGCGGTGACGGTCGTCCTAGGGCATCGTGCCGACGAGATTGCTGCCGTGCTCCAACATACCCCGGTGCACCTTCTACACAATCCCCAGTATCACTACGGCATGACCACGTCTGTGCAGGTGGCGATGCGTGAGATCACCCCCGTCCCCGACGCCTATCTCCTGGCGCTCGTCGATCAACCCCAGCTGCATCTAGGGCTCATTCAGCAGTTGCTCGCCCTCGGGGCACAAACGCGCAAGGGGTTAGTCATTCCAACCTATAACGGTAAACGCGGCCATCCCATTCTCCTCGCTGCCACGTACCGCGAGGCCGTGCTGGCGCTCGGGCCAGACCAGGGCTTGAACATGGTCACGCGTGGGCATCCTGATGATACGCTGGAAGTCCCGGTCGCGACGGATGACATTTTGCGTGATATGGACTATCCAGACGAATATGCCGCCGAGTTACAGCGCTGGAGCGCCCAACACCCATAACAAGCCGGGCAAGGGGGCTGCCGTCTTTAGGCGGTAGGGGAATGGCCCATGGGTCTCTTGTGCCACGAGGCGCAGGGGAACTTGGCCTTCGTCCAGGTAGATATCAACGGTTGGGCCAGACGGCTCCACCAGCCTGTGCCTCTGTCTGCATGGGACGAGACCCCGCCCAGTGTCGAGGTGGGGTTCCCGTTGCGTCATACCATGCCCCTGCATGCGGTGTGCCCGTTGTGGGCACTGAGACGGCGCGCCACCCCACGTGGCGCGTCCGATGTGGCGCGGCGGTGCCCTGGGATCTCTCTCAGCCCTCGTGGGCTTCCGACAGCACCGCGTTGAAGGTCACGCGCAGCATGGGCTCCTGGGTTTCGTTCTTCCACTGGTGGCGCACCTGCGGGGGCACCAGCACCCCGTCGCCTTCGGTCACGGGATAGGATTTCCCCTCGCACACCAGGGTTCCCGCCCCTTGGACCACATAGACCAGATGTTCCCAGGCATGGATATGCCCGCCGGTGTCGGCGTGGCTGATGGCGCCTGGGACCATCGCCCCGTTGTACAACATGACCGCGGTGGGCACGCCGTCGGTGCCCTTGAGGAGCACATGCCCGACGTGCATGTCGAGATCTCGGTAGTTGCGGATGACGGGAGGCTGGCCCGTCCCCTGGGCGCCCTGCTGTCTGGCGTCGCTGCGCTGCGACGCCATGAGCGGGTTGACCTCCAGGCGTCGGATCACGCCACTGGGCTGCGTATTCCGCGTGTAATGGTCCACGTTGCCAGGAATGAACAGGCCATCCCCTTCGCGGATCGGGTACTCCTGCCCATCACAGACCAGCACCCCGGAGCCCTCGAGGATATAGACTTCATGCTCCCACGGATGGAGGTGGTGCGCACTGCTCTGGCCGGGCTCGATGACGGAATACGTCAGCGTACAAGTCGTAGGGTGGTCATCCAGGGAGATCAGCTTCACTGCCGCCCCACCCGATTGATAGACGCTCCGGTAATTTCTGATGACGGGTTCCATGACATCTCCTTGTTCGCAGGGATCTGGGATCCCTATTTCCCGCGCACACACGGCCTCATGCGGGGATGTGCGCCCTGACCCTTCTCTGGATACACCTCGCCATGCGGATGGTCGCCCCATTATAGTGCGCGGGTCAGCAGGGGGCAATACACCACCAACGGGTATCTCCCGCCGCATGGGGGATGCCAGGGGCAGGGAGGTCCGGAGGCGCAAAAGACACTGGAGCGCACTGGCAACCGGGCTGGGTCTCCATGGAATCGTCGTGTGATGCTCAAGCAACTGCAGCAAGAAGCCGCGGCCTTGTGGCAGCGCACGGTGCGGTGAACAGGGTCGGTGTCCTATGGCTGAGCCACACCGTACTTTCTGATGTGAGTGCGGGCAGTGCGTGGTTGCACGGCACGGAGTCCTGGGTGACACCCAGGTGAACGTACGGAGAGGCGGAAGGACGGGGCCTTCCGCGCTCCAACGTGCGGTGGTCGCTACTGCATTGGCGAGCAGGCGGCTGGCATCATGATCTTGTTCTCTTGCTTCAGCGGCGTCACACCACCAGCCGGGGGCCAGACGCCCTTGGCGCGCGTTTCCTCGCGCACGGCCATGCGGTGCTCAAAACTCTCATAGGCCCAGAGGTGGAACCAGCGGTTCAGATTGCCAACCTCGGAATACCAGGCGCCGACCAGAGGCGAATACTTCTCGCGTTCCTCAATGGCCTTGCCCCAGGCGTCGATGACTTTCGGGATAGCACCGGCTTCGTATTGATAAATACGCAGTTCATACAGCGGGCCGACCTTACGTGGACTCATCGGGCGCGTAAACGGGGCCGGCAGCAGGACTTCCGAATTCATATTGAGCGTTAGGGGTTCACGGAAGGCTGGCGGCCAGGCACCTTCGGCAACGGCCTTGGCCCGAATGTCGGCACGGTGCGCCACGCTCTCATAGGGCCACACGTGCAGCACTTGATTGAGGGGGCCGGCTTCCGTGTGCCACAGCCCACCAAGCGGGGAGTATTTGAGGCGCTCCGGTAACTTCTCGCCAAAGGCGCGTTCAAACTCGGGTACCGTACGGGGTTTGAGATCATAGGTGCGAAATTCGTAGATCATCGTTGTCTCCGGCAGCAAAGCGTCATTGTCTGGTGTCAAGCTGAGGCATTCTTTCCGACTGGGTCAATGCTGTCAATGTTTTTCCACCGGATTCCACCAGCACGGACCTTTGTTGGCAATGGCTTCCACGGCCAATTGGCGGATCGCGGCCATTTGGGCCTGGGCCAGGGGTTGGGTAAACGTCTGGGCCGCAGCAAACGCTGCATCTTGCTCATTGGGAAAGCTCAGCCCAAGCAGCGTCACATCCGGGTCGCAGGTCAGCGTATAGTGCAGGCACTGTTGCACCGACAGGCGCGGTAGCAGCGGGGTGTCCGCCGCCTCGCCCCCGGAACTCAGCTTGCCACGCGGGCGGTCCTGCAGCGGTTGGTTGTAGCCGGAGGTATCGCCCAGCAACTTCCCGGCCCCAAAGGCTTTGAAGCACACGGTGCCGACGTGATGTTTGTGGGCTAAGGGGAGAATGTCCTCAATGTATTGCCAATCGACATACGGCCCAACGGGAAACATCACGACATCCAGCAGGCCGGAGGGAATGGCCGCTGCCAGCACCGCCGGGTGATGGCTGGAGATCCCCATAAAGCGGGTTTTACCCGTCTGTACTGCCTGGGCCAGTTGCTCCATGCCACCGCCAGGAGACGTGAGGGCGGACCAGGCCTCCAGCGTGGACAGATTGTGGAACACAAACAGATCCGTGTGGTCCATCTGCAGGCGCTTCAGGCTAGCCTCGATTTGCGGCAGGACAGGCTGCTCTGCATGATCAATTTTGTCAATCACGAACACCTGGTCACGACGGCCTTGCAGCGCCTGACCGACAATCTCTTCGCTGTACCCTTGCTCATAGCCCGGTGCGGTATCCACCAGGTTCAGACCAGCGTCGAGAGCCCGACGCACGGTCGCCACCAGTTGCGCCAGGGGCAGACGCCGGTCCGCCACGTCCCCAATGCCGAGCTGTGTGGCCCGAAAACCCGTGCGGCCCAAGGCGCGCCGGGGCTGAAACAGTTGCTGTGTCATACGCGTCTACGCTCCTATACATGAGGACTACTGGGGCTTCGGGCTGACGACGGCTGTCGTCATCACGCCCGAGCCCTTGCTGCCATACATCGTGCCGGTCCGCAGGGGAAATTTTATGTACAATCACCTGGGACAGGGGCAGGAGCCGCCAGTCACGAGCGACACGGCCTCCAGCACTGGAGTGTGAGGTGCTGACCGCGCTGCCCGCGCCACGCGGCCGTGTCCTCTCGTGCACGCTGCCCGCGACATGTTATACTCCAGACGTCATGGGCCTGCTGTTGACATGCTCCAGGAAGTGGTGCCATACAGCCTCACACGCCGCCACAGGAGTCAGACGACTATGTGCATCTGGATAGACGCAGACGCCTGCCCAGGCGTGCGTAGAGTGCTCATCCTACGAACGGCGCCGCGGCGGCTCTGGACCGGGTGCGGACCACACGGCTGCCCAAGAGTCGCCCTTGGCAGCATGCGACCACGTGCGTGCCTGGGAGACACCCCGGCGTCTGACGACAGCCCCTATCCTGGAGTCCGTCTATGCCCCTGACTCAACCCATGCTGCTCGTGGCGTTTCTCCAAGCCTCTAATTGTTCTAATTACGTCGCCTCCTGGCGTCATCCTGGTACGGACCCAGGCTTCTTGACCTTCGACTACTATCAGCAGATTGCCCGTACGTTAGAAACCGGCATGTTTCACCTGGCGTTTTTCGACGACCGCTTGGCCATGCCAAGCTTATATGGCGACTCCCCAGCCACGGCGCTGCAGCATGGCATCCGCGCCGTCAAGCTCGACTTAATTCCGGTGATGACTGCCATGCTCCTGGCCACGCGGCATCTGGGGGTGGGCGGGACGTATTCGACCACGTATTACCCGCCGTTTCATATTGCCAGGCTCTTTGCCACCCTGGACCATCTCTCCGGGGGCCGCGTGGCCTGGAATGTCGTCACCTCGCTCAATGATGCCGAGGCACGCAATTTTGGCCGTGTGCAGCACGTGGAGCACGCGGTGCGCTACGACCAGGCCGATGAGTTTATGCAGGTTGTCCACGGACTGTGGCAGACCTGGGACGTCGATGCCCTACTGATGGATCGTGTCCAGGAACGCTTTGCGGACCCCGCGCGTGTGCATCCATTAGACTTTCAAGGCGCGTGGTGGCACGCGCAAGGCACGCTGACGGTACCACGTTGTCCGCAGGGGCATCCCGTCATCATCCAGGCCGGGCAGAGCGGGCGCGGGCGTGATTTTGCCGCCCGCTGGGGCGAGTTGATTTTCGTCATTGCCCCGACCCTCGCCGCAGGACAAGAGATCTACGCCGACATTAAAACCCGTGCTCTGCGCTACGGACGCCGTCCTGAGGCCATCAAACTGGCTCCCGCCGCCTATGTAGTCGTCGGCGAGACCGCCAGCATAGCCCGCGATAAGTTGGCCTATGTTGAGAGTCTCGCGCGTCCTGAGGATGCCCTGGTCTTGCTCTCCGAAATTCTGAACTACGATTTCGCCCGTCATGGCCTCGATGAGTCTCTGCCGACCGCGGCGCTCCAAGCCATGACCGGGGTGCGTAGTATCGTGGATCGCGTGCTGCACTTGAGCGGCAAGGCCCATCCGACGGTACGTGAGTTTTTGCAGCATTCGGGACGTGGCACGCTGGCGGAAATGCCGCGCTTTGTCGGCACGCCGTCGCAGGTGGCCACGCAGATGGCCACGTGGCTTACCGGTCAGGCGTGTGATGGCTTTGTCATCGCCGCCACGCATATGCCGGGGGCCTATGAGGACTTTGCGCGTCTGGTAGTCCCAGAATTGCAGAGCCGCGGTCTCGCGCGCACAGCGTACACGGGGTCTACCTTGCGGGACCAGCTTGGCCTGCCGTATCCCTAAGGGGCGCTGGTAAGAGGCTCTCGGCAGCAAGTGCGGTAGCAGTCACTTAGTGACTGCGTGGTGGCGACACAGCGACGCCCATGCAGGGAAGCGGGCCGGGGGTGCCTACCCACTCGACGGCCATAGGGGCCTGTCTGGATGGCGTGGAGGGATATCCGCCCGCATATCTTACTCTCCACGTACGAGCGGACAGCGGGCCCCCGGCATTAGGGACATTGTGAACAGGACTTTATTCCCATGCCTCAGGATTCCACGCCTGCGGGGTGATGGTGTGGATCCAGAGAAAGCGAAAACCCGCCTGCGTGGCATAAAAGTTATCCACATCGGTATCGCCAATGTGGTAGTACACCTCAGCCGTGAATGCTTCCTTCACCTCACCCAGACGATGTTTTAACACCATAAAATCCACCGTAATATCGTGTTGCGACCAGATCTGCCGTTGATGGCTGAGCGCGCGGTCGGAACAGCTGCCAATTAAAAACCCTTGCGCCTTGGCGTAACGCACCATCTCCATGGTGATACAGCCAGGGGGATCGCCTACTTCGAGTGTACCGTCGATATCAAAGCTGATGAGCTTAGCCAAGCCTGTCTCTCCTTTACATACACGTGCGAGTCACGTCAGACCCACACCAGCGGGCCCGACGTAGCGGTATGAGTGTTACACCTGCGCTACTGCGACTGCCGGGCGATTGCGGCGTTCTTTGTCCTTGAAATGCGGGATGACATACTTGCCGAAGAGCCGCAGCGAGTTCTTCACCTCGGCGTCTGTGGCTGGTCCGGCCTGGAAGATGGGCATAATCTGATCTGCGCCCATCTTCTCATAATTTTCCGCCACCTCAATGCACTCATCTGGCGTGCCGACACAGAAGCGACCCGTCGACAGCACTTCCTCGGCGGAGACGCCCTGGCGCATCTGCGGATCCCATTCAAAGCGTCGCACATGGTGCCGATAACTCTCCGGCACGTTCTTGGTGTCCACCCCGGCCCAGCCGCGCTCGTAGTTACGCAGGCGGATATTGATATTCCAGGCAGCGATCTCAGCGCCGCGCTCGCGGGCCCGCTGCCGATTTTCGTCGCAGAAGCCAATGCTGGACACGACGACCTTGTCATTCAGAAACTGGCCCACGGGCTGGGCCGTTTTCAGGGCCTCTTTGTAGATATTGATGCGCTTTTCCACCGCGTCGTACTGTCCCAGCACATTGCACAGGCAGCCAATGCCCAGTTCCCCAGCACGCTGGAAGGTGTCGTCCTGGCTACAGGCCGTCCACAGCGGCGGATGGGGGATTTGCATGGGCTTCGGGAGGATTTCGCGCTCTGGCACGTTAAAATACTTGCCCTGGTGCGAGTAAATCTCCTGCGTCCACAGCTTGGGCAGCATGGACAGCGACTCTTCCCAAATGCCACGCGTGTCGGCGATGTCAATGCCAAATGGGGCAATCTGGTAAGGATTGCCGGAGCGGCCCACGCCGACATCCACCCGCCCACCGCTGAGCACATCCAGCGTGGCAGTTTTCACGGCCACATGGATCGGATGGTGCACAGGCAGCAAGATGACGCCAAAACCCAGGCGGATGGTGCTGGTCACCTGGCTAATGGCGGCCAGCATGACCTCGGGAGCGCTACAGTGGGCCCATTCGGTCAGGCAGTGATGCTCGACGAACCAGACCTGCTCAAAACCCATTTCCTCGGCCAGGCGCACCTGGTCGATGACTTCGCGGATGCGCTGTTGTTCGGCCCCCGGCGCCGCGGGTCTGGGCACCTGGATCTCATAGAACAGACCGAATTTCATAGTGTGTCTCCTTGAGTGAGGGTTGTATGTGGGCATGGCCGACTCGTCCGTGTAGGGGCGACCGGCCGGTCGCCCCTACGACGCTGGGACGCTGACGCGCTGGCCGTGCGCCGACGACGCATTGATGGCATCCACCAGACGGTGCAAGCTTACCGCCGTGTCAAACGTGGCAAAGCTGGGGGACACATCGCCCGTACGAATGGCTTTGGCGAAGAGGGCATACAGTTGGCCCACGTTATACGGCGCCCCCTGCGGCATGCTGGCAGGCACAAAGCGATGGTGCGCCGGAATCTCGAGGGGTTCTAGACGCCCACCGGCGCGCGTGCCTTGCACCTGGATGGCCCCGAGCTGCGGCGAATCTTCCCCGCTGGCCACCAGCGTGCCCTCACGCCCGTAAATTTCCATGCGATAGCCACTGGTGGCCCAGGGCAGACTCGCGACATGGATCGAGGCCACCGCCCCGTTGGCCAGACGCCCGCTGACCAGAATGTTGTCCGGCGCCGTCACGTCCACCATGCGCTGCGTGTCCGACTCCAGCCATTGCGGCACCTGCGTGCTGACCACGGAGGCGACATCGCGCACATCGCCCAGGATAAACCGCATGGCATCAATCGAGTGCCCCGAGGCAATGGTCAGTGTGGTGGCACCGAGGGTCACATCGCGTTGCCAGGTGCGGTCTGAGGTGCGCTGCAGCACGCCATCGCGCATCAGGCTCATGTGGCAGGCCAGCACTTCGCCGACATAGCCATTGGCCACCAGCTCCTGCATGTACAGCACCGCCGGGGCGGAGCGCGCTTGCAGCCCGACGCAGGCCTGCACGCCTTTCTGACGGGCCAGGGCGGTGAGTTCTTCGGCCTCGGCGGTGGTTTTGCCCAGGGGCCATTCGGTGAATACGTGCTTTCCGGCCTCAATGGCGGCGCGCGTGGGCTCATAGTGCGACGGCACGCGCAGCACCACGGCCACGGCATCAATGTCCGGGCAAGCCAGCATCTCATGGTAGTCGTGGAAGGCCATTTTGGCGCCATACTTACTCGCCGAAGCGGCGGCGCTTTCTGGGCGTGACGTACAGACGGCGGTTAATTCAACATCCGGGCTGGCCATGAGGGCTGGAAGATGGGCGCGTGGCGCCCAACCAACGTTGGGGTTGGCGCCGATGACGCCAAGGCGAATTTTCTGTGCGGCCATGGGGAGTGCCTCCTGGGGATTGCGGGCGCTGCGCTGCTATGGGAAGATCACGAGTGGCGCTACTATAGCACACATCAGCTGGCATCTAGGGCACAGGCCACCGGGACAGGAGGAGACGGTCGGCCGACCGTGGCGTGCGTCGCTGCTACCGGCCCCCAGGCGGCGCGGGGTGGCGAGGTGTGAGGGTGTCTCAGGCGTGGGCGATGGCGCGCGCTGGCTGGCTATGCGAAGCCTGCAGTTGTCCATTGTGATCTTGTCATCCATTCAGAGGAAAGACCGTGATGTCCATGGCCCCGCCCCTCACGCTCGACACCGTCCAACCCCTGCTGCGGCACTGCTTCCCCAGCGCGCTACCGCCAGCGTGCCTGGCGCCCCTGGCTGCCGATGCCTCGACGCGGCGTTATTTTCGTGCTCGCTGGGATGCCGACGCGCCAGGGACGCCAGCGTCGTGTATCCTCATGCTGTGCACGCCGTGGCCGCCAGAAGCCACGCCCGATTTTATCCGCGTCGGACGTCACCTCGGGGCGCACAGCGTGCGCGTGCCGGCAGTCTATGGCGTGGACCCGGCCCAGGGTCTGATGTGTCTGGAAGACTATGGGGATTGCCCCTTAGCGGGGCAATGGCAAGCGAGTACAGCAGAGGAGCGACTGACATGGGGACAGCGGGCGGTGGATGAGCTGGTGAAAATGCACACCAACGGTACACAGCAGGCTGACCCGGAGTGCCCGGCGTTTGGGCTCGCGTTTGATGTGCCGAAGCTGCTCAGCGAATTACAATACTTTCGGCAACATGCCATTGCCGGGCTGTGGCAACACCGCCTCACGCCGATGGCCTGTGATGAGTTGGATGCGGCGTTTGAGACGCTGTGTCGCGTCATAGCCGCGGCACCGCGCTATTTCTGTCATCGCGATTACCATGGCTGGAACATCATGGCGCAGGACGGCGCGGTCGGCGTGCTGGATTTCCAAGATGCGCGCCTGGGGCCACAACCCTACGATCTGGCGTCCCTGCTCACGGATCGCGGCACCCCGGATCTCCTGGGCCAGGAGGTGAGCCTGGCCTTGATCAACTACTATCTCCAGCGTATGCAGGCCGAGACCGGCCAGGCCAGCGACCGTGTGGCCTTCAGCGAACTGTACGACTACGTCGCCGTGCAGCGCTGCCTCAAAGCCCTGGGCACGTTTGCCGCCATGGCGGTGGTGCGGCAGCGTCCACAGTATCTGCCGTACATCGCCCCGACCCTGGCGTACGTGCAACCATTGCTCCAGCGCTACGCTACCATGCAGCCCCTGGCGGCTGTGTTACAACGCTACATACCACTTCAGGCACGCGGGTGAGCCATGAGCGACAGCACATTAGCACCACTTCCCTACGATCTGCGCACGTTACCACGCGAGACGGCGCGGCATTACATCCCGGCCACGGAACAGGACATCCATGCAATGTTGCGCACGCTGGGGCTGTCCCAACTGGAGGAACTTTTTCAGCACGTCCCACCCCAAGCGCGCATGACGGCCCCACTGGCTCTGCCGGAGGAGCTGCCCTACATGGACCTCTATCGCCACATGGTCGAGCAGAGCCTGAAGAATCGCCTCCCCGACGTGACGTTCCTGGGCGATGGCTTGCCGCACTACAACACCCCAGCGCTGGTGCCGTTTGTGGCTGGCTTACGCGAATTGATGACCGCCTATACGCCCTATCAGCCCGAGCGCAGCCAGGGCACACTCATGACGCAGTGGCTCTATCAGTGTTGTCTGGCCATGCTGACGGGCTTTGAGGCCATCAACGCCTCGCAGTATGACCGGGCCACGGCCCTGGTTGAGGCGCTGCACACCGCCGCACGGCGGTCGCGCCAGGGGCGCCGGCATTTTGTGCTGCTCGGTTCACTCTTGCCGCAGGATCTGGAGGTCGTGCAGACACTCCTGACCGGGACACACTTGACCTATGACGTGGTGCCGCTTGACCCGCAGCAGGGGGTGGTGCCGCTGGCCAGTGTGGAACGCTGCGCTGCAGCCCAGGCAGACGTCTTGGCTGGGATCGCCTTCCCGCAAGTCAATAGCCTGGGCTGTCTGGAAGACGTCGATGCGCTGACAGATTTGGCGCATCGTCTGGGCGTGCAGGCCATTACGGTGATCGACCCGATGCTGCTGGCCACGGGCGGGCTCAAAGCACCTGGTACGTTCGGGGAGGAAGGTACTGGCGCCGATATTCTCGTCGGTGAAGCGCAACATCTGGCCATCCCGCCGCACTATGGCGGACCAGGGCTCGGCGTCTTTGGTATGCGCCACAACCAGGCACATCCACACGACATCCGCCAGGCACCGGGGCGCTTTGTGGGGGAGGCGCACGACGAGGCCGGACGCACGGCCAAGGTCATGGTGCTGTCCACCCGTGAGCAACACATCCGGCGCCACAAGGCGACCTCGAACAGTTGTACGAATCAGGGTTTCGTGGCGACGCTGGCGGCGGCGGGCATCTTAGCACGCGGTGAGGCGGGCATGCAGCAAGCCTGTGCCCAGGCGCGCCGCCATGCGCTGACCGCAGTGCAGGCGTTGCTCGCCATCCCAGCCGTACGGCTGGCCTTCCCGAGCACGCCGTTCTGGAACGCGTGCACGCTCGCCCTGCCCTGTGCCAGCGCCACATTGATCGAGACGGCCCGGCAGCGTGGCATCCATCTCGGCGTGGATGTCAGCGCCCGCATTCCGGGCTCGACCGGCAATCACCTGCTACTGTCGTTCTCGGATGTCCAGGAGCCAGCGCATCTGGCCCAACTCACGGCCTTGGTAACCGAGACCCTGGGCACGTCTGGGCGGGCTACCTCGGCGGGACTCCCCGAGGTGCCGGCGCGCTATCGGCGCCAGGCGCCGGTGGGCTTGCCCAATTGGCCAGAAGAGGCGCTACGCACGCTGTTCACGGCCCTGTCGGCGCAGAACATTAGCCCAGACCGCACGTGTTACCCGCTGGGCTCGTGCACCATGAAGTACAACCCCTATCTTAACGAAGTGGCGGCAGCGCTGCCCGGCTTTGCGCAATTGCATCCCGATGCGCCGCTGGCGGACGCGCAGGGTACGCTGGAAGTCGTCTACCACCTTCAAGAGTATTTCAAGGCGATTACCGGCCTGCCAGCCGTGACCACACAGCCGGTGGCCGGGGCGCAGGGGGAGCTGGTGGGCTTAAAGATGTTTCAAGCCTATCACCGCAGTCGGGGCGAGACACAGCGTGATGTGGTGCTGATCCCGCACTCGGCGCATGGCACCAATCCAGCCACCGCCACCATGGCGGGCTTTGAGACCATACAGCATGGGGCGGAGATGGTGGCAGGTATCGTCGAAATCCAGGCTGGGCACCATGGGCAAATCGCCATGGACCATCTCCAGCAACTGGTTGAGCGCTATCGCGGGCGTATTGCCGGGATGATGGTCACCAATCCCAACACCTCGGGCATCTTGGAAACCCGCTTTGCCGACATGGCGGCCTTGATTCATGCCGATGGCGGGTTGGTGTACATGGATGGGGCGAACATGAATGCCATCGCGGGTTGGGTCGATCTCGGCGCCCTGGGGGTGGATGCGGTGCACAACAATAACCACAAAACCTGGAGCATCCCGCACGGCGGGGGTGGACCGGGTGATGCCATGGTGGCGGTGAGTGCGCGGCTGGCGTCGTTTTTGCCGGGCCCGCAGGTGATCCGCACGGCGCAGGGTTATGCCTGGACCCACGCGCCACGCTCGATTGGCTCAGTGCACCGGCACTTCGGTAACATGGCGCACAAAATACGCGCCTATACGTATCTACGGGCGCTGGGGCATGCTGGGGTGCGGCGCATGGCGGCGGTGGCCGTGTTGGCGGCGCGGTATCTGCATCAGCGCTTACGGCCCCATTTCCCAACCTTACCGACCGAAACACCGGACTCCCCGCGCATGCATGAGTTCATTCTGACACTGCCTGAGGCAACGTTTGCGCGTCTCGAAGTGGTGGGGATCAGCCGCACCCGCGCTATTGGCGCTTTTGGCAAGCTGTTTCTGGATTTTGGCTACCACGCCCCCACGGTGTCGTTTCCCGAAGCCCAGGGTCTGATGATCGAGCCCACCGAGTCGTATACCAAAGCTGAACTTGACCGCTTTGCCGAGGCCATTATCCTCATGCTCCATCTCGTGGATACGCAGCCGACCCTCTTGCACACGGTGCCGCATTTCACCCCGGTAGATCGTATTGATGAGGTCAGTGCCAACAAGCAGGTGGTGGTGAGTGCACCCCTGACGCTTATGCCGGCGGTGTTGCCGAATCGCCTGGACCCCGCTGTCCTGGCCCAGATGCCTTTGGAGGCGATTGCTGAGGCTATCCGTCACGCCAGTACGGCGCAGCGCCCTGAGAGTCCAAGCCCTCACGCAGGACGCAGAATATAAAAATCTAACTCGTACCGGTAAATGTCTTGGGTATATTCTGCTCCAATGAATCGCCCCAACACGCGTCGTACAATGATGCGTTCTTGCACGACGAAATGCTCGGCGTCGTCGAGGCGAAAGTGGATATCTAACATATCGTTCACGACGATCTGCGCCTTGGGACTGACACGGAACCCCACCCCAGCCACCGAGAGCGAGGTCACCATTATGTACTGGACGACGGACTGCTCTGGCCGCTGGGTGTCGACGCTGCAGACTTTGCCAGGGAACTGCACCGGCATCCGTATATAGCGGCGGTGATCCAAGCTCCCCTGAAAAGCCTCATCACAGCGTTTACAATAGATTTTGACCCTTTTCCCTCCGACATACTTGTCCTGCTGCGCCAGCTTGACCTTGCGGCCGAGGCCACATTTTGGACAGGTCACCGCACCCTCTTTATCGGGGTTGAGGTACACTCGGATGGTATGTTTCTTGGCCTGCATGAGTCTCGCTCCCCCACCTATGCGCTAACAAGCTGTCGCGGCGTATGCTGCGTCAGTGCTACGCATGAAAATCCATATCTGTACACTATACTCTATGTGCGCTTCGCACTGCAGTTTATCTTCATCGTCATTTATCGGCGGAAAGTCAAAAAAATGAAAAATGGGCATCTGTCCCATTCCACCCGCATTCTGCGCCTCGTGTTGCGTTCCTGCGGTCTTTCTCTGTACAATAGGCACCGCCCAATGTGACGGCTGCCCGCGTTACTGCAGCAGGATGGCGCTACCGGAGCACATGTGCCCTACGTCCACGGAGGTTCCCCGTGCTTGCACCGCTCGTTGCTAAACGTCCATGGCAGGTGCTGACGGTCACTGAGGTGACACGCGACATTAAAGCGCTCCTGGAAGAGACCTTTGCTGCGGTGTGGGTCGAGGGCGAAATCTCCAATTGGAAGGTTGTCCAAAGTGGGCACGCCTATTTCACGCTGAAGGATACCCACACACAGTTGCGTACGGTGATGTTCCGTGCGTCCCTGCGGCATCTGGCCTTCACCCCCGCATCTGGCATGCACGTGCTGGCGCGTGGACGGCTGACCGTCTATGAGCCTCGTGGCGACTACCAACTCCTCGCCGAAGCCCTCGAACCTCAAGGGATCGGGGCGCTCCATTTGGCCTTTGAGCAGCTCAAAGAGCGCCTGTTCCAGGAGGGTTTGTTCGATGCCGCGCGCAAACGCCCCCTGCCGTTGGTGCCGCAACGCATCGGGATCGTCACGTCACCCACGGGCGCGGCCATTCGGGATATTGTGCACGTCGTGCATCGTCGTCGCTCTGCGGTGCATCTCTATCTCTACCCCGCGCATGTACAGGGCCGCGAGGCGGTGCCGGATATCGTCCGTGGTCTTGCCGCCCTCAATGCCTGGGAGCCGCGTTTAGACGTACTCATCGTCGGTCGGGGCGGCGGCTCACTCGAAGACCTGTGGGCGTTTAACGAAGAGCCGGTAGCACGGGCGATTGCGGCCTCGGCGATCCCGGTCATTGCCGCCGTCGGGCACGAGATTGATTACACCATTGCCGATTTTGTGGCAGATATGAGCGCCTCGACTCCCTCCGCCGCGGCCGAGTTAGAGCATTTTCATAATTTACATACTGTTTTATGGCCGGGTATGGTATAAAGGGGGCACGCTGTAGGAGGGCGTTGTGGATGGTAGCATCGATATCATTGGATTTACGTCAGCGGATAATGAAGGCGTGTGATGAAGGC
>SXGT01618344.1_pt1 | contig 39110 bp, 33 predicted proteins | sample 3176221 | NCBI WGS metagenome assembly SXGT01 (sample SAMN11356862, study PRJNA531348) | freshwater metagenome | isolation source: freshwater sample F1-120 | place: China: Fuxian Lake, Yuxi | collected 2017-12-25 | reverse complement strand
GTCCATCGCCGGCAGATCGTCGTGAATGAGGGAATAGGTGTGAATCATCTCCACGGCACAGCCGGCGGGAAGAGCCGCTGCTCGGTCACAACCGCAAGCTTCGCAGGCCATTAACACCAGCATCGGCCGCAGCCGTTTGCAGGGGGCGAGCAGGCTGTGGCGAATGGCCGCGGCAAGTTGCTGGGGGCAATCGGCGTCGAATTGCGTGTATCGCGCCAGGGCCTCATCCACCTCCTGCCGCAACAGCCGCGTGTGGGCGGAGAGGTCGAAGTCGCTAGAGGGGGTCATGCCGAGATTGTACCCAAGGTAGGCCGTCTCTCCGAGACGGTCGGGAGTAAACGTGGCACTACATGGCGAACGTTTCGCTAAAAGAGTTCTCTCGCGGCGCAATGTCAACTCTGGCACGTCTCGGAGAGACGGCCTACTCTTCATAATACGGCTGGGCAGCCGGCGTTTGGCAATTGGCGAGGACGTCGCGCTCCATCTGGCCAACGATTTGCTCGGCCAGGCGTTGCAGGGCTTCCTGCTGGGCGGTGGTGAGAGATTGGCCCCCTTCGGGGACGAAGTTCGCCTGCTGGCTGATGTTGAGCAGCAGCGGAGCAAAAGGGATGCGCCCGCCGCCGGAAATCAGGTCGCCGCGGCGATCGGCCCAGCTCATCTGGACGAAGAAGTCGGTCTCGTAATCCCGCACATCGTCGTTCCGGGTTTCCGAGAGGACCCGCTTGCTCTCCGAGGCGATGCGAACCGCCAGCACGCTGTCGGCTGAGGCGGCATCAACGACTTTGTACGGCGTTTTGAGCTCAATTTCCTTGACAAGCATTTCGGTCAGCCGCTCGCCAAGATGGCGGCGGTAACTATCGGACTGAACGACCGGCACATGCACGGTCGCGATATCCGGGCGATAGAGCGAGCGGTTGCCGAATTGCCAGCCTCCTGCGCAGCCGGGAAGCAGCAGTAAGCAGAAGGCGGTAAGCAGTAGGCAGAAGGCAGACGGCAGACGGCGGTAGAGAGTTAGAAATGACATGCTTTCGGCGTAGGGCAGGCTGTGCCTGCCTCATACATTTCGCAAGGTAGGCACTGCCTGCCCTACTTACTCCTCGTGCGAGGCGGTGCGGGCAGTGGCGTCGCCGTCGTCGCCGGGGATCTCTTTCTTGGCGGCGTCGACCATTGGCTGGATTTTGTCGCTGGTGGGAATCAGTTTCACAAGCCACTCCATCTTCTGCGCGGGAACAGCCGGGAGTCCGTCAATTTCTCCCAAACGCGAACCGGCTCGCTGCGCAAACTGCGTGTCGTCGTATTCCTTGGCGATTCGCGAGTAATAGTGTCCGGCAGCCCGGTATTCCTTGCGGCGATCGTAATATTCAGCCCAGTGGAAGAGTTTCTCCGCTTTGCGATAACGAATCTCCGCGGCGGCCCGTTCCAGATACTCTCGTTCCTGTTCCGCTTCTTGCGGATAGGCCCGCCACATGGTCTTGATCAGCTTCTCCCCTTCGTCCAGCGCGGAGACGGAATACTCTGGCCCAATGTAGGTCTTCATCTTGGCCTTGAGGCCGAGAAAGTGAGCCAGGAATTGATGTTCACTGGCGGGATAGGCGACCCGCAAATCCGTGTAGCATTCATCGGCCTTGTAGAACTTGCCGGCGGCAAAGGCCTCATTTCCCAAGGCGAGCGTGGCATCGTCGGCCAGCTTGCCTCCCGGGTCGTCAACGGTCCGCATTTTTTCAAAGATCCGCAAGCTATGTCCCTTCGTGTCGCGCCAGGGACGTTCCTGATTGAAGAGGTTGACGGAGTAAAACGACTCCGGCTCTTTCTTCCCCAGGTCCAACCAGTACTTGGCGATGGCGTAGCGGCGTTTTTCGACCTCATCCAGATAACGATTGTTGGGATAGGCCTTTATCAACTTCTCGTATGCGCGGTTGGATTCCCAGTAATAATCAGCCTGGAAGTAGGCTTCGCCTGCCATGTAGAGGCTCTCTTGCTCGAGGGCCGAGCTCGGAAATCGCTCGGCAGCTACGAGGTATTTGCGGGCTGCTTCGAGAAAGAGCCGCTGCCGTTCGTCGCCGACGGGGAGCGCGCCGGCTTGGTGGAAAATGGCATCGGCTTCGTCGAACGATTTTTTCGCTACTTTTTTGTTGGGGGCCTCGTTGGTGATCCGTTTGACGGTCTTGCCAATATTGTCCGGATACAAGTCCTCGAGGCCAAACCCCGATTTTTGTTCTCCCTCCTCGGATTCAAAGGAAGCCTGGTCGATATCCGAACGAGAAACAACGGCGGATGGCGCGGCTGCCTCCGGCTGAAAAATTCGGCAGCCGGGGGCTACGGCCAGAACCGCAAGAGCGGCGAGCAAGAGGCAGTTCAGGTTGAGCAGTCGGCCGGACATCCGTGTCCTCAATTAAAGTGGGGTAGGCTTCCAGCCTGCCCAAATCAAACCAGCGTTTTCAAATAATCGTGCATCTTCGGCTTGTGGCCGAGGAGGTGAGCGAGGTAGCCGCTGAGGACGCCTCGCAGCTCACCGCGCACTTTCGGTTCCAGCTCCATCAGTTCCGCGTGTTCGTTCTCTTCCGTCAATTTTCGCATCGCCACGAGCGCCGGAGCGCTGATGCTGACGACCTGCCGCTGGCCTGGCCGGCAGTTCGCGCACAGGACTCCACCCACCACCAGACCGAAGGCAACTCGCCCCACTGCCTCCACCGAATTGCCGCATCCGACGCAGTCGTGCAAGCTCGGCAAGTGCCCGAGTAGCCGCAACGCCGTCAGCTCAAAGTCCAGCACTGTGGGCGCCACGGGGGCGTCGCTTTCGAGCCTGAGCAGCGCGGCGTCCGCGGCGGAGAACAAGTCCGCGTGCGGGTCGCCTTCGTCGGTCAGTTCAGTGAGCAACTCCGCCACGTAGTAACCCGCGTAGAGCCGGGACAAATCGCGAGTCGCCCCACGGAACCTCCGCTCGAGTTTGGCCTCGGTCAGCAGGTCCAGGGCGTCGGACGATTTGTGGAGGAACACTATGCGAATGACCGCCAGGAGGTCAAGAGCAGACTCAAACGGCCCCTTGGGGCGGCGGGCACCCTTGGCCAGCGCGCTAATCTTGCCGAACTTCTCGGTGAACAGCGTCGTCACCACGCTGGTTTCGCTGAACTCGATGGTCCGCAGAACGATTGCTAGCGACTTTTCAGCGGACATCCTCTCTCCCGAGCCTGCTTACACAAGGCTGAAGCGCAAGCGAAGGAAAGTACGGCCAGTGAGTTCGGGAATAATCGCCATAACACGCGAGCAGCGCTTTCCTTCGCTCGCGCTTCAGGCTTGTGTCCGCCGAGTTAACCTACTTCGCCGGCAATTCCTTGATGTAGATATTGCGGAAGTACAGCGTGTTGCCGTGGTTCTGCAGCTCGATCTGGCCAGTGGGATAGCAAGGTTTGTCCCGTTCCCAATAGTTTTCCAGCGTGACGTCATTCACGATCTTTTTGCCGTTAAGGTGAATCGTCACTTTGTCGCCGACCATCTTGATGTGGAACGTGTTCCATTCGCCGATGGGATTGTCCGCATTCACGTCGGGGAAGCGGGGGTTCTTCTGGTTGTTCCACAGGCTGCCGGAGCCTTTGTCCGCGCCGTTAGGCTTTTGAGCCGGATCGGAGGGATCCCAAATCTGCACCTGGGGAATGCCGCGGAGGTAAATCCCGCTGTCCCCCTTCGGCTTGATCTTCCAGTCGCAGTAGAACTCAAAATCGGCATAGTCCTTGGCAGTGCAGAGGCTGTCCCCCTTGCCGTCGAAAGTCAGAACACCGTCCACCACGCTCCAATGATCATGGGCCTTTTTATCCGCCGCTTCCTGAGCCTTGGCGAGATCATCCGTCTTCATCTCTTTGCGGGATTTGGGATTGCCGACCAGACCTTTCCAGCCACTCAAGTCTTTGCCATTGAAGAGGGCGGTAAAACCTTCAGGCGGCGTGTTCAGGGGTTTGTCTTCGGCAATGGCCGTCGAGATTGCCAATGTGCAAAGGATGGCGGGAAGCAGCAGGCGTTTCATGGTGGGCTCCGTTCAGGGATGGGAGAGTTGGGAGCCCGAATTGTAGCCTGATTCGCGACGGGTCCGAAACGGGTTGGTGGTGGATTTCGCCGCGGCTCGCTACGATGCATCCATGGCTGACGAACTTCCCTGGTATCGCGACGGACTGCAATTCACCTGTTCGCAGTGCGGCGATTGTTGCACGGGTGCGCCGGGTTATGTCTGGGTGAATAATGAAGAAATCGTGGCATTGGCCGCACTCGTCGAAAATGGGGACGCCGAAGCCTTCGAGGACAAGTACGTCCGCCGCGTCGGTGCCCGCAAGAGCCTGAAGGAGTTCTCTGACGGGGCCTGCGTTTTTTTTGATACGACGGCTCGCAAATGTACCGTCTATTCCGCCCGCCCCCGCCAGTGCCGCACCTGGCCCTTCTGGGACTCGAACGTGAAAACCGAAGCCGACTGGAAATACACCTGCGGCGTCTGCCCCGGCAGTGGAAAGGGGCAAATGCACTCCCTGCAGCAGATTGAAGAGCAACGACAGGTGATGAAAGTCTGAGGGAATGACGAAATTCGAATGGCGAATGACGAATTGGGTCGGCTCATTCGTCATTCGAGCTTCGTCATTCAGTACGCCCCCCCGTCTTAGCTACCGACCCGTCCGTCTGGGAGAAATCTGACGATTCTTTCGATTTGCTGAAGATTGCCGGTTGTAGCGACGATAATGGGGAACGTCCGCTTGGTCTGGCATCGTCAGACGGGGCGGATTCACCATCGACATTTCAGGGGTTACGACGACTGAGCTTGACTCTAGTGCTTGCGGCATCTACACTTGGGACGTTGGCAGCATTTTCTGTAAATGCCGTCATTTTGCCCAAACGCAAGCTCCCGGGGAGGGCAGGCCGTGACCAAAAAAGAGATCGTGAAGACGATTTCCGAAGCGATTGGGATGACCCAGTTGAAGACGAAGGAGATCGTCCAAAATACGTTTGACGCCATCGTGGAAACGCTGGTCGAAGAACGGCGGATTGAACTGCGGAATTTTGGTGTGTTTGAAGTGAAGGAGCGAGCGGCTCGCAAGGCACGCAATCCACGGACCGGCGAACGGGTGGATGTGCCCGCGAAAATGGTCGTAACCTTCAAGCCTGGCAAGGAGATGGAAGAAAAGGTTCGGCAACTGGATGCGGAGAAAAAGGCTCGGCAGGCGGCAGCGGCGAACGGCCAGCCCCCTGGTTCCTCAACTCCCACGCCGGCCGCGACTCCATCCCCTGGCTAGCTCGTAGGATGGGCTTCCCAGCCCGTCGGTTAATTTGACGGAAACACTTGGTCCGAGCCGGGTTAGGCGGATCAAAGACGGTCCTTCATGGAGGAAAGATCGATGCGTCGGCTCATTTTTGCTGCCTGCTGCCTGCTCGCCCTGTGTGGGAACGTCGGCTGCCTCTTGCCGATTTACAGCGGCGACCCGGCCATCCGCACCCGCCAGCTCATTTACACGTCCGAGGATCTGCGGCAAATCCGCCAGGAGTGGGAACGCATCTGGTTCCTGGATTCCCCCAGCCACCTCTCGCCGGCGCGAGTCCATGGCGGCGTGATTTAGCATACGGGTGCCACGTCCACGGCTTTGCGTGGGCGTGAAGCGGCTTGTCCGCTCTCGGCAGCCCCGTTACATTCGCGAGGGATGCCTCCTGCTCCTTCATTCCCCGCTGCGCCGGCCCTTCTTACCGCGGAACCCGACCTCCGCGTATCTCTCGGCCGCCTCGCGCTTCGCAACCCCATCCTCACCGCCTCTGGCACGTTCGGCTACGCGAGGGAGATGGAAAACCTGGTCGATTTCTCGCAGCTTGGCGGAATTCTGCCCAAGACGGTGACCAAGGCTCCGCGGATTGGCAACAAGCCGTGGCGGACGGTGGAAACCTGCGCCGGCCTGCTCAATTCGATTGGCCTGGACAACGACGGCATCGACGCATTCACCCTGCATCACCTGCCGTACCTCGCCACGCTTCCGACCGCGATCATTGTCAGCATCGCGGGAGCCAACCACGACGAGTTCGTGGAAATGGCCAAGCAGCTTGACGGTCTTCCCGGTGTGGCGGCGATCGAGCTCAATATCTCCTGCCCTAACGTGGCCCACGGCGTCGACTTCGGCGTCGATGCAGCTACTTGCGTGAAGCTGGTCACAGCCGTCCGCGCCGCAACGAAAACTCCGATCCTCGCCAAGCTCACCCCCAACGTCACCCGCATCGCCGACATCGCCCTCGCGGCGGCCGAAGCGGGTGCGGACGCAATCAGCCTGATCAACACGGTCCTGGGGATGGCCATCGACTGGAAAAAACGCCGCCCGCTGCTGGGCAACGTGATGGGGGGCCTCAGCGGTCCCGCCATCAAACCGATTGCCCTCCGCTGCGTGCATCAGGCATATCAGGTGCTCAAATCCAAGGGACTCTCGACTCCTCTCGTCGGCATCGGCGGCATCGCCACCGTCGACGACGTGATGGAGTTCCTCGTCGCAGGCGCGAGCGCCGTGCAAATTGGCACCGCGAACTATTACGATCCGACGGTAACGATGAAGTTGGTGGCGGCGCTGCCGGGTGCTCTGAAATCGCTTCGGGCGAAGTCGATTGGTGAGGTTGTGGGAACGCTGAATACGTAGCCGCAGGCGGCCCGCCTGTGAGCTGACGCTGTGTTGCGGCTATAATTCGGGCTCACCCGAAAACGATCGAAGCCAACTCCGCCACAACCATCATGCGTGTCCTTTCCGGCATTCAACCGACCGGCCGAATCCACTGGGGAAATTACTTTGCCGCCATCCGGCAGTACATCGACCTGCAGCAAGGCAATGAGTCGTATTACTTCATCGCCAACCTGCACGCCCTGACGACGGTTCGCGAACCCAAAGTATTGCGGCAAAACACGCTCGACCTGGCCATCGATCTGCTGGCTCTGGGAGTTGATCCCGGCAAGGCCACGCTGTTCGTGCAGTCCGACGTGCCGGAAGTCAGCGAACTATGCTGGCTGCTGATGACCAGCACGCCGATGGGGCTGCTGGAACGCTGTCATGCTTACAAAGACAAGAAGGATAAAGGCATTCCCGCCGATGCCGGCCTGTTCACCTATCCCGTGCTGATGGCGGCTGACATCTTGGGCTACGACGCCGACGTGGTCCCCGTCGGTCAGGACCAGGTTCAGCACATCGAAGTCTGCCGCGATGTGGCCGACAAATTCAACCACGCCTTCGGCGAAGTCTTCATCCTCCCCAAGGCCAAGGTGCTCGATAACGCCGCCAAAGTGCCGGGGACTGACGGCGAGAAGATGTCCAAAAGCTACAACAACACCATCGAAGTTTTCGAGCCCCTCAAGGCGATGCGAAAAAAGGTGATGCGGATCGCCACCGACTCCCGCCCCATGGAGCAGCCCAAGGAGCCGGAAGGGGACCACCTGTTTCAACTTTATTCGTTGTTCGTGGACGACGCGAAGCGGGAGGAAATGGCCGCCCTCTACCGTCGCGGCGGCTTTGGCTATGGCCAGGTCAAAACGGCCCTGGCCGATGCTGCGGAGGCATTCTTCACCCCAGCTCACGCCAGGCGCGAAGAATATTCCGCCAATCCCAAGCGTGTGGAGGAGATATTGGCTGATGGTGCCAGCCGGGCGAGAAAGAAGGCGGGAGACGTGCTGAAGAGGGCGAAGAAGGCGAGCGGGCTGTAGTCGAGCCTTACTCGTCACCTACGAAACCGCGGAAAGAACCGGCCGGTTTTCGCCATGTATTCGCGATAGTCGTCTCCAAACCGCTGGATCAGGAATCGTTCTTCTTTCGGCGTCCGAATGGCCAGCAGGGCCAAAACCAGCACGCTGCTGACGCCGATGAACCAATTGGCAGTCAGCAATGTGACCGACGCCATCAGCAGCGCCGCCGTCACGTAGAATGGATGGCGCACCCAGCGGTACGGGCCGTTCGTGACCAGAGTCGCCGCGGCCCTGGTCACCACTGTGTCGGTGAGATTCTTGCCCAGGCTGGTCATTGTCCAGTACATCAGGAACGAACTTGCTACTCCCACCGCGACTCCAAGCCACCTCAGCCACAACGGTAGCGGCAGGGCCGCCCACTGAAATGAAGTGGGAGACACCAGGTAACCGAAAGTGGCAATCCACAGGCACAGCCCCGCCAGCCGCAGCACAATCGCGAAGGCGTACCCCTCCTCTTTGTGCGAAATCTTCTCGCCCGATGCCGCCGCCCGCAGTCGATGATAGATGCCAACAGACATCGTGAGGGCGATCACGACGACGAGCGAGATTCGAAAGGGGGTTTCGTGGGGCATTCCCTCATCCGTTCTAGCGATCAGTCATAGAACACGGCCAGCCAAATCGTCGGCTCAGCGGGCGTCGTCCAATCGACCCGATGTTTCTGGTGTGCGGGGATATTGACCCAATCCCCCGGCTGGAACTCCCGCACTTCCTGCGGGAATCGCAGCCGGGCCGCCCCCTGCATCAAAAGCACCCATTCGTTCTGATCCTGGTCGTACCAAAACCCAGCGGGAGAGGCGTGCCCCTGAGAGACGATGCGCTCGATGCGGATGGCCTTCGCTTGAACAATCGACTCGGTGAGCTCCCGCGGAAGCGAGGCGGGGATGGAGGAGAAGAGGTTCATTTTCGCGAGTGAATTGGCAAAGGGGAGCTCACCCTCCCTTGAATGATAACAAGGGTCGCAGTTGGCGGTCGATGCGGGTGAGCTCGCGCTGGGCGCGCATCACGGAGCCGATGTCTTTGTAAGCGGAAGGGGCCTCGTCGCATAGCGCGTTGGACAAGCGAGGGTCATACCAGACCCCGTCCATCTCACGTTCCAATTGCCGCTGCGAGATCCGCTGCCGGGCCTCACCCCGGCTCAGGGCGCGACCAGCTCCGTGAGAGCTGGAACAAAGAGCCCCTTCGCATCCACGTCCGGTAACGTGGTAACTGGCCGTACCCATGGAACCGGGAATGATGCCAGGAAGCTCTGCGGTTGCGGGCAGAGCTCCCTTACGATGCACCCACCAATCCTGTCCGAAATGTGCTTCTCGTTGCACATGGTTGTGATGGCAATGAATAAGGCCGTTCCGGTTGGCTGGGATACGGAATAAATTCCAAGCCAATTCGCAAATCGCCTCGATCATTGCCAGTCGATTTGCCTGGGCATAGGCGATGGCCCAGGTGGCATCGGCAAGGTAGGCGCGGCCGGCGTCACTTGCCGCGTCAATGGATGCGAGTGCGCTTGCGGGCCGGCCTGCGCCTGCAATCGCCAGATGATGCTGAGTAATTGCCTGCCCCATCCCGCGCGAGCCGCTGTGCAGCATCAGCCAGAGGCTGCCCTCGTCATCGGCTTGGAACTCGGCGAAGTGGTTGCCGCGACCTAGTGTGCCGAGTTGTACCAGTCCGTCCCGCGATTTACGTCTTTCGAGGCGGGAATGACTGAGCGGTTGATCCGAAAGATGCGCAGGAAGCTCCGGCGGCATCGTTTTCCGCGGATGGCGCATGGCGGGGATGCAAGCTTGCAGTCCTTTCAGGAGCGTCGCTGCCGCGGCAGCATCACGTAGCACATCAGCATCAGCGTCAAATGGGAGTGCCGCCATTCCACAGCCGATGTCGCCACCCACCGCTGCCGGGTAAATGAGCCGGCGCGTGGCGACGGCGAGGCCGACGCAGACGTCGCCAGACAAATGCACATCCGGCATCACCGCAATGTGCTGGATGTCCTCGGCAACGGCGAGACGCTCGATCGAGCGTCTCACGTCACTCGGTAGCGGCTCGGCCAGCCAGCGGTGAATCTGGGCTTCAGGTCGTTTTTCGTTCATGCGTCACTTGCCTTCCCCTCGATGTGTGGCAGGAACTGAAACGTCAGTCGCGGCGCGCGCTTTCGCGAAATTGCCGCGGCAACTTCCATGCGGAGGCGTCCGCCGGCGGCGCGCAGCGCTGCCATGACCTCGTGCGCTTCTTGCAATGGACTGCCGGAAGCGGGGGTTAGCAGCACCAGCAGTTGCGATGCATCCGGAGCCGGCGTCACTTCCGCGACGAGCAGGTTTTGCAGGATTTCATCGCCACATTCGCCGGAAAGGACCAGGCTGAGCGTGTCCGCCACCTGGCTGCAAAGCTGCAGGGCCTTCCGGCCGGTCTTTGTCAATTGTTTGGGTTTTCGAAAGAACTCTTTGGGGTCCTGCCCGTCGTCGCTATGCAGCTCGGCGGCCAGGGACTTTGACTGAAACGATTGCTTGTTGGATTTCATGGTCTTTTTGGATAGGGTGAGAAGCTTAGCCCGCGCGTCCACGCGGGGATTTGGCAAGGCAAATGGAGAGAGTTGAGCAATGCACGCCCAAGGACGAACGAGTACGTCGATGTGGGCGTAGGTCGTTCAGGACCGTTCGGAATTAAGCCGCAAGATGGCAGGCCGCCGCCTGCCGCGGTAAGAAGGAGCCTCAGGACAAACCGCTCACGCTGTTTACCAGCGGGGGATTGGCAACGGCTCTATTGGACCGAACTTAGGAATGCGGGTTTCACGGCAAGGCTCCTTAAGCATGGGTTGCCAGGACAATGGGACGCTTCGATGGAGGCAAGACACTCTCCGCTGACCAAGGTTCGCCGGAAAAACATCTTCTACGGCGGCAGCATAATGGTCACGGCCCGTTTCGGGCAGGTGTCGAGGGAGCCGGAGGTGGCACCGATGGCGACGTTGATGTCGACCGGCTTGCCCCGGTTGTCCGCCAGCCGGCGGTAGAAGGCGCTTTGGGTTTCGTCGAAATAAATGACCTCTCCTTTGCGGATGCCGGCTCGGTCGGCAATGCCGCCGCTGGAGACGGTCATGACGTAGAGCGCGTTGTAAGTCGCATCTTTGCCGTAAACCTCGGTCGAGCGGGTGCGAATGCCCAGGTCGGTTTCCAGGAGCACCGCCAGTTGCATCTCACCGGCGATGTACCAGGCCGCCGTCCCGCCGCCCGCGAAGAGAGTCCCCAGAAACAAGATCCCAATCGCCAGGACCAGGCGGATGCCGTAATAGTCCAACTTTTTCATGTGGGGTGAACGACCGCCGATGAGGAACACGGCGACGAGCATCATGACGGCAAGGGCCACCAGGCAGGCGCTCAAGCCGAAGACGAGCCCGCCAACAACCGTCAGATACCGCATCAAAGCGAACTGCACGCAGCAAACCGCCATCAGCCCCAGCAGGGCCTTCAATCCGAATTGCCAGGGGGAAGGGGCCGGGGGAACAATGGTGGCCACGACCGGGATTGGCGGGGCGGCCGTTTCGGGCGGAGCGGCAGTAAACACAGCGTCGGCCATAGTAGGGATATCAAGTTTGCTCTGAATGACGAATGACGAATTCCGAATGACGAATTGAGGCGGAACTATCGACTGGCTCTCATTCGTCATTCGTCATTCGAGCTTCGTCATTTCCTACTTCATATTCATACTCATCAGAAACTCCGCATTCGTCTTCGTCTTCATCAATTGCCGCGTCAACAGGTCCATGGCATCAGGCGGGTTCATGTCGGCCAGGACGCGGCGCATGATGCAGACCCGGCGGTGCTCGTCAGCGTCCATCAGCATCTCTTCCCGCCGCGTACCGCTCTTGTTGATGTCGATGGCGGGCCAGATCCGCTTATCGACCAGCTTGCGGTCGAGGCAGATTTCGAGGTTGCCGGTCCCTTTGAATTCCTCAAAAATGACGTCGTCCATCTTGCTGCCGGTTTCGACGAGGGCAGTGGCCAGAATGGTCAGCGAGCCCCCTTCTTCCACCTTGCGGGCCGAGCCAAAGAACCGCTTGGGCATTGTTAATGCGTTGGCATCCAGGCCGCCGGTCAGCAGTTTGCCGGACTGCGGGCATTCCGCGTTCCAGGCTCGTGCCAGCCGGGTGATGGAGTCGAGGAAGATGATGACGTCGAGGCCGCATTCCACTAGCCGCTTCGCCTTTTCCAGCACCATCTGGGCGACGGCCACATGGCGGGAAGTCGGTTCGTCGAAGGTGGAGCTGATGACCTCGCAGTTGCGGCCTTTCACCTGCCGCTCCATATCGGTCACTTCCTCGGGCCGCTCATCGACAAGCAGCATGATGACGTAGGCTTCGGGAAAATTCTTGAGAGCTGCCTTGGCCATCCTTTGCATCAAGATGGTTTTTCCGGCTCGCGGCGGACTGACGATCAGCCCGCGCTGCCCAAAGCCGATGGGAGTGACCAGGTCCACGACGCGGGTGTTGACATCTTCGGCGTCGTGCTCCATCGTGATCCGCTTATCGGGATGCAGCGGCGTGAGCTCGTCGAAAATGACGCGGCCGGGAGCCAGCGTGGGATCCTGATAGTTGATCGCTTCCACCCGGAGCAAGGCAAAGTAGCGTTCGTTCTCCTTCGGCGGCCGAATCTGTCCACTGACAGTGACGCCGGTTCGCAGGCCAAAGCGGCGGATCTGGCTGGGAGAGACGTAGATATCGTCCGGGCAAGAGAGGTAGTGATAGTCCGGGCTGCGAAGAAACCCAAAGCCGTCGGGTAGGATCTCCAGCGTTCCCTCGCCGAACATCAGGCCGTCCAGCTTCACCCGCTCCTTGAGGATCTTGAAGATCAGGTCCTGTTTTTTCAGGCCCATGCACTCGGGTATGTCTTGGGCCTTCGCCAGCTCCATGAGCTGGCTGATGGTCATCCGCTGCAGCTCGGTGACGTGGAAATCGTTGGGAGTGAGAGTCGCGAAGCGGGCATCCGCTTCCGCCAGGTCTCCCCGGTCCACCAGGTCGGCGATTTCCTCCGCCAGTGACAACGGTTCACCCTCGTCCTCGAGCTCCTTGATGCGCTCCAGGTGCTCCGGAGACAGGTTCGGCTCAAGGTCGGCCGGGGAAGAATGACTGGCGTCATCCTTCTTGTCCTTGGGGACGGGCGTGCGGAAACTCTTGAAGCTTGGCATGAGAGGCTCCCAAGATTGAACCTGGGGCGCGCGAATGGCGCTTGGGTAGGTGGGGTGAGGAAAAGCAGGGGGAACAAACAAGCAGGCAGAATCGCCGGCGAATTTGCGGGTGGCCGGTAAAGGCCGGAGGAAGGAAAGCTTCTTCCATTATGCGCGCCGGGAGACGCGGGGGAAGAGGAAAGGGAAGAATTTGCTACTGCCGAGGAAATTCAGCCGCTAGGAGTCAACTGTCGTTCCTAATCGTAATCTTGCTCTTAAACTTAATCCAAATCGTCGTCCTCCATCTGTCAGCAGCCGCGAAAACTCAGTGGATTAAGATTAAAAGTAGGAAGCTCAGTTTGTGTCCATTTCATTCCCCGAATCTGCTCTTACACTTCACCACGGAACGGCTGTTGTCCAGGTTAGCGAGGCGCGAATGGATCGAGCCGAATTTGAAGCAGATCGGCTCGCCATATCGCAAGTCTTTGCGCTCAAACAGGTTACGATGTGTTTTGCACCGCTACTGCGAACTCCAGCACCAAGTTATAATCAACACCTGCGAATACCCTTAGGCTTGCGGCAACTTCCGCAGCCTTGATCCTCTGGGCCAGGACGAACTTTCCTGAGAGCGCAGCATCCGCCCCACTAACCCGGCCTGAAATTGTCCCGGGTTTCCTTGAACCTTTGCCGGTCCTACGACCTGAGCATTCTGGCTGCGCTTGCTTCACATCCACCATGAACGCTGACCAAGACCCCGCAACCAGCGGCAGTTCGTTGCCGCCGGACCCGCCGATTACCACTCCGCCATCACCGGGCGTCCATAGACTGCCGGGCAAGCCCGAGGATCCCGTCGTAGAGGTCGTCCACGAAGTGACCGAGGAGGAGGTTCCTCCCGAGGAAGAACCCGGCGGAATTCAAGCGACCGTCAAGACCTTGCTTGTGGGGAAGCCCCTCAACTTGGATGACAAGAAAGTCTTTTCCCACATTTCGCTGATTGCCCTGTTCGCTTGGGTGGGCTTGGGAGCGGATGGACTATCGTCGTCTTGCTACGGACCGGAAGAAGCGTTTAAGGCGCTTCGAGAAAACGGCGTTGACCACACTTCGTTGGCTCTGTTTTTGGCGATCGCTACGGTGTTCACCGTCGTGGTCATTTCCTGGTGTTATATCCATATCATCTCCGTCTTCCCGAGTGGCGGCGGCGGCTATTTGGTGGCCAGCAAGATGCTGGGCGATAGAGTCGGAGCCCTCTCCGGCTGTGCGCTGATCGTCGACTATATTTTGACGGTGACCGTTTCCATTGCCGCCGCGGGAGATGCGCTGTTTGGTCTTCCGTACGTGGAAAATCTGGCGCAATTCAAGTTGTTATTCGAGACCGGCGCAATAGTTTTTCTGGTCGTGCTGAATCTCCGCGGCGTCAAGGAATCGATCTACGTCCTGCTGCCGATCTTTCTCGTTTTTTTGATCTGTCACGCGATCTTGATTACTGGCGTGCTCGGCACTCATGCCGGTGAAATCGGTACGCGGTCGAAGGAAATTGCCGGCAGCCTGGAAACGAGCATGAAAACGCTTGGCTGGGTCGGCGTGATGTCGTTGTTTATGCGGGCATTTGCTCACGGAGCCGGCACGTTCACTGGCATCGAAGCCGTCTCCAACAGTATGGCCGTGATGCGCGAACCGCGTGTTGCCACCGGCCAGCGGACGATGGTTTACATGGCTATCTCGCTGGCGGTCACCGCCGGCGGCTTGATTCTGGCTTACCTGCTGCTCGGGCTGACGCCCAGCGTGGGTGCGCCAATTTCGACTGCTGCCGCCACCGGTACCGCAGCGGCAGAGGTCAAGCACAAGGATGCGCACGCCGAGGAAAGTGGCCAAGCCACGAAGACCATGAATCATCGCCTGGTGGAGAAATTCGTCGAGAAGCTGCCTGCGGGAACTCAGGTGCCCTTCGTCTGGATTACCGTCCTTTCTGAAGCGGCGTTGCTGATCGTGGCCGCTCAGGCGGGCTTCATCGGCGGCCCCAAATGCCTGGCGAACATGGCGCATGACTCCTGGGTGCCGCACTGGTTCGGCAGCCTGTCGGAGCGACTCGCCTCTCACAATGGCATCCTCCTGATCGGCAGCGCCGCGGTCGCCGCGCTTTGGAGCACCGGGGGAAAGACAACCGAGCTGGTGACGATGTATTCCATCAACGTGTTTGTCACGTTTACGCTCTCGATGCTTGGCATGTGCTTCTATTGGTACGGTTTGCGCGAAAAGAACCCGCTCTGGAAACGGCGGCTGGCGCTGTTCACGTTTGGAACCGCGCTCTGCGGCACCATTCTCGTCATTGTCGTGTTCTTCAAGTTCAGCGAAGGAGCCTGGAAGACCGTTATTGTCACCGGGCTCATCACCGGCCTCAGCCTCCTCATCCGCCGCTACTACCGCAATGTCACCAAGCGGCTCAAGAGCCTTAACGAATCGCTGGGAACCATCGAAATCAAGACCGCGCCCACCAAGGTACCGCTCAGCCCCCAGGAGCCGACAGCCGCCATCCTGGTCGGCGGGTACAGCGGCATCGGCGTGCACACGCTGCTGAATTCGCTCCGTTTCGTGCCGCACCATTTCAAAAACATCATTTTCATCTCGGTCGGAGTCGTCGATTCCGGCAACTTCAAAGGTGCCGAGGCCGTGGACGACTTGCGGAAATTCACCGAGGATGCGCTGGAAAAATATGTCGACCTCGCCCGCCGCATGGGGCTCCCCTCGCGGGCTTACATGGCCATCGGTACCGACGTCGTGGAGGAACTCGAGCAGCTCTGCCGCGTTGTCGCCAAGGATTTCCCCAGGGTCACCGTCTTCGCCGGGCAGCTCGTATTCCAAAGAGAGACCTGGTACGGTCCCATCCTCCACAACCAGACGGCCTATTCCCTGCAGCGCCGCTTGCAATGGGATGGCATCCCCATGGTCATCCTGCCGACGCGGGTGAAGGACGCCTAACCGTAGCGACACGCGGCTCGCGTGTCAGCTTGCACTGGGAACCAGCAATGTTTTGAACAGAAGGAAACGGAGGTAACGAAGGGGAGATACTCGCGACTGACTTTGCCGCGTTCTTCTTCTTACCTTCGTTTCCTTTGTTTCCTCCTGTTCAAATCCTCTTTGGCATAGTTAGCTATCCGCGCTCCGAACACATCCACCGGCTTCGGCACGAGGGGTCGCGGGTCTTTCCTTTACGGCGTTGATACCTCAAAATGGTACCTGCCCTCCTGGTAAAACCAACCTCCCACTCCTGGTTGGTTCCCGCCCGACAATCCCACCTATCCCTGTGCGAGCATTGCGATGATCCTGCGCTATCCAGCCGTCGTTTTTCTGTCCGTCGTTTCGCTGTCAGCTGTCGCCAGGAGCCAGGTCCCTTCCGGAGATGGGGACTGGCCGCAGTGGCGAGGGCCTAATCGAGTTGGTATCAGCACCGACAAAGGGCTTTTGAAGGAATGGCCCAAAGAGGGGCCTGCCAAGTTGTGGCAAGTCGAATCGGTCGGCGTTGGCTATTCGTCCATTGCCGTGAAGGACGGACGGATTTTCACCCAGGGGGATTTGAACGGTGTCGAGCATATCATTGCCCTCGACACCAAGACCGGGCACACGCTGTGGGCCGTGCAGCCCGGTCCGCTCGCGCAACTGCTGGACACGCAGGTCGCCGCTCAATTCAAGCAAGCCGACAAGAACGGCGATGGGACGATCAGCGAGGCCGAGGCCCTGGCTCGGTTTGGCTGGGAATACAACCGGTTCGATCAGCCCGCGAATGAGCCGCTGGAAACAACCGCCAGGCAGCGAGCCGACGGTTGGTTCAAGGAGCTCGACACAGATGGGGATGGCAAGCTCGGTTACAACGAATGCGGCAACCAGTTTCGCGATGCCTTTGAGCGCATGGACAGCCCCGACCCCAAGGCCGAAGTGGATACCCTGGTTGAATTGCGGACGGCGGGCTACCTCAAGTTGCTGGACAAGGATGGGGATGGCCGCATTTCGCGGCTGGAGACGCGCGGCAGCTTGCTCGATCGTCAATTCGGCCGCATCGACAGTCGCGAGCCGGGCGCTGACAAGGGAGACGAATTGCTCACCGCCGAGGAACTGGGTGCCGCCCTCAAGAAATTCGAGGCGGGCAAGGACGGAGTCATCTCGCCAGTAGAGTTGCAGAAGCACTTCGTCGCCAGCAGATACGCCGGAGACGGAGTTCTGACGGCGACGGAACTCCGCTCCACGGTCGGCGGGTATCGCAACGGAATGGGGGACGGTCCCCGCGGGACTCCCACCGTCGATGGCGACCGGCTCTATGTCGAAGGGGCCAATGGCGACGTCGATTGCCTGGAAGCCGCGACGGGCAAGACCCTGTGGCACGCGAATTTGCGATCGGACTTTGGCGGCGGCACTCCCGGCTGGGGATATTCGGAGTCCCCGCTGATTGTGAACGACATGGTCATTGTCACTCCGGGCGGCAAGTCGGGAACGCTGGTCGCCCTGAACAAACTCACCGGCAAGCCGGTCTGGCAAAGCAAGGAAGTGACCGAGGGAGCCCATTATTCGTCGCCGGTTCTGGCAGAAATTGGCGGCGTGCGGCAGATCGTGCAGTTCGCCCGCGAAAGTGTCTTTGGCGTTTCGCTCGTGAACGGAAAATCCTTGTGGCGCTATGCAGCCCCCGCCAACGGCACCGCGAATTGCTGTTCCCCCATCATTGAAGGGGACCTGGTCTTTGCCGCCAGTTCCTACGGCATCGGCGGCGGCCTGGCCAGGATCAACTCCGCGGGGAGCACGCAGCAGGCGGAAGAGATTTATTTCGAAAAGAAAATGGCCTGCCACCACGGCGGCATTGTCAAAGTCGGCGACTTTATGTACTCCGCTGCTGCCGGCACGCTGATGTGCGTCGAATTCAAGACGGGAAAAATCATGTGGCAATCTCGCAGCGCGGGGAAAGGAGCCCTCTGCGTTGCCGACGGCATGCTGTACATCCTGGGAGAAGGGCACGAAGTGGCCCTCGCCGAAGTCACCCCAGAAGGCTACCGCGAACACGGCCGATTCAAGCTGCAACCCCACGGCCGCCCCGCTTGGGCCCATCCAATCGTCACCGGCGGCCGGCTCTATATCCGCGACCAAGAATCGCTGACCGCGTACGACGTGCGGGCCAAAGGCGATTGAGCGACGCCGAATGGGACCGGCCAGCGAGAAACACTATTTCGGATTCCCTAACCTGCCGATCCACTTGGGTGTGATGAAATCTGGCTTGTTGTCTGGCCCGAATTGCGGGTGGTGTTTGGTCAGCCGGAATGCGATAATGGGGCCTACCTACCCGACCTCGCCGAAAAACATTCCATGCCCCTTTCTGCTGTCGACAATTCGCGGACACTTTTGTTTCGCCAATTCGCGTTTTGCATTCTGATCGGCATAAGTCCGTCCGCGTTATGGGGACAGCAGACGCCGGCTGAGGCCGAGCAATTCTTCGAACAGAAAATTCGTCCGGCATTGACTCAGCATTGTTACGCCTGCCACTCCGCCGATGCCGACCAGAAAAAGAAGTTGAAGGGAGGTCTCTATCTTGATTTCGCCGAGGGACTGCTCACTGGCGGAGATACTGGCCCGGCCATCGTGAAGGGGAAGTCCGCGGAGAGCCTGCTGATCAAAGCCTTGAAGTACGACGGGCTGGAGATGCCTCCCACCGGAAAGCTGCCCCCCGAGGTGGTGGCGGATTTTGCGAAGTGGATCGATCTGGGCGCTCCCGATCCGCGCAAAGGGCAATTCCCCGCGAAGCCGGTGCGAGTCATCGACCTGGTGGAGGGCCGCAAATTCTGGTCATTCCAGCCGCTGGCCCCGACCACGCCACCGGAAGTGAAAAATGTCGTCTGGGCGCGGACACCCATCGACCGGTTCGTCGCGGCGAAGCATGAGGAACTCGGATTGACCCCGAGTGGTCCGGTCGCCAAAGAGAAGCTGATTCGCCGCGCCTATTTTGATCTCATCGGACTCCCCCCCACGCCCGAACAAGTCGATGCGTTCCTCAAGGACGATTCCCCACAAGCGCTTGAAAAAATCGTGGACAGCCTGCTGCAAAGCGAACGCTACGGCGAACGCTGGGGACGCCACTGGCTGGACGTGGTGCGGTTCGCCGAGAGTGGCGGCTATGAGTTTGATGGCTTTCGGCCAGGGGCCTATCACTATCGCGACTGGGTGATCAAGTCGTTCAACGCGGACCTGCCGTACAACGAATTCATCCGCATGCAGTTGGCAGGCGATAAGTTGCAGCCGGGATATGTCGGAGCTTCGGCGAGCGGCTTCCTCGTGGCGGGACCTTATCCAGGGCAGATCACCGCCAAAACAGTGGAGCGGATCCGCTACGATCAGCTCGACGACATGCTGATGACCGTCGGCGGCTCGATGCTCGGCCTGACGCTTGGCTGCGTTCGGTGTCATGACCACAAGTACGACCCGTTGCCTCAGCAGGATTATTACGCGCTGGCAGCGACCTTCGCTCAAACGGCGCATGGACCGGTGAGCCTGGATCCCGATCCCGCGGCGACTCAGCAGGCCCTCGATCAGCATGCAAAGGACCATGAAACTCGCCTGGCCGCCTGGAGAGAATTCGCCGCAAAGGAACTACCGGCGAGATTCGCCAGGTGGCAGCAGGAATCGCTCCCCAAGCTGGAAATCGAACCGCGGTGGCAGATTCTCGACGCACTTTCCGTAGCGTCCGAAGACACCTGGCTGAAGACGGCGGACGATGGAGTGGTGAAGTTTGTCGGGCCGCGGCGCAAGGATGGGGACAAATATGTCGTCACCTCGCAAACCTTTCAACAAAAGCTCACCGCGATTCGCCTCGACGCCCTGGCGCATAAATCGCTGCCGAAAAAGGGGCCCGGACTCAGCGGCGACGGCAGCTTTGCGCTCGGTGACTTCAAAGTCACCGCGAAACCGCTCGATCCAATGGATAAGTCGGCCCCTATTGTTCTGAAGCTCAAGCCGATCGCAGCCGCGTTTGAAGAAGCCGCTCAGCCGCTCAAGAATGCCGTCGATGACAACCCAGGAACATTCTGGCGGGCCAATGCGGACGGCGGCAAAGACAACGCCGCTATTTTCGAGATCGAAGGAGGACTTCCCGGGTTTGCCGGCGGTACATTGCTGACCTTTGAATTGAAGTTGACCGATGCCGGACTGGGTAGGTTTCGGATTGCGGTCTCCACGGAAACAGGAACGCCTACTTGGGCGGGAGAAATAGCCACGCAGCATCTGGGTGAGATCAAGGCGATTCTCGCGGCCAATAAGAACACCGTGCCCGACCCGCTTCGGGAACCGTTGGTTCGCTGGTTCAGCAAATTCGACGAGCAGGCTCGCGCCGTGACGCTGGCGGTTGAGGAACATGCTCGCGCCAAGCCGCGCCCGCCGCTGACGGAAGTCTACACCACCGTCGCCGGCGGGCAGGAAGTCTTTCTATTGCGGCGCGGAGAAGTGGACAACAAGCAAGGCAAAGCGACTCCCGGTGTCTTGCAGGTTCTCACTCGGCAAAGCGAAGCACCGCCGCCAGTAACAGACCCTCGTGTCGCACTGGCCAACTGGATGACTGACGTCGATCACGGTGCGGGGCCGCTGCTGGCCCGGATGATTGTGAACCGCCTCTGGCAACATCATCTGGGGGAGGGGATCGTTGGCACTCCCAATGACTTTGGTGCTCAGGGCGAACGCCCCACGCATCCGGAGTTGCTTGACTGGTTGGCAAATGAACTCATCAAGGGAGGCTGGAAGCTCAAGCCGATTCACAAGCAGATCATGCTCAGTGCCGCGTATCAGCAGGGGAATGAAGTTTCTCCCGAAAACCTGAAAATCGACCCCAGCAATCGGTTCCTCTGGTATTTTAAGCCGCAGCGCCTGGAAGCGGAGATCATCCGCGATTCGCTGCTTTCGGTCGGCGGAACCCTGGATCCCAGCATGTATGGGCCGAGCATCCTGGACAACACGCCGCGGCGGAGCGTCTACCTGCGCGTCAAACGGAGCGAATTGATTCCGTTCATGACCGTCTTCGACGCCCCCGAGCCGACGCAAAGCATCGGCGCACGCATCGGCACGACCGTCCCGACGCAGGCCCTGACGATGATGAATTCCCCTTTCGTCCGCCAGCAGGCGGAGAAGCTGGCCGCTCGCATCAAGCCCGCAGCCGACAAGCCACTCGCGCATGCCGTCGATGGCGCCTACCGAATTGCCTTCGCCCGATCACCCACTGACTCCGAACGCCAACGGATGCTGTTGTTCATTGCCTCGCAAAAGACGGCCCTGGGTGCCGTATCGGCAGATGTGGACAAAGCGCTGGTGGAGTTTTGCCAGGTGCTCTTGTGTTTGAATGAATTTGTCTATGTAGACTGATTTTTGGATGACTCGCCAATGTTCAACTTCAATTTGCCATCGCGGCGCCAGTTTCTGCAGAATGCTGGCCTTGGTTTCGGATCGTTGGCGCTCGCCGATATCCTGCACCAGGACGCCTTAGCCAGCCCTACGGATGCGACGAATCCGCTGGCACCGAGGACGCCCGACTTTGCACCCAAAGTAAAGTCCATCATCTGGCTCTTCATGACCGGGGGCCCGTCCCAGGTCGATACGTGGGATTACAAACCCGAGCTCCAGAAACGAGACGGGCAGGATCTTGCCGGAGCGGATCCCAAGACCGGCTTTTTCAGCACCAGCGGCAAGTGTTTGAAATCGCCGTTTGAATGGAAGCAGCACGGGCAATCCGGCTCCTGGGTCTCCGATCTCTTTCCGCACTTGTCGCAGCATGTCGACAAGATGACCTTTTTGCACTCGATGCACCTGCGCCAGAACAACCATGCTCCGGCCTCGATCGAGCTGATGTGCGGCACGAATCGCCCCGGACTGCCGGCTTTGGGCGCTTGGCAGACCTATGGTTTGGGTTCGGCCAATCAGAACCTGCCGTCCTATGTGGTGATGCACGAGACGCGTCCCCGCGGCGACGATCAGATTTGGTCGGCCGGCTTCCTGCCGAAGTCGTACCAGGCTTTGGCGCTGGATGCCCGCCGCAACGAGGCCATCGATAACCTGGCCCGCGACGCGAAGCACAGCGACCTCCAGCAGCGGGCGCAGCTTGACTTGATCCAGCAACTCAACCAGGAACACGCTGCCGGCCGCCCAACGCAAGCGGACCTTGCGGCTCGCATCAATTCGTTTGAGCTGGCCTATCGCATGCAGATGGCCGCGCCCGAGGCGATCGATCTGACCAAGGAAACGGCTGCCACACACAAAGCCTATGGCCTGGATCAGCCGCATTGTGCGACGTTTGCCCGGCAGTGCTTGATCTCGCGGAGGCTGGTCGAGCGCGGCGTCCGCTTCGTGCAAATCTTCGCCGGCAAAGGAGTGGGGGGAGACGGCAGCGTGAACGACGTTCCCTGGGATTGCCACACTGACGTCCAGACCAATCACCGCTCCTGCGGCCTTTACACCGATCAGCCCGCGGCGGCGCTCCTGGCCGATTTGGCCGCACGAGGGCTGCTGGAATCCACGCTCGTCATTTGGGGAGGCGAATTCGGCCGGACCTCCGATTCGCAGGGAGCGAAAGGGCGAGATCATAACCCCAATGGATTCACCATTTGGCTGGCCGGAGCGGGGGTCAAAGGGGGCTTCCACTATGGGGCCACAGATGAGTTTGGCTACAAGGCCCGCATCGACAAGGTTCACGTCAACGATCTGCACGCCACCTTGCTGCGGATGCTAGGACTGGAGCATACCAAGCTCACCTACCGTTTCAACGGCCGCGACTTCCGCCTGACCGACGTCGCGGGAGAAGTGATTACCGACATTCTGGCCTAAGCGAAGATATCGACTGGGATTTACGCGGCTGAAGCAGCGTGCCACAGCGCAGTACTTTCTGCGGAGGGATATCGTCCTATTCACTGCCGACGATTGTGGCTGAAAAGTAGAACATGGCCATCTTGAATGAGCTTCTCATTGGTTCTAGAACACGGCCTATGAATCATCACCAGGGAATCGCCGTGCTCGTGCCGTTGGTATGGACCACCATCTTGCCAGGAATATTAAGTATCGCCATGGCTGAAACTCCCCCCGTTGCTCCGGTAAAAGTCGTCACGAACAGCTACCACGGCACGACCGTCGCGGATCCGTACCGTTATATGGAGGATTTCAAAAGCCCTCTGGTGCAAGACTGGGTGAAAGGACAAGCCGAAGTCACTGAAAAGACATTACGCTCCTTGCGAGGCCGAGACGCGCTTCTGACTCGCATCGTCGAACTCAATGCCGGTACGCCCTACACCCTTTTCAACATCACTCGCCGTCCGAGCGGCGATCTTTTCTATTTCAAGCAGCTTGCCACCGAGAACGTGGCCAAGGTTTATTTTCGCGAGGGCCAGACCGGCAAGGAGCGAATGCTCATCGATCCGGAGACTTTCCCCAAACAGGATGAACGGGAACACTTTACCGTCAGTTTCTTTCGCGTCTCGCCCGATGGATCAAAACTGCTTTACGGCTTCGCCGCTTCGGGTTCTGAGCAAACGACCCTCCAGGTGCGTGACATCGCTACTGGTAAGGATCTGCCTGACACAATCGACCGGCTGGAATCTGATTACGCACTACCTTACTGGTTGCCGGACGGGAAATCGTTTGTCTATAGTCGCCGGCGAAGGGTGTCGGCCGCCGCTCCGCCAACGGAGGGCTACAAATTCACCCAAGCGTTTCGACATTCGATCGGTCGTGACCCCGACGATTCAGAGCTGATCTTTGCCAACGGCGCGGTGGGGTCGCCGGAGATGGCCGAGATGGACTTCCCCGCGGTGATTGTGCCCCTGGGCTCGAAATGGGCCATTGGCCAGATCAAGCACGGTGATGAGACAGATATTTCGCTGTATGCTGCGCCGCAAGCGTCCTTGGGCACACCCGATGTGATGTGGACAAAGGTCTGCGGGCGAGCCGACCAGGTGACCAGTTTTGCCGTGCGCGCTGATGACATCTATCTGCTCACGGCGCTGGATGCACCACGGTTCAAAGTCGTTCGCACTTCCCTCGACCAGCCCAGCATCGCCTCGGCCACTGTTGTTGTTCCTGCAGGGAAAAATGTGGTTGACTCGCTGGCAGTTGCCCAGGATGCGCTGTATGTCGGAATTTTGGCCGGAGTTCCCAGCAAGATACTGCGTGTGCCCTTTGCGGGGGGCGCTCCACCGGAACCCATCGAGCTGCCCGCCGAAGAACCTTCCGGCTCTGTGGTCGCAGCGAGTCCTGACCTGGCCGGAGTGCTTGTCGAGACCGATTCGTGGACTCGTGCCGGTCGTCTGTACCGTTACGATTCAGAGGCACGCACGCTGACCGACACGGGCTTACTTCCGCAAGGCAAGTTCGATACCCCCGATTCACTCAGCTCGACAGAAGTGATGGTCGCGAGTCACGATGGGGTCAAGGTGCCGCTCTCGATCATTCACCGCAAGGACATTCGCCTCGACGGCACGAACCCCACACTGATTTCCGGATACGGCGCTTATGGATTCACCGAGCAAATGGGTTACGACCCGAGCAAACTCGCCTGGCTGGAACGGGGGGGCGTGCTGGCAGTCGCCCACGTGCGCGGAGGGGGAGCCTTTGGGAAAGAGTGGCATCATGCCGGGCGGAAACTCACCAAGCCCAATACCTGGAAAGACTTCATTGCCTGTGGGGAATATCTGGTCAAAGCTGGCTACACTTCGCCGGCGAAGTTGGCGGGCAAGGGTGGCAGCGCCGGGGGAATTCTGATTGGCCGGGCGATCACCGAGCGTCCCGACCTATTCGCGGCAGTGCAAATCTCGGTGGGCTGTACCGACATGCTCCGTTTCGAGACCACGATGAATGGTCCGCCCAATGTCCCGGAGTTTGGCACCGTGACCAAAGTGGAGGAGTTCCGAGGGCTCCTTTCGATGAGCACGTTCCATCAGATTCAAGATGGGAGGAAGTATCCCGCGGTACTACTCACTCACGGTATCAACGACCCACGTGTTGAGCCTTGGGTTTCGGCCAAGACAACGGCCCGGTTGCAGGCCGCCAGCACCAGCGGCAAGCCCATTCTCTTTCGCGTCGACTACCACGCCGGACATGGCATCGGTTCAACCAGAAAACAGCGGCACGCGGAACAAGCCGATGTGTGGTCATTCTTACTCTGGCAATTTGGCGATGCGATGTTTCAGCCGCAGTAATCGACTCACCGGTCCGCGACCTCGCTTCTGCTTCCTCTCCCATTTTCATGCCGAACAGCACACCAGGGGTTGTCTGCCGCCTGGGCGGACTGCTAAGTACTATCTTCGACGCGCTGCCTGACGAGCCTTCGCCGCCACTCCTCCTTGCTCGCACTCGCGGCTCCGCATCCATCACTTAGAGCCGCCAGATTGAATATTGTCTCGACCGACCTCTTTGCCCGTCGACCTCCAAAATCACCGAACAATCCCCCGACCCCTCATATTTAACCTTACGGGCATAATCCATCCAATCGTTAAAGTTTGCCTAGTTTGTGCGACGATAACGTCCACGGGCGTCGCTCTGCGTTAAGGACTTGAGGTACCGGTTACCGGATGCGCATGTGCAGATTACTTCGAAACTGCTGTTTGCTCACACTGCTGGCGATGCTTGCAGCCGGTAGCGCAGTTGCCCAAGATCAAAACACCCCCATTACAGGTCCGAACCATTTTTCCGTAGGCGACGAGGCGTCTCCGGATGCAGTCCCCCCGGACCCGGAAGTATGCGCCTTGCCCGACTGTCCAAATTGTGAACCGGACAGTGCCCTTGGGGACGGAATGACGGTTTCGCTGCTGAATCCTGCCAACCGACTGAAGATTACCGCCGGTCTCGACACGCTGGCAGTCTTCAGTTCAAAGCGAACGTTCCCTTCAGGAATTCCGCTGTTCTTGCTTCCCGACTCTCCTTTCGGCCTCGACACCAATTCCTTCGATTTGCACGCCCGGCAGAGCTACGTGGGAGCATTCTTCTCTGGGCCCCAGTTGGGCGAATTTCAAACCAGCGGCCAACTACTGACTTTCGTCCAGAATCATGATTTGGCGGCCGACGACTATGGGCTTTTGGTTTACTACGCCTTCGGCGAATTGAAGAATGAGAACTGGCGTTTTGCCGCCGGACTTCAGCAAGACGTCTTCAACCCGGTCAGCCCGACGATCGTTTATCTCACGAAGATGTATGCGTCCGGGAACACTGGTTCCTACCGTGGCCAACTTCGAGCAGAGCGGTTCTTTCAGGACGGCGACGCCTTCGGCCTGACGGTCCAAGCCGCGCTGAGCGAACCCTTATCCACCTTGGTTACCAGCGGTGCTGGGCGGATCACCGAGGATAACGGCTGGCCGAACGTGGAGACGCGAGTTGAATTCGGTTTTGGACCGCGCTGTGAAATCCGCGGCAGCCAAATTCGTCCGCTGGAAATCGGTGTTTCAGGTGTGGTTGGCCAATTCCGCACGACCCGAACGCTGCTCGCTGATCCGGTCAATCTCCCGCCCCGAGCCGTGATCGATACCTGGGGAATCGGAGCAGATTTCCAGTGGTGGGCGAGCGACGAGTTCGGAGCCCGCGGCGAGTTCTATCACGGACAAGCGATGGGCGAGTACAACGGGGGCATCCTGCAAAGCTTCCATCCGGCAACATTCGACGAAATCCATTCCAGCGGTGGATTCGGCGAAATTTTCTGCTACCTCACGGATGACTTCCACGTGCATGTCGGTTACGGCATCGACGACCCACGCGACAGTGAACTGGCACCCACCCAAATCCGTCGCAATCAAACCTACTTCGTGAACTTCGTATGGGATATCAGCAAAGCGGTGCAGCTCGGCCTGGAGGTGGATTACCGCAAGACGGACTACACGCAGTTCGCTCCCAACGCATTCCTCGACAGTGACGCCGCTGTTGTCGCCACGCGGTTCCTGTGGCGATTCTAATATGAGGATTGAGACTCCATGCGATCGCAAGTGCTAATCCGCACGACGTCCTTCCCGCAATTCTGCCGCTACTGCTTGGTCAGGTCTTCGATGGGTGCCTTGCCAGCTTTCTTCACCAGGTCGACAGCCTTCTCGCAATCGGCCTTGGCCTTATAGCCCTCGCTGGAATTGGCCACCACCTGACCGTTAGCCGCCTTGAGCCGCCAGCGGAACTCCTTCTTGGCGTCCTCGTAGACTTCAAAACTGGTCTTGGCCTTTGCGCCACCAGCTTCCTGCACGATCTCGATTCCGCGCTGACAGGCCGCGATGGCCTTGTACCCTTGGCCGCATGTGGCCAGCACCTCACCGTTTGTCCCCTTGAGGCGCCAGCGAAATTCCTGCTTGGCGTCCTTGTACAACTCAAATTTCACCTTGCTCCCGTCCTGGGCTCGGCCTGCCGGCATCAGCTGGAGAATGACCAGGGCAGCCAGCACACTCAGGCACCAGCGCATCGTTGGTTGCATGTTTCTCTCCTTTGAAAGCATTGGAATTTGGGTCTACAACAGCCTCGTGAGCATGCCGCGGTTATCCTTCATGTCGCAGCCAGCGATTCCGTACGACGGACACGATCCCGACAAGGGCGGCGACGAAGCCGACGCCGTTCAGAACAACGCCTGCGTATCGCCAGAACTCCGATGGCCACAGCGTGGGATCGGCGGTGAACGCATTCACAACGGCTGAAATCGCCGCCAGGCCTCCCAGGAGCGAAACCAGGAGATAGACTACATTCCATCGACGGATCGTCACCGGATATGCGATCGCCATGACGAGCAGGACGAGCGCGGCGGCGATCGATGCCGTCGGCCCTAGTGAGCGCCCTCCCTGTGCGAGCAGTGCAACACCGACAGCATTCCAGGTTGCTGAGAGGATCGCCCAGGCAACCTGGACCAGCATGGCATTCCTCACAATACCGCTTGGATTTCCCATGCTTCGTTCTATCGTTAACCTGCTTAGTTTTCGGGTCAACAGGCGATTGCGCTGGTGGCCACCACGACGGCGGCTTGGCTATCGGCCCGCCTCCAACTGAACTCCGAGGTGATGGCCGAAAAGTTGGCCGATGGAACACGAGCAACCTGGGCCACAGGCGGGTGGCTGCGACTTGGCTGTGAAGCGAACATCGTATCGCGCTAAATCGAGCGCATTGAGCCGTCGAACTTCCGCGAGTTGCGCTTCGCGCAACGAATCTGGATTGATGGTTCGACTTTGACTCTTCGGTTTCTCTACGGGTTGTAGCCTGCCTTCGAGCATCGTGCCCCAGACGGCGATGTCTTTGATGGCTGTCGAGGCGACATCATACGGGCTCTGCTCGAGGATCGTTAGGTTGGCGTCCTTGCCCATCTCAATCGACCCGACCCGCTTCTCCAACTGAATCGAGTAAGCAGCGTCGATGGTGATGGCCCTCAGCGCGACATCCAGCGGCACCTTGTGCTGCGGGCCGGCAACTTGGCCTTCATAGGTCGTGCGGTTGACGGCGGCCCAGACCAGTTGCAGCGGTTTGGCCGGGGCCATCGGCATGTCCGAGTGGAACGACAGCGATCCCTTGTTGTCCAGCACGTACTTGTGCGGGGCGATGTTCTTCGCCCGGTCGGCACCGATGCCGATCTTCTCGTACGGGCCGGCGAGTGCCGTGACGTAATACGGGTTGGAGCTCACGATCCCGCCCAGTTCGATCCACCGCTTGACTTGATTCTGCTGGGCGAATCCAAAGTGAACGAGCACGGTGCGGTGGTCTTTCCGCGGAGCTCGCTTCATTGCTTTTTCCAGTTCGCCCAGCACCACGTCGAAACCGGCATCGCCGTTGTTGTGGACGTGGATCTGATAGCCGGCGTCCCAGTACCCCTGGAAGGCGTAGGAAAGCACCGGCGGGTCGATGATCCAGGCCCCATGGTGCCCGTCAGTGTATCCGTCCTTCATCTGCATGAGCTGGCTGAAGATCGCCCCGTCGGTGAACAGTTTCACCTGTCTGGGAAGGAAGGCGGTGCGCCCCTTGCCCCAGTTCAAGACCTGCTCGCTGTCCGCCGCCATCGCCTTCGCGTCCGTTGGATTTCGTACAGCGAACGTCTTGCCGTCGGCCATGAAGTAATGGTTGAACGGCACTTCGTCTCCGCTGTACACGGCATTGATCGCATCTTGCACGGGCTTGGAGAAGAATCCGCCCGGCTCGCAGCAAACCGTAATTCCGCCGCGGTGGTAGTACTTCACACTGTATTCCAAGCCGTTTTTGAACGATGCCGGAGAGGCCATGTAGGGAGCGACCTTTCCCAAGAGGGACAACATTCCTTGCTCGAAGAAATGCCCGTTTTCGAAGTTCAACTGATCCTGAGCGCTCTTCGGCAGGCCGGCCACCACCTTCTCGTCGATGCCGGTGAGCTTGAGGGCGGCGTCGTTCAGGATCATTTCGTGACCGGAACGGTGCCAGACGATCACCGCGAAGTCCGGGGCCAGCTTGTTCAGAATCCCCCGAGTCAGTTCGCCGTGCATGTAGTGGTGGTAGCCCCAGGTGATGAATGGCTTGGTTTTGTCCTTGTGTTCGGCCAGGGCTTTCTTCAAACGCTCTTCATAACCCTTTGGATCGCGGACGGCCGGGGAGAAGCCGTCGATCGCGTCCCAGTCCTCAATCGAGATGACCTTGGTGTTCATGGTTAGGGCGGCCAATAACGGATGGACGTGCTGTTCGACGAACCCGGCGATCACTACCTTCTCAGCGAAAGTCCGGTCGATCTTCGCGTCCTTGCCGGCAGCCTCCTTGACCTTGTCGAGCTTGCCCACGGCGACGAACCGTCCGTCGCGCACCGCGACGGCTTCGGCCCGCGGTTGCTTCGGGTCCATCGTCAGAAACTCGCGGGCGACGTAGACGGTCGTGACTCCGGGTTTGCTGGTCAGCCCGCCGAGGTCTTGCAGAGAGGGAGTCTGTTGGGCGCACGCGGGGCTTGCGGCCACCAGACCGAAGATCAGGAGCATTGTTCCAAGCAGAAGTCGAGTCATGGTTGATCCTCTTTGTGGAAATGAGCGGGGCTACCCGCCGAGTCTCATTTGCGATTGAGTTACTGGCTCGTGTGCCTAACGGATCGCTGCTTGGGCAGCAGCCTTCGCGACGGCGAGGTCATTGGCTACCGTGCTGCCGGAGACCCCAACGGCCCCGATGATTTCGCCCGCGGCATTGGCGATCGGCACGCCTCCAGGAAAGGTAATCAGTCCCTGGTTCGACACCTCGATATTGAATAACTCGCCTCCTGGCTGGGATGCTTTGCCAACGTCGCCGCTCGGCATGTCGAAGAGACGCGCGGTGCGGGCCTTCTTGATCGCAATGTCGATGGAACCCAGCCAAGCTCCGTCCATCCTGATAAACGCCTTGAGGTTTGCACCTGCGTCGACAACGGCAATGTTCATCTTCACACCGATCTCTCGGGATTTATCCAAACCGGCGCGGACGGCGGCAAGTGCTTGTTCGTAGGTGATGTCTGGCATGGAGTTCCTCCAAGAAAAAGAGTTTTCAAGGGCTTTGTCGTCAATGCAGCCAGCCGCACGGCTTGGGGCCGCGCAACCGTATTACGGCGTCGTGGAATCATACTCCACCTGCATACCGTTGTTCAAGCTGCTCGCGAGCACTGGTGGGAATTCTCAGGCCGTGAGCCAACTCGCTCAGATAGTCCGACTCGGCCCGCGAATCGACTGCGACCGCCAGCAGCGAAATGGCGTACACTTGCTGCTCCATCCCCATCGGCACGGACCAGGCGAATTCCCGCACATCGAGCGGACGAGCCATTTCGTCGCGCAAGAACTGTACGACGTCAGCCGGTGCATTGCCGAATTGACCGAGAATTTTTTGTTGCTCGTCGGACGTGATCCGGCCGTCGGCTTTGGCCGCATTCACCATGGCTCGCACGAGGACCTGAGCCTGGTCATTTTGCGGCAATGGCCCGGTCTGAGGGAACGCGGCCGGGCGCTCGGGAGCCTGTCGCGAAAACGGATCATTAAGCGTCGGACCCGATTCCGCCCGCGGACGCTGTGGAGCGGGCTGCTGGGGCTGCGGCGCGGTGCGGCTGGCGCCGCGGTCGCGCGCGACGCCGAGCATGTCTTCGAGCTGGCGCGCCATGCTACTCAGATCGTCCGATTGCGGGGCTTGCGGCGCTGGACCTGGCCGCTTGCCCTTGGAGGCCTGACTTGCGCGGCCGAGAATTTCTCCGAAGATGTCCGTCCCGCCGCCGGCACCTCCAGCCTTGCCCCCGAGCAGGCCGCCAAGAATGTCGATCATGTCCATAAAAGTTGTCTTTAGAAATGGTTAGAAGTACGCCGCCGTAATCGCACTACAATTCGCCGTAGGGGATCTCAAAAATCTCCGCGAGCCTGCTCAAATCGCCCGTCTTGAGTCCCAGGCTGAACCATCTTACGCGCTGCTGGGAGGTGCCATGGGTAAAACTCTCGGGCGAGACAAACCCGCTCGATCGCTTCTGCAGGCGATCGTCGCCGATAGCGTTCGCCGAAGTGATGGCTGTTTCAATGTCGCCCGTCTCTATAAAGCGGTACTTGCGCTGGCCGTGATGCGCCCAGACGCCGGCCAGATAGTCGGCCTGCAACTCCAGCCGGACGGACCACTCGTTGCCTTCTGACTTGGACAAGGCGCGCTGCTTGCGATGCACAAGTGCGCTGTAGCCCAGCAGGTTCTGGACGTGATGGCCGATTTCATGGGAGATGACGTAGGCCTGAGAAAATTCGGCCTTCGAACCACCAAGCTTCCGCTCCAGCTCATCAAAGAATGTCGGATCGAGATAGACTGTCTTATCCGCCGGACAATAGAATGGGCCGACCGCCGACGGGGCTGCGCCGCAGCCGGTCAAGACCCGGTCCGAGAAAAGCACCATCTGCGGCGGCTCATACCGCTGGCCGGCCTGTTGAAATTGCTCGCCCCAGACCTCTTCGGTGAAGGCCAGGATTGTCGCTGCGAACTCCCGCGAATGCGCCTCCTCAGCAGTTTCGGGACGTTCGACCTGTGCACCACCGGGTCTGGCCGGCGCTTGCGGAGCATTTTGCAGGAGCTGCTGCAACTGGCGGGGGTCCGCTCCCATGCACAGCAGGATCAAGACAATGATCACCATCACACCACCGCCCGCGGCGATCCCGCCCGCAGGCCCCATCCGGCGACGATCCTGTAAGTTTTCGCTCTGCTTGCCACCCTCCCACTTCATTTTTCAACTCCTCTTTGCGTTGGACCCTTAACCAGCCACTCAAAGTCCTCGACTAGTTCACGGCCGTTAGTTCGAATCGATCGCGCGTTTCGCCAGTTCAACCAGTCCCCAGCCCGTCACCATGCCGAGCACGTAGGTTCCCAGAATCAGGAAGACTTTGGGTGTACTCATCGACCACCAGAAAAAATTGACCTCTACCGCAGCCCAGTTCTGAATTGAGAACACGAGCACGATGATGAGCAGGACGATGGCAATTGTGGCAATAACGTATTTCATGTGTCAGTCCGTGGCGAGGGAGGCAAGTTCGGTGCGGTTTGGTTGCATTGCGAACAGCTTGTAGCGCCAATAGGGAGTTGGGTTCAGCAACACGCGGCCGGGTCCCTGATAGACGCGCACGAACTGCTCACCGGAAGTGAATCGGCCCCAGAAGTTTTTGGTGGGGCGGCGTATTTTGAAGCGGACATCGCCGGTGCGGCAAACCACGTATTGGCCTTCGGCCACGATCTCTTGTCCTTCGGCCAAGGTGACCAACTCGACAGGGCCGCGGGTCGTAACGACCACTTTACCGTTGCCCCGAACTCGCGTTTGCAGGTACACGAGGCCTTCCCCCGCCCACAGCGCAGTCATCATTCGCTCGCGGTGGAAGCTCAAGTCGACGCTACCCTCGCAGGCCCAGAAAGTCCCCTTTTCCAGAATCCAGGACTCGCCATTCAGTTCGAACACGTGGAATCCACCGAGCGACGACTCCAGAGTGACGACGCCGCTGCCCGTGTACGTTGGCCGATAGACTGCCTCGTCCGCCATGAGCGATGCCACCAGGCCGCCGACGGACGGCACGAGCTGCGAATGTACCGCAATATTCCCGGTCAGGTAACTGAGCGCCCCGGACTCAATCCGCACCATTTCGTGATTCAAGCGGATATCGACGTACCGCATCCCTTCCAGCTCGTGAACTTTGAATTCCGCCATCGTCAATTGCCCTCCCAAGAACCGGTTGCCATTTCGAGATTGGCGTCCGCCGAACCACTCATTGGGATTGCTCCATGAGTTCCAACACCAATCGGTACGCGTCTGATGAAACACTGACTTCACCGCGGAACGGATTGTCCATCGCGGCGATGAGGAAGATCATCGTACCTAGAAAGAACGCGAACAGACCGCCCAAGACGAGGTGCGTCATGAACTTCATGTCAAACAGCCAAATCATGGCGATGTTGACGATCGATCCGACGATCACTACGTACCACATGACCGCGGGAATGCCGGTGGTGACGGCGTGCAAGCGCAGCCTCCGGTAGGTGATGAACTCGTTGAACTGGTGCAGCGTCTCGACGTGAATGATCTCCTCAGACTTGGTCTGCGGCTGGAACTCAAGGAGCCGTTTTTGAATAGCAACAGCCTTTTCAATCCCGCCCTTAGGGATAGTCCCCTGGCGCTGGAGCGGCCAGGCCTTCTCAATCACGTAGTGCAAGTAGTCGGCCAGCAGCGCTCGGAGTTCCTGTCGATGCGGCTCGGGATAGCCCGCGAAATCGTAGTGGAGCGCGGCCAGTGCCGACGCCTCATTGGTGACGGTCAGCTCCACGTGGCTGAAGTTCTGATAGGCAGCCACGGCCAGAAGGCCCAACAAGATGCCGTAAATAACGGAGAAACAGGAGAGCACATATCCGACGACGTCGTTCGTTTCCGACCGTGAGCGCACAAACATCCGCAGGATCGGCCGAATCAGCAGGCATCCCACAACGGAGAATGTCGCAAACGATAGCGCAAACAGGCCCGCCAACTGCGGGGTAGGAACGTCGTAAATCCAGTAAAACACAGCACCAACCTCAAGGAGTTGAAGAAATTGTCCCGCTCGCACTCGGACCGCAAACGTTAGCGACCCGGCCCGACCTCCTTCACTGTTTGCTTACAGCAGATGCACGTGCGAAACGACGACGTTCGCTGGTGCGTCACGCGTCTCTCTCTACCGAAGATATTCAGGCCGCAACGCTGTAAACCGAAGCCCCCGCCGAAATGCAGCCCGGCGGCGACGAGCGCCCCCACGATGAACGAGCTGTAATACCAGGTCACCGCGCCGACCACGACCGAAATCACCAGCCACAGCGGCCAATAGCCGTCTTCGGGTTCCGCGTACACGGACGGCGTCTCCTCCTTGTCGTGGGGCAAATCACACACACCGCATACCAGCTTGGCGTAGTAGTCACATTCCTGGTTCAGGCACTGGACCTGCGTGTCCGTGCTGAGCAGCCGAGTGCGGCAGTGGTAGCAGAAGTAATTGCGGCACTTCGCGCAGTGATAGGCGTCGGGATCGATCCCGACGCCGCACACGGGGCACTTGGCGACATCCCCACGGCGCACCAGTTTTTTCGCGGCCGCTTCGATTTCACCCGTAGTAGCTGCCGCCGGAGCCGCAGAGGACTCGGGAAGATTCGAATTGGCAAGAGTCGTCATGTTGGTACACACTCCCGGGACGCATTAGGGACGAGACGCCTTCAGTTTCAACAATACCGTCCCATCGGCGTCGAGGAATTGCAAGTCACCTTGATCAAGCTTGCTGGCGGTGGCCTTTCCGTGTGCCTCAAGAAATTTGGCCTCGACTTTCATCCCGTCCGGCGGACCTGCTCGCCGCGTGGTCGCCAGCGGGCCGAACAACGTCGTTCCTCCCGCTGCAGGCTTACCGGTAAATCGGTTGACGCCTCCGTGCCCGCGCACGACGCCTCCAGCCTCGAACGACAAAGTGGGAGGCCGAACGCCCGCGGGCAGAGGCTCCTTTCCAAGCGCCACCAGAGTCAAATCACCGGCCAGGGCCTGAGCATCTGTGGCGTCCGCTGCGATATAGACCGTCTTTCCTTCCTTGATCGTCTCAACAACTTTAATGTCCTTGATTGACATGGGGTCGACGGTGAGAGGGTTCCGGTCGAGAATCACCATGTCGGCCAGTTTGCCCACCTCCAGCGAGCCTTTGGTCTTTTCTTCGAAGTGCTGATACGCTCCCCACAGCGTAATCGTCTTGAGTGCTTCCAGTGGGCTAAGGCGTTCGTCGGGCCCCATCACTTTGCCGCTACGCGACACTCGATTGACCGTCGCTGACATGACCTGCATCAGGTTCGGTAGCGCGACAGGAGCGTCGGTATGGCTCGTGGGGGTCATGCCTCGCTTGATCGCGGAGCGCATGAGCGAAATCTGTTGTGCCAACTCCTTACCAATAATCTGGTCGTACCAGTCTCCCCAGTAAAACGTATGCATGGGGAACAGCGACGGGATCACCTGCAGTTCCTTCAAGGCGTCGAGTTGATCCAGACGCACGAACTGGCCGTGGATGAGAACATGCCGACGGTCGCCAGGACCATGTTTCTTATGGACCGGCCGGAGCGCCGCAATCATCTGATCAATGGCCGCATCGCCGTTCGCATGCACCTTCACCGGCCAATGTTTCTGATAGGCCTCCTCGAAGAGGGACTCGACAAGTTTCGTATCGGGGATCGCGGGGTAGCCTTTGTATCCTTGAACCTGTCCGTCCGGCGGCAGCAGATATGGTTTAGTCCTCCAGGCGGTGCGTCCCTGCGGTGAGCCATCGAGCGTGATTTTCATTCCGGCCACACGATAGCGGCCGACATACTCGGACTTCGAGTAGGACTGGTCCAGTTCCCCGCGGGCGGTGTAGTCCATGTAGGACAGGACGTCGATATCGAGCAGGCCCCGCCGAGAGGCGGATATCAGGTCGACGTGCTGGAACCCCATGCAGCGACCTTCATTCGCGGTCGTATAACCATAGCTTTTCGCCAGTTCGAGGCCGCGCTTGAGGAAATAGTCCTTGTCCTCCGCTTTGACGGCATTGATGGCTGGAATCATATGGGGAATGCTGGCCAGTTCCTCCAGCACGCCGTTGGGCTCCGTGGTGCCCTTGCGACGACGGATGACGCCGCCGCGGGGATCTTTCGACTCGGCCGTGTAACCGATCTTCTTCAATCCGGCGCTGTTCATGGCGCTGAAGTGACCGGAAATGTGCACAGCAATGACCGGCACCTCCAGCGACACTCGATCGAGATCGTCACGCGTCGGGTGCCGTTTCTCCGCGAGCACGGCGTCGTCGTATCCGATGCCGAAAATCCAGCCTGTGCGCTCTACGTCGGGCCCTTTGGCAAACGCTTGCAGTTTCGCCACGAGGTCGTCAATGTTGTTGACAACACCATCAGGCGGCGCGAGCAGGTTGGCGCCAACCGCCTGCGATCCGAACCCAAGAAAATGCGCGTGACCATCGACAAAGCCTGGGACCAGGGTTTTGCCCTTGAGGTCGACGATTCGCGTCTTATCTCCCTTCAGCTTCAGCACGTCGGCCTTCTTCCCAACGGCGACGATCTTGCCATCCTTCACCGCCAAGGCTTCGGCGGTCGGATTCTTGTCGTCCACCGTGACAATGTCCCCACCGTGGTAAATCGCATCCGGGGCTTGTGCGGTCGCGGTCGCGGTGAAGATGGTCGAGCCGAGTAAGGTGAGAACGAGTGACGCAATTCGCATGGGGATACCCTTCAAGAAAAACTGGTTTACGCGGGAGGGACGGGCATCTCTCCCCTGCCAGTTCACGAAGAATATAGAGGGGTGGCTGAGGGGACTTGAACCCCCAACCCTCAGATCCACAATCTGATGCTCTAACCGATTGAGCTACAGCCACCATGCAGGAATGCCGTCGGAGGGCCGCCTGAAGGCGGGACTCCAACTGGAAGAGACACTTGAATTTAGTCGGGGTTCGGAGTGGTGGCAAGCGGCAAGAAGGTCGGGATTGGGAGGAGTTTCGCTTGGAGGACCTTTTGATTTGGACGTAACTCGCAAATCTCTACGCCGCGGTCTGTCCATTAACGCAGTCTATCAAGCTTGAATGCAGTGAATCATGTGCGCTCGGGTGGGGAAGCAGAAGTTGTGGCGGTGTTCAGCGGCCTGAATTATACGCGGCCGAGCTTCGACATTTGCCATTGAGCATTTCTTTCGGCCGTGAGACCGCTCAAAAAGCAGCTGTTAAACGCTAATTGCTAAATGTGATTCCGCCATGTGCTCACGCAATCAGTTCTTCCATTACGTCTCCCTTGGGAACGATCCGGTGCGGGCGGTTGAGGTTGTCGTAGAGCTCCAGTCGGTGGTCGATGCCGAGGAGGCGGTAGATGGTGGCCAGCACGTTGCCGGGGGAGGTCGGGCGGTCGGCGGGGAAAGCACCGGTTCGGTCGCTGGCTCCGAAGACGTGGCCGGCTTTCATGCCGCCGCCGGCCAGCATGATGGTGTAGCAGTAGTTCCAGTGGTCCCGGCCGCCGTTGTTGCCGTTGATTTTTGGCGTCCGGCCAAAGTCGCCGGTCACCACCACCAGCGTTCGCTCCAGCATGCTCCGCTGGGCCAGATCGGACAGCAGTGTGCCGCAGGCGGAATCGAACTGCGGCAACAGCGTCTCCTTGAGCGTTTTGAAATTGCTGCCGTGCGTGTCCCAGGTGGCATTGGCGTCGGGAGCCCAGGAGAGCGTCACCACCCGCGTCCCCGCCTCAATCAACCGGCGGGCGAGAAGCGTGCTCTGGCCATAAATGTTCCGGCCGTAGGCGTCCCGCATCACGGCCGGCTCCTGGTCGAGGCGAAAGGCGCTCCGGACCTTGTCGGACGTGAGGACGTCGAGGGCCCTGTGCTGCATCTTGTCCATCGCATCGAATGACGCCCGGGACGGGGAGTTTCGCAGATCGGAATTAAACTGCGTCAGCAACTCGCCCCGCTTGGCTAGTCGCTCCACCGAAACGTCTGTTCCGAGCGTGAACTCCGGCACCGAAAAATCCGCGGCGTTCGGATCCTTGAGCACCCACAGTGGGTCATAACTCCGTCCAAGAAGTCCCCCATAAAACCCCGGCTGCGGCGGACCCCCGGCTCCTTCCTTGGTTTTGTAGGGCAAGGCGACATGCGGCAGTGCGTCCGGCTTGTTCGGCAAGAGGCGGGCAGCGACGGCGCCGGGATAGGGATTATCCGTGGGTAACGCCCCGCCCCCAATTTCGCCTCGATCATGACCGGTGAGAGCCACATAAACGGCTGCCGCGTGAGCATTGTTGACACCGTGATGCATCGAGCGAATCAGCGTGCAGCGGTGCATCTGTTGCGAAAGCTTGGGCAGATGTTCACTGACCGGCACCCCCGTTAGAGTCGACGGTATCGGCTTGAACTCCCCGCGGATATTGTCCGGCGCTTCCGGCTTCATATCCCACATATCCAGATGGCTTGGCCCGCCATTGAGCATCAGGATGATGCAGGAGTCGGCTTTGGGTGCGATTACGCTTGCGGATTTTCCGGCGGTTGTCCCTTCCGCCGCGCCCAATAACTTGGCCAGTGAAATCCCCATCACTCCCGCTCCACCGACGCGCAGCAGCTCGCGGCGAGAAAAGGGAGTTCCAGAAGTCGCAATTGTGGAATTCATCATCGACAACAGCCTCGCGCAACTCAATCATCAACTCTCGGTGATGCTTCCAGTCTAACCGCGAAACACTGAGAGGGCAAAGCCAAGAGATCCATTAGGCATGCGCTCTGAGGACGTCGTCCAGAATGGCGACCGCCGTGTCCACCTGCTCCTTCGTAATGACCAGCGGCGGACAGAAGCGGATCGTGCTCTGTCCGCAGCCGAGCAGGAGCAACCCGTGGCGGAAGCAGGCCTGGATGATCTGCTCCTTTTCGGCAGTGGCATGTTCTCTGGTGGCGAGATCCTTGACGAGCTCCATGCCGATGAACAGGCCGATGCCGCGGACGTCGCCGATCAGTTTGTGGCGGGTGGCGAGTTCACGCAGGCGCGTCATCAAATGGCTGCCGACTTCTGCGGCGTTCTGCATCAATTCGCTTTCGAGCAGCTTGATGGTTTCAAGGGCGGCGACGCAGGAGACCGGGTTGCCGCCGAAAGTGCTGGCGTGTGAGCCGGGGCCCCAATCCATGATTTCGCTGCTGGCGATGATGGCACCGAGGGGCATGCCGGAGGCGATTCCTTTGGCCAGGCAGATGATGTCGGGCACGATGCCAAAGTGTTCGCTGGCGAACATTTTGCCGGTGCGCCCC
>SXGT01118547.1_pt1 | contig 39110 bp, 36 predicted proteins | sample 3176221 | NCBI WGS metagenome assembly SXGT01 (sample SAMN11356862, study PRJNA531348) | freshwater metagenome | isolation source: freshwater sample F1-120 | place: China: Fuxian Lake, Yuxi | collected 2017-12-25 | reverse complement strand
TCGTTGTAGGCGGTGACTATGCCGATGTTGGGAGCACGGCCGCCACGGATCGCCGGCTTGTCCTTCTCGGCCGCGGCGAAGCCATGGGCCAGGTTGCCGCAGGACAGGCGCGGGCGGCTCAAGCCGTGATCACGCTCGCGCTCGATGAGCTCGACATAGGCACGTCGGCTGTCGCGGCTGCGATCGACGATGCGCTCGGTCACCGCGGCGACCACGGGGTGGATGCTCATCGCGCACTCCAGAAGATGGTGATGGGACAATCAGCCCGCGCGATCAGCCGCCCGACGGGCAGCGTCAGGTCACCCTCAAGAGCACGATCGATCATGCGCCGCTTGTCTTCGCCTGCCACGACGATCAACAGTTCGCGGGTCCGGGTCAGGGCCGCCATGTTGAGGGTGAGCCGCGGGTAAGGCGCGGATGGGGGCAGTGGGTCCGGGACGATCCGTATCACGGCAGGAGGCGCATCGTCCGACAGCGGAGGCTGCGGGAAGATGGACGCCACATGGCCGTCGGCGCCCATTCCGCACCAGACCAGGTCGAACAGGCGATCGATGGGACCTTCCGCGAGCGGCCGGATCTGCGCGCCCGTGGGGCCGAGAAGCCGCGTCAGGAGGCCGAGATTGCTAGCCGGGTGCGACGGCTCGACGAGCCGGTCGTCGACGAGCGTGATCTCGACGGACCCCCACCGCAAGGGCCGGCGCGCGAGCTCTTCCAGGATGAGCACCGGTGTTCCGCCGCCCGTCAGCGCGATCGCCGGACGTGCGTGCGGGACTATCCTGTCGACCACATGCGCGGCGATCGCGTCGATCGTCGCGTCAAGCCTCAGCACGGGGTCAGTCATGCCAGCTCCTGCCGTCGCGTTCGATGAGAGCGATCCCCGCCGACGGCCCCCAGCTTCCCGCTGCATAGGATTGCAGCGGCATGGCGTTCGTGCGCCATGCGTCGCGAATACCGTCGATCCAGGTCCACTGCGCCTCGATCTCGTCCCGACGTACGAACAGCGTGGGATCTCCCTCGATCAGGTCGAGCAGCAGCCGCTCGTAGGCGAGACGGCGCTGCGCCGTGGCGAACGGATTTGTCGTGCCGAGATCGAGCGGCACCTCGCGAAGCTGTACGCCCTCCCGATCGAGGCCCGGCTCCTTCGCCATCATGAGGATCTGCACATTCTCGTCGGGCTGCAGACGGATAACGATCTTGTTCGGCCAGACCCGTCCCCCATGCTCCGCGAAGATCGAGTGCGGCACCTCGCGGAGCTGGATCAGGATTTCCGAGCGGCGGACCGGCAACCGCTTTCCCGAGCGCAGGTAGAAGGGCACGTCCTTCCAACGCCAGTTGTCGACATGCGCCTTGATCGCGACGAAGGTTTCGGTTCTGGAGGCCCGGCCGAGGTCGTCGGCGTAGCTCGACGCGAGCTCGCCAGCGACCGCGCCGGCGGCATACTGACCGAACACGGCGTGGCCGGGCAGGCTCGTCGCGTCGATCGGCCGCAGGGCTTGCAGAACCTTCAGCTTTTCGTCGCGGATCGAAGTGGCGGCGAGCCTCGCGGGCGGCTCCATCGCGACGAGCGCCAGCAGCTGCAGGAGATGGTTCTGGACCATGTCTCGCAGCAGGCCCGCCCCGTCGAAGTACCCGCCCCGGCCTTCGAGCCCGACCGTCTCAGCCACCGTGATCTGGACCTGGTCGATGCGGAAGATGCGATCCTCCGCGAAGGCGCGCGCCGCCGCGTCGTTCACGACCCTGCTCGACGCGAGATCGGAGCCGAGCGGCTTCTCGAGTGCGAGCCGCGTCGTGTCGCCGGCGAGGCCGTATTCGACTAGGGCTGCGGTGGTCCGCTCGAACAGGCCGGGCGCGAGCGAGAGGAACAGCGCGGCCCGCCGCCCCTCGACCGCTTCAGCGATCCGCCCGAGCTCAGCGGTATCTGCGAGGTCGGCGGCGATGTATGTTATGCGGGCAATCAGCCTTGCGAGCGCCTCGGGCGTGACCCGTGCGGCACCGCCCGAGTTCGCCACGGCCGTACCGACGAGGTCCGCGAACGCCGCCCCGTCGAGCGGCTCCCGCGCGGTCGCGACGATCCTGAAGTCGGCGGGCAGCGCGCGATCGTTCTCGAGCGCGGCGAGCGCCGGCAGCAGCATGCGCCGGGCGAGGTCGCCCGTCGCGCCGAAGAGGACGAGCGTCTCGCTCACCGCTCCAGCCCGAAGCCTAGTCACGCGGCACTCGACTGCTGTGCGCGAAGCGCGGCGAGCGCGCCGCGCAGCGCGAGATAGCGTTCCGACAGCAGCCAGATCGGCGTAGTGTCGAGCAGCTTGCGCATCCGGCCCTTGGCCGCGAACCGGGCCCGGAACCGAGCAGCGCGGCTGCCGTCCGATAGCCGTTCGGCAACCGGTCCCGCCAGGAAGAGGCCGCCCCAGGCGGCGTAGGCGAGCACGAGATCGCCCGCTAGAGACGCGAGCGCGCCCAGCTGCAGATCGGCGATCACGATTCCGGCCGGCAGCTCGATGCGGGTCGATGTCGGGACCGAAAGACCGATGATCCGCTCCGCCGAGCAGTGCCCGTGTATCCTGCGCAACTGCTCCGACACCGCCCACTCTTCCGGCGTCGCCGCCGCGAACGAAACGTGCCCGGCCTCGGTATCGATGACCCGCGCCACGCGATCGCCGTCGCGCACGAGGGCCGCGGCGCCAACGCCGCTGCCGACCCAGAGGATGACCTGCGGCCGGCCGCCGGACGCCGCGAGACCCGCTCCGATCGGCTTGCAGGCGTGCCGCGGCGCATCGGCGGTGGCCCAGGCCATCGCGGCGACGTCGTTGAGCAGGAGCACCTCGCCGCCGGTCACCGCGCACAGCCCCGCCCGCGATACGAACCAGCTGCCGTTGGTGATGCGGATGACGTCCGGCTTGACCGCTCCCGCGGCGCAGATCGCAAGGGGGCATTGCGCCAAGCTGGTCTTCGTCCGCGCGGCGAAGGCCTGCAGCGCGCCCGTGAAGGTCGGCTGCTCGGCCGCATTAACCTCCCAGACGGAATCGAGCCGGACACCGGACGCGTCCGCCACCGCGAAATGGGCGCCCGGACCGTAGATCTCCGCCACGATCGCGCGGGCGCGATCAGGTCCTGAGCCGAGCTTCGCTTCAATCTGCTCCAAACCGCTCATGCCGACGATCTCACGATTTGGCTTCTCAGTCTTGTTGTGCCGGTGCCTGAAACTACGACGTGGGAGGGCGGCTCACATCAATCGGCCCGCCCTTTCGGGCGGGCCGATCCCCCTTATGCGATCACGCTCGCCACAGCGGACTTGGGTGCGGCGGGGCCACGACGCCTTTCGAAGCTCACATCCTGACCCGAAGGCCCACGGTGAAGGTGCGACCGACGGCGTCGTAGGTGCTGGCATACGGGACGGAGAAGGTCGTCGTCGGGAGCGGTGAAACCGGCGGGTCGGTATCGAGCAGGTTGGTGATGGTCAGGAAGAACTCGCCGAGCCCCTTCACCTTCGCCGTGCCCGTGACGTCGGTATAGGCGATCGCCGGGATGTCGTTCTCGTTGATATCGATGCCTTCGACGAAGTTGGCATCGATATTCGACTTGGAGATGAAGCGCTCCTGGACGAACAGCCCGAAGGTCTCCCCCTCATAATTGAACTGGACCGTCGCGCGCCATTTCGGGTTGAGCTGCCAAAGGTAGGTGGTCTGCGCGCCGCCGCCGCGCAGGTTGATGCGGGCGCCGACGGCGGGCTGAATGAAGTCCTTGGTATTGATGTTGAGGAAGCCTCGCAGGCCAAACCGGCCCGCATCGGTGTCGACGTTGTACTGCGCTTCGATGTCATATCCCTGCACGCGCTGGACGTTCAGGTTCTGGGGCGGCGTCAGCACCGTCAGCACGCCGTTCGCGAAGCTTTGCAAGGCGCAAAAGGTCTGGTTGCCCGAAGCGCACAGATTGATCTGCTGCTGAGCCGCAAGGCTGCCGATCGCGTTCTTCAGCTTGATATCGTAGAAGTCGACCGAGGCCTGGAAGCCGGGCAGGAAGCGCGGCTTGAGCACCGCGCCGAAGGTCAGCGTGTCGGCCTTTTCCGGCGTCAGATTGGGGTTGCCGATCGTCAGCTGGAAGATGGGTCCGGTCGTCGCGACGGTGTTCGGCGGTGCGACATAGGTGGCCGTGCTGCTCGAGAATTGGCTGCCATTATAGAGGTCGAGGATGTTGGGCGACCGGATGTCCCGCGACCGCGTGATGCGGAACCGCACGTCCTCGATCGGCGCGAAATTGCCTCCGATCTTCCAGGTCGTCGCGTTGAAGTTGCTGCTCGCCTGGGTCGGCGGGGTCAGCGCCCCATTGACGATCGCGCGTGACAGCCCGCTCGTCTTGTAGTCGGCGTAGCGAACCGCCGCGTTGACGTCGAGCAGGCTGAAGAAGCTGTCCTCGACCAGCGGTATGCCGATCTCCGCATACGCTTCCTTGACTTCGATCTTGCCGTTGAAGGGCTGGGGATTGAAGAACCGATAAGCGCCCTGACGGTTGTTCTGGCCAGCGGGCGCGCCGCGCAGGCCGGCGAAGTTATTGGTCAGGAGCGAGAGGTCGTCGACCGTCTGGCTCGCCTTGTCCTGCCGGTACTCCGCCCCGAAGGCGAGCGAGATCGGCGTCGCGGAGAACTTGAGCGAATCGCCGAGATCGCCGCGAAGGTTGACCGCGACATTGTGCTGGGTCTGGCGCAGGTCCTTGAAGGTATCGCCAAGGACGTAGTCGACGGCCGCCGCGCTCGGCGCGCCTTCGCCGAAGATGTTGAGCGGCACGCAGGCCGCATCCTGAGCGACGAACACCGGATCGAGCCCGGCCGGGACCGGTTGGGTCCGGATGCGGCAGACCGGGTTGCCGTTCGCGTCGGCGACGACGTCGGCGGCGGAGTAGAGGTTGCGGCTGATCGGGTTGTTACCCTCGGTCGCACGCTGGTCCGTGCGACCGTAGCTGTAATTGGCGTCCCAGTTCCACCGGCCGCCCAGCTTCCCATCGAAGCCGAAGCTGCCGCGATAGAGCTTGGTGTCATATTCCAACTCGACGAGCGGGAAATCGGTCTCATAACGTCCGACCCCGATCGACTGGAGGTTGAGCGCGACCATCTGCGCACGCACGGCGGCGGGCAGGAAGAAGTTATCGCGGAAGATGGTGAAGCGCGCGGCCGCGGTCTCGGGTTCGGTGAAGGCGCGCTGGAGGGTGTGGGTGCGCGCGTGAATGACATCGGCGTGGAACGACAGCGCGTCGGAGAACTCGTAATTGATCCCGGCGAAGACGTTGTAGCGCTCCTGGTTCGGAACGAGCGAGACGTTGACCTTGCCGCCATCGCCGCCTGATTGGAACGCGGAGCCGAATAGCGAACCGGTGTCGTAGCGCGTGGTCGCGCCGCCTGGGAGAAAGCGGGTGAAGGCGAGCGGCCCGGTCCTCAGCACGCCGCTCCCGTCGACTATGACGCCGCCAGGAGCTCCGACCGAAGCGCGAATGTCGTTGGCCAGCAGGAAGCGGGGACCATTGACCGGGAGCCCGGTCGCAGGGTTGATCGTCGCGCTGAAGTTCGGGTTGGCGATGCGGCCGACAGGGCGATCATACCAGTCGCGACCCGTCGGCCGATCGCCGTCGAGACCGTCCTGGTTGAAATATTCGCCGCTCACGACGACGTTCAGCCGGCCCTCCATGAACGACTTGCCGAAGCTCAGCGAACCCAGATAGGTCGGCAAGTCGCCATAAGTCGAAATGCCGGCATTGGCCTCGGCCTTCAGCCCCGCGACCGTGCGGTCGAGGATGAAGTTGACGACGCCCGAGATGGCGTCCGAGCCATAGGCCGCCGATGCGCCGCCGGTGACCGTCTCGACGCGCCGGACGATGCCCTGCGGGAGGACGTTCGCGTCGACCGACCCGATCTGGTTCGTTGAGACGATGCGCTGCCCGTCGAGCAGCACCAGGTTGCGGTTGAAGCCGAGCCCCCGCAGGTTGAGGAGGTTCTGACCGGTCGTACCGATGGCGACCGAGGGTACGCCCACGGCGGTTCGGTTGCTGCTCGTGAATTGCGGCAACTGCGCCAGACCGTCAGCGAGATTGTTGGGCGAGGCGGCCTTGAGGTCGTCGGCCGAGGCCACCGTGACCGGCGTAGGGGCGGTAAAGCCCGTGGTGAGGCGGCTGCCGGTCACGACGATGTCAGAAGCAGCCGCTGCCGGCTCGGAAGGCTCCGCCGCCGCCGCAGCGGCAGTCTCCGGAGCGGGCTCCGTGACCTGCGCCCACGCCGCTCCGCTCGACACCGCGCCGCTCATGACGCCCGCCAAACACATGGCTTTGAAACCTGCTCTCATAACCCCTCTCCTACGTCTTGTTTGCCCGCTTCTTGTCCGCACGGCCGGATCGAGTCAAGTCTCGTGTTATTGGTTGTATAGCATGGACATTATGAATAAGCGTAGCGCAGGAGAGGGGATGGGCAACGTGGAAGAACCGGCGCTCTGCCGTGGGCGGGATGGTGTAGGGACGGGACACGGGTTTACCCGGACGGAGGTGCGGGAAGCGGCTGCCAGTCGATTTGCTAATCCAGCTCGCGCCGGAAGATCGAGGCAGGAGTCGCTTTCGAGGATTGCGCCGCCAACTCTACTGGCGTCGAGCGTCCTCCCGCGCGCCAATTCGCCGGGCATTCCGCCAACAACGTCCTGGCTTCGGCCTGGCGATCGTCACAACGACGACCGCATGACCTTCGACCAGTCAAAGGACTCCAGTGATGAACATAACCTTCTACAATAAGCATTGGTTCGACCCGGCGGCTGTCGCGATCTGGGACGAGCGCGCGACGCTCGGTCGCTGGCTTGAGGTGGAGGTCGCGCTTGCGGAGGTTCAGGCCAAGCTCGGCGTTATCCCGCAGAGCGCGGCCGAAGGCATCGCCGCCAGCGCCGATGTCGACGCCTTCGACCTCGACGATCTGGCCGAGCGGGTCGGCGTGGCGCAGCATCCGTTCGTGCCGTTCCTGAAGCTATTCGAGGACATGTGCCCCGAAGGTGCCGGCGGCTGGCTGCACTGGGGGGCAACGACGCAGAACATCTTCGACACGACGCAGGCGCTCCAGCTCAAGGCCACCGTCGAGCTCATTCTGGGCCGCCTGAGTTCGATCAACGATCGGCTCGCGCGCGACGCCTCCAGATACGCCAGCACGGTTCAGGCGGGACGTACCCATGGTCAGCACGCGCTGCCGATCAGCTGGGGCTACAAGCTCGCTGGCTGGCTCGACGAAATGAGGCGCAACGTCGAGCGGCTGTATGGACTCTTCGACCATGCGTTCGTCGCGCGGGCGGGCGGCGGTGCCGGCACCTATGCCGGCATGGACGGTCGCGGGCGCGAGGTCGAGTCGGCACTCGCCATCAGGTTGGGCCTGACGGCGCCGCGGCTGGGGGGCCGCGGTGACTTTGACCGTCAGGCCGAAGTGGTCGGCGCCTTGGGCATGCTCGCCGCTGGATGCGAGCGGATCGCCGACAACCTGATCTTCCTGCAGCGCACCGAGATCGGCGAGGTGTATGAGGATCACCACGCCGGACGGGTGGGCAGCTCGACCATGGCGCAGAAGCGCAATCCGGCCGAGGCGCAGAAGACTGCGGGGCTGGCGCGGCTCGCGCGCTCGCGCGTGTCGCTGGCGCTGGACTGCATGGTGCGCGACGATGAGGGCGATGCGGTGTCGACCAACGTCTCCGACTATTTCCTTCCCGAGTTCGGAGTGCTGGTCGCGTCGTGCGTGACCGCCCTCGACGGCCTGCTCGAACAGATCGAGGTGGACGCGGATGCCATGCACCGCAACGCGCTCATCACCGGCGGCATGATGCAAAGCGAGGCAGTGATGATGGAGGTGGCGCGCACGCGGGGCCGCGGCGAGGCGCACCATCTGCTGCGCGAGGCGTCCGCGGAGTGTCTGCGCGACGGCGTCTCGTTCGAACAGGTTCTCGCCTCACGCCCTCAGCTCGCCGGCATCGACGTCAAGGCACTGCTCGCGCCCGAGAACTATCTCGGCGAGGTCGATAACGTCGTCGCGGCCCTGGTCGCGGAGAAGCGGCCGACCAACGGGTCGGCGGCGGGCCGTGGGTGACGATACGCGCGGACTATCCCGCGAGGGACGCAGTCCGTTATACCACCCCTATGGTCGACGACCCCAATGCGCAGCCCGCGTCCGAACGAACGCACCGCTCTTCCTGGTCGGGAAGCTGGGCGAGCCTGCGCGACCTGGAGGTCTTCCGGGCGGTCATCGAGCAGGGCGGCATCTCGTCTGCGGCGCGCAGTCTTGGCGTGTCGCAGCCGGCGGTCAGCCGGACGATCTCGCAGATCGAGGAGAAGTCGGCCCGAAGCTTGTTCCGGCGAGACGGCGTGCAGGTCGTGCCGACGACGGAGGCGCTGCAGCTCTACGAGGCATCGGCGAAGGTGTTCTCCGCGCTCGCGGACCTGCAGGACCTGCGCTGGCTCGACGACAGCGAGGAGCGGCTCGGCATCGTGACGGCTCCGACATTGGCGCACTGCTGGTTGCCCGAGACTGTGACCTCGTTCCGGGCCCGCTACCCGGACGTGCGCGTCACGATCGACATCCAGTCGTCGATGGACGTGATCAGGACGGTGGCGACCGGCGTGGTCGACGTCGGCATCGCGGAGGTGCCGCAAGGGGACTTCGGAGTCGACGCCCGGGCCTTCCGGCGGTCCAGCCTTGTGGTGGCGGTCCGACCGGACCATCGCTGGGCAACGAAGACCGTGATCGGGTCCGCCGAGTTCGGCAGCGAACCGATGGTGGCGCTCGTCCAGCGCAATCCGCTGCGTGCCGTCCTCGACCGGGTGCTGTGGCGATCGGGCAGCCCGCCCAACATCGTCATGGAGACCTCGGACACGATCACGGCGATGGAATATGTGAGCTCCGGGCAGGGCGTCGCCGTGGTCAACCCCTTCCCGGTCATCCTAGACTCGCGCTTCGACCTGCGCTTCATCCCGCTCGATCCCGTGCTCGAGTACGAGACCTCGATCTTCACGACCGCCAACCGGCCGATGCGCAGCGTCGCAAAGCGCTTTATCGAGCATCTACTCGAGACCCAGCCCGACTCGGTGCCGATCTCCGAGCGTCTTTGATCGAGGCAACCGGCGGCCGATCGAATGGCTGCACGTCATGAAGATCCGGGCAGGACTGGTCGGCTACGGCCTCGGCGGACGCGTGTTCCATGCCCCGCTCATCTCCGCGGTGGACGGGCTCGAGTTGGCGGCGGTCGCCACGTCGCGCGCGGCCGAGGTCTGCTCGGCGTATCCGCAGGTCCAGGTCACCGATGCTCAGCAGCTGATCGCCGACCACAGCATCGATCTGGTCGTCATTTCGACGCCCAACGAGACGCACTTCCCGCTGGCGCAGGCCGCCCTGCTCGCCGGCAAGCACGTCGTCGTCGACAAGCCGCTCACGACCACGTCGGCTGAAGCCGCGACCTTGGCAACCCTGGCCACCGAGCGCGGCCTGATGCTCTGCCCGTTCCTCAACCGGCGCTGGGACGGCGACTTCCTCACCGTAAAGCGGCTGATCGACGAAGGCACGCTCGGCGATGTAGCGCTCTACGAGGCGCGCTGGGATCGCTTCCGGCCCGAGGTGAAGCTGACTTGGCGTGAAGATGACCGGCCGGGATCGGGATTACTGGCGGACCTCGGGCCGCACCTGATCGATCAGGCGCTGGTCCTGTTCGGCGTGCCGGATGAGATCAGCGCCGACATCGCCACGCAGCGGCCTGGCGCGAGGGCGGACGACTATTTCGAACTCACCCTCGCCTACGACAATCGGCGCGTGATCCTTTCGGCAAGCCTGCTCGCCGCCGCGGCGCGCCCGCGGTTCGCGGTCCGTGGGACGCTCGGAGCCTTCGTTAAGCGCGACCTCGACCCGCAGGAGCAATGGCTCAAGGACGGCGGGGCGCCGGGGCTGCACCAGGAGAGCGCGTTGAGCTTCGGCACCCTGAGTTGCGACAGCCGTGAGGAGGCCGTCGCGACCCAGAAGGGCGACTATCGCGAATTCTACATGGGCGTCGAAGGTTGCATCGCGAAAGGGGGGCCCCCGCCGGTCTCCATCGACGATGCGATCATGGGTCTCAAGTTGATCGAGTTGGCCAGGACCTGCGACGAACTCGGCCGACGCTTTCCGACGACGTAAAGAATAGGACGGGATCGCAGATGATCATCACGGGAGCGGAGGGGTCCCTACCTCGCGCTTGGGTCAAGCTCTACGTCGACGATCTTGCCGAGACGCTCGCTTTCTATCGGCAAGCGTTCGGCTTCGTGTCCGAGCATGACGACGGTGGCTCGTCGGCGCGGGTGGTCGTCGGCAAGGACGCTCTCCATTTTACCGACGTGTCGGCGATCGAGGAGCTCGACCTTCCCGACGTGGAGGCGCCGCTGACGTCGATCCCGCAGGGCAGCGAAGTGGTCCTGGCGATCGAGATCACCGATATCGAGCAGACCTACGGCTTGGCGACGCAATCCGGGGGCCTTCCGGTCCGATCACCGCATGACGAAGCGAACGGCGCCAGGGTGGCTTTCCTGCGCGATCCCAACGGTTTCCTCATCAGGCTTTGCCGCCCGGCCCCGTCTCCACTGTCACACGCGCCGTGATCGCAAGCATTTGGCGCGCGGTCGGTTCGGCGCCCAGTCGCTGCGCGACCAGATCGCGAGCCATCTCGTAGTCGCGCCGCCAACGCTCGCGAACTATAAGGGTGATCGGCACCTTGCCGTAAAGCACTATAGCTTCGGCAACTTCGAGCACATGATCCGGCAGCGACGTACTCGCCATGCGCTCGCACGCGCTCCGAACGACCTCGGATAATGTCAGAAACCGCCCGGTTCTGACTGACTCGAAGCGTATGGCCTCGATCGCCATTGCGAATAGCTCCTCGCTGACCTGCAATCGAAAGATTGAAATTCCCAAGTCCCAACCGCCTCCGGTCGCCGCGTCGCGGGCCCGCCAAATTGCCCGCTGCCCTTATGTAACAGCTTTGGTGAACGGACCCGACACCGACGTCTGCGGCATGTGCAAGCCGAATGAGTTGCTCAGCCTCGCAAGGAGGTTGTAGAACGCACCTGCTGCGGCGACGCGGCCGGGGCCTGAAAACTCCGTAGGATAAGAGCCGGTTCGATCGACCGGGTGGCGGACGCGTATGTCCAGGCCACCCGGCTAAAGGCGTTCGCGCCTAGCTTATCCTAGGTTTTCAGCACCCGGTTCCGAAGCGACGACGCCCTGCAAGGGGCGTCGCCGGCTTCTTTGGGGTGACGAGATGACAAGTGCAAACCAGGTGCCCGAGACCGCTTTGCTGCTGATGAAGATGGCGCTCGGGCTGATCGATGCAGCGGGGGGCAAAGCTGGCCCTGTGGCTCGTCATCTGAATGCCGCGATCGAAATCGGGCTAGGCGATTTGGCCGTGGCCTCACCGCGTTTGAAGTCATCGACGAAGGCTGATTAAATGCCCGATACGTTCGACGGGTAGAGTGTGCCGCCAGCGCGGACGTGCTATGATCAGGGTATGGCCAAGTTGGAGCCTCGCGACCCATTCGTAACGTCCAGCGGATTCTATCCGACTAGTGACTTCGAGAGTGGCGGATTGTCGGATCCGTCGTTCGAGCGACATTACGCCAGCCTGCCCCAGCTCGACGAGCTGCGCGAGGCGCCTACCGTTAGACCTGTTCATTGGTGGCAGGTGTTGATTGCAGCGCTTCTTGCGCTCCTGATACTAGGATTGCTGTTCGCGCCGGAGATGTTGCTCTCTACCGTCGCTCGCTGAACCACGCCTTGTTTGTGCGCCTACCGTGCTCGGCATCAAGATCGGATGCCGCATCGACGGTTTGGCCGCGCATCGCTCCCGCCCGGTCCCGTTGATCGTTGAGCTCACCGCGACCCGCTTCCACTTCGACGATGCGCCCCGCCCGTCCGGTTCCGGGCGTCCCGCCAGCGGCCGCACCATCGGCCGGCACCGCCACCGACCCACGCAGTTCAGCGATGTCGAACTTTGAGGGAGCTGTCGGATTGACGAGGTCGGGCGGCACGAGCTGCTCGGCGACGCTCTCGCGCGGCTCGCGGATGAACTCGTCGAGAATCTGGCGAACTGCGAAATCGCGCGCCGCGCGCTGATCCGCCGATAGGTCGGTCCGGTAGAGATCGGGCAGGTTGAGATCGCGCAACTCGCCAGTTTGCCTCTCAATGTAGCGGCTTGCCAAGAACTGGCTCAGATCTTCGCTGAGCGAAAAGCCGTGGCTCTCGGCGTAGCTCGCGGCCTGCTCGAGTCGACGGGCGTGCTCCTCAACCTCTGCCGCTTCCCGGCTAAGCCGACGCGAGTGCTCGTAGAACTGCTCCGCGGTGCGGGTATCGGACGAGAAGCTCTCGTTCTGCGCGAACGAGCCCGACCGGCTGTAGGTGCCGTCGGTCGCCTGAACGTCGCGCCCGTTGGCATGCTGATCCTGTAATGAGCTGCTCTGGCCCTGCGAAGAGCTGTCTGACCGGTTAGAGGAAGTGCCGACGTCCCACGCCACCCCATCAGCGGCGTCGCGATTGTAGCCCAATGACAGCCCTCCGGAGAGCAAGCCTCCCAGCCCTCCCCTGCTGCCATTTCTGCCGCGGCCACCACCGACACCGGCCGTGCCGCCGGCGTTGGCCGACTCGCGCGCGACATACTGATCGCGCGCGCTTTCCGATCGCGACACGGACTGCCCAATGTCGCGAGACTGGCTCGAGCCGTCCGTCGCCGACGTCCCCCGCCGATCGTAGAGCGTCGTGCTCGACCCCTGCTCGACGCCTGCGGACGACTGGAACCCATTCGAGGACCGAAAGCCGCTCTGGACCGCATGGTTGAGCCGGTCGCCCGCCGCCCAGGCCTCCTGCGCCGAGTTCCGGAGCTGCTGCGCCTCCATCCAGCTTTCCGACGCGCTCTCGCGCATCTCGGCGACCTGGCCACGCGTGACATTGGGCTTGAATGGCAGCACGCTCATGCCGCCGGTCGAGTTGAAGACCGTCGCTCCGCTCGACACGAAGCCGGTCGCGGTTCCGTCGGCGTTGCGGAAATTGTCGTTTGCGAAACCCGAGCCGAAGGTCGGCGTCGTGTCCCACTTGTTCGCCTGGAGCTGGTTGGCCGTCGTGTTCGCGAACGACAGGTTGCCATAGGCGTAGTTGCCCGTGGTCCGCTCGACCGCCGCCGCTTCTGCCGCCGCCTGCGCCGGCGCCAGCATCGAAGTCGCCTGCCCGGCGATCGCCAGCGCTCCCCGCGCCATGCCGGCGGCGAGGAACGGCACCGACATCATCAGGAAGCCCGCGATCGTCGCGACATCGTTGTTCACGGCCTGGATGCCGTCGCTGACTAGCAGGGTCGGGCCCGTGGGCGAGACGGCGGCGACCGCGTCGGCCGCCCGGCTCATCACGAACATGTGCAGGACGACGTACAGCGGTCCCCATGCCGCCAGGTAGAAGAAGCCGGTCGCGTAGCCCTTGAGGGCGGCGACGCCGGTGCGCGGGAACAGGAACAGCGGGAACAGCACCGGGAACATCGCGTAGAAGACGACCGTCAGCACGATGTTGAGGAGCGGCACCCAGGTCATCGCCTGCTGCGCGATGGAAGTGTAGGTGTTGCGGGCCTGCGCGTCGGCGCGCTGCGAGGCGTATGCGTCCCAGCTCGCGTCCGAGAAGCTCTCCCGCGCCGCGCGGAAGGCGTCGATCATCGACACCTGCCTGAGATATGCGAAGGCGCTCGCTGGCGTCGCGCCGTGCAGGTGGCCGGCGGTGATCGGCAGCTCGGTCTTGAGCTTCGCGGCCGCGACGTCGTTGGCTAGGCTGGGATAAGCCTGGCGCGCGAACGGCAGGATGTCCTTGTCGACCTCGGCCTCGAACGCCGCGCCGAGATTGCCGTAGGCCTCGTTGCAGGGGATCACCGTGCTCGACGTCGTGCCGTCGCCGTTGCGGACCGTCCATTTCTGGCCGCGCGCGGGGCTGCCCGGGCCGATCGCGGTCCACAGGTCGGCGGACTTCGCCAGCGTGTCCATCGACTTGAAGCCGAGCAGCACGTCGTAGAACACGCACTGCTTCATGTGCTCGTCGAGGTTGGCGCGGAATTGGGCGTCGGTGATCTGGAAGCTTTGCGCCTTGTCGAAGAGGCGGGCGCCATAAACCATGCCGTTCGAGGACAGGGCGAGAGCGTTGGGCATGACGAAGACCGTCTCGGCGGTCCGCGTCATCCAATCCCCGATCTGGCTGGTGAAGGAGGCCATCACGCCGAGCCCAAGCGGTACGTTGTCCACCGTCGCCGGCGCGAGGCTCGGGTCGATGCGGTCGGTAACCTTCACCGAAACCGTCGGCACGAGCAGCATCATGTAGATGAGCGTCGCCTGCAGGAACCAGTTCAGCCAGGCGCGCCAGTCGAGCGAGAAGGCGACGACGACCAGCGAATAAGCGAGCCCCATCGCCATCACGACCTGAAGCATGGAGCGGTAGCCCCCTCCCCCGCTCCATGCCGCGACCGCGTTCAGGACGTTGACGATATACTCGCCGCCGCCGACGGTGAAGACCTCGAGCATCGCCCGCCGCCTACCGCAGGCCCTGCGCGGAGAGCCCGCGGCCGAACTTGAGCGACGCCGAAAGCTGGGGCGACATCGCGTTCTTGAGCGTCGCCTCGAGCATCCGGGTGCGCTCGATGATGCGGTAGGTGTTCGACAGCGTGTTCGCCATCGCGGCCGACTTGCGCGAGAGCTCGGTCTTCACGGTCGCGACCTGGTCGCGCCAGGCGCGGAACTCCTCGGCCGACACGAATTGCGTGCCGGACTGCGCGCGGGCGACGTCGTCGAGCATGCGGTCGATCTGCGCGACCAGCACGTCGACCGCGACGATTTCGGCAAGGCTGTTCATGTCGCTGTCGGCGAGCCGGAACGCCGCCGCCTCGTTCACGACCAGGATCTTGTAGAGCGGGATCGACGACATGCCGAGCAGGCTGATTTCCTCGCCCGAGAGCGCCGCGTTCGAGCGGATCTTGGCCGCCATGCTCGCCATCATCGTCCGCACCCGCGCGCGGAAGCTGGCGCTTTCGGCGATGCTCAGCGTCTGCGTCGTGGGGTTGAGGCACCCGAGATCGTCGGTGGTGTCGCACTTCAGGATCTTCGCCGGTGCCGCGGCGGTGCCGTCGAGCAGCGCGGTGTAGGTATCCCAGGACGCAGGCGCGATGAAGCGGAAGTCGCCGAGGCTGTCGGCATCGTCGGACTTCACGTAGATGACGGTCCCGACCATCGTCATCAGGAACTCGGCGTACTCCACCGACGGTTTGGTGACGCTCTTCGACATCAGCGCATGCCAGGTATAGTTGCGGTTCGAGACGAGTTCCGTGCCGGGCTTGTCGCCGGCGAGCGTCGTGTTCCGCTCGCCGCCGGTGGTGCAGCCGTGCCGCGCGCGCGCCGCGTCGGAGAAGATGCCCTCCCCCATGCCCACCTGCTGGCAGATGGTGGCGCTCGCCCCGTCCATCCTCGGCCAGAGCGCGCCGACCGCCGCCTGCGCCTGCTCGCAGCTGTTCATGTTGAACTGGTTGATGGCCTGGGCGCGGTGCGCCATGTCCTTCATCACCCCGCCGATCTCGGCCGAGATGCTGTCGATCGCGAGCTGGAAGGCGAATCCGATGGCGTTGTTGGCGGTCGCCTTAAGCATGGCGACGATCTCATCGACGTTGATGAAGCTGAAGGATCCCGCGAACAGGTCGATGCCGCCGCAGCCCGCACGCGCCGACGGAAGCTGCAGGTTGACCGGGTTGACCGTCTTGGACGGGAAGCGCGTCCACAGACTGCCGCCCGAGTAATAGCCTGCGGACTGACCCGAGTAGGCGGTCGGCCCGGTCGCGTTCGCCGCCGCGCCGGCCGAGTTGAAGAAGCTGTTCATCTCACCCTGCACGCCCTGCGCGAGCGCGGGCGCGGCGGCGAAGTGAGCGGCGGCGACGATCGCGACGCCGCGCGCGAAACGCCTTCCGGCGCGCGGGATAAGCCGGGCCATCAGAAGTCCGTTCCGGGCTTGACGTGGGTGAGCGTGAAGATGCGGTCCATGACCTCATCGGCCGCCATGACCCCGTAGCCGATTGGGGTCGGGCGCTTGGTCGCGACGTCGAACAGCACGAGCGCGGGCACCTGCTTGCCGGTTAGCCCCATCGCCTCGTACTGGCCTGTGTTGACGAGGAAATGCGGGAACGCCGCCGAAGGACCGCCGTCCATCGACACCGCCATGACGCTGATGCCGAAGCGGTCGGCGATGCCGCGCATGATCGGCGCGAACACCTCGCATGCCGCGCAGGTGGACGAGTAGAAGTAGAACACGCCGTAGCGCCGCGCGATGGAGGTCATGACCTGCTCGCGGTCCTGTCGGCGCTGGTCGAGCCACGCGCGCTTGCCCAGGAGGTTCACCGGACGCTGCAGCGTGTAGTCGAGCTCGGGATTCTGCCACACGGCGCGGCGCCAGACGTCGGCGAAGCTCGAGGCGCGGTCGAGCTGCTCGCGCTGGTAGGCAATGTAGGCCGAGACGTTCTCCGGGGTCGGCTCGAGGATCGCCTTGGCCTTTAGCTCTTCCAGCTCGGCGCCGATCGCCTTGAGCCGCGCCGCCGCGGGCTCGGGCGCCGTCGGCGCGGCCGTTTTCGGATCGGGCTTTGGCCGGTCGCAGTAGAACCAGGTGCCGAGCCGGCGCTCCTGGCAATAGAAGGCGTCGCCGGACTGCGCGACGCCGGTGGCGGCGTCGACCGGCGCATGCTGCGCGGCTGACCCGCTCGGCGCGGCGAACAGGGCCAGCGCGACGAAAGCATGGATGCGGCGGTTCATATCGTCTCCCCCGAGGTCAGGTCGATCAGGTGCAGCTGGCGGCCGTCGTTCCCCTCGCGTTCGGCATCGCCGATCATGCGGATGACGCAGGCGTAGAGCAGACTTGTCGGCTGGTGCGCGCGCGGCGTCGGCGAAAGCGCCCCGTCGCTCCCTGCGACAAGCCAGCCCCGCGCGGTCAGGCGCGCGATGCTGGGTGCGAGGTCGCGCGACCGGACGGGCCGCGCGTACCAGCCAGCGACCGTGCCGGCGATCCGCTCGGCTCCCGCCGCGCCGTCGCGGAGCAGCGCGATGACGAGCGACAACTCGACCACCGTCATGTCCGGCAGCGTCGGGGCGCCGGCCGGTCCCGTCGCCAGAAGGGCAGAGAGGCCGCGCGCCGTCATTTCGGGCCTTGCGTGCGGTAATAGGCCTCGATCCGCTCCTGGATCGCGGCGGCGGTGGCGAGCTCGTCGGGCAGCTTCGCCGCGTCGACGAATTCGGCATAGACTTCGCGGAAGTCCATGCGCGAGAGGTCGAGGCGGGCGAACTCGTCGACCAAGAAGCCGCGGCACTGCTCCCTCTTCGGCTCGCCCCAGGGCTTGCCGAGCTGCTCGCGGCCCTGTTCCTGCAGGATGCGCGAGAGCTTGGACTCGAAGCAGCAATAGGCGGTTCGCTTGGACGTGCAGACGCCGAGGAAGCTGTCCGAGCACCAAGTACCGACCTTGTGGCAGAAGCCCATGCGGTCCTTGATGTCCAAGGTCTTCTCGGCGGTGGAGCACATGAACATCGACAGGAACGGGGTCGCGAGCGCAGCGATGGCGGTGGGCCCGCCGGCGATCGCGCCGAGCCCGGCGGCGGCGGTGAGAACGCCGCTGGTCTTGCCCGCGCAGCAGTTGACCAACCCGAACACAGGCTTGTGGCAGCTCTCCCGCGTTCCCGAGAACAGGGTGAGCGTCGCCTCGTCGAACTCGGCCTTGGCCTGGCCCAGCGTGTGGAGGCCGACCAACGCGTCCTTGAACTCAGTCGACGCCTCGCGCTCGATCGGCTCGCACTCGCCGTTGATGCAATACACGTCGTCGCCGCAGATGTACTCGGGTCCGCCAGCGGTCTCGCCGCCCGGCACCGGACACTGGTACACGCGCTCCCGGACGTTGCAGGTGCCGACCTGCGGATCGTCGAGGCAGCTCTCGCGCAGGAAGCGGCACGATGCCCGACCGTCGAGCTCGGCGCAGTCGGTCGCCTGGGTGAACGCCGCGCAAGTGTAGCTTCGCGACCAGGCCCAGCACGGCGCGGTGACGGCGACGCCCTCGATCACGCGCGTGACGGGGTCGCTCGACGTGCAGGTCTCCGCCTCGAACCGGCACGCCGCGTCGGCGACGAGCGCGGCGCAGCTGGCGTCATCGCGGCGCAGCTCGACGCTGCGCGTCCCCTCGCTGCGCAGATACACGGTGCCGGTGGCGTAGTTGAAGTGGTCGGGGATCTCGGCGTGCGGCACCTCGGCCGCGCACGACATCTGCGTGGCGTTGCCGCGCACGTTGCGGCGGCAGAAGCGCAGATAGCCGGCGACGTCGTCGCCGCCGGCGCCGAGCTCGACCTGCGCGTCGCAGATGTGGCGGACGACGCCAGTCGGCTGGCAGCCGCGGCCGGTGAGCACGGCGCTGGAGGCGAAGCCGTAGCCGGTCTTGTCCGGGTCGGTGCCGTAGTAGAGAAACCGTCGCGTGTCCGTGACGTGCGGCACCATTGCAGGCGCGCAGGAGAGCGTCCGCCGCTCGACCTTGGTGCCCGTGTTACAGGTGGCCTCATAGATGCCGGTGCCCGTCGTGGCAGGTGGCAGCGGGCGACACGACGCTGCCGCGCCGTCCAGGTTCTGGTCGGTCAGGAACCCGTCTGGATCGTGCTCGATCGCGGTAGCCCGGGCGAGCTCGGCCCGGTCGACGCGAACCGTCGCGCGATCGGGGTCGATCACCGCGCGATAGGGATCGCTGGCGACGCTCGCGGCGGTACCCTGCGACACGAGCGCGTCGGGATCGTCGAACAGCGTCGATTGCGGGAGCGCGGTTCCGGCGTAGCCGGGCACCTGCGCCGGGGCCCCGGCCGCAGTCGGCAGCACGGCGGCGCCGGCGCGCGCCGGACTCGCCAACGCCTTGGCCTCGGCGCGGGCGGCGGCGAGATCGCCCTTCTCGTACGCGGCAGCGGGTCCGGTCGATCGCGCCACCGCGACCCGTGCGGCGGCAGACGGCGGGACGGTCATGACGGGCTGCGCTTGTGGCGAACCGGCAGACACGGGCTGCGCCGGAGTGGAAGTGGCCGGGGGCCGGGCCGGCTGGCTCGCCCTCGGCTCCGCGAACAGGTCGTAGTCGCCGAGCTCGTAGAAATCCTGCTGGGCGCGCGTCTGCGCCTGCGCGGGCGAGGCGGCGGCCAGCGCCGCCAGCACGGGCAGCAAGGCTCGCGTCCTCATCGCACGCCCTTCCGCAGGTTGGCGAGCGCCACCGCCGCGGTAGGCGCCCCCGGCCCCCTGCCCTCGACAATCGCCTCGAGCGCGTGATCGACCGTGACGTTGCCGGTGATCGCGTCGTGGGGCGGGGGCATGGTGCGGCAGGCCAGGCCATCGCACAGATCGAAGCCGGTCGAGGCGACGACGTAGGTCGGGACCGCCTTCACGTCGAAGGCGCGGAACAGCCGCGGGTCGACGCCGATGCTTGCAAGCTCGCGCCCGTCGCCCGCCACCCTGGACAGTCCAGTGACGAACGCCTTGGCCGAGTTGTTCGGGAAGCCGCGGAACACCACCACCCCGCCCGCGCGGCTTACGTCGCGGATGATGGGCCTCAGCGCCGCCTCCGGCATCGAGAGGCTGACGAAGACCATGACCAGCGGCGCCGAGCCATGCTCCCCCTTCGCGTTCGCGGCGGCGCCCGCGAGCAGCTCGTCAAAGTCGACCACGCCCGCCGGTCCCTTCGGCAGCCTGCGCGGGTCGATACGCTGCACCGCCTTGGTAGCATCCGCCACAGAGGCGGCCGCGTCGTCGCGGACGGCAGCGGTACGTCGCTTGACCTCCTCGCTCAGCTGCGCCGCCTCGGCGGCGCTGGCCTGCGAGCGGGAGCGGATCGCCCCGATGTCGAGACCGTCGACCGTCTGCGCCAGGGCGACGGTCGCGAGCAGACCTACACCTGCGATCGCCAGCGCCGGAAGCGGGAGGTGACGACGTCTCATAGCATGCAGCAGTTGCGCTTGCGCCAGATGAGGTAGCCCATGTCCTCGCCGCCGACGGGATAATGCCGGCCGGCGTCGGGCGGCAGCGAGGATGCGCCGATCGTCGAGCAGGCGAACCGCCCGCTGACCGTCGGCGTCGGATTGGTCATCTGGATCCGGTATTGCGACTTCTTGAGGATCGGCATCAGGTATCTGCCGCACAGCGCCTTCGATCCCGCCGTTCCCCAGGCGAGCCCCATCCGGTGCATCTTGTAGAGCATCCGCTCGGCGGCGAGGCGCGAGGACTGGACGCGGGCGACGTGCGCGGCAATGTTGCCGTTCATCGGGTAGAGCGAGCCCTGGCAGCCCGCGCACCAGAAGAGCTGGTCGATCGGCAGGTGCGCGGTTGCGGCCGCGCAGTCGCCGGCGCAGGCCGCCTTGGCGATCGGGTTGGCGAACAGCGCGACCTCGGGGTTGATGAGCGTGGTCAGCACGTCGTCGTTCCAGGTCGGATCGACCTCGGTCACATAGGCGATGTCGAAGGTCGTCTGCTCGAAACAGGCGAAGTCGGTCAGGATCTCGAGCCAGTGCAGCAGCGGATAGACGTACCAATGGACGTGCCAGTTGGCGGTCCCGGCGGTGCGGCCGCCGTTCATCAGCGGACCGGTCGCCTGCCCCATGCCGATGTCGAACCCGGGATCGAGCTTGAGCCCGCCCAGGTTTGGAAAGCACCAGGGCTTGGCGGTGACGTCGACCAGCCGCGCCGGCTCCCAGAAGCCGACCGCGATGCCGATGCGCGGGATCGGCGACCCGCACGCGCAGATCGGCGAAGCCGGATTCGGCGTGTCCGGCCGGTCCGACGGCCAGATCTTGAGGCCGCCGACCGACAGCGGGAACAGGCACGACCAGCAGATGTCGGTCACCGGATTGACGAACTTGCCCGTGCAGCGCGAGGGTGCCTGCGCCGCGGCGGGGACCGCCAGCAGCGCCGCCAGCGCAGCCGCGAGGATGACGAGCAGCCTCATCGTTCTTTCCCTGTCAGTCGCTCGAGATGCGCGGCATCGGCGCGGTGCTTGACGACGGCGTAGACGAGGCACAGACCTACGAGCGTCAGGCAGAGGCCGAGGAGCATGGCCATACCAACGATGCCGAACCAGCGCTGCAGCCGGTCGATCTGGCTCGCGGCCACCGCCACGATCGGGGCGATGGTGACGATGCTGAGCCGCATCGCGCGACGCCAGGCGGTCTCGGGCGCCGCCATCGGCGTCATCAGCAGCTCGAGCCAGAGCGGCGTCACGACGCCGCCTTTCCGGGCAGCACGATCTCCTCGACCGCGAGCGCCTCGCCATCGGCGCGCACGACCGCGGGGACGTGCCCGATCCCGAACTTGCGCGTGAGGCTTCCACGCTGATCGAAGAAGAAGCGGCGCTGGTGCTCCTTCATCAGGTCGAACGGCGAGCCGTCGACGAGGATGATCTTGGCCGTCGCCGCCGGCCAGCGGGCGAGCGCCCAGCGGACCTGCGCTTCGTCGTCGCCGTCGACGAAGACGAGATCCTGCGTCAGGCGGACGAAGGCGAGCGGATTGACGCGCGTGCCCGCCGCGGCGATCAGCGCGCCCTTGTGGTCGCGCACGTCGGCCTCGACCACGATCGAGGGGTCGTGCAGCCAGCGCCGCGCCTCCTCGGCGTGGCCGATCCCGACGACCGCGGCGGGACGGCGGACCCGCGCCTCGGCCTGCGCCGTGAGCCTCGCCTGCATGCGCGCGATGCCGCCGTTCGCCTGCATCGCGGCGAGGCGGCCCGAGATCGTCGCGAGCAGGTCTGGCTCGGCGATATCCCAGGTCTGACCCATCACCCCGAAATCGCGCGCCCACGACTGGCGCGCTGGCACGAGCAGCGGCAGCCCGACGAGCGCCAATAACACGGGCGCGATCAGGAGGTGCCGCGCGGGGGTCACAGGACCGGGGTTCCCACGCCCAGAATCTGTCGGCGGCAGACGAAGCCGATCGCCGCGTAGCGGCTGTCGAAGCCGTCGGGATGATCGGTGCCGACATAGTAGCAGCCGGGCGGGATGCGGCCCTGCGGCCCGCGCGCGAGCGGCATCCCGGTGCGGGTGACAGGCTTGGTCCAGCCGACCACCCGCACGCCGACCGTCACGAGGCGGTGATGATGACGGACGACCTCCCCGGGCATGCCGAGCACGCGCTTGCCGAACGGTGCGGGGCGCGGCCCGAAATGCGCGGCGAGAAGCTGGCTGCGCGGCGCCTCGAAGAAGACGTGGTCGCCGAATGCCGGAGCCGAGCCCTTGGTAAGGAGGAACGCCCAATTCGGAAGCGAGTCGGACATGTTGATGAGCACGGCGTGCCCCGACCGCCAGGTCTCGATCGCCTGGTAGCCGGCGAGCATCGCGGCGAGCGCGACGACGCCGAGCCAGCGAGCGGGTCGCGCGGTGGCGTCAGCGCGCGGCACCGGGAACTCCCGATGCTCCGGCCGGCGCCGGCAGCGGCGACGAGGCGTGGACCGCGCGGCGGACCTCGGCGGTGATGTCGGGCACGTCCTTAGACAGCACCGCCTCGGCGACGAGCACGGTCGTGCCGTCGCGACCGCGTCGCTTCAGCTCGGCGTCGAGCCGCGCCATGAACGCCTGCGTCTCGCGCGTGACCTGCGCTTCCGGGCTTTGCGTGCGCGCCTGGGCCTGGACATATTCCTCGACGATCGGCTGCAGCCGGACCGACGCGAAGGCGGGGCGAGCCGCCCCGTCCACGAGCACCGTCTTGGTGACCCACGCCGCCCAGAGCAGCGCCGCGACGCCGAGCGCGGCCGCGGCGACGAGCCAGGGCGGTATGCCAGGCTTCGGGGCGTGCGAGCGGCGGGCGACCGGCGCGGGTTCGAAGAGATCGCCGCTGGCGGCGGGCTGGGGACGCGGCACGGTCATCGCGAAGGCTCCGGTGGCAGGACGAAGACGGCGGCGAGCGAGCGCCAGCGGCACAGCACGATCACCGCGAGCAGTCCCGCGGAGCTCAGCCGGACGAGGCCGACGAAGCTCTCGCGCCGCTCGGGGCCGGCGGCGACGAAGCGGGAAGCGAGATTGTCGAGATGGGCGAAGAAGCCTTCGACGGTGAAGCCGCCGAGCGCCGCGAAGAGCAGCACCGCGCAGCCCGCGGTCGCAAGCAGCGTCACCGCGCTCCAGCCGGAAAGGCGGAGCAGGAGGAGGCATGCGTCGGGACCGGTCGCCTTAAGCCGGGCGCGAAGGGCGGCGGCGCTCACTGCAGGCCCTCCCCCGCCGCGACGCGCTCGATCGCCTCGTCGATCGAGACGCCCTCGCCCAACAGCCGCTCGATCGCGGCGAAGACGCGCGGGCTCGACGAGTAAAGCGTCGCCGAATAGGGGTCGAGCACGAGACGGCCCACCGCCAGCGTCTCCGGCCCCTTGATGAGCACGTCGGAATACTCGCTGCCGCTGCGCTTGAGCGATCGGAGCAGCGCCTCGGTGTAGGCGTCCATGTCGAAACGGTCGTGCTTGGCGAAGTCGCTGATCGTCTCCGGCTTCTGCTGGAGGATTATCGACCAGTCCGAGTTCTCAAGCGCCGCGCGCGACCCGTCCGACTTGTAATAGTCGTTGAGCGACTGAGTCGCGGTGATGAGGCTCGCGCCATACTTGCGGCAGGTGCGGGAATAGGTTTCGACGAAGTCGGCCATCGAGCCGCCGCGAAGCATCTGCCAAGCCTCGTCGATGAGCAGGGCCTTGGGCAGCTCGCGATCGAGCCGCCGCATCGTCTGCGACGAAAGGAACATGACCGCCGTCAGAATGACCGACCGCAGTTCCTCGCGGGCGGAAAGGTCGGACAGTTCGAAGACGGTGAGGCCGGCCGACATGTCCACCGAGGCCTCGCCGATGAAGAAGCGGCCATAGGTGCCGCCGCCCGAGAAGGGGTACATAGCGACGGCGAGGTCGTCGGCCTGCGGGTTGCCCTCCTCACGCAACGCGGCGATCACGTCGTCGATCGCCCCGGCCCTGCCCCTGGCCTCCCACACGCGGTTGACGGCGCTGTCGATCAGCCCGCGCTCGGTGTCGTTCAGCCGCTCGACGTGGCGCGCCATCTGCCCGACGATCGACTTCAGCATCGCGAGCGCATCGACGAGATAGTCCTCGTCCTCGGCGATCAGGCCCGAGTCGATCATGCTGAACGGGTTGAGCGAGAAGCCGTCGCGAAGCCGGAATTCGACGAACGCGCCGCCTAGGATACGCGCCATGTGCTCGAACGAGCGGCCGTCGTCGATGACGATCACCTTGGAGCCGACGCCGGCGAGCGCGGCGCAAAGCTCCTGCAGCGCGACCGACTTGCCGCTGCCGCTCTTGCCGAACACCGCGACGTTGTGGTTGCCGGCCGCGTTCTGGAACGGGCTCCAGAAGAACGGCTGGCCGCGCCGCCCGATCAGCAGCAGATGCGGCGTCGCGCCGCCGAGATACTCGCCCTGGAGCGGCGCGATCGCCGACGCCGTGGTCGTCAGCATGGTGCGGAAGCGCTTCATGCGCTTCAGGTCGCTGTCGAGGCCGTTGGCGAGTGTCACCGGCAGGCAGGCGAGCAGCGCCGCCACCTGGAGGTAGCGTTCGTCGAGCAGGTCCCAGCCCGCCGCCTTGTAGATTGCCTTGATCAGCCGCTCGTTGGCGTCGCCTCGGCCCTTGGGCGAGATGATGCCGACCGCGTAATAGGCTTGGACGAGTTTGCGGCCGAGCTTGAGTTCCTGCGCGACATGCTCCCATTCGCGGCTCTGGTCCTTGAGCTGGGGGAGCAGCCGCGCCGACTTGCTGTCGGCGAGACTCGTCGTTCGCATAAACTTGTAGCCCGCACGGCTCGAGGCGGAATCCTCGTCGCCATAAGCGAGGCACAGCGAGGTGAGCGTCGGGCAACCCGGCCGTAGCTTGTCGGAGAACATGTCCCCGATGACTTTTTGGACGTCCCATGGCGCCCAGCGGGCGGGGAAGTTTCTGACCGAGAAGAAGCGGTAGTCGAAGGTATCGGGCTTGATCTCGGCGACCTCGGTCTCGCCGGCGAGCGTGGTGACCGCGCGCAGCGGCTCAACCGATACGAGCAGGCGGTCGGCCTGGACCTGGGTCTGGACGTCGCGGCGTAGGCACTGGTCGGCGATCGGGTCGAGCGCGCTGTATTCACTCGGGTGGTCCGAGACGTCGAAGGCGGGCGCGATCACGTCGTCGATCAGCTGGATGAGCTCGACGGGCGTCAGGCGCTGGCTCGCCACCCCGATCGACTGAAGCGCCGAGACGACGCCGTCGCGCAAGGCGACGAGCTCGGCCGCGTCGACCTTGCCCACTTGCGCCGAGACCGAGAGGAAGATGCGGTGGTGGCGGACATGGAAAGCGCCGTCCTTCGACAGCGACGTCCACGCGCCCGCCTTCAAGGCCTGGGCGCGATGCTCGGCGATCTTGCGGAACACGCCACCGGCGCGGAACCGCGGCATCGCGTAGCGGCCGATGATGTCGCCGACGCGCGGGGACTGGAACGCGAGGATCTGGACGCGGGCGTTCGCGGGGACGCCGTCCGAGAAGAACTGGGTCAGGATCTCGCCCGTTCGCTCGTCGGCGCCGAGCAAGGGGGCGACTTCCAGCCCCCAGCCGATCGAGCGGGTGTTGTAGAGGATGCCCGTCGCCGGGTCGTAGCTGCGGTAGGGCAGCCAGTGCGCGAGCATCGGCACGCCGTGCGCCGCCTGCTCGCGCTCGGGCTCGGCGGTATCGCCGAGCAGGCGGGCGATGATGCCGGGCCGGCTCGCCATCGCCTCAGTCCTCAACCCGGGCGGGGAACGACGCCGGCGCGTTGGTCGACACGGGCCGGCCAAGCACCGTGTCGACTTCGGCGGCGAGCGCCTCGCGTGACAGTGGTGCCGGCTTCGCGCGGGCGCGCGCGGCGAGCACCGCATCAATGCTCGGCGCCGGGGCGGCGGCGACTTCGGTCGCCTCCCCCGCCGCGGCGGTCGCGGGCTGTGCCGGCGGCGCCGCCGCCAGCCAGGTGCCGGGATCGACCAACGCCCGGACCACGCTCTGCTCGTGGTAACGACCGCGCGCGTCGACATGCGCCGGGAAGACGATGCGGAGCACCTTCTGGTCGCTGCGCGCCACGACGCCCTTGCTGAGCGCGGGCGTGCGCAGGATGGCGAGGTCCGCGGCGGGCGCAACCACCGGGGCGGCCACCTCGCCCGCGATGATCGCGAGCGCGCGGTCGTCGATCACCGACGAGGGCGCGCACAGCCCGTCGGGAGCCTGGCAGGAGAAGCTACCCTTCACATTGGTGCCGAAGGTCGTGCAGCCGCCAACCAACGCCGCTAGGCCGAGGATGGGCGCGGCGCGGATCACGAGGCGGACCCCTTCAGCCAGGCTTCGAGCGCCGGAGCCGGACGGAAGCCCTCGATCACGGCCCCGTCGGCGCGGACGATGACCGGCGTGCCGGTAAAGCCATGCGCGCGGGCAAAGGCCTCGTTCTCATCGAGGCCGCGCGTGTCGCAGAGTTTCGACGCGATCGGCGCACCTGCATAGGCGGCATGGACGGCGGCCGCACGGTCGCGCGCGCACAGCACCTGGTTGGCCACTTCGCGGCTCCCCAACACCGAGATCGGCCGCTCGATCACCCGCACGTCCATCCTGGCGAGCTCTTTCGCAAGCGCGCGGCAGTAGCCGCAGTGAAAATCCGAGAAGACGGTGACCGCTGGCCCTCCCCTGCCCCACTCGATCGCGCCGGCGCGGCTGAGCTTCGACAGATCGACCTTGGTCGGCGTCGCACGTACCACCTGCCGTGCGCCGCCGGGCCCGGGCGCGTCGCCCGCCGCCGCGGCGGCGTTGGCCTTCGCCGCGCCGCCGACGAGCAGGTCGGGGTTCATTTCGAGCAGTCGCGCCGCGGTCAGGTCTTGGCGCGTCTCGAGGTCGTACACGCGCCCGATGACCAGGTAACGAGCCTGGGCATCGACGTAGAACAGGTTGTCGCCGCTGGTGACCTCGCAGAGCCCCTTCACCTTGGCGCAGTCGACCTTGGTGACCACGGTCTTGGGCAGTCGCGTCTTGAGCGCCGCCTGCACCATCTGGTCCGGCGCGGGCGCGGCCGAGCCGGTCAGCAGCGCCGCGCCGATCGCGGCGGCCGCGAGATTCAATCCGTTATATGCTTCGATCATCTCGCGCCCCTTCAGTTCTGGATGAACACGCCCTCGAGAAAGACGATCTCGACATCGACGCCCGTCGGCATCTCGATGACCGGCTGGTACTGCTCGGCCCGCTCGATCAGATATTCGGCCACCGACTTGCCGCTTTGCTCGGCGCCCCCGCCCAGGGCGCGCAGACCGACGTTCCCGAGGTCCGGCGTATGGTCGCGGCCCCCGTCGCCGTTCGTCCTGATGGTGGCGACAGGCGCGTTGAAGGCGCTGCTCAGAGCCCCTCCGGCGCTGCTGACGAGGCCGGCGAAGAACGCCTGGCTCGCGAGGCTACCCTCGCGGCTCACCACCCTGCCCCTCACCCCGGTCTTGCCGCCGAAGGCGATGAAGCCTTTGACGTCCGAGACGGCGAAGCGGCCGTTCGCCTGCGGGCAGGTCATGCGCTGCAGCTTGATGTAGACCTTCTCCGAGGAGAGATCGCCGCGCGCCGCGCCGTTGACGAGGCAGCCCTCGATCCGCGTCGAGAGCAGCTTGCCCTTGGCGTAAACCGAGCGCGCCGGTCCGGTGATGCGGAGCACCACGGGCAACGGGTCGCTCTGCGAGGAGACGCCCGCCGACGCATCCACGCCGACGATGACGCGCGCCCGCGCGATCGAGTTCGGCGGCAGGTAGTTCGGGCTGTCGGTGTAGCTGGTCGACCCGCCCGAGATCCTGGTCGCGTTGCCCGCTGGGCCGCCTTCGAAGCTGACGAGCTTTACCGCGTTCAGGCGCGCGGGAGCCGCCGCGGCCGCCGCCTGCCCGGCCGGGGCCTGCGCCGCACCCGCCTGCGCGTAGGTCGGCGAGCCCGAACCATACATCGCTGCCGGTCCAGCCGTCACCGGCGACGACTTGGCGGCAGAGAGCGCCGCGCGCAGTTGGTCGTTCTCGGACTGGTAGGCCGACATGACCCTTTGACCGTCCGAGGCCATGCCCTGGTTCTCGGCGCGGACCTGGGCGAGCTGCGCCTCCAGCTGCTGGACCTGCGCGGTCTGCCCGTCGACGGCCTTCAAACGGTTATCGATCGACTGGAGCCGTCCTTCCGACGCCGCCATCCACTCGCGCTGCGACATGTTGCGGTTGACGAGGTCGTCGGCGGAGACGGCGATCTCGCTGCCGCCGTCGGCCTCGGGCGCAGGAGCGTCGTCGCCATCGAAGATGTAGAGCGAACCCAGCACCAGCGCGACCGCGCCCGCGCCCGAAAGGTAGAGCAACTGCCGACGGCGCACCGCCTCGTTCGCGTCGAGCTCGGTCATCTCCTCCGGTTCGGCGTCGAGCTGCTTGGGCTTGCGACGCAGGAGGTCGGCGAGGCTCATTTCACGGCTCCCGTGGGCAGGACGATGAAGGCGGTGGTGACCTCGCCGGGCTTGAGCTTGGGCGCGGACACGCTGACCGCCACCGCGTTCGAGGGCGCGATCACGGTCTCGTCGAGCGTGACGTCGGCGCCGCCGACGTTCTCAATCCGGAGCACGCGGCCCGAGAGGTCGGGCCCGCGATACTCCGAGACCATCCGCACCTTGAGCGCGCCGACGCGGACCGGGTCGAGGCTCAGCTGCCGGAAGTCGAACCCGTCGAGCGCGGTGCCGGCGTACATCGCCTGGACGAGCGCGATCGGCGCGTCCGCGGTCGCCCGGCCGGCGGGCACCGCGGCGTCGCGGAGCAGGTCCCGGTTCTCGACGAAAACCTGGTGCGCGCCGGCGCCATCGACGCGGCAGGCGAACTTGTAAACATACCCCTTCGCTGTCGTGCCGAAGAACGAGACGTCGGGCCGGGCATAACCATCGGGCAGCGAGAGGTAGATGTCTCCGCGGGTCGGCTCATTGACCACCTCGAAGTCGTCGAGGTCGGAGGCCGTGCTCATCTTCGACAGCGTCGCGAAGCGGTCGTCCTTGAGGCTGATCCGGGTCAGACCCTTGGCCGACACCGTGCAGTTGACCTCGCTGTTGTCCTTGGCGAGCAGTATCTCGTCGCGGGCATAGGCCGGTGACGCGGCGATGAGCAGGCCGGCACCGATCATGGCGGCACCCGCGAACCGCGACATCATGCAGAGCTGGCGCGAGGCGAAGACCGCGCCGATCCCGACTAGGCCGACAACATAGGGCGACATGGGTCAGTCCTCCTTGTCCTTAGACTGGACCATGCCGAAGCCGCGCAGGCGCAGGCTCAGCCCGCGATAGGCCCAGTGATAGCGGAAGCGGCGTGGCTCGGCGGAGACCTCCTTCGAGCCGACGATCGTGTGAAGCGTGCCGCTGACCTCGGAGGTCAGGCGCTCGGGGTCGACCCGCATGCCGTCGATCGTGAAGAACTGCGCGACGCTTGAGCCGCGCTGCTCGTCGACGATCTTCAGCAAATCGCGCTTGAGCGCGCCGTGGCTCTCGGGCGTGGCGATCGCCAGCACGGAATCCATCCAGTATTGGAGGTTTTCCGGGCTGCGGTTGAGCGTCATGAGCGCGGTGTCGCGGGTGACCATCTCGAGATAATCGCGCGACACGCCGCTCGACGAGATCGTGAGCGGGCTGCGCGCGATCGGCTGCAAGATCACCTCGCGGTCGCGGGTCGCGCCGACCAGCAGTAGCAGCGCGACCGCGCCGGCGAGCACCAGGCAAGCGAGGCCCAGCGCGTTGCGCTGCTTGAGCGTGCGCTGCGCGGTCGCGAGCGAGAGCGAGTGATCCATCTCAACCCACCATCAGACGAAGATGCGAGGGCGGCACGGCCTTGAGCCCGGTGAAACCGGCGGGCAGGTGCCAGTAGGCCATGTGGATGATCCACGCGGCCGCCTTGCCTGCCTTGAGTTTGCGGAACCCCCACCAGCCGAGCAGCGAAAGCCCGATCCCGATCAGCACGTGTTGCGCGAGGATGCCCCAGACGAACGGGAGCGCCATCGCGACGAACTCGTCGAGCGTCCAGAAGCCGATCAGCTCCGGGTCGTCGAGATGCTGCGGGATCGAGTAACGGTCCATGGTCGTGCCACCCTCCAGGTGCGTCCGGCCGGGGAGCGACCGGACGTTGGCCGTCAGATCGTCGCGGTGACCGTCGACGTGACGATGGGGATGCCGGTGCCCGAGCCGACGCCGACCGCGACGGGGACGGCGACCTGGCCGAGGCTGAACCGTCCCGAGGCGAGCGCCACGAGACCGCCGGCGAGCGACAGCACGGTGATGATCTTGCCGCCCGACCCCTCGAGGAAATCGGTGAATTTCGTCAGCGCCGTGTCGAAGGTGGCATCGGTGCCGGCAAAGGCCGCGCCGGCCCCGAAGATCATGACAACCGTCAGGACCGCCAGTGCGAGGAGCAGCATCTCCGGCGAGATTCCCCTCCTCTCTTCCGCTTTCGTAATCATCCGCTTTCTCCCGTTCCTGCCGGCGTCCGGACAGACGCCGCAGCGTTAAGCAGGCGGAAACCAAGTCGTGTTTCAATGGTTTGGGAGGTACCGGCGTATCGCTTCGTCGCACTTCGCTGCTCGACGGTCCCCGTCCGGGTCAGGTTGTTTCGGGACGCGGTCGGACCGCCCGCAGCTGCTCTGGGCAAGTCCGCAGCGCCGCCTTGGCCGACCCAGCACGGGCCTGACCGGCCCGGTACCCGCGCAGGTCGACGACTCCTCCGTTATGCTGTGACATGCCCGATTCGCTTGTATCCATCTTCCGCGCGCGCACTTCGTGACGACCAGCATCCACCGGATCCAGGCCAACGAGGCGCTGTTCACCCTCGCCGCCAACGCGATCGCGGCCTATTCGCGTCGCACTAGCCGCTTTGAGAGCGTCCACACCGCTTGCGCGCGGGCCGCGCGGTTGTGCGCGGTCCGCGACTTCACCGCAGCGGAGATCGACGGCATCCTAGAGGCCGCGAAGGCGCCGGCGTCGCTTAACTTCTGCCTGCGCATCGATTCACGCTGGTCGGACAGCTGGCATTCGTCGCGCGAGCGGCTCGAGAGAGCCGCGGGGCGATCGCTGGCGATTCGCGAATGCGTGACCGTGATGCTGCAAGTGCTTGTTGTGGCGGGAGAGTCGGAAGTCGGCGCTTGACACGACTTCGCTATAAAACATTATAGGGCGCGAATCCGGGGGGATTCGCCGATGACGACTGACACGGACGTACCGGAGCCGCCGAACACCGCGAAACATGACCGCCTGGCAGGCTGCCGGACGGTGATTGCCGAGTGCATGCGCCGCCAGCGACTCTCAGATGCCGAGGTGGCGCGGGCCTTGACGCTCGATCGCTCCTATCTCGGCAAGGTCCGGCGCGGGGAGCGGCCGATGACCGATCGCACGCTCGACGATCTGGTCGACTATCTCAATATCGACCGGCGCCGACTCGCAATGGCCGTCGATGTCATGGGTGCGCCCGAGCTCTACTTCGACCCCACCTTCCGCAACCTGTGCTACTACGCGCAGACGGTGCTCGCTGACATCGTCATGATGTCCAGACAGTCGGGCGACCTCAACTGCGGAATCATCCTCGCCGCGCTCACGCGCGAACGGTGCGAGACCCTGGCGCATCATGCGGTCGCCCGGCTCGCCGACCAGTTCGCGGCGTTCGATCCCTTCGCGCAGACCGGGAGGGCGGCGTGAGCAATCGGTTTTGGGTTGCGCGCGCGATCGCGCACGGCGGCGGCGCCCTGCTCGCGTGTGGCGCACCGTTCAACCAGGCTGCCGCCCAGCGCGTCGAGCTCCTCACCTTCGATGCGCCCGCAGCGGAGGAGGCATCGCCAGGTGTCGAGCCGTCCTCGCTGGAGCCGGCGTTGATCACCTCGTTCGCCGAGCAGAGCCTTCCAGTGGTGCCGATGGCCCCGCCGCCTTCCTTCATCCGGGTCCCGAGCTGGATGCGGCCCGCTGCGGCTCATTCCCTGTTCGCAGCGACCTGGCCCGAGCTGCCGGCCGGCTGCAATCCCCTACCCTACCGGCCACGCCGCGACCTGGCGCTCGCGACCGAGGCGCGCCGCGCGCGTCTCTTCCCGATCGTCGCCCTAGCGGCCTGCGAGGCAGGCGTGCCCGTGGGGCTGTTCGACGCTCTGGTCGTGCAGGAGAGCCGCTACGACATGACCGCCGTGTCGCCAAAGGGCGCTGTCGGCCTGTCGCAGCTGATGCCCGCGACCGCGCGCTATCTGGCGGTCGCCAATCCGTTCGATGCGCTGTCGAACCTGCGCGGGGGCGCGCGATATCTGCGCGAACAGCTGACGACGTTCGGGCGCGTCGATCTCGCGCTCGCCGCCTACAATGCGGGACCTGGGCGGGTCAGGGCGCGCTGGGCGGTGCCGCGCATCAGCGAGACGCTAGGCTACGTGTCCAGCGTCACGCGTGGTTGGCATTTGAGCGTCGTTCGCGAAGCCGCGCTCCTCGACTTTCGCGCGGACGCAGCTGCCACTGCTACAAGGACGCCAACCAGCGGCAGAACCGCGCGCGTATTTAGTTTCAGTGGCGCTGACTGAGAAGTGGCTGGGCGTGGTTCCAAACGGTCGCCGAGACATGCTTGGCCTTGCAGCCGCCCAAAGCCTGTCCTCAGGGCACCGCGTAAGCTGAGAGAAGTCAGTCGGCAGGCCAGTGGCGGTCGAGCACCTCGTTGAACGCTGTCTGCACGTCCGCCCGCGACGCTCCGTCGCGCGGCAGCAGCGTCAAGGTAACTGACTTTTTCGATTGCCGATCCAAGCGCAAAACCGGCATGCCATTGGCGTTCGCGATGACACTGCCCGATCCTGACTTCTTGGGGGAGCCTGACTTCTTGGGGGCGTCGGCTGCCGCCTTGAGGTAGCGGATGACCTCGGGTGGCGAGAAGGGCCCGCCCTCCCCTGCCCCGCGTCGGGCCGCCAGCTCAGTCGCTGCCCTCTCCACTCGGGCTCGCCGATCGGCGGGCTTGAGCAAAGGTTTCAGCATCGTCACATGCTTGATGCCGAGGTCATGTGGCGAGGCGAACGCGGCAAGGATGCTGGGCGGCAGGCGCGCCAGATCGAGATACCGGCTCATCCAGCTCCCGCTCACCTTCAGCCGCTCGGCCATCGCTCCCTGCTTGCCGCCGTAATACTCGTCCAGCGCGCGAAGGTAGTCCCTCGCGCGCTCGAAATCCGAGATGTCCACGCGCGCGCGGTTCTCGAGGTCGGAGAGCCGGAAGGCTTCCTCGTCGGTTAGGTCGCGGATCTCGATCAGGAAGCGAAAGTCCGCGTAGTTGTGGCTGCGCAGCCAACTGACCGACCAGTGCCGCCGCGCCCCGGAGATCACCTCGAACTCATGATCCGGGTCACCCGGCAAGCGCCGCACCAGCGCCGGCATCTCCTGCTTGCCCTGCGCCTTGAGGCTTTCAATCAGATCGTGGCAACGCTCCTCCGAGAGCGAGGCATAATCGCGGTTGTGACCGGGCCACATCCTGCACCGCGCCGGGTCTACAAGCTCGACAACGCGGTTGACGAGCGAGCCGGACGCGAGGTCGGCGAGCCGGTTGCCGCGACCCGCGAGCACACCCGTCGCCAGTCTGGCGGGGCGCGCGGGCAGGTCCGACTGGGTGTCGATAGCGTTCGCCAGGTCGGCGGCGAAACTGCTGTTCTTTCCGCTCATACGGCCACCTCAAATCCCGATTTTGCACCGGTGCAAAACTCGCTTCTCATGCCAGTCCCTCGCGCCGCAACCGCGCCTCGTGGCTTGGCCACATCGACCTGATGTCGATCTCGATTTCGCCGTTGACGCCATCCAGATAGGCGAGGCAACGATCGCGCACGGAGCGGCTCGTCGTGGGACCGTCAAGCTCGTAGACGGTCATCAGCCGCGCGCTCGCATTGTCGATCTCGGCGGAGTCCTTGAGCGGTGTGCGCACCAGCGACTGACCGTAGAGCTGGCCCATCAGCCGCATCAGCTCCTTCTGCATCGACTTGTTCTCGTCGACCTTGGAAGCGACGAAGCGCAAAAAGGCGAGCTCGGTCTCCATGCCGTGGTTTGCGAGCACCTCCATGGTTTCGTCGAGCATGGCGAGGAACGCCGCGGTCGACGCGAAGTCCATCACCGTGGGCGGCACCGGGACCACCAGCGCGTTGGCGGCACGAAGAACCGACAGCGAGATCGCGCCAAGTGCGGGTGGCGGATCGATGACGACGATATCATAGCGGTCGGCGACCGAAGCGATACCCTGCTGAAGCCGATCCAGGAGCGCTCCTTGCCCCCGCGCCATGCGTGCGGCGAGCTCATATTCCGACTGGAACAGCCGCAGGTTGGACGGGATCAGGTCGAGACCGTCGAAGTGAGTGCGCCTGATCGCATAATCGAGCGACGTGCGCTCGTCCTCGCGGAGGAACGGATACAGCGTTTGCGACTCGTCGAGGTCGAGATCGGGCACGTACCCGAATAAGGTCGTCGCCGATGCCTGGCTGTCACAGTCGACGAGCAGGACGCGGTAGCCTCGCATCGCGAGATACTGCGCGAGGTGGACCGACAGCGTCGACTTGCCGACACCGCCCTTGAAGTTCTGCACCGCCACGATCGCGCAAGGATCCTCAGGCAGCCGCCAAGGACGGGTCTGGAACACGCCTCGCATGTCGTTCAGCTGGCCGAGCGTATAGCCCACGCGCCGGTTGCTTTCGGTCCGATCGACGACCGGAAGCCGGCCGTCCTTCTCGGCCTCACGTATCGCGGCGGAGGTACGGCCCACCAGCTCGGCCGCCTTGCCGATCGTGAACAGCGGCTCACGACGTTCGTCCGCCCGCTTGCTCTGCGCGCTGTCGCGCAGCTTCTCGAGGATTGCCGACGAGCGTTCCGCAAGCGCCGCCACCCGATCCCGGTCGGCGTGGCTTGCAAGCCTCAGCGATCCTGCCACCCTTCCCCCTTCCACTTCACGGAGAGGTCATGCTGCATTTGCGCTTTTAGGTCAACGGTAGCCCGATTTGTGCAAAAGGGAGGTCCTATAGGCCCTAAGTGATGGCCGCCTGACCCGATGGGGGCAGGTTCGGCCGCACCGTCAGGCCGTTTTGCACCGGTGCAAATTCAGTGCGGACGACCCTTTCGCGCGACATAGCTTTCGCAAAAGCCCTGCCAACTCTTGAGGAGTTTCGCGCCGGTCAACCGCTCCAGCCGCTCGCCCATGTGGGAGCGATATGCGTCGGCCACGAGGTCCACATCCCACCCGCCCGCATAGTCGCGCCCGATCTTGAGGAACTCCTCGCCACCCGCCCACCGCAGCGTCCCGGTTGGGAAGGTCGCGGGGCTCGGGGCAGGGAAGGGCTTCCTGGCCTGCGCGGACATGGCGCTCGCCACCTTGGCGACAACCGCGTCGATTGTGCCGGGAGGCACCCGATCGTCGTTGTCGTCTTCGTCTGTCGGAACAGCCGCGATCGCAAGGGTCTCGACACTGCCTTCGCGGCGAGGCCGTCGCCCGACCGAATGGCGCGACAGCTCGTCGACGGTGTCGATCTGCGCCGGGGGATCTTTGGCGACGAAGCGGAACTCGAGCTCGACAACGGTTCGCCCCTGTCGCACTTCCTTCCACTCGACCTGGAAATGCGCGAGCTGGTCAATCTCGGCCTTGGCCGTCTCGAGCACCTTGCGCCGTAGCTGCGCGAAATCCTTGTAGATCTCCGGCGCGATTCCGAGCGCGGCGCGCAACGCTGGCATGTCGCAGCGCCAGACGGGCTGGCGCCGGTGGATACGCAACGCCCCGAGCTCATACAGCTTCAATGCATAGGCCGATCGAAACTTGAGCACCGCCTGCCGGTTCAGGACGGCATAGGTCTCCGATTCCTGAATTAGCCTCCGCGCGTCGGGCGTGAACTGCCACTCGATCCAGCCTGCCTCGACGCCATCCTCGTCATCGGCCTCTTCCTTCGACATCTGGATGAGCGAGAACTTGCGCGTCGCCTTCTTGCCACGCCAGCTTCGGTCGTCCTCAGCGAATAGCGTGCGGTGCAGCTCCTCGAGCATGTCGGAAATCCGCTCGTTGCCCTTGTGCCCGCGCCGAATGTCGACCTTGCGCATCCGGTGCGGCGTGTCCCGCCACGCTTCGCCGCCCGCGGCAAGGATCATCAGCGCGAGGAGGCGGGAGGCGGTGAGACTGAGCGATTGGCCCTTGACGAAGCGAACCTCGACGAGCCGGCCGGGCTTGGCGAACTGCTCCGTACGGCGTGCCGACAAGGCGGAAGACACCCGCATGGCACGACCGACGATCGCCGAATCTTCCGCTTCGTCGTCGACGAGATCGACGACGAGGCCGCTTTCAGGTTCAAGTGCCTTGGCCACACCTCCATCCTGACCTGACTCGGTCGCCACCGTCAAGTCAGGTCAGGATAACGGGCCTGATGGGTCCCCCATGAGGTCAGGATGCCCCCAATCGGTCAGGATACCCCCGTACGGTCAGGCAAACGCCCCCGATTCGGCAGGAAGAAGCCCCCGTCCTGTCAGGCTACTTCCCCCACGACGTCAGGATGAGGGCTCGTGACTCGCGGTTTTCCGCGGCTCTCGCGGCCCTGAATCAGAATCTCTTGAATCAGGAATTGCTTCCGCTGCGGGGCAGCGGTGGTTTTGAGGGATGTTTTTAGGAAGAAGTGAGCCGCCAGCAAAGGGGAGGGGGGTCGGCAGGGCAGAGGAGACCTGCCATGCCGTTGACCGCCCTGAGGCCCGGATCCGAGCTGCTTGGCATCGTGGCGGCGCTGGGAGGTCGCTGGCACGGCTACCACGCGATGTGCTGCTGTCCGAGTCACGACGACCGAACGCCAAGCCTTTCGCTGCGCCAGGGAGATCGCGGGATCCTGGTGACCTGTTTCGCCGGCTGTGACAGCACCGATGTCCTGAGGGCATTACGACGACTGGACCCCGTCCGCCATGCCGCGCCACCCCCGACAAGCCACAGGCCGGCCGGTAGTGCGGTGCGCCGTCTCTGGGATGCAGGGCTACCGGTCGTCGGCACGCCGGCCGCCGACTATCTCGGTCGCCGCGGCCTTGTCCTTCCGCTGCGTGACATTCGCTTCGCACCAAACTGCCCGCTCGGCCCGAAACCTCGTACGCGGTTCCTGCCGGCGCTGCTGGTTGCGGTTCGGGTCGGCGATCGGCTGGTGGCCGTCCAGCGCATCTTTCTCGATCGTCCATGGGCTCCCGGGCCCAAGCTGATGCTCGGCACGCCGGAGACGGCGGCGTGGCGGGGTGCCGAGGCTGGCGAGGTGATCGCGATCGCGGAAGGCTTCGAAACCGCCGCCGCCTATGCGCAGCTGCACGGCGTGCCGGCCTGGTCGTCGCTAGGCGGCCGCCGCCTCGACCGCCTTGTCTTACCAACGACGCTGACCCGGCTCGTGATCGCCGAGGACCGGGATCTCGAGGGCGAAGCGGCCGGAGCCCGAGCGATGATCGCCTATGCGCGGCCGGGCCTCGACATCATTCGCCACCCGCCGCCCTCGCCCTTCGACGACTGGGCGGCCGTGCTCGAGGCCCAGGTAAAGAGGGGAGGGGGGTCGATGGGGTAGCGCCGCCGGAAGGGCGGCCGCCACCGGAGATGCCGCCCATGCAAGACCTCGCCACCAGCGCCATCCGGCACGCCAATTCCGTCGCCGATTGCCTAGCGCCCTCCCTGGAGGCAGGCGTGCCGATTACCAGGGCCATGCTCAACGAGGCGATGGTCGCCGCGACCGGTGGCAACGACGCCTGCGGCGCCTGGTCCCAGCGCGACAGCTTCGAGCTCCTCGAGTTCGCGCTCGTGCGCCACTTGCAACTCCGTGCCGGCACGATCCTCTGCCCCGGCGATCTCACGCCGCTCACCGCGCTCCTCGACCGGCTGCCCACCCAGACGGTGCGCAGCGAGGCGCAGGTAGACCTGCAGCAGTTCTCGACCCCGGTGGACCTCGCCGGACTCATCGCGCTCCTCGCTCAGCCGCGGCCCGACGACCACGTCCTCGAACCGAGCGCGGGCAACGGCCTTCTCGCCGCGCTGCTTCCCGCCGTCGCCGGACTGCGGCTGAACGAGATCGACCCACGGCGCCGCGCGCGACTCGAGGCGCTGTTCCCGCAAGCGGTCGTCACCGGCGTTGACGCGGCGACGATCGGCGCGTGGCTGCCGCCCGGCGGGCGTCCCTCGCTGGTCGTGATGAACCCGCCCTTCGCACGGTCGCTTGGACGCGGCCGGGACGATGTGGCGGCGATCCGGCATCTCCGCGCCGCGCTGGCGCAGCTGCGGCCCGGAGGTCGCATGGTAGCGATCATGCCCGAGGGCTTCGCGCCCGAGGGCCGGCCGGACGGGCTGTTCGAGACATCGATCGCGGGTTGCGCCGTCCGCACCTCGATCCGCCTGCATCGCGCGTTCCGCAAGCACGGCACGTCCGTCTGCGTCCGGATCTACGTCATCGACCGTGGGGAGGGGATCTCGTCGTCGGAAACGATCGACCGTGAGCGCGTGGCAGATCTGATCGACGCGCTGATCGTCCCCGGGCGACTGCCCATCGCCGCCGCAGTTGATCCGGTCAGCGCCAAGCGCAGCTCGAGCGTGTCGCTGTTCCGTGCCGTCCGAAGTCGGCCGGTACCGCCGCCGCGCAGCTTTCACGCGCCCGCGCGCAACGAGGTCCTGCCGGTCGACTATGCACGCCTCGACGATCCCGCGCCGGTCGGCGAGCCCGCCGGCATCTATCTCGCGTATCGACCGAGCCGGATCGCGTTCGGCAGCGCCGGCGATCACCCGACGCCGCTGGTCGAGTCCGTGGCGATGGGCTCGATCCCGGCACCCGTTCCCGGCCACGTGCCGCACCTGCCCGAGCAGGTCGTCTCGGCCCGCCTTCTCTCGGCCGCCCAGCTCGAGACCGTCGTCTATGCGGGGCACGCCTGGAGCCAATTCCTGCCCGGCAGCTTCAGCCCTGATCGCGAGGGCGTCGGGCTGACGCTGGCCGAGGACGGTGCGCGCTTTCGGACGGGCTACTTCCTCGGCGATGGCACGGGTGAACACATCGGTCGGTCCGCCGGCGCCAAACGGCACGATGATTCACACC
>SXGT01406238.1_pt1 | contig 39111 bp, 37 predicted proteins | sample 3176221 | NCBI WGS metagenome assembly SXGT01 (sample SAMN11356862, study PRJNA531348) | freshwater metagenome | isolation source: freshwater sample F1-120 | place: China: Fuxian Lake, Yuxi | collected 2017-12-25 | reverse complement strand
TGGCCTGGCCGCAGTTGCCGTAGATGCCAGCCGCGCTCGCGGTGAAGATCACCCGACCGTATCCGGCGTCGCGCATGTGGGGCCACGCCGCGTGCGTGACGCGAAAGCCGCCGAGGACGTGCACACGGTAGATGAGGTCCCAGTCCTCCTGGCTCATCTTGGGGAATGACGTGTCACGGAGGATGCCGGCGGTGGTGACGACGATGTCGATCCGCTTCCACGTGTCGAGCGCCGTCTGGACGATCTTGGCGCCGTCCTCCACGCTGTCGTAGTTGGCGACGGCCTCGCCGCCTGCGGCCTTGATGTCCGCGACCACCTGGTCGGCCGCGGCGCTCGACTTGCCCCCACCCGTCGCGCCACCGCCGAGGTCGTTCACCACGACCTTGCACCCGCGCGACGCGAGGAGGAGCGCGTGGGCGCGTCCGAGACCGTTACCAGCACCGGTCACGATGGCGACGCGACCGTCGAAGCGGAGATCCGACATGAGAGCCTCTTTTTCCGGGGCCCGCGACGGTCGCGGGCGAACGTTTAGCGTGCGAACTATTGAACCTCCGCCCCGGATCGTCAAGGGCGATCCGTGCGGCTGATTGGGCGTTCAGGGGGCTCCGCGGAGGCCTGGAACGGCCTAGAACGCGGCCGACACGGAGACCGAGGCGCCGCCGGCGATCGGGGTGACGCCCACGCTCGCGCGATCCTTCCGCGACGGCGCGGTGAAGTAGAGCACCGCCCCGCCGCCGGCGAGCGCGGCGCCCGCGATCACGAACACCGTCGACAGCGTCGCCTTCCCGCGGGCACCGTCGATCTGGCTCTGTCCGGCCTGCGAGCACAGCTTGGTCGCGCGCTCGCACGCGCCCGAGTCGAACGCGCCCTCGTAGGCCGACCGCGCGGACAGACCGAGCACGCTCCCGACCACGAGCGACACGACGCCCGCCCCGGCGATGCCGAGGCCGAGCGGGCGCTGCCATGTGTTCCCCTCGTCCACGACGACGGGCAGTGGCCGCGGCTCCTCCACGACCGGGATCCCTTCGAGCGCCGGGATCTCCGCGGTCGTGGTCTTCCCCGGCTCGATGGTCACCGTCACGCTCCTCGGCTTCCTGCCAGGCGCGCTCACCTCGAGCACGACCTCGCCGGGGTCGAGCGAGACCGCGGTGCCGAGCACCGCGCGCTCCACGGTCTCGCCGTCCTTCTTCACGACGAGCCCCTTCGCGTCGTTCGCCGGGGGGAGCGCGATCACGAGCTTCGCGAGGCTGCCCTCGAGCGCGGCGGCCCGCGACGCGGCGACCTCGGCGCGTGTCGCGTCGCCCGCCTTTGAGGCGAGCGCGGCCACCTCCTTGTACGTGGCCCACGCGCTCGCCGTCCTGCCCGCCTTCTCGTAGCACTCGGCGAGCTTCCCGCGCGTGCCGAGGCCGGAATAGCGCTTGAGGCTGGCCTCGAGCTTGGGGCACGCCCGCGCGTAGTCCTTGGCCGCGAGCAGCTTCACGCCCTCGTCGAACAGGGCGCGCCCCTCGGCCTGCGCGGAGGCGTCCTGCGCGTGGGCGTCCGCCATCGTGAGGCTCATCGCGGCCGCCACAGCGAGCGCGCCGGCGAGCGGTCCGCACGTCGGCGATCGCCGTGCCGCGGGCCTCGGAACCCTGGGCCTCATGGCCACATCCGGATCAGGGTGAAGCCCGCGTTGTTCTTGTTGCCGCCCACCACGATCCTGCCGAGCGCATCGATGGCGACGGACCTGAACTGGTAGATGTACGTATCCGGTGTGGCGGGATCCGCGAACTCGATCGCGCTCCCGCCGTTCCACGTCGCATCCGCCTTGCCGTCCACGCCGACGCGCGCCACGAGCGCGAACCTGTCCTGGGAGCCGCCGCCGTACCCGACGATGACCGTGCGGTTGTCCGCCATCGCGGCCGCCGCCGTGTACTGGGCGCTGTTCCCGAGGCCGCGCCGGAAGTCCCACAGGAACTTCCCGCTGGCGGCCACGGCCGCGCCGGAGCAGAAGTTCGGTCCCGTGATGTCCCTGCCGGTCACCACGTAGACGCCGTCGGGGCGACGCGCGTACCCGAGCGCGCTGCACGTCGGAAGGAAGGTGAACGCGCCCGTCGCCGAGATGGTCGTGTCCGGCCCTCCTCCCGCGAGGACGCGAACGATCTGGCTCCCTGGCGGCGCGACGGAGCCGTCCTCGCCTGCGGCCGCGATCTTGCCCGGCTCGAGGGACACGCCCACGAGCCGCGTCCTCTCCCCGCCCATGAAGAGGGACGTGTACGCGCCCGTCTTCTTGTCGAGTCGCAGGACGAAACCCGAGTAGAGCAAAGGCGCCGCGAGCGTCTTGCTGCCCGCGATGACGATGCTCGAGTCGGCCTCGACCACCACGCCCTCGACGGTGGAGCCGTTCGGGTACCCCACCGTGTCGAGGCGCGTGACTCCCGAGTTCGCGAACGCCGAGTCGGCCGAGCCGTCCGCGTTGAGGCGCACGATCGTCGCCTGCGTGGTCGTCCCTCCGAGCGACGGGCCACCGACGATGATCTTCTGCGTGACCGGGTCGAGGGCGATCGCCCGCACGTCGCCGCCCGCCTGCTGGGCGGCCCCGGCCTTCGTGTTGAACACCGCGTCTGCCGAGCCGTCCGCGTTGTAGCGCCGGATGAGCCAGTTCCCTGTGGCGCCCGTACCCCCCGCGAGGAGCTTCCCGTCGGGCTGGATCGCGATGGCGTTCACGACCCCGATGTTGCCCGCCACGTTGTCCGACAGGATGCCGTCGCCGTCGAACGACTCGTCGAGCGCGCCCGGCGGCCCCGAGACCACCAGGTCCACGGCGACCTCCGGCACGCCGGCCGCGCCGATCTTCACGTCCGGAGCTGGCCCCATCACGGCCGCCGCCGTGGCCGTGAAGGTGAGCTCGACGGAGTCGGCGCCACCGGCGATGTTGCCGTCCGGCATCGTGACGCCCGCCGGGAGGCTCGAGGCCTTCAGGGTCACGGGCCCCGACAGGCCGTTCCGCGCGAGCGTCGCCGTCGCCTTCGTCGATCCGCCGCGGAGCACCGCGATCCTCGGCGGCGCGAGCGTCAGCGAGGGCGAGGCGGCGCCGTCCGACCCCACGCTCGCGTCGTCGCCGGGCCGCGCGCCGTCCGGGGTCGCCGCGTCGTCCCCACCCGGTCGAACGGACGTGTCCTCGAACCCGAGGACCGCGGCGCAGCCTCCCCCCAGGAGTGCCGCCGCGAGCGCGACGAGGCCGGTGCGACGCATGGGTCGAGCCTACCAGAAACGCCTCACCGGGATCGTCGGGAGAACGAGCCCGGTCCCAGGGTACCGTGCCTTCAGACCCCGACCGCGTCCTTCCCCCAGATGTACTTGTGCATCTGCAGCTGCACGCGCACGGGTAGCGCGTCCTCGAGGATCCACGCGACGAGATCCCTCGTCGCGAGCGCCCCGAACACCGTGCTCGCGAGCAGGTTGGGCGTCCTCCGGACGAGGGCGTGGCGCGCGATCGCTTCGCGCATCCACTCGTAGTCGCGGCGGTCCGCGAGGACGAACTTGATCTCGTCTCTTGGCGTGATGGACAGCATATTGGACCAGCGGTTCCGTCCCTCCTCGCCGGAGCCGGGCGGCTTGAGGTCCATGATCTTGTGCACACGCGCGTCGACGAAGGACACGTCCGCCGCGCCGCTCGTCTCGACGAGCACCGTCCGCCCGGCGTCGCACAGCTCGCGCATGAGCGGGAAGACGCCCGGCTGGAGGAGGGGCTCGCCGCCCGTCAGCTCGACGAGCGGCGTGTTGCCGGCGAGGGCGCGCTCGAGCACCTCGGCGCGCGTCATCCGCGAGCCCCCCTGGAACGCCTGCGGGGTGTCGCACCACACGCACCGCAGATCGCACCCCGTCGTACGCACGAAGGTGCAGGGGAGCCCGGCGAACGTCGATTCGCCCTGTATGCTCGTGTAGATCTCGTGGATGACGAGGGAGTCCTCGCGGCTCATCGCACCGGCTCCTTCCGCTCGGCCTTCATCGCTCCAGCTCCGGCGCGGGGATCTCCGTCCCGCTCGGTGCCGGGACGATCATCGGCCGCGGGACGAAGTGGATCGCGCGCCAAAGCCCGTACGCCGCGCCGATCACGCCGACCGACGCGAGGAGGACGACCCGGGTGAGGGGCCACCATGGCCTCCCCGCGGACACAGGGCGGGGCCGCGCGCGCGACTTCGTTCCAGGCACGCCTCCAATCTAGCGCAAGTTTGGCCGGTCCCGTCCCGCCCGGGTAGCCTGGACGCCACCGTGCGCCGCGCCTCACCCGGGTCCGTTCGCGTGCTCGCCGGCGAGCTCGCCCCGTACCTCCTCGCGGCCACGTGCGTCGCGGCCTGCGGGCGCCCCGTCGCCGCGGCCCGTGTACCGGTCCTCCCACCCGTGCGTGCGCCCGCGCCGCCGGAGCACACGCACCCACGGAGCCTCGCCCACTGGGAGCCGATCCAGCTCGCGCTCCGTCCGCCGCCGGTGCACGCACACGAGCTGCCCCTCGACGAGACGACCGTGGCCGATCAACCCGCGTACACGCGCCTCGACCCCGCGACGCGCGCGGCCCTGCGCGAGCACGGCTTCGCGCGTCCGGCGCGGTGCCCGAGGCGTCGATCGTCGGCGTCGTCGTGGCGCCCCCATCCGCCCCGACCGCGCCGGGGACGGGGCGATCTTCGCCCGTCGAGCAGGAGAAGGCCAGACCCAGCGCGAGCGTGAGCACGTGCCGCGCGCGCCGCGTCCCGTTCGTCGGTGAGGCTCCGGTCGTCGTCGTCGCTCCGCGCATGCTCCTCCCGGGGCAGACCACCAACCACACATCGTAGCACAGCTGTCCGTGCTACAACGCCACGGTGGCCGCGCCCGCCGAGCACCCCTACGCGCCGTTCATCCACGCCGTGGAGAAGCCCGCTCGCTATCTCGGTGGCGAGGTGGGCGCCGTGGTCAAGGACTGGGGCGCGGCGCGCGCGAAGGTGTGCCTCGCGTTTCCCGATCTCTACGACGTGGGGATGAGCCACCTCGGGTTCAAGATCCTCTACAAGATCCTCAACGACGACCCGCGCACGCTGGCCGAGCGCTGCTACGCCCCATGGAGCGATCTCGAGCGCGAGCTCGTCCTTCGCAAGCTCCCCCTCGTGTCGCTGGAGAGCGCCCGGCCCCTCCGCGAATTCGACGTCGTGGGGTTCTCGCTCCAGTTCGAGCTCACGTACACCAACGTGCTGCTGATGCTGGATCTGGGCGGCCTGCCGCTCCTCTCGCGGGACCGCGGCGAGGACGATCCGCTCGTCTTGGCGGGCGGGCCGACCGCGACCCACCCCGAGCCGTTGGCCGACTTCGTGGACGCCTTCGTGATCGGCGACGGCGAGGATCGCGCGCGCGACCTCGCGCTCCTGTGGACCGACCTCCGCGAGAAGGGTGTAGATCGCACGGATCGTCTGCGCGCGCTCGCGGCGCGCCCGGGTGTGTACGTCCCGTCCCTGTATGGCGTCGCCGAGGAGCCAGCCACGGGCCTCGCGGTCGTCGTCCCCCCGGCGGACGGCGCGGCGCCGTTCCCGGTCGTGCGGACGCTCGTCCCCGACCTGAACGACTGGCCGGTCCCCGACGACGGCCCGGTCGGCGGACCCGAAGCGATCTTCGATCGCATGTCGATCGAGATCGCGCGAGGCTGCACGGAGGGGTGCCGCTTCTGTCAGGCGGGGATGATCTACCGGCCCGTGCGGGAGCGTGATCCGCGCTCCGTGGTCGAGACCGTCGTGTCCGCGGTGCGGCGCTCGGGGTACGACGAGGCGAGCCTCACGTCCCTGTCGACCGCCGACTACTCCGCGATCGCGCCCCTCATCCGGGAGGTCGCAGGCCGCCTCACGCCCGAGAAGGTCTCGCTCGGGGTCTCGTCGCTGCGTGCCTACGGCCTCGAGGAGTCGGTCCTCGACGACCTCGGGCAGGTGCGTGCCACCGGCGTCACCTTCGCGCCCGAGGCGGGAAGCCAGCGCATGCGCGACGTGGTCAACAAGAACGTGACCGAGGAGCAGCTCATGACCACCGCGGAGCGGGTGTTCTCCCGCGAGTGGAACAGCATGAAGCTCTACTTCATGATCGGCCTCCCGACCGAGGAGGAGAGCGACGTGCGCGAGATCGTCGCCGTCGGCGCCCGAGCGCGCGAGGTCGGCCGGCGCATCAAGAAGGCGAAGGGCCACGGCCCGCCCACGGTCACCGTGAGCGTGTCGACCCACGTGCCCAAGCCGCACACGCCCTTCCAGTGGTGCGCGATGGACGCGCACGACACCGTGCTGGCGAAGCAGTCCTGGCTGCGCGACGAGGCGCGCCGCGCGAAGGTGGTCCTGAAGACGCACGAGGGCAACACGTCGTGGCTGGAGGGCGTCTTCGCGCGTGGTGATCGGCGCCTCGGCCCGGTCCTCGCGCGCGCGTACGCGAACGGCGCGCGCTTCGACTCGTGGTCCGAACGGCTCCGCCTCGACGTGTGGGAGGAGGCGTTCGCGCACGCCGGGATCGATGTGCGTCAGTACCTCGGCACCATCCCGGTGACGGCGCGCCTCCCGTGGGATCACATCGACGTCGGTCTCGAGGAGGGGTTCCTCCTCGACGAGTACCGGAAGGCCCTGAAGAGCCGCCTCAGCCTGCCGTGCGGCAAGGCGGCCGGCATGTTCATCCACCACACGAACCTGGACGACGCCGCCCCGGACGCGCGCAAGCTGGTCTGCTACGACTGCGGCGTCGCCTGCGACCTCGGTGCGATGCGCGAGGAGCGCCTCGTGTACCTCCGGCGGCTGGGGGCCGAGCACCGGCGCGAGGCGGAGCCGCGCGTCGAGCGGCCGCTCACGCCCGGCAAGAAGAAGGGGCCGCCGCCCCGCGTCGTGCAGGGCGATCCGATCCGCTACCGCTTCGCGTACCGCAAGATCGGCCGCGCGAGCTTCCTCTCGCACCTCGACATGATCCGGGTACTCTCGCGCGCCTTCCGCCGGCTGGGGATCGGCATGTACCACTCCTCGGGCTACCACCCGAAGCCGGAGATGACGTACGGCCCCGCGCTCTCCCTCGGCGTGAGCAGCCTCGAGGAGATCGTCGACATGAAGCTGACGGCGGAGATCGACCCCGTCGCGTGGCTCGATCGGCTGAGCGACACGTGCCCCGACGGGCTCTCGTTCACGGGCGGCGCGCGCCTCGGGCCCGAGGACGGATCCGTGTCGCGCGCGATCCGCGCGGCGCGATACGCGGTGGCGATCCCCCGATCCGCGCTGGGGCCCATCGGGGGCGACGCCGGGCTCGACGCCCTCGTGGACGCCTTCGTGCGCGCGGACAGCGTGCGGGTCCGGCGCACCATCGAAGGGATCGGCAAGTGGGTCGACGCGCGGCGCCTCACGCGCGCCGTTCGCGCACAGGACGCGCGCGCCGCGGCGCACGTCGAGCTCGCGGGGTTTGCGGGCGATCTCGCGGCCATCGGGGTGGACGTGGACGTCTTGTCCTCGGGCTCGGTGAAGATCTCGGAGGTCGTCCGCGCGATCACCCAGGTGCTCCCCTCCCACGGCGAGCTCCCCGTCCGCGCCGTGCGCGTCGGTCTGGGAACCATCTCCGCCGACGGCGAGCTCGTGTCGCCCCTCGATCTCGCGCGCACCCGGGCGATCCACGCCGCGGAGCGCGCGCCGGCCGTCGACCCGCAGGCCGAGGCGGTCCCCTCCGCGCCGCCGTGATCCCCGAGCCCCACGCGAGCCCCACCACCTACCTCCTCCTCAGCGCCGCGGCCTTCTTCGCCGGGTTCGTCGACGCGATCGCCGGAGGCGGCGGTCTCGTGACGCTGCCCGCCCTTCTCGCCGCGGGCCTCGATCCGCGTGTGGCCCTCGCGACCAACAAAGGGCAGGCCGTGTTCGGCGCCGTCGCTTCCTTCGTATCGTTCTGGCGTCGTCGCGCGATCGATCCGACGCGTGCCCCCCTCGCGTTCGCGACCGGGTTCGTGGGCGCGCTCGGCGGCGCGGCGCTCCTCCTGTGGATGCGGCCCGAGCCGCTGCGCCCGCTCGTGATCGCGCTCCTCGTCGCGGCCGCCGTCCTGGTGTCGGTGCCGCGCCGCGTGCTGCCGGATCTCGGGCTCGAGCGCCCGCTCCGCGTCTTCGCGCCGCTCGGCCTCGCGCTCGGCGTCTACGACGGCTTCTTCGGCCCCGGAACCGGATCGATCCTCATCGCGATCCACGTGGTGGTCTTCCGGGATCCGCTCACGCCCGCGTCGGCGAACGCAAAGGTCGGCAACCTCGCGTCGAACGTCGCGGCGCTCGCGGTCTTCGCGTACGGGGGCGCGGTGCTGTGGCGGATCGCTCTGGTCATGGCGGTCGCGAACGCGCTCGGCGCGCTTGCGGGCTCGCGCCTCGCGCTCCACGTCGGCGACAGGCTCGTCCGGGTGGTGGTGCTCCTCGTGGTGGCGGCGCTCGTGGTGAAGCTCTCGCTCGCCCTGATCGGCTGAGGGCGGCGGAGGCGCCGAGAGACGCGCGTCTGGCGTTCGTCGCCGGGACTTGGCAATATGCGTTCGCATGCGGCTCGTCTTCGGTCTCTTGAAGCAGGACGACATCGAGGGCATGGGCCCCGCTCTCGAGAAATTCTGCGCGCGCCTCTCGGCGAAGACGGGGGACGAGGTGGTCGCGCTGGAGTTGGCAAAGTACGAGGAGCTCTCCGAGGCGCTCGAGTCCCGCTCCACCCACGTCGCGTGGCTCCCCCCGCTCCTTCACATGAAGACCGATCCGCGCGCGGCCATCCCGCTCGTGAGCGCGCGCCGCGGCGGGGAGGACTCCTACGAGTCCGTGCTCGTCGCGCGCAAGGGAGGCCCGGTGAAGTCGATGGACGACCTCGCCCAGCGGCGCGCCGCGTGGGTGGATCCGTGGAGCGCCGCGGGCTTCGTGGTGCCGCGAATCTGGCTGGACCAGAACGGCTACGATCCCAGGCGGCTCTTCCGCTCGGAGGTCTTCTTCGGGACACACACGCTCGCGATCACGGCGGTCGTCGACGGCGTGGCCGATGTGGCCGGCACCTTCGCGCGCTTCGCCCAGGGCGACGAGCCGCGGACGGGGGGGTGGCGCCGCGTCGAGGGCGCAGAGGTGCAGGTCGTGCAGCGGTTCGGCCCCGTCCCGCCGGACACGATCTGCGTGAGCTCCACGCTCGACGGCCCCACGATCTCCATGCTGGAGCACGCGTTCGTCTCGATGAACGAGGACCCCGAGGCGCAGGCGTGGATCCAGACCATCTTCGGTGCGGACGAGTTCCGGACCCGGGTGGAGGGTAACTACGGGGATCTGCGGAGGAGCTTCGAGCGGGCGCAGGCGAGGGGTCTGTTCGGGGCGTGACGGGACGCCGGCCCGCCGACCGCTGTCCGCTGTCTGGCGTCCGCCGTCCGCTGTACACTGCGTCCGTGCGGCCGCGCGCGATCCTCCTCCTGCTCGCGACGGCCCTCGCGGCGTGCAGCCGCTCGTCCGTCCCCTGCGACGACACCACCTGCCCCGCCGCGACCACGATCCGGATGGACTTCACGGGCGCGGCCGGCTTCTACGCGTCTCCCTTTCCGGGCGACACGCGCGTCGGCGACGACGGGCGGCCTCGCCTCGACGACTTCCCCAACCCCCGCAAGCTCGCCCTGATCGAGACGGTCCGGCGCATGCTCACCGCCTCGCCGCGCGGCTTCGGGCTGACCTCGGGGATCTTCTTCGCGGCGAGCGCGCCGATCGATCCGGCCTCTCTCCCCGACGTCCATGCGAGCGTCGGGCGCGACGCGTCGGTCTTCCTCGTGGGCGTCGACCCGGGCGCACCCGATCGCGGTCGCCGTTACCCCATCTCCACGCGCTTCCTCCCGGACGGCGGCCCGTTCGGCGCGCCCAACCTGCTCGTCGCCCTCCCTTACCAGGGCTTCCCGCTCCGCCCGCGCACGCGGTACGCGGTCGCGGTTCGCACCGCGGTGAGAGCCGCCTCGGGGGATCCCCTCGCGATCGGGCCGTCGATGGCCCAGCTCGCGGCGGGACGGCGTCCACCGGGGATGAGCGAGACCGCGCACGAATCGTACAAGGCCGCTCTCGTCGCCCTCGGCGAGGCGGGCGTGGACGCGAAGGGCCTCGCGGCGCTCACCGTCTTCACCACCGGCTCCCCCGAGGACGATCTCACGAAGGTGACGACCGCGATGCGCGCGAAGGTCCCCTCGATCCGGAGGCCGTTCGCGCCGGCCGAGGTCTTCCCGACGTTCTGCGTCTACCAGACGAGGATCCCCATGCCCGAGTACCAGGGCGGCGTCCCGCCGTACACCGGCGGCGGCGGCGCCTGGGTGCTCGACGCGAAGGGCGCGCCCCTCGTGCAGCGCGAGGAGGAGTCGAACTTCGTCGTCACCGTCCCGCGCACGGTCATGCCGGCGGCGGGCTACCCGATCGTCGTCTTCAGCCGCACGGGCGGCGGCGGTGAGCGTCCGCTCGTCGATCGCGGCGTCGAGGCGGCGTCCGGGGGACCGCCGCTCGCGCCCGGCACCGGCCCCGCGTTCACCTTCGCGAAGGCGGGCTGGGCCGGCTCCTCGATAGACGGCCCGCATGGGGGTCTCCGCAACGTCACGCGCGCCGACGAGCAGTTCCTCATGTTCGACGTCGCGAACCCGCCCGCCCTGCGCGACAACGTGCGGCAATCGGCGGCCGAGCTCGCGCTCCAGGCGCACATCCTCGAGAAGGTGACGGTGGACGTCTCCCTCTGCCCCGGGGCGACCGCTCCGGGCCAAACGGCGCGCTTCGATCCGGGGATGATGGCGCTCATGGGGCACTCGATGGGCGCCACGATCGCGCCGCTCACGGCCGCGGTCGAGCCGCGTTTCCGAGCGCTCCTCCTCTCGGGCGCGGGCGGCAGCTGGATCGCGAACGTGATGCACAAACAGAAGCCCCTCGCGGTCAAGCCGCTCGCCGAGCTGCTCCTCGGGATCACCGGCTCCGGCTACCCGCTGACCGCCCACGATCCCGCGCTCTCCCTCTACCAGTGGGTCGGCGAGGAGGCCGATCCGCCGGTCTACGGCCGCCGCATCCTCGCCGAGCCGGTCGGGCAGCCGCGGCACGTCCTCATGATGCAGGGGATCGCGGACACGTACATCCCACCGCCGGTCGCCAACGCCACGAGCCTCTCGTTCGGTCTGGACCTCGCCGGGCCCGCGCTCGACGTGAAGAGCCCGGCGTTCGCGGGGCTCACGGGGATCGAGGCCCTGCTCGGCCTCGCCGCGCGCAAGAGGGTCGCGCTCCCGGTGGAGAGGAACGTGCAGACCGCATCGGCCCCTGTCACCGCCGTCGTGACGCAACACCTGGAGGACGGCATCGAGGACGGTCACGAAGTGGTCTTCCAGACCGAGGGACCCAAGCACGCCTACCGCTGCTTCCTCGAGGGCCTCGCGCGCGGCGCGCCGCGCGTGCCCTCGGCGGGGCGGGCAGCCGATCCGTGCGACTAGCCAGGCCGGGTGCCGCTACCCCCCCACGCCGAACTTGAACGGGAAGCTCGCCACGGTCGTCGGGGAGTCGCTCGCGGGGAATTTCCACGACTTCACCTGGCGCGTGACGCAGCCCTCGAGGCGGCCGTTGCCCACGTTCGATCCGATCACCGAGGCGCTCGACACGCCACCGCTCGGATCGATCTGCCACGCCACCGTGATGCCACCCTTCAGAGAAGGGTTCTTCAGCGCCTCCGTCTCGTAGCACGCGCGTAACGCACCCATGTGCGCGACCACCACGCGACGGACCTGATCGGCGGAAAGGCCCCCCTTCGCAGCGGCCGCGCCCGTCGTGACCCCGACCTTGGTCTCGCCCGGCGTCGCGCCCGTGCCTCCGGCCCCGCCCGCGCCCGCGCCCGTCCCTCCTGCTCCCCCCCCCGCGCCTCTTCCGGCCCCCGAACCGGTCTGCAGTGGGCCGGCGCCGTACATGCCCGCGGAGCCTCCACCGCCAGAGCCTCCTCCCTTGAGCCCGGCGCCCGGACCGCCTCCCACGACCAGCTTCGACGCGTCGAGCCCGCCCAGCGCCTGCGACACGGTCTGGATGGACTTGAGCGTGTTCTGGATCTCCTTGCCCGTGTCACCCTCGAGCACCTCGGCGAGCCCGCCCACGCTCGGGCGCGTGTGGCTGGGTTGAAGGTGCGGTTCCCTGAACGTGCGCGCGCCGTGCGCCCCCTCGTTCGCGGCGGACCTCGGTCCTCCGGAGGACCGGTCGTTCGACGCCCGCGCAGGCGTCTTCTTGTCGTCGCCGGTGTCTAGGATCGGTTCGGGCGGCTGGAACATCGGTCGGTGAATCCCGAAGCGCGCCGCGTACTCGTCGGGGTCCGTGAGCTCGAGCGGGCGCGGGAGCGGGGTCGGCGTCATGAGCGCGCGCAGCAAGCCCAGCACGCCGACGTGCAGCACGACGCTCGACCAGAGGGCAAGGCCCGCGAGGAGATCCACGCGGATTCGCCCCGAAGGCGGCAACAACAGCGGCGTGTACTGGAAGAAGATCGACAGCTGCCCGAACTGGATCAGCCCGTGATCCCCCGGCATCACGGGCACCGCCGCGCCCGTCCGCGCGAGCGCGGTCGGATCCTCCGGCCTGCCGCGCAGGGTCAGCGTGCCCGCCAGCGATCCCCGCGCGTCGAGCTCCCACCCGCCGAGCGACGCGCGGATCGGCGCCGTCGACATCTCGACGCCGACCGGGATCGGCAGCACGGCACCCGCCCCATCGCCCATCAGGAACGACTGCCCGCGGTACAGCGTGCGGAGCGCGATCACGGTCGTGCCCCACACCGCCGCGACGCGGAGCACCTGCGGCTGATTCACCGCGACGGGAGAGGCGGCGGCCAAGTGTCGAAGGTCCTCCGGGCGAGGATGATAGCAAAGGCGGACGTTCCGGCGCGACCTTCGCCCGGGCGCGAACGTCTGTTAGGACTGATCGTCGTGAAGAGAAAGAGCCGCTTCGCGTCGACGTCGCTCGGCCTGGCGGGCTGGGCCTTCGAGACGCCGCTCCCCGTCGAGAAGAGGTACGTCGCCCTCGCCGTGCCGCACACGAGCAACTGGGACGGGCTCGTGCTCGTCACGGTGCTCGCGAAGATCGGCCTCGACATGGAGTGGATGATCAAGGACTCCTGGGTCAAGGGCCCGATGCGCCCGATCATGAAGCGGCTCGGCGCGATCGCCATCGACCGCGGCCGCGCCCACGACGTCGTGGGGCAGATGATCGAGGAGTTCGGGCGGCGCGATCGCTTCGTGCTCGGGATCCCGCCGGAGGGTACGCGCTCCCGCGCCGCCCACTGGAAATCGGGCTTCTATCGGATCGCGCTCGGTGCGGACGTGCCGGTGGTGCCGGGCTACCTCGACTACGCGCGAAAGCGCTGCGGGCTCGGTTCGCCGATGCGGATGACCGGTGACGTGCGCGCCGACATGGACCGCATCCGCGCGTTCTACGCCGAGAAGAACCCCATCCCGCACGAGCCCTCCGGGTTCGGCCCGATCCGCCTGAAGGAGGAGGACGTCCCGACCTAGCGGGAGCCCCACCCCCGCCGCGCTGCGCTCGCCCCTCGAGATCGGCGCGCCGGCGCCCGCCACCTCACCGCGACAGTACCGCCAGGACCTTCGCCTTCACCTCGGGCGAGGTCCACACGCGCGCGTTCTCCGCCATCCAGCGCGCCTCCGCCGCGTCCGGGACGAGATCCTGCTCGACCCTCCCGCGGAGGTCTGCCTTGTGCGCCGCGTACGCGTCCCGCGGGAGCGCCGCGAGCGCCGCGACGCGCGCCCGCGCGAGCGCCCCCGCGTCCTCCGCAGCCACGTCGATCAGCCCGGCGGACGCCGCGTCCGCCACCCGGTAGAGGCCCGCGCCGAGCAGCACCTCCTCCACGCGCGGGGCCGGCACGCGCCGCCGCACGATCTCGAAGATCCGCGGCGGGAACCGCACGCCGAGCGCCACCTCGTTGAGGCCGATCCGGGCGCGCGTCGACGCGTCGGCGACGCGGTGATCGCAGCACAGCGCCAGGACGCAGCCCCCCGCGATCGCGTGACCGTTCACGTGGGCCACGGTCGGGCCGGGATACTGGTACAGCGCGCACATCGTCGTCTCGAGCGCCGCGAGGAACGGCGGTGCCGACGCTTCGTCCAGGGCGGCGACCTCGCGGAGATCGAGGCCCGCCGAGAACGCGTCCCCCGAGCCTGTCAGCAGCACCGGCCGGCCGGCGGCCTCGACGAGCCGCGCGCGCAGCCACGCCATCATCTCGCTGCCCAGCGCGTTCTTGCGCGGGGCGTTCATGGTGATCTCGAACACGCCGCTTGCCTCGCTCACGACCGTCACCCCTCCGCGTGGACCTTCACCGTACGGCCCACCGTGTCGAGCATCGCGCGCAGTTCGTCGTAGTCCGGGTGGCGCATGCGGATCCACGCGTTCGCCATGAAGCCGGCGTCGACGGGCTGCGTCGGCGTGCCGGGCGGCGGGATGTGATCGTCCAGGATGCAGCCGCCGAACCGCTGCCGGATCTCGTCGAGCCCCGAGTACCCCACGATGCGGCCGTCGCACGACGGGCGGAGCGCGATGAGTCCCGCCGCGTACCGTCGCGAGAGAGACTGGCTCTGGCGCCCGTGCACGACGGCCATGGCCCACTCGCGGTAGATGTCGATCTCGTTGCTCGCGGCGTAGAGATCCCACGCGCGGACGCCCGGCGGGCGGCAGCCGATCTCGCTGAATTTCAGCCCTCTCGGCCCGAAGAACCACTCCATGTGCGTCGCCGACGTCTCGATGCCGAGGGCTTGCTGCACCTTGCGCCCGAGTACCTTCAGCTCGGCGTACGCGGGCGCCGCGTCGATGCGGTTCGTCGTCACGAACTGGGGGGAGATCCACCGCGTGCGCATCGCCTCGAGCACGTTGGGGTAGTAGTGCGTGACGAACTCGTGGACGACCTCGCCGCCGATGGTGATCGTGTCGTAGAAGCCCTCGTGTCCCTCGATGAACTCCTCGATGGCGACGCTGCGCCCCTTCGTGACGTGGAAGGTCACGAGCGCCTGCTCGAGATCGCGCAGGCTCTCGAGGCGCTCGGTGCCGGACGCGCCCGCCGCGTCCCGCGGCTTGATGATGAGGGGGAAGCCGACCTTCATCGCGAACGCGCGGATCTCGTCCGGATCGCTCGAGCCGATGGACTGCGCGCAAGGGACGCCGGCCTCGCGGAGGGCGTCCTTCATCGCGGGCTTGTCGCGGCAGAGGAACGTCGTCCTCACGCTCGTGCCGGGGATGCCGCACGCCTCGCGCACCTTCGCCGCGCACATCACGTGGGCCTCGACGACGGCCTCGAGGCGATCCACGCGGACGCGGCCCTGGAGCCACCGCACGACGCGCTCGACGTCGCCGACGTTGGTGACGTTGTTCACCTGCTCGTAGTGGGTGAGCCAGTGGCGGAGCTCGTGGTCGAGCGACTCCTTGGGTCGCTCGCCGATGCCGGTCACGCGCGCGCCGACAGCGTGGAGTGCACGCACGAATTCGCGCTGGTTGGCGGGAAAGCATGGCTCGAGGAAGACGACGTCGACCGGCATTGCGCGGGACCCTACTCCGGGTGGCGGCGTCCGTAAACGTGCACGTGCCGGGCCGTACCGCTCGGTGCCGCCGAAATCGGGCGCGGGCACGGGCACGTGGAATTCGGGGCGAGGGCCTAGTAAGGGTGCGACCCGCGTGAACATCCTCTTCGTCTCCTCGGAGGTCGCTCCGTTCGCGAAGGCGGGCGGCCTGGGCGACGTGTCCTCGGCGCTGCCCCGCCACCTCCATGCGCTCGGTCACGACGTGCGGGTCGTGCTCCCGATGTACGCGCGCGTGCACGCCCCCGGTCGCACGTTCACCGAGGTCGTGCCCGAGATCGTGCTCGACCTCGGCGGGAACCGCGTCCTCGTGTCGATCGTGCGGACGGAGCTCCCGGGCACGGACCTCCCCGTGTACTTCGTGCGCTGCCCTGGGCTCTACGATCGCCCTTCGATCTACGGGTACGCGCGCGACGAGCACCTGCGGTTCGCTGTGCTGTCCTTCGCGGCGCTCGCGATGTGCCAGCACACCGGCTTCGCGCCGGACATCGCGCACGTGAACGACTGGCAGAGCGCGCTCGTGCCGCTCCTCCTGAAGACGAAATTCGCCTGGGACCAGCGCATCTTCGGCCGCACCCGATCGGTGCTCACCATCCACAACCTCGGGCACCAGGGCACGTTCGGCGCGGGGGTGCTCGGGGCGATCGGCCTCGGCGACGTGGCGGGGTACGTCCACCAGGACGAGCTCAGGAGCGACCGCTTCGGCTTCCTGCTGACGGGCATCCTGCACGCGAACGCGATCACCGCGGTGAGCCCGACCTACGCGCGCGAGCTCATGACGCCTGCCCACGGCGTCGGCCTCGACCCGTTCCTGCGGATGCGCGCCGACGTCATGTTCGGGATCCTGAACGGCATCGACCCCACCGAGTGGAGCCCGGAGACCGACGCCCGGATCTCGCACAGGTACGGCGTCGACGATCTCGAGGGCAAGGCGCGCTGCAAGGAGGCGCTGCTGGCCTCAGGGGGTCTGCCCCACAAGAAAGAGATCCCCGTCGTCGGCATCGTTTCGCGGCTCGTCTGGCAGAAGGGCTTCGACCTCTGCATGGGGGTCCTCCCGCGCATCCTGCGACGCCGGGCCGTTCAGCTGGCGGTCCTCGGCACCGGCGAGTCGCGGTACGAGGAATTCTTCCACGCGCTCTCGCGCGCGTTCCCGCGGCAGGTGGTGTACCGCCCAGCGTTCAGCGAGAACCTGGCGCACCAGATCGAGGCGGGGAGCGACATGTTCCTCATGCCATCGCGCTACGAGCCGTGTGGACTCAACCAGATGTACAGCCTGCGCTACGGCACTCCGCCGATCGTGCACGCCACCGGCGGGCTCGTCGACACGGTGCGCCCCTGGGACGGCCGCGCCCGCAGGGGCACCGGGTTCGTGTTCGAGCACTTCGACGAGGCCGGCCTCGCGTGGGCGATCCAGCGCGCGCTGGACGTGTGGGGCAGCGGCCGCGGAGAGGACCGCGCGCGCTGGCGGGAGCTCCAGGCGAACGGGATGAGGCTGCCCTTGTCGTGGGAGCACCGCGTGGGCGAGTACCTCGAGGTGTACCGGGGTATACTCGCGTAGGGCCTCACTCCTCCGAGCGCGGCGGTCGTGGTGGGAGCGGCAACGGCGGAGGAGGCTGGGACAGCGGCATCGGCCGCTGCGACACGGGCGGTGGCGGTCGCTGCGACACGGGCGGCGGCGGCATGGTGCTCCGGCGCGCGCCCTGCAAGGCGCTGGCCGCGCGGCTCGCGACCTCCCGGACGGAGAGCAGGCGCTGCGCGGCCTTGCGCATCGCCGGATCGGAGGGATCGAGCGCGAGAAGAGCCTCGACGTGATCGATGGCGCTGGCCGGTACCTTCGCGTCGCCGACGTACAGCTCGACGAGCCTCCGCTGGAGATCCGGGACGCTCGCCTCCGGGAGATCGGGATCCTCGAGCCCCCTCTCGATGAGCCGGCATGCGAGCGCGAATCGCTGCGTCTTCCTGGCGTGGTCCACGAGCGCGTCCAGCAGGCGCGGACTCGCGGCCGCGAGGACGACGAGCCCCTCGCACGCGTCTTCGCCGAGCGGCGCGCTCGCGGGAAGCGGGAGCAGGCGCGCGATGGCCTTCGAGGCGAGGGCGATGGATCCGCGCGGCTCGGCGATGGCGGCCAGCGAGTAGAGCTCCAGCACACGCCGGCCGTCGGCGAGCGGCTCGAGGCGCCGCTCCAGTCGCGCGAACGAGTCCTTGTGGCCGGGAATCGTCTGCTGAACCCGCAACAGGGCCGCCTCCAGCGCGGGGCCGTCGCCGCTCGCCTCGAAGAAGTCGGCCGCGTGCACGAGCACCTCGCTCTGCGCCTCCGGCTCGAGCTGCCCGAGGCGTCGCCCGCCGATGACCCTGTCATACGCCCCACGCAGCGCCTGCACGGCCCCGTCCCGCCGGGCCGCCGCGTGCAGCGCCTTCCACAGGTCCCGCTGGGGTGCGCCGATCGCGGCCTCCGACACGAGCACCTCGAGCGCCGCGTCCGCGTGGCTCAGGCGTTCCGCGAGCGTGGCGGCGAGGCGCGCGAGCCGGAGGGCGCGTGCGGGATCGGGCGTGTCGGACACGCCCGGCATCATAACGGGACATCAGGCGTAGTACACGCGCATCGTGTCGATGACGACCGAGAGGAGCTCCTTGACGGTCTCGGTGCGCTCGTCCCGCACGATCACGTAGCCGTCGCCCTCGTAGCTGTCGCTCTTCATGGCGCCAAGCGTGGGCAGGCTCGCCTCGGCGATCCACTTGCCGATGAGATCGTGCGTCTTCGCGACGCCCGTCACGCCCGCCACGCGCCCGCGGCCCATCCCGCGGAGGAACGCGCACCCGACCGCGTACCGCCTGTGCCACGGCGCGTCGAGCACGCCGTCCACGACCGCGCGCGCCCAGGCGCGGTACGGATCGACGTCGCACGCCAGGCCCATCATGCGGGTGATGTTCGCGCCGGGCGGGCGCTGCGCGATCTCACCGATGACGAGGGTGCCGTCGGTGCGCTGGAACCACTCCATGTGGGTCATCCCGTCGTCCAGGCCGAGCGCCTTCACGGCGGCGTGTCCCATCGCGCGTGCGCCGTCGTACTCGGGGCCCGCGGTCTCCCGCGGCAGCATGCAGCACCACTGGACCCAGTCGTTCTCGAGCGCCTCGAGGCAGCTCGGGAGGTAGTGCGAGATCGAGTCGGCCTTCACGTCGCCGCCGACCGTCACCGTCTCGAAGCTGAACTCGCGCCCGCGGAGGAACTCCTCGGCAAGGAGCGGGTTCGCCTCGCTGGCGCGCATGCCCCGGACGGCGTCGAGGAGGCGGTCGAGATCCGTCACGCGGAAGGTCGCCTTCGCGCCCATGCCCGCCGGCGGCTTGACGACCATCGGGAAGCCGACCTGCTTCGCGAAGGCGCGCGCGTCCTCTTCGCCCCGGACGAGGGCGTTCCTCGCCACGGGGAGGCCGGAGGCCGCGAGGGCGGCCTTCATGCGGGACTTGTCGCGGAAGAGCTCCGCGGTGCCGGGCGGTGTGCCCTCGACGCCGAACCGCGCGCGCGCGACGGCGAGCTGCACCTGGAGCGCCTCGAGGACGCCGACGATTCGGTGCGGCTGGCCGTGGCGGCGCCGCAGGATGTCGGTCGCGTCGACGACGTCGTTCACGGACAGGGGATCGGTCACGCGGACGATGTCGTGAAACATCTTCGCGTCGTCCCCGCGCGGGGACTCCGCGACGATGCCCAGGAGCCGCACGTCGTCGAGCCGCGCGACGGCGCGGACGAAGCGCAGGGTCGTCTCGGCGGGGAAAGGAGCGGCGAAGATGACGTTGCGGGGCATGGGGAGGCCCTTCTCGTACAGGCGAGGGCGGACGTCAACCACTCCGCGCGCGCGCGGAGCGGGTTCACCCGTTCCCGTGGCGCGCGTCGAACTCGTCGCGGAGCATGCTCATGAGCTGCACGTCGAGGAACTTCCCGTTCTTGAACGCCGCGTCCCGCAACACGCCCTCGAGCGTGAACCCGCACTTCTTGTAGAGCGACACGGCGCGCGTGTTGGCGGCGAGCACCCTGAGGTGGACGCGGTGCATGTTCCCGTCGTGAAACGCGTGACGGAGGCCGAGGATCGTGGCCTCCTTGCCGAGCCCCTTTCCGCGCTGGGCGCGGTCGCCGATGAGGATGTGGAACTCGCACGCGCGCTCGATCGGCTGCGCGTCGAGCAGGTACAGGTTGCCGACGTGGCGATCGTTCTCGCGGAGGCAGATCGCGAGCCGCGTCGCGCTGGCGCGGCTCGAGGCGTAGCCCCGGAACCAGGCGACATCCGTCTCGATGCTCACGTGGCGGAACGGCCCGCACAGGAGATCGGTGACCTCGCGGTCCCGGCGCCACGCGTTCACGAGCGCCATGTCGGCCTCGCCGAGCTCGCGGAGGTAGATGCCGCTCACGGCGTCCCCCGCTCGGCGACGACGAAGATGCTCGCGGAGAGGTCGGGGTACTTCTTGCCCAGCTCGTAGCAGCCCTCCATGTAGCCCTCCGACACGATCGCCGAGCCATCGAGCGCGTCGAGCTGGAAGTTGGCGAGCGGCTTGAAGAACACGCCGCCCGCCCCGACCGCCGCGAGGCCTGCGGCCCGAACGTCGCGCTCGAGCGTGTCCATGAAGTACGTGCGCCGGTGGCCGTGCTGGATGTCCGATCGGGTGAGGGCGGCGAGATCGGGGATCACGCCCATCTTCACGGCGATCTGGCGCGACGGCGCGTTTCCGTTCGGCACGACGACGAACAGCCTGCCGCCGTCGGCGAGCCAGTCGGCAGCGCGCGCGAGGACCGTCACCGGATCGATCACGTGCTCGAGCGTGTGGACGAGAAAGATCGCGTCGAATCGCTCCGCCGGGCGCCACCGCTCGAAGAGGCTCCGCGCGAAACGGACGCGCGAGGGCACCCGCTTGCGCGTGTGCTCGAGGAAGGTCTCCTGCGCGTCCACGACCGTCAGGTCGCCGTACGCCGCGGCGAGGTTCACGGTGAGATCCCCGTGGAAGCAACCCATCTGGAGCGCCCTCGGGGCGCGGTCGCCCCGGTCCGGTGGCATCCAGGGCGCGAGCGCGCGCATCATGTAGCCGCGCATGCGCCGGTCGAACGGTGACTCCAGGTAGTCGCCGGCTACCTGATCGAGGTGGATCGTCTCGCGTACGTACTCGAGGGCCATGGTTCACTCCGCGTCGGGTCGATAGAAGCGCTCCGCGCGCGGCCGGTACCACTCGTCGAGGGTGGACGGGACGCGCGCGCGGTAGCCGAGGAGGGTGCGTGTCCGTGGGGGGAGCGCGACGACGCGCTCGTCCCCGAGCTTTCGCAGGTAGTCGAGCTGGGGTTTCACGAACGGCCGGCTGAACGTGAGCGTCAACGCGAGGCGATCGCGAGGTGAGGTGTTGGGACCGGCCGCGTGCCAGAGGCAGGAGTCGAACACGACCACCGAGCCCGCCTTCCCGACGAGGCGATCGGCCCACCGCTCGAACGCGGCGCGCTCCGGCGGCTCGTCGACCTCGTGCGATCCGGAGAGCACCATCGTCGCGCCGTTGTCGAGCGTGAAATCGCCGAGCATGACGAGCATGTTCACGAGCAGCGGGACGTCCCGCGTGAAGATACGGACGTCGCGGTGCGGCGCGTGGACGTAGGCGCGCTCGCCCGGGCGGTTGATCACGCCTCCGTACGAGTTGAGGACGAAACCCGCGCCGAGGCGGTCCGCCACCAGATCCATCGCGGGCAGGTCCTCGAGGAACATGTCCAGCTCTCGCCCCTCGCCCACGAGGTGGTGCGCCGTGCCACGGGCGACATCGTCGAGTCCCCTCGCGCGCCGCACCGCCGCGCAGCGGTCCGCCGCGATCCTGAGCTCCTCGGCCAGCGCGAGGCACCGGCCCGGCGGGACGACCCTGTCGAGGAGCACCCAGCCCCGCGTCCTGAGGAGGTAACCGAGATCGCTCGCCGGGGTCACGAGGCCGGCCAACGCACGCCCCGTACCGGCCGGGCGCGGCCGAGGGAGCGGCGAAATACCCGAGCTATCCGCGTGCGAGCGCCGGCGCGCCGACGCCTCCCCGCCGCACGGGCGACGGATCGATGACGCCCCGGCCGGCGAAGTCATGTTATGCATCGAGGGTGGCCGCCTCCGATCCCGAGAGCCCGCCTGCACGGGTGCCCGACGCGGCGATGAGCGGGGAAGCCCTCGACGAGGGGGCCGACGCCGCCGCCCCCAAGAGCATGATCGGGCCCGTGTCGAAGGGCCTCCTGCGCGGCCTCGTCAAGACGATCCGCCCGCACCAGTGGGTGAAGAATCTGTTCGTGATGGCGCCGATGTTCTTCAACAAGGACGTCTTCGTCACGGCGCCCAGCGGCGCGCCCGCGCTCAATCTCGCGGTGACGGGGCGGGCGGCCGGGGCCACGCTCGTGTTCTGCCTCCTCGCGGGCGCGGTCTACACCATCAACGACCTCGTGGACGTCGAGGCCGACCGCGTCCACCCGGTGAAGCGCCACCGCCCGATCGCCAGCGGCGTCGTACCAATGCCGATCGCGCGCGTGGCGGCCGTGGGCCTCGTCATCGTGTCGCTGCTCCTGGCCTACCGGCTGAACCTCGGCTTCGCGCTGGTCGCGCTCGGGTACTTCGTCGAGAACATCCTCTACTCGTTCAAGCTGAAGAAGGTGGCGTTCCTCGACGTCGGCCTCATCGCGTTCGGGTTCGTGCTGCGGGTCATCGCGGGCGGCCTCGCCACCGATACCCGTGTGAGCGAGTACATGCTCGCATGCACGGCGCTCCTCGCCCTGTTTCTCGGCTTCGGCAAGCGCCGCCACGAGCTCTCGAGCGAGCATGCGGGCAAGCAGCGCGCGGCGCTCGAGGCTTACAGCAAGGGGTCGCTCACCGTCGCGCTGATCGTCACCGGGGTGGCGACGGCGGGCACCTACGTCGCCTACACGCTCGACCCGCGCACGCGGACGTTCTTCGAGTCGAACTACCTCTTCCTCACGGCGCCGTTCACCGTGTTCGGGATCATCCGCTTCCTGATGCTCGTCTCGGGCAAGGTGGGGCGCGGGCGGCGAGCCGAGTCCCCGACGCAGGAGATGTTGCGCGACGTCCCCTTCGTGCTCAACCTCGTGGCATGGGGCATCGTGGTGTTCGCCCTCGTGTACCGGCTGCGTCCTGGCTGAGGGAGGGGAATTCACCCGGAAATTCGACAGGATGGGCCGGATCGCGGAATCCTCTCGAACCGTGACGGCGACGAAGGAGCAGGCGGCCCCGGGCTGGCGCACGAAGGGCGGCGCGTGGGTCGACCTCGGGCTCACCTTGCCGATCTTCGTGGTGTACCACCTGGGCGTCGTCTTTCTCGGCGTCAAGAACGGCACGGACTTCGTGACGGAGGGGCTCCTCCACCTCGTCGAGGGGAGCAAGGTCGCGTACCTCGGCGCGACGCTCGGGATCGGCGCGGCGTTCGCCGTGCCGCTCCTGTTCCTCGCGAGGCGGCAGGTGTTCTACCCCGCGAAGTTCGGCCAGATGGCGATCGAGGGATCTGTGTACGCGACGTTCATGGGCGTCGGCGTGCCGATGCTCGTCGGCACGCTGTTCGCAGCGACGGGCATCGGGGATCAGGGGCGCTTCGCCGGCGTCATCATGTCACTCGGCGCGGGGTTCTACGAGGAGCTGACGTTCCGGGTGGTCCTGTTCGGGCTCGGCGGGAAGCTCCTCGTCTGGCTGCTCGCCGAGCAGCAGGTGGGCGTGATCGGCGAGGCGGCGACGAGCGCCACGAAGCTCACCGCGAGCTCGTTCATGGTGCTCCTCGGGTGGGCCGTGGCGACGAGCCTCGTGTTCAGTGCGGTGCACTACGTGGGGGCGCTCGGCGACGCGTTCCAGCTGCGATCGTTCGTCGCGCGCTTCTTCCTCGGGCTCGCGCTGACCTTCATCTTCGCGACGCGGGGCTTCGCGACGGTGGTGTGGACGCACGCGATCTACGACGTGTGGGTGCTGGTGCTGCGGGGTTGAGGCGAGCCGCGTCTCGTTCGACCCTCACCCCTCCGGCTGCCGCGGCGCGGTCGGCAACAGCAACGCCACGAACGTCGCGATCATCATCCCCACCGCGGCCACCGTGTAGGGCGCGCGTGGGCCGATGTGCCCGTAGAGGAAGCCGCCGGTCGCCGGGCCGAGCATGCGTGCGAGGCTCGCGACCGCCTGGTTGGTGCCGAGCGTCCCGCCCTGCTCGCTCGCAGGCGCGCGCCGCGAGATGAACGCCGAGATGCTCGGTTGCGTCAGGCCGTTGCCGAGCGCGAGGACGGCACCGAACGTGTAGAGCGCCCACCTCCCGAGGAGCGGCGACGCCGAGAGGCCCGCGAACGCGACGCCCTGGATGAACGAGCCGGCCTGGATGAGGCGGGTCTCGTCGACCTTGCCGCCGAGCTTGCGTATGAGGCCGCCCTGCACGAGCGCCGCGACGACGCCGATGAACGCCAGCACGCCGCCCGTCTCCAGCGCCGTCATCCCGAAGCGGTCCTTGTTGAAGTAGCGGAACGTCTGGTCGAGGTTCGTGAAGGAGAGGACGATCACGAAGTTCACCATCACGCTGAGCAGGATCCCCGGCCGCGCGAACGCCTCGCGGGCTGCGCTCACGTCGAGGGGGCTCAGGCTGCGCCGTCGCGAGCTCCGCTTGTCGCCGGGGAGCGACTCGCCGAGGCCGAACGCGACCCATGCGAGGTTCACGAGCGAGAACGCCGCGGCCGCGAAGCACGGCACAGCCCCGGCGCGCCCGCCGATCTCCACGTGCGCGAGCGCGCCTCCGATCGCGGGCCCGAGGATGAAGCCGAGCCCGAACGCCACGCCGATGAGGCCCATGCCCTTCGCGCGATCCTTGGGCTCGGTGACGTCCGCGATGTAGGCGCTCGCCACGCCGAGGTTCGCCGTCGCGACCCCGCTCCAGATGCGCGCCGCGAAGAGCGCCCAGAGACCCAGGTGCGCGACCAGCGACCACCCGAGGAAGGCCATCCCGAGGAAGGTCGCCGCGACGGACCACAGGATCACGGGCCGCCGCCCGACCCCGTCGGAGAGCCGGCCCCACACCGGAACGAAGACGAACTGCGCGAGCGAGTACACGCTCGCGAGGAGAGTCCCGACGAAATCGGAGGCGCCGTACGTGTCGCGCGCTTGCTCGGCGAGGAACGGGAGCACGAGCCCAAAGCCGAGGAGGTCGAGGAAGACCGTGAGAAAGATCGCGGCGAGCGAGGGCTTCTTCAACGCGACTCCTCTAGCAGACAACGGCGAACAGCGGACGGTGGACAGCGGACAGCGGGCGGCTGGGCCGCAGAGAGCAGAGGATGCGCGCCTACGGCGGACGACGGTTCAGCCGCCCCCCCCCCGGATCGCGTACACGAACGCCTCGACGTTGCCCTTCGGTCCTGCCAGGCTCGAGTCGCACGTCCCCTTCACATCAAACCCTGCGGAGAGGACGTCGGCGACCACGCCTTCGATGGCGGCGCGCCGCACGTTCTCGTCGCGTACGACGCCTCGCCCTCGCGAGGCCTCCTCCCTTCCGACCTCGAACTGCGGCTTGAGGAGCGCGACCAGCTCTCCTCCTGGCCGGAGGCACCGGCGGATCGCGTCGAGCAGCTTTCCGAGCCCGATGAAACTCGCGTCCACGACGACGAGGTCCACCTGGCCGCCCAGGTCGGCCGGCTCGAGCGTGCGCGCGTTGGTGCGCTCCTTCACGAGCACGCGCGGATCGGTGCGGAGTCGGTGCGCGAGCTGACCGTAACCGACGTCCACCGCGGCCACGCTCGCGGCGCCCCGCTGGAGGAGGCAGTCCGTGAACCCGCCCGTCGATGCGCCGACGTCAAGGCACCGCTTCCCCGCCGGATCCACCGCGAACGCGTCGAGCGCGCCCGCCAGCTTCACGCCCCCGCGCGAGACGTACGGGAGCGCCTCGCCGCGCAACTCGATCGGGGCGTCCGCCGCCACGAGCGCGCCCGCCTTGTCGACGCGGACGCCCGCGACGTACACGTTGCCCGACAGCACGACAGCCTGCGCCTTCGCGCGGGAGGGGGCGAGCGCGCGATCGACGAGGAGTTGATCGAGGCGGAGCTTGGGCATGGCCTACCCCGCCCCGTGCACCGCGTCGAACAGCGATCGCATCCCCTGCGCGACGCGTGGCCCCGGACGGAGGACCGCCGCGTCGCGCACCGCGCGGAGGCGTCCCTCGCGCACGGCGCGCAGCTTCTTCCACACCGGATCGCCCGCGAGGATGCGCTCCGTGCCGGCCGACCCCACGGCCGCGAGATCGAGCACCACGTGGGGATCGAGCGCGAGCACGCGCTCGAAGCCGAGCGTCGGGTACGCCCCGCCTTCCGTCACCACGTTGACCCCGCCCGCGCGAGAGAGCATCTCGTCCACGAAGCACCCGGGTCCGCCGACCACGATCGGCCGCAGACCGAAGACCAGGAGCACCGTGCGCCGCGTCGACGCGCGCGCGCGCTCCTCCACCGTGGCCACGTCGCGCGCGAGAGCTTCGCTCACCCGCCGCGCGTCGTCCGCGTGCCCCGTGCGCTCGCCGAGCCCGTGGATCATCTCGTGGATCTCCGCGAGCGACTCGGTCCGGGGAGCGTACACGTGCACGCCGCGGCCCTCGAGCACGTCCGCGTAGCGCGCGCCGGCGGGGCCGCGTGCGCCCGTGACGAGGTCGGGCGTGAGCGCGAGGATGGCCTCGACGTTGGGATCGACGTACCCGCCCACCTGCGGCAGCCGCTCGATCTCGGGGGGAAAGTCGCAGTAGCGCGAGCGCCCGACGAGCGCCCCGCACGCGCCGATCGCGCACATGGCCTCGGTCGTGCTCGGCGACAGCGACACGACGCGTCGCGCCGGGCCCGCCGCGGGCTCGATGCGTGGGCGTCGGCACGCGCCGATCGCAAAGGCGGCGCTGGCTCCCAGGAACGCGCGCCTCGACGGGCGGATCACCTGCGCCGTCGTCGACGCGCCACCACGGCGCCCGCCGCGAGGCCGAGGCCCGCCCCGAGCGCGCGCCAAGGGACGGGCTTCGTGGGATCGAGCGCGGCCGTGCTGCACCCGCTCTTCACGGTCTGCACGGAGGAGGCCGCCTTCGGCGCGGGCGCGGCGACCTGGCACAGGGCGTCGACGCACGTGAAGCCGACGCCGCACTCGGCCGTGTCCGCGCAGCTCTTCGTGCAGATCGCGACGCCCTCGGCGCACGCCAGCTCGGCCTGGCAGTCGCAGGTGCTCGCGCAGGCCGTGCCCATGGCGCCGGACCCCTGCTCGGCGCAGGCCACCGGAGGTGTCGGCTTCCCCGCGTCGGGCCTGGGCGCGCCCGCGTCCGCCGGCGCGGGCGGCGGCGGCACGAAGACGGTCCAGTCGGGGGTGGGCTTGCCGTAGAGCGTCCAGCCCTTCGACGCCGCGCCAGCGGCCGCGACGATGAGGTCACGCCACGCGTCGAGGCGCGTGTAGATCGCGTCGGTGCAGTTCGTGCCGTCCTCGCCGCCGCGCGAGAGGACGCCGACGGTCACGAACTCGCCCTTGTCGAAGAACGGCTGGTTGAACGATCCCGAGCCCGAGTCGCCGGAGCACGTCCCGGGGCCGGTGATGAACTCCCGATCGACGTCCATCACGTTGGCGGGGAAGCTCGGGTGCGTCGTGCAGTCGATGAACTTGTCGCCCTTCACGCAGAGGTTCTTGATGCCCTGCTTGATCCGCCGCGTGCCGGCGTCGTTGCCGCCCACCTGCGTGACGCCGTAGCCGATCGCCGTCTCGCCGGCGGTGTTCGAGATGACCGAACGGTCGGTCAGGAGGCGGTGAACCCAGGGGATCGCGGGGACGGCCTCGGCGGAGGGGACGAGGTCGTTCAGGATCAGGATCGCGAGGTCGTTCCCGCACGCGTCGGTGCCCGGCGTCCGGATGATGGACTTGACGGTGTGCCACCCGCCGGAGCCTACGCTCGAGGTCGTGATGTGCATGCTGCTCGCGACCGCCCCGCCCTCGAACTCCGTCTCGCCGCACTTGATCGTCTTCGCGACCGTCTCCACGCAGTGCCGTGCGGTGAGCACCATGTTGGGGAGAACGAGCGTCCCCGAGCAGCGGATCGCCGCCTTCGTCTTCGCGTCGTAGGCGATGCCGACCGCGAACGGGTGGGCGGGATCCACCGTTCCGCCCTGGATGGCCTGGCTCGCGACGCCCAGTCGTTCGCCCGCCTCACTGGAAGCCGGCCCGCTCGTCGAGCAGCCGACGGCGAGGAGCATGCCGAGCGTCGCGCCGAGGACGAGTCCGCGTTGAAGCATCGGGGGGTAGAGCATACGAAGAATCGCGCGGCCCGCAACGTGGCGGCGGACGATACCTTGCAAGTGTAACTTTCCCGCGAAGACACGCCACCCGCGGGTGTCCGCTGTCCGCCGTCCGCGCCCCCGCGAACTTGGCCCGCAGGCCTCGCCTGTGGCCCCATCGCTCGCACGGAGGTGCTGAAATATGGGTAACGCGACGAGGACTGTCCTGGGGATCTCTGGAGCGCTCGTGGCGCTGTCGAGGGCCGGTCAGGCGCGCGCCGACGACCCGCCCGCGGCAGGAGGCGCGGCGGGCGCGACGGTCGGCACGGGAGGCGCCCAGGTGCACGCCGCGGGCGGTGCGGGCGGCGGCGGCGCGGCCACGAAGAAGGGCGAGGAGGACACCACGCCAGATCACGAGAAGGTCATCAAGAAGCTCGCGGTCGGCTACTTCGGCGTCTCGCAGATCCCGCTCGCGGGCGTCGGCGGGACCGGGGCGGGCACCGGGCTCACGCGCAACAACGTGACCGCGCCAGCCGTCGGCATTCGCTACTGGTTCGCCGATCGCATGGGCGCCGACGTGGGCATCGGGCTCGGCATGCAGGGGGGCTCCACCGAGACGGTCACCGGGACCACCACGACCACGACCGACAAGGCCACGGCCTTCGGGTTCCTCCTCCACGGAGGCTTCCTCTACGTCCCGAGCTACGGGCGGCATTACAAGTTCCTCATCAACCCGTTCCTCAACTTCGGCCGCGCGACCCAGACCGTGAAGCCGGGCGCGGGGGCGCCGGCGAACACGCCGGACACCGAGCTGAGCGGCATCAAGTTCGACCTCGGCGGGCGCGTGGGCGCGGAGGTGCAGTTCGGCTTCATCGGGTTGCCCGAACTATCGCTGCAGGCGACGATCGGGCTGGCGTTCCGGCGCGAGGCGACGCGCCTCGTGCAGGGTCAGAACTCCGCGTCCGACGGAACGAGCCGCTTCGCGACGACGGTCGAGTCGACGCCGTGGGCGCTCTTTACGAACAACATCTCGGCGTTCTACTATTTCCCGTGAGGAGCCCGCCCATGTTGACCTTGCGCTCGACTCTCGTGGCATGCAGTCTCGTGCTCGCGGCGTGCAGCGGCGGCGTGGCGAATCCGCCGACGCCGTTCGGGGGCTACGAGTCCCCGATCACCGGGGACGAGGAGCCGAACCCCTCCCCGGCGGCGGTGCGCGAGTCGTCGTCGTCCTCCCAGGGGAGCGGCGGTTCCAGCGACGCGCCGAAGGAGAAGGAGAAGACGCCGCCTCCCGCGACGACGACCCCGGCTCCGGCCCCGGTCACGGACGCGGGCGCCAGCCCCGGCTGAGGCGCGCCCGGACGTCGCCTCCTGCGCCATCAAGGGGCGAGATCGATCGGCGGCACCGCCGGCAGCAGCCCCCGCGCGTGCGCCCTCGCGAACATCTCCGCGAGGGCGCGCCGCACGTCGGCCTCCAGCGCGCGCGTGTCCTCGTTCGCGTACATCGCCAGGTAGCGATCGAGCATCTCGCGGCCGAGGCCCACGCCCGTGCGGACCTCCTCGCGGAGGAGCGCGTCCATCACGCGTTCGCGGTTCGCGAGCGCCCACGCGATCGACGCGCGGCACACCCGCGACGCGCGGGCGATGACCTCCGGCCCGAGCGCGCGCCGGATCGCGTTGCCGCCGAGCGGGAGCGGGAGGCCGCTTGTGGACTCGGCCCAGGCGGCGCCGAGGTCGAGCACCAGGTGGAAGCCCTCGCGCGCGTACGTGAGGCGGCCCTCGTGCACGAGCAGCGCGAGATCCACGTGGCCGGCGCGGAGCGCGTCGAACACGGCCTCGTAGGGGGAGATCGCGATCGGAACGGGTACGAACGGCGGCGCCAGCAGGGAGAGGACGAGGAACGCCGTCGTCCGCGCCCCGGGGATCGCGACGCGCGCGTTCTGCAAGGACTCCGGGCCGCTCGGCGCGGGCCCGACGACCACCGGCCCGTACCCGCGCCCGACCGACGCGCCGTGCGGGAGCAGGAGGAAATCCTGCGCGACGCGCGCGTACTGGGCCATCGAGATCGCGACGATGTCGACGTCGCCGCTCTCGGCGAGGAGGTTGAGCGACTCGGTGTCGGCGCGCGTGACATCGAAGGAGAGCCCCTCGGTGTCCACTTCGCCATGGAGCATCGGCCAGAACATGAAGATGTCGTCCGAGTCCGGGGAGAAGGCGAGGCGGAGGGGGGACACGGGCCGTTGCTAGCACGAGACAGCGGCCAGCGGACGGCGGACGGCGGACCGCGGGCCCGGACGTGGTAACGTCCGGCGGGTGAAGGTCGCGCGTCTTCGTGAGCCTGGAACGGCGGGCGGGGCCTGGTACGCCATCGACGGAGAGCACGCGGTGCGCTTCACACGCGCGCCCTGGCTCGGGGGCGTGCTCGGCGCGGAAGGTCGGCCGTTCTCCACGGCCGACCTGCTCGCGCCCGTGGCACCGTCGAAGATCGTCTGCGTCGGTCGCAACTACGCCGCGCACGCGAAGGAGCTCGGGAACGCCGTCCCGGAGTCCCCCCTCCTGTTCCTCAAGCCGCCCTCCGCGCTGCTCGATCCGGGCGGCGTCATCGTGCTTCCGTCCGACAGCGCACGCGTCGAGCACGAGGCCGAGCTCGGCGTCGTCGTCGGGGCGCGCTGCCGCCGCGTGTCCGAGGGCGAGGCGATCGCCCACGTGTTCGGGTACACGTGCGTCGGAGACATCACCGCGCGCGATCTCCAGCGGAAGGACGTGCAGTTCACCCGCGCGAAGGGGTTCGACACGTTCTGCCCCGTAGGACCGTGGATCGAGACCGAGCTCGATCCCTCGGCGTTGCATGTATCCTGCACGGTCTCCGGAGCGCTGCGCCAGGACGGGAACACGCGCGACATGATCTTCCCTGTGGCCAGCCTGCTCGCGTTCGTGAGCCGCGTGATGACGCTGGAGCCGGGAGATCTCCTCGTCACGGGCACGCCCGAGGGCGTGGGGCCTCTCGTCGACGGCGATCTCCTGACGATCGAGGTCGCCGGAGTGGGTGCGCTCTCCGTCTCCGTGCGCGCCTCGCCGTGATGGCGCGGGGCGAGCGCGCGCGCGAGATCGGCCTCGCAGCGGGGGTGCTGCTCGTGGCCGGCGCGGTGTTCGCCGTGGCGTCGCGACCCTCGCGCACGAGCGGCGACGGCGAGGCGCGGTGTGGCGCGGGGCTCGTCGCCCGGGGTCCGCGCTGCTGTCCCGGCGCCGAGATCTCCCTCGGGTCGTGCGCGTCGGCCCCGGTCCTCGAGCGCCGCGTCCTCGTCCCGCGGACGAGCCTCGTCGTGGGCCCTTCGGACTGGGAGGGCGAGGGGCGGGTCCAGCCCCGCACGATCGTCGCCGGGCCGTTCTTCCTCGACGCCCACGAGGCCACGGTGCGCGCGTACCACTGTCCCGCCTGCGTCGCGCCGGATCCCGCGCGCATGGCCACGGGCGACCTCGCGCGCGCCGTGGGCCGGCTCTCTCGCGACCAGGCCGCGGCGTACTGCGCCCACCGCGGCGGCCGCCTCCCGACGGAGGCCGAGTGGATCGTCGCGGCGACCGGCCCGAAGGGGTCGCGATACCCCTGGGGCGACACCGGCGCGGTCTGTCGCCGGGCCGCGTGGGGTCTGGAGGCGGGGCCCTGCGCCCTCTCCGCGACGGGCCCCGACACGGCGGGCGCGCACCCCGACGGGGCGACGCCACTCGGCGTCGAGGATCTCGCCGGGAACGTCGCGGAGTGGGTCTCGGACGATCCCCCGCAGGTCCGCGGCGGCTCCTTCCGCTCGAGCCTCGCGACGGAGCTCCGGATCTGGGCGCGCCGCGAGCTCCCCGCCTCGTCCCACGAGCCCGACGTGGGGGCGCGGTGCGCCTACGACCACGACGTGGTCGAACGGTGACCCCGTCGCGCGTTCTGGGGTACGCTCGCGGATCCCATGACGTGCGCGGTCCTCTGCATCGGCACCGAGCTCACGCGCGGCGAGCTCGTCAACACGAACGCGTCGTGGGTGTCCGCGGCGCTCACGGCGCTCGGCTTCGAGGTGGTCGAGCACGCGGTCGTGGACGACGACAAGGCGCGCATCGCCTCGGCGCTGCAGCGCCTGTCGCGAAAGGGGCGCGTCGTCGTGTGCACCGGCGGGCTCGGCCCGACGACGGACGACGTGACCACCGAGGCCGTCGCCGACTGCCTGGGCGTCCCCCTCGTGCGCGACGAGGCGTCTCTCGAGGCGATCCGCCGGCGCTTCGAGCGGCTCGGCCGCGCGATGAGCGCCTCGAACGAGAAGCAGGCCGATTTCCCTCAGGGCGCGGAGGTCCTCCCGAACCCGATCGGCACCGCGCCCGGGTTCATGGTTCAAATGGCCGAGTGCCTGGTGTTCTTCACGCCGGGCGTGCCGCGCGAGCTCCACCGCATGTTCGACGAGCAGATCTCGCCCCGCATCCGGGTCCTCGCGCCGAACGACCACCACCAGATCAAGCTCCACACGTTCGGCTGGACCGAGAGCGCGGTGGGCGAGCGGCTCGACGGCGTCGAGGTGTCCTTCCCCGGCGTGACGATCGGGTACCGCGCGCACTTCCCCGAGATCGAGGTCAAGGTGCTGGCGCGCGCGAAGGGGCACACCGAGGCTCGCGCGCTCGCCGAGGAGGCGGCCGCGCAGGTCCGCGCACGTCTCGCGGAGGTGCTCTTCGGCGAGGGCGAGGAGACGTTCGCGGGGATGATCGGCCGGGTCCTCCGCGCGCGCGGCCTCACGCTCGCGATCGCGGAGTCCTGCACCGGCGGGTTCGTGGGGCACATGCTCACCCGCGAGCCCGGCGCGAGCGATTTCCTCCTCCTCGACGCGGTCACGTACGCCAACAGCGCGAAGACCGCGGTCCTCGGCGTGGACGGCGACGTCCTGCGCGCGCACGGCGCCGTGAGCGCCGAGGTCGCCGCGCAGATGGCCGAGGGGGCGCGTCGGGTGTCCGGCGCGGACCTCGCGCTCTCGCTGACCGGCGTGGCGGGGCCCGGCGGGGGATCGGACGAGAAGCCCGTGGGCACGGTCCACGTCGCGGTCGCGTCGAGGCTCCCGACCACCACGCGCGTGAAGCAGCTGCCCGGCGATCGCCACCAGATCCAGACGATCGCCGCCTACTGGGGTCTCTCCGTCGTCCGGGAGATCGCGCAGAAGATCACCTGAGCACGTCGTCCAGCCACCGCTTCGCCTCGGCGCACGTGCTCGCCGAGGCCCACCTGGGTGCGGTCGTGGCGGGACCCGCGGCCATCGCCAGATCGTCCTTGCGCCACGCGATCGCGAGCGGCCCGAGCTCCTTGCGCTCGACGCACGCGAACGCCGCCTCCTTGCGCGTCGGCGTCGCGACCGTCCTCGCCCACCCGTCGGTGACGATCCGGAACGCGCGCTCGGCACCGCCCTTCGTGTCCGCGTCGTAGCGGAGGTGCAGCACGCCCGCCACCTTGTCGCCCTCCACGTACATGGCGTCGCGGTCGCCGCCCCAGCCGCGGGCCGCCTCCGTCCCGCGCCCCGGCGCCCACTCGTCGAACGCGAGCGCGAGCGCGATCTCTCCCGAGACGTCGTCGTCCACCTTCTTGAAGCCCGCGCCGAGGACCGCGCCGGGCGGGATCGGGATCGCGATCGCGCGCTCGTCGGCGTCCCATTTCTCGGGGTGGAGGATCTGCTCGGTCGTCGTCGGCGGACGCGCCCACACCGCGTCGACGGCCTTCCATCCGCCGATGCGTCGGCGCGCGTTCACGAAGCGGATCCCCTCGACGTACGCGGAGGCGAGGGACGTCCGCATGATGTGTGGCGCCTGCGCCGAGGGCCCCGTGTTCATCCCTGCGAGGATCTGCTCTGCGAAGTCGTCGTCGTCCAGATCGATCGCGGTCCGGCCGCCGAGCTTCGCCATCAGGATGTCGGTCATCGCGCTCGTGGCGTCGCCCTCGGCGAGGGCGGAGATCGCGCTCTGCGCGTCGCTTTCGCCGGGCCGGTACTTCGAGCGGGACTCGAGGTCCCAGTACTGGTCCTGCAGCGCGTGGACGAGCTCGTGCGCGAGCGTCGCTTCGGCGTTCAGGGGATCGAGGTCCATCGCGAGGAACATCGTGCCGCCCTTCGGCTCGTAGAAGCCCGCCAGCTGCGCCTCGAGGAGCTTCATCGTCGCGTCGAGGTAGTCGAAGGACGTGGGGATGAAGCCGTAGAGCGCCAGCCACTGGGCCTCGCGGCGGATCGCGTCCGGCGGGATCTCGCGCGCGACCTTGTCCTTGATCTTCGCGATGAGGTCCTTTCGCTCGAGCGCCACGCCAGGCACGGGCCTCTTCGCGACCAGTCCGCGGGTCTTCGCGAGCTTCTTCAGGGCCTTCGCGATGAGCTTCGCGTCCTCCGTCTCGCCCACCGGCGGGGGCGAGGGCGGCGCCGTAGCCAGGGCGCTCGCGCTCGCGCTGACGGTGGGCGCGGGCCTGGCCGGCTCGACGGGCGGCTTCGGGCCCGGGCTACATCCGTGTAAGATGCACACGATTGTCAGCGAGCCCGCGGCGCACGCTCGCCGCCTCAAGGACCGGCGCCCTCGATCGGCGCGGCCGCGGAGCCTCCCGCAAGGCCGAGGGCACCCTCGTGGCGCAACGCGGCGATCGCCGCGGCGTAGCTCGGCGCGCCGAAGACCGCGCTCCCGGACACGAGTACGTTCGCCCCCGCGGCGCACGCCTCTCGCGCCGTCGCGGGCGCGATGCCGCCGTCGATCTCGAGGTCGACCGCGTGGCCGCCCTCGTCGATCATGCGCCTCAACCGCGCCACCTTGGGCAAGACCTCCCGGATGAACGACTGGCCCCCGAAGCCAGGGTTCACGGCCATCACGAGGACGAGATCGACGGCGCCGAGCACCCACCGCACCGCCTCCTCGGAGGTGGACGGGTTGAGGACGACCCCCGCCCGCTTGCCGAAGGAGCGGATCAGCGCGAGCGTCCTGTGCAGGTGGACGGAGGCCTCGGCGTGGACCGAGATCACGTCCGCGCCCGCCTCCGCGAAGGCCGCTACGTGGCGCTCGGGCTCGACCACCATGAGGTGCACGTCGACCGGGAGGCGCGTCGCGCCCCGGAGCGCCTTCACCACGGCGGGCCCGAGCGTGATGTTCGGCACGAACCGCCCGTCCATCACGTCGACGTGGATCCAGTCGGCCCCCGCCTCCTCGACCGCGGCCACCTCGGCGCCCAGCCGGGCGAAGTCCGCCGACAGCACGGACGGCGCGACGATCGGGCTGGAAGGTGCTTGCGGGCCGGGCATCGGAGGAGGCAGCATACGGCCGAGAACCCCGTTGCACAAACGCACAAACAGTGCGATGGGGGCTCGGCATGGTCCCGCGGAAGATCACCAAGGCCGACTTCGACGACATCGTCGAGGTCATCGATCGCTGGTGGGGCGGCCCCATCAGCACGTTCGCGCACACGATCTTCTTCTACGAGCTCGGCGAGCACGCCCTGTGTGTCGAGAAGGACGGGCGCCTCATCGGCTTCCTCCTCGGGTTCACCACGCCGACCGCGCCGCCGAGGGGCTACGTGCACCTCGTCGGCATCCATCCCGATCACCGCCGGCGCGGTGTCGGCCGCGTCCTGTACGAGACCTTCACGGAGGCCTGCCGCGCCGCCGGCTGCGAGCAGATGAAGGCCATCAGCACGCTCAGCAACGAGGGCTCGATCAGCTTCCACGTGGGCGTTGGCTGGAACGCGAAGGAGGTCGAGGACTACGCGGGGACCGGGAGGAAGAGGATCGTCTTCACGAAGTCGCTCCGCCCGTAAGTCGGGTCAGCGCTTCCGTCCCGACGGCGCCGGTCGCGTCCGCGGCCCGAGCTTGGGGATCCCGATCGCGGGCTCGTCCGCGCCCGGGTCCCCCGACGCGGCAGGGGCCCCCCCCGCCTCCGGGACCGGCCGCGCGTCGATGGCCTCGACCGAGGGCCGGAGGCGCGAGAAGAGCACGATCGCGATGCCGACCGCGAGCAGCAGCCCCACCGCGGCGACCGCCACCCAGAGGCCGGGCGAGCGCCCCCGGTTGGCCCTGGCGATCGCCGGAGGCGTCGCCGCCGCTGCGGGCGCAGTCGTACTTGCCGCGATCGCGGTCGATGTCGCCGCGGTCGCGGTCGCCGCTGCGGGCGGCGCGGCGGGAGAAGCCGTCGCCGCCTGCGTCGGCGGCGACACGCGCACCATGAGCGGCGTCGGATCGTACGATCCCGGCGTCAGCTCGGGCGACGAGCCCATCGCCGACCGCACGCCCTCGGGTACGTCCGGCGCGGGCGGCACCTCGATGGTCGCCTCCCCAGGCGCCGGATCCGGGCGGTTCGACGCCGTCGAGCGTCGCTCGATCTCCGCGACGATCGCCGCCCGGTGACGGATCGCGTCCCCCGACACCTCCTCGACCCAGGCCGCCACGTCCCGCGTCGTCGCGGGCGGGCAGGCCTGCTCGAGCGCGACCGCCATGGCGCGCGCGGAGGGCCACCGCTCGTCCTTGTCGCGGCGAAGACCCTTCAGCACGACTTCTGCGAGCGCCGGGGACACAGCCGGGTTCACCGAGCGCGGCGACGGGATCTCCGCCGTGGCGATCGCCGCCACGATCGACGGCACGTCGTCGCCCGGGAAGAGTTTCCTCGCCGTGAGCGCCTGCCAGAGCACGACCGACGCGGCGAACACGTCGGTGCGCCGGTCGACCTCGCCCATCTCGAGCTGCTCGGGCGCCATGTACGCGAGCTTGCCCTTGATGTGATCGTTCTTATGCTCCGACTGCCGGCTCGTCGCCTTCGCCACGCCGAAGTCGAGCACCCGCGTGACGCCGTCCACGCCCACGATGATGTTCTGCGGGGACACGTCGCGGTGGACGATGCCGAGGACCGCGCCCTTCTCGCTCTTCGCCTCGTGCGCGGCGTGGAGGCCGTCGAGCACACCGCACATGATCGCGACGGCCACGCGGGGGCCCACGTCCTTGCCCTCCCTCTTGGCGACGCGGAGCAGCCGCGCGAGCGAGTCGCCCGGGATGTACTCCATCACGAGGAGGATCGCGTCATCGCCGGGGAGCTCGAGCACGTCGAGCGTGGGCACGACGTTCGGGTGCTGGATGCGCGCGGCGAGCCTCGCCTCCGTCACGAACATCTTCACGAAGTCGGGATCGTGTGCGAGGTGCGCGTGGAGGCGCTTGATCGCGACGGTGCGCGCGAAGCCCACCGCGCCGAGGAGGCGGCCGTAGTGGACGGTGGCCATGCCCCCCGCGGCGATCTCGCCGTAGAGCGCATAGCGCCCGAGCACGCCGCGATAGTCGATCTCCGGAGCTTCTTCCACGCGCGCGGACCGGACCATAGCAGAGGCTCCTCCCGTGCATCCAGACCATCTCCCCCTTGCGCGGGGCGCGCCCCGGGCCTATTCGGGGGCCATGCAGGTCGGCCGCTTCGCCAGGTTCGCGTGGGCGGTGCTCGCGTGGAACGTCGGCGTCATCCTCTGGGGCGCGTACGTGCGCGCGAGCGGTTCGGGCGCCGGCTGCGGCAGCCACTGGCCGATGTGCAACGGCGAGGTCGTCCCGCGCGCGCCGTCCGCGCAGACCCTGGTCGAGTGGACCCACCGCGCGACGAGCGGCGTGGCGCTCGCGCTCGTCCTCGCCCTGGCCGTCCTCGGCCACGTGCTGCACCGGCCCGACCCCAGGCCCGCGGTTGCGGATCGCCACCGCGCGATCCGCCGGGCTGGCTGGCTCTCGCTCGCCTTCATCGTGTCCGAGGCGCTCGTCGGCGCGGGGCTCGTGCTCTTCGATCTCGTCGCGCACAACGCGTCGGCGAAGCGCGCCGTGTCGATGGCGGTGCACCTGAACAACACGATGATCCTGCTCGCCTGCCTCGCCGCCACGGCGTGGTTCGCCTCGGGAGGACGGCCCCTCGCCGTCCGAGCGCGCCGCAAGGTGGCGTGGATCGTCGGCGCCGTCACGCTCTCGCTGCTCCTCCTGTCGACCACGGGGGCCGTCGCGGCGCTGGGCGACACGCTGTTCCCCGCACGGTCCCTCGCGGAGGGCCTGCGCGAGGACCTCTCTCCCACCGCGCACTTCCTCGTGCGCCTCCGCGCCCTCCACCCCCTCCTGGCCGTGATCACCGGCCTCGTGGTCGTCGTGGCAGGGGCCACGGTCCGCGCCCTCCGCGCGGAGAGCCGGGGCGTGCAGAACCTCTCCCGCGCGCTCACCGCCCTGTTCTTCCTCCAGCTCGCCCTCGGCCTCGTGAACCTCTCCCTGCGCGCGCCGGCGTGGATGCAGCTCGTCCACCTCCTCTCGGCGGACGCCGTGTGGATCGTGTTCGTGTTGCTCGGCCTCGCGGCCCTGGGCGAGGCGAACACCGAACGGGTTTCAGCTTCCCCGGTTCACGACCTGGGCTCCGCGAGCTCGGCGAGGCCCGCCAGATCGCAGAGCCTGAGCGGGTGGTAGGGTGGCCTCGGCGTGATCGGCTGCGCTGCGTCGCCGCCCGCCTCGGCGAGCAGGCGCGCGCACAGCGCGACGCACGACTTCCCCTGACAGAACCCGGTGCCGAAGCCCGTGTAGCGCTTGAGCGACTCGATGTCGCCGAACCCGCGGCGGATCGCCTCCTCCAGCTCGTGGAGGGTCACGTCCTCGCAGCGACACACGAGCACCTTCGCCACGTCAGCGGCCCCTGTACTCGCAGCGCGCGTCGCACGTCTCGAAGAGGGTGACCTGCTCGAGGGAGGGCAGCCCGGGCCGGAGCGCGTCCCAGATCCACTTCGCGAGCACCTCGCTCGTCGGGTTCTCGAGGCCGGGGATCTCGTTCAGGTAGTGGTGGTCCAGGCGGTCGTGGATCGGCCTCCAGATCTCGTACAGCTCGCCGAAGTCGATGAACCACCCCGTGTCCGGGTCGACGCCTCCCGTGCACGCGATCTCGACCTTGAACGAGTGCCCGTGCAAGCGGGCGCACTTGTGGCCCTCCGGCACGCGCGGCAGGCGGTGCGCGGACTCGAAGCGGAACTCGTGAACGAGGCGGACCTCCATGGCAGACACTCTAGATCACCGGGCGTGATTGTCATCACGCCCCGGCGTCCCGCCCCCGAGGAATCCCCTCATTTTCGAGCCCGAGCCCGCGCCCGAGCCCGAGCCCGAGCCCGATTCCTCCGCAACGAACCCGCGGTTCGTGCCGACTGGCGGGATTGGACGGGTTCGAACATGAGCGACTCGACGTCTACCGTGCGAGCATCGAGCTGGTGGCGGGGGCGGACCAGCTCGCGGACCGCTTTCCGAGGGGCCGCGCCTACCTCAGCGATCAACTTCGGCGAGCTGTCGCCTCGATC
>SXGT01239645.1_pt1 | contig 39117 bp, 27 predicted proteins | sample 3176221 | NCBI WGS metagenome assembly SXGT01 (sample SAMN11356862, study PRJNA531348) | freshwater metagenome | isolation source: freshwater sample F1-120 | place: China: Fuxian Lake, Yuxi | collected 2017-12-25 | reverse complement strand
AGTCTTTTGATATTGAAGGCCGCGTTATGATCTCGGTCGAGAGTCAATCCACAACAGGCACACTGGTGGACACGCTCGACCAGCGTCTTCTTCTGGCGATGGCCACAGCCCGAACAATCCTGGCTGGTGTACGCGGGATTGATCGCTACAAACACTCGACCGGCCCATGCTGCCTTGTACGAGAGAAACGTAGCGAACTGCGACCAGGCCGCATCGTGAATGCTTTTGGCGAGGCAATGATTGTGGACCATCCGACTGACGGACAAATCTTCCACGGCAATCACGTCGAAGCGATTGACCAGGCGCCGACTCTGCTGGTGCGTAAAGTTTGTACGCCTGTTGGTTATGCGTTCATAGACACGGGCGACAACCTTCCGGCATTTGCGGCGTGCAGGCGTAGCTTTTGGCGTAGCCGACAACTTGCGCTGCGTGCGCTTCAGGTCTTTTTCGTCCGTGCGCAAGAACTTTGGGCAGGCTGTGCTTTCTCCAGTCGAAAGCGTTGCGAAGCTGAGCAGCCCGACATCAATGCCTACAGCTTCGCCCGTGATTGGCAGGTGTTGTGCTTGCACATCACACACAACTGTCGCATACCACTTCCCCGGAGACGAGCGGCGGATAGTGCAGGTCTTCGGGGTGCCTTCCAATGGACGATGCTGCACAACCCTGAGCGCTCCCACCTTGGACAGCTTCAGGACGCCATCCACCAATTGACAGCCGTTCCCGTATTGGGGAAAGGTCATCGAATTATAGCGCCCATAGCCACGGAAACGCGGATAGCCAGGCTCTGCCCCTGCTTTGCAACGTCGGAAAAATGCCTTCAACGCCAGGTCAACTCGCATCGCCACATCTTGCAAGACTTGCGAGTGCACGTTGCTCAACTCTGGACAATATGCCTTCAGATCAGGCAAAGTCGCCTTTTGGCCGTAGTAGGTCAACGATTCCTGCCGTTCCTCCCAACCGCGCTTTCTGCCCTCAAGAAAGTGGTTGTACAAACACCGGCACTCCTCAAGCTGGTCTTGCAAGAGGTGCGCTTGCTTTTTCGTTGGTTTGAGTCGGTACTGTATAGTTTTAATCATACTATAGAGTATAGCCCAAAACCAAGAAGGGAACAAGCCCTGTTCGCGCCTATGGAAGGCGCTCCCAGGCCCCTTCTTATATCCCCATGCATAAATGCAGGGGGTTTACGAAGGTCTCGCTAACCGATGGCACCCTGCTTGTGGAACACCTGGACGCGGTGGCGGGCTGTCTCCAGCACAAAGAGCCGGTTCTCGGCATCAACGGTGACGGCGATGGGCCCCTGGAAGGGTTTGTGCCGTTCGACTACCATATAGGCGTTGTCATGGGCTCTGCCCAGCCCCGCATCGAGCCGCAGCCGCTCCTGTGCCCATTTGGAGAGCCCGCCCTCACCGGTCAGTATGGTGAGAAAGTTGCCCTCGGCATCGAACACCTGCAGACGGTCGTTGCGGAAGTCGGTCACGTAAATGAAGCCTTCCTGATCTACCGCCACGCCGGTAGGCCGATTGAATTCCCCCTCGCCCTGGCCGGAGCTGCCAAACTGCATCAGAAAGCGCCCCTCGGCGGTGAATTTCTGGATGCGATCATTTCGCCAATCGGCCACGTACACATCCCCCTGCCGGTCAATAGTGAGGCCCCAGGGCATGTTGAACTCGCCCTCTCCACTGCCACGGCGGCCCCACTTGGCGATGAACTTGCCGTCTTTGGTGAAGAGCTGCACCCGGCTATTACGGCTGTCCACCATATAGAGACGGTCCTGGACGTCGAACGCCATGCCAGAAGGGCGGTCGATTTCGCCATCACCAGCGCCTGGTGTGCCCCATTTGCTGATCCAGTCTCCGTCTTTGGTAAAAATGGAGATGCGGTTGAGCCACTCATCGGCGACGTAGGCGTTGCCCTGGCTGTCCAGCGCCACCGAGGTGGGCCAGAAGAAGGTGCCATCCGGTGCGGAGGGCACGGCCTCCTCGGGAGGGATTTTTTCACCAAACTGGCCGAGGTATTCTTCGTCGATGGTGCAGATTGTGACCCGCTTGCAGGGCCAGAACACCGGAGTCTCCGTGCCACGGCTGAGCACGTACAGCCGCTCGCCTTCGCCCCGGGCGAGTGCCACCGGATGGAAGAAGCCGTTGCCACCCCGGGTTTCTTGCCGTCCAATCGTATGACTGTACTGAAAGGTCACTGGTGCAGTTTGTATCGCCATATTGTGCCTCACAAGGTCGCCGACTCGGCCGTTGTCTCAACCCTGACAGCGCCATGCTGCGGGCTTTGCGCCTCACCCAGGAGTGCGTTGCCGACCTCCTGGGTCAGGCGCTACGTCATCACTTCATGAAGGCAAGCTGCTCGAAGGAACCCCGTAAAATGGCCTTGGAGTCCAGGCCCATCCATTGCTCCAGCAGCGTCGCGTAGGTGCTGCGGAAGTCGTTGTTCCACTGCAGGTCGCCATCGTCCAGTTTCTCCGGCGCCAAGGACGGATATTCGCCGTACAGGCCGCCCTGGACCGCATCGCCGATCACAAAGGCCACCCCGCCCGAGCCGTGGTCCGTGCCCGAGCCGTTTTCTTGCACCCGGCGGCCAAACTCGGTGAACAGGAGCATCACCACTTCTTCGTTGGCATGGTGCTCTTTTAAGTCCTGGTAGAAAGTACTGACAGCGCTGGTCACCTGGCCCCACAGTTTGGGGAAGGAAATGTTTTGGTTGGCGTGTGTATCGAAGGTCCCAGGGTTCAGGCTGGTATACAACACTCGGGTGCCGAAGTCCGCCAGATGCACCTGCGCGATGTTCTTCAACCATTGCGCAAAGGGATCGTAGTTATATTCAACCGTGGAGGTGTACTTCTGCGGTGCGGTGTTGAGGATGTCCGCGCCTTTCAGGGCATCAAGACCGGTCTGCGACAGATAATCCTGCACCGGGCCGGCGCCGATCACCGGCGAGTAGGTTTGGGCGAAGATTTCCAGGGCTTCCATACGTTGCTCTTCAGCCTGGATGCCCGTGAGCACGCCGTAGGTCTCCAGGTTGCCGACCGAGGACACGGACACACCGGGGGCGGCCAGCGCCCTGGGTAAGCCACGGCCAAAGTTCACCGCGGTCAGGATGTTGTCTTTATTGGGGTCCAGGTCACGGATAGCCCGGCCCAACCAGCCGTCGGTGACCATTTTTGCCGGCTCAGCGGTATGCCAGATATCCATGGAACGGAAATGGGAGCGAATGGGATTGGGATAACCGATACCCTGCAGGACGGCCACTTTACCTTCGTCGTACAACGCTTTGAGCGGCGCCATGGACGGGTGGAAACCGACGTGGTCATCAAGGTGCAACACGTCTTCCGGCTCAACGCGCAATTCCTGCCGGTAATCCATATAGCGAGGATCGCTGTAAGGGATGACGGTGTTCAGGGCGTCATAGGCACCCGACATCTGCAGGACCACCAGCACCGGGTCTTTTTTCTGGGAAGTCATGGATCTGCTCCTGTATGTTAGGCGTAAAGATATTCCTTGGTCGCGACAATCATCTGTAACATCTGGGCCACGTGTTGTGGAAAGGCTGCCGACGTGGTGTGCAATGTCCCGTGCTTGCGGGCCTGTTCCACCAGCATGTTCCGGGTCTCCTCGGCTAAGGCGTAATGCCCCAACAGTCGGAGGCAACCGTCCACCAGGGCATCCGGAGCAATAGTGGAACCTTCGGACGCCAGGGCCTTGATGATGTCCTGGACGCCAGGGTACGTGATATCCCCCACGCGGTCGGCGGTGAAATTAATCCGCTCGACCAGAGTGCCGCCATCGATCCACTCTCTCCCGGTATGCCAGCCTTCGACTGACGGGGGATTTAAGAGCTCTTGCCCCATGTGTTTCATCTCGTCGAAGATGGGTTCCATGCCAGGCTTGGGTTCAGTCCAGTCACCAATCAGGCGCAACGTGCCGATGACCGTCTCAACCGGGCTTTTAATTTTGGCAAAGCGTGCATTCTTAAACGCCTCGGAATGGAACAGCACCCGCAGCATGGCGCGGATGTTGTAGCCAGACTGGAAGTAGGCATCTTCGAGCTGCTTGATGGTCTCGGGATCCTGAGGTGGGGTGTCCATCCAGGACGGTACCTGCGCCTCGTCGGCAATGAAGTAATTATACAGATGCCGGGAGATAAAGCGGGCGGTGGCCGGTTGCTGACAGATGATGTCGATGACGTCCTCACCGTTGAAATGACCGGTGCGGCCGAGGAACGTCTTTTCGCCTTCATCGTGGTCGTCAGGGTTATACACGAATTCCGCCGCATAGCGGCCGTAGGGCTGATTCGGGATCGGCCGGCCAATGGTCCAGCCCGTAAAGGCCCGGGCGCATTCCTTGACATCCTGCTCAGTGTAGTTGAACTGGCCGTCCATGCCCACACCCATGGAGAACAACTCCAACAGCTCCCGGCCGTAATTCTCGTTAATCGCTCCCTTGCGGCTCAGACGATTGTCCAGGAAGTCCACCATGGCCGGGTCGCGGGAAATCTCGACCAGCAGATCCCGGAAGCTGCCCATGCCGCAGCCGCGGAACATCTCGATTTCTTCATACAAGGTGGTGTAGTTTTGCACCTTGCTGTCCGCCGTGCACAGGACCCCGTGCCAGAAGAGCACCATCTTTTCTTCCAGAGGACTCTGGGAGTTGATCATGCGCCAGGCCATGTATTCCGGCACGCCGCGGGTGAAATGATTCCATTCGATGAAATAGCGTTCCGCCAGATCGAGTTCCAGGCCATTAGGATGGTCTTCGGGATGTAGGAGCTCCTCGACTGTAGTCTCGTACCCTTTGGCGGCACGGGCTTCGAGTTCATGATACTGGGCACCGAATCCGACGCGACGCATCAGGTGCGCCATCAACGCGATATCGTGATCGTCCATTGGTTCTCCTCCTCGCTCTGCGCCTGCCGAGTCGCAGGCTACTGGGCACACTCCAGATAATGTCTTGAGCATGCCATGTTTCAGGACAAAAATCCAGATCTCATCGCTATCTGCCTCGCAGCCGGACACTCCATCCTGACGAGATACGACGGCATCCGTAGCGTCAGGCTGATAGTGTGACCTTCTTCGCGCATTTTCAGAGCCGACGTCAATGACAGGTGAGCAGGGCTTGCTGTTTGCGGTCTCGCGCATCGTCTTGTCGAAGTCGACAAAAAAGGCCGCGACTGCTTCGGGTTCCCGTACTTCCCACGTTTCCCGGAAGTGTCCAGCCCGCTCAACGTATGTGGGCCAATTTGGCTACAAGATGACTCCCGAGGAAGCTGGCCCCGAGGCGCCGCATGAGTCCTTGATGTGGCCCACCGCGGTGCCCTGGGTTCACGCGGCAACGCCTACGTGGCCGATGAGTGGATCAATCGCATCGCGATTTTTACCCAGGACGGCGACTGGGTAGGCCAATGGAGCACGTCCGGCAGCCAGCCGGGGGAACTGAATCGCCCTGCGGGACTGGCGTTTGATACGCATGATAATTTATACGTGGTGGATAGCCGTAATCACCGCGTGCAGGTGTTCACGCCGGATGGTACCTTCCTACGCACCTGGGGCAGCCAGGGGAGTGGTCCAGGGGAGTTCAACGTGCCCTGGGGCATCAATCGTGGACCAGCTCAGCGAGGTGTCCGTGGCCGATTGGCGGAATCATCGCATCCAGAAATTCACTGCCGAGGGCGCCTTCCTGATGTAGTTCGGCAGCGCCAGCGCGGACGATGGGGACGAGCCAGCCGCCAAACAGTTCCTGATCAAGGCGATACGCCGGCATGGCGGGATCCCCGAGACGATCCCCATTGATGGCCGCGCCGCGCATGAAGCGGCCATCAAGAGCTACAGCGCGGAGCACGGGACGGCTCTCGTCATCCGCACGACCCAATATCTCAAGCATAGCGTGGCGCAGAACCCTCGTGGAGTCAAGCGCGTCACCCGACCGCTGTGGGGACGCAAGGCGTTCGATGCCGCGCAGGCCACCTTCACCGGCATTGCGCTGAGACACATGCTCCGCAAGGGGCAGCTCGCAGGGGGCAACGAGGCGGGCCTCACCGCAGCCGAACCATGCTATGCTCTGGCCGCCTCAGAGGCACCCTGACCGAGGGAAACTCGCCTCGCAAGGCCAACACGCCAAAATTTGTGACAGAACTTTCTCCACCCACAGGGCATGCCATTGGCAGCCAGTGCGGCGCACGGACATGATGGCGTCTAGGGCGCGGTGGTCCTCGACACGGGCCGGATGACCTCCCAATGGACGGACCGATTGTCCCTGCCGGCGACCTCTGCTATAGTACTGGACGCATAAGGGGTCGACCGCTTTTTCCAACCGAGGCTGGCGCATGAAATTCACCAAAATGCATGGCATAGGCAATGACTATATCTACGTCAATGGTTTTGAGGAACAGATCGACCACCCAGCTGAGGTGGCGCGGGCAGTGAGCGATCGCCATTTCGGCATTGGCGCCGATGGCCTGATCCTCATTCTGCCTTCCACCCGGGCAGATTTTCGCATGCGCATGTTTAACGCCGATGGCAGCGAAGCGCAGATGTGCGGCAACGGCATTCGCTGTCTGGCAAAATATGTCTATGACCATGGTCTGACGCGTCAGACCATGATCCAGGTCGAAACGCTCGCCGGGGTCTTAGAGTTACAGCTGTTTCCCCACGGTGGGGTCATCGACAAGGTCCGCGTCAAAATGGGCGCCCCCCGGCTGGAACGGGCGCAGATTCCCATGCAGGGTCCGGCGGGTCAGGTACTGTGCGAGCCCCTGGTGGTCAACGGCACCACCTTCGAGGTCACCGCCGTCTCCATGGGCAATCCGCACTGTATTGTCTTTGTGGACGATCCGCACACCTTTGATGTGACGGGGTGGGGGCCACACTTTGAGCATCACGTGGCCTTCCCAGAGGGCGTCAATACCGAATTTGTGCGCGTGCTGGACGCCCACACCTTTACGATGCGCGTTTGGGAACGCGGCTCGGGGGAGACCCTGGCCTGCGGCACGGGGGCCTCTGCGGTGGCGGTGGCGTGCCATCTCACCGGACGGACCGGACGTCGTGTGACGGGACACCTGCTCGGCGGTCGCCTCGAATTGGCATGGGACGAGACTGATAACCAGGTATATATGACTGGCCCCGCCGCGGAAGTGTTTCACGGCGAGTGGTCAGGCAAGGGGGCCGATAATCATGATTGATCTCCGTAGCGATACTGTCACCAAACCCACGCCGGAGATGCGCCGCGCCATGGCGGAGGCCGAGGTGGGCGATGATGTGTTTGGCGAAGACCCCTGCATCAATCGCTTGCAGGATATGGCAGCCCAGGTACTCGGGAAGGAAGCGGCGCTGTTCGTGCCCTCGGGGACTATGGCCAATCAGCTGTGCATCAAGGTGCATACGCAGCCGGGTGACGAGATCATCATGGAGCGCACCAATCACCCGTTTAACAGCGAATCCGGCGGCCTCGCGGTCCTGTCGGGGGTGCAGGTGAATCTGGTGGATGGCCAGCGCGGGGTGATCAGCGCGGCCCAGGTCAACAGGGCGATTCGGCGTGGGGATGGCATCCATAATCCGCCAACGCGTCTGGTGTGCCTGGAAAATACCCACAATCGCGGCGGCGGCAATGTCTATCCCCTGGACACCATCCGCGAGATTCGCGAAGTGGCGCAGGCCAACGGTATTGCCACGCATCTTGACGGTGCGCGCCTGCTCAATGCGAGTGTGGCCAGTGGACTTCCAGCCACGGCGTATACGCAGTATTTCGACACATGTACGCTGTGCCTGTCGAAAGGGCTCGGGGCACCGGTGGGCTCGGTGCTGGCGGGGAGTGCCGACTTTATCCAGCGGGCGTTACGCTATCGCAAGATGTTTGGCGGTGCCATGCGCCAGGCGGGGATTATCGCGGCCGCGGGCATCTATGCTCTGGAACACCACGTCGAGCGCCTCGCGGAGGATCATCAGCACGCCAAGCTCCTGGCTGAGCGCATTTGCAGTGCCCGCGGCTTGCGTCTGAATCCGCACGAAGTGGAGACCAATATCCTCTACCTCCAGCTCGATCCGGCCGAGGCGCGCCTTGATGCCCCTGGCTTGCAACGCGCCATGGGTGAGCGCGGGGTGCTCGCCATGGCAGTAGACCAATACACTATGCGTTTGGTGACGCATCTTGACGTCACCCGGGCGCAGGTGGAGCAGGCGGCGCAGGTGATTTGCGAGGTGCTCAAGGCCGGGTAGACACGGGCAGGCCGTACCCACGGGGCGTCTTTAGTCTGATTCCAGACGCGAGGTGCCCTGGTCGCCCTGGTGGGCGGGCTCGTGTACCGCCTGCGGCTCAGGAACGGCGGGCGGCCAGGTCGCCCGCCAGGCGCGATGCCCACGCTGCAGGGCAACTTGCAATACTGCTGCACCAGGGACGGCGATAATAATGCCGAGCAAGCCAAAGAGCGTGCCGCCGACCAGAATGGCGACCATGACCACGACGGGATGCAGGCCCGTTTCCCGGCCCATAATCCGGGGGCTCAGGTAGAAGCCTTCGAAGAGTTGCCCCCCGACGTAGAGCAGGAGAATCGCCAGCACGCCCCCGACACTCGGCGTCTCGCTCAGCACAAAGAGCAACAAGGCGGGGAGTAGTCCCACCACCACGCTCATATAGGGCACGAGATTGGCCAGCCCAGATATCACACCGATCAGCGCCCCGAGAGGGACACCGATTAGGGAGAGCCCCACCGCGTAGCATGTGGCCAGAATCAGGGCAATCGTCACCTGTCCACGCAAGAACCCCCCGACGACGCGGTCGATATCGCCCAACCACGCGGCCACGACTGGACGCCAATGTGGCGGCATGAGTGCATAAAAATACCTGCGTAAGAGATCAAAATCCCGCAACAGATAAAACACCAAGACCGGCACCAACAAGATATTCAGCACGCCGACAATAAAATTGGCCAACCCGGCAAACATCGTCTGAAAGATGCTCAGCATGCGTTGGACGATGCCTGGCAAGTGCGACATCACCCAGTCCCACAGGCGCAGGGCATAGGTTTTGACGCTGTCAAAATCCAGCGTGATGCCAAAGTATTCCGACAAGAGCGGCGCCAGTGTATCGAGCCAGGGCGTGAACTGGACATAGAGCCACTGCCCCCACCCTGGTGCGCGTCCAACAACCTGCCCTGCTTGACGCTGTAATTGCGGAATGACGACCAGAAACAGCACGGCACTCCCGAGGAGCAGCACGCCAGTGAGGAGGAAAATAGCCAGGGTGCGGGAGAGGCCAAAACGCTCACAGCGATCGATGCCGGGGTCGAGGAGATACGCCACTATGAAGCTCAAACTCAGCAAAATCAACGTCGCTTGATTGAGATAGACGATATACAGGAGACCGGCACTACCCAGGACCGTGACGAGCCAACGAGACAGAGATGTGAGGAGCATAAGGTGCCAGCGGAAGGGCGACCGTATCGGGCATTGCAATGATACGGTCGCGTCGGTTCAGCACGTGAGAGTTGGCCTTACCCCTTCTTTCTGAGGGAAAAAAGGGACAAGACCGTGGTTGTGCATACGCGAGGTTTCACGACACGTTACCGGCAGGCGGCTGCGCCTGTCGGTACTAACAGAATATCCACGCGGCGGTTTTGTGACCGGCCTGCGACCGTAGCATTGGACGCCACGGGTTCACGCTCCCCACGCCAATCGGCCTTGAGCGACTGCCGTGAAGCCCCGTTCTGCGCCAGGTAAGCCGCCACAGATTCGGCACGACGCTGTGACAGCTGCAGATTCGACGCATCGGAGCCGACGTTGTCCGTATGACCAACGACCTGCACCTGCAGGCCAGGTTGCTCCTTAATGGTTTGCAGGACACGAGCCATCTGCGACCGTGCTTCAGGTTTCACATCGGCTTTGCCCGTATCGAATAAGACGTTGCGCCCCTTATCCGTGAGCACAAACTTCTGGACGATCGTGAGGGGAGCGGTGGTGCTCGTCGAGCCGCCACGTCCGTCATCCGCGGTCATCCTCACTGTGTAGTTGTCTGCCTTCGTATACACGTGCGTGGTCCGTGGGAACGTCACCTTGGCAGGGGCGGTGTTATCGCCAAAATCCCAGGTGTAGCCCAAGGCATCGCCATCAGGATCAGACGACCCGGAGGCATCCAAGGACACCGATTCGCCGACGTTCGCACACGCGGGCACACTCACACGAGCCACCGGGGGCCGATTGCCTGAGACGGGTGCCGGTGCAGCACCCAACAAGGCATTGGCATCTGCGGCCAGGGCCTGCGCCAGGCGTGCCGCTTCCGCGTCATTACAGGCGTAGAAGACGCCACGGACGTGCAAATAGCGTTTTTCCAGCTCACCAAACTTGTCCGGCGCACGATCCGCCGCCCCCGCCTTTCTGGCGTCATCCAGTGCCTTGCGTGCTTTGGCGATTTCCCCTATGGCCGGTGGATCGTTGATGACGCAGCCAGCCACTGACAGGCTGAGCAGCGTTACCAGACTGAGGGAACTCCCGTAGCGCCATACCTTGCGTAATGTCATGCCAACTCCTCCCTTTCTGATGGAGAATCCTTTTGCTGTGGGCATACACGATGCCCGTTTCTCCTGCACGGTATCCTACCGGCGAAGTGATACCACCCTCTCTTCCTTCGATACGGCGGGACAGGGAGGGCGTGAGGCCACAGATGCCTGTCATGGAGGCCATCCACCATCATATACCGGCATCGTACCACACGTTGCACAAAATCTTGCTGCCTAATACGGTTTTCCAGCCTCCAACACGTCCAAGATGTTGACCGCACGGCGAGCGGTGCGTATCCTACTAGCTGTTTATGTGGAAAGCAAGGGTAGCAAGCGTCGATGATGAGGAAAAAAAGTGTTTATCCGACGATCTCATCGCGTGAGTCTGTGTATTGTGTGGTGTGTGCTCAGTGTTGCCTGTGCGTCGCAGGGCGACAATTTGTCCTCCACGCGCCACCTCCAGCCCTTTCCCGAAGTGTTACGGATTACCTTTGTGGGGAATACCCATTTTAGCAGTCGCACCTTACGCCAAGCCATGGAGACGCAGCAGCGTCCCGTGTTACTCCCCTGGCGGCATGGTGAATCGTACAATCCGCCGACGCTGGACGCCGATCTCTTACGTCTGCAAAAACTCTATTTTGACCAGGGATTCCTCGCCTGTATTGTCCGACTGGAGCCGGTACACGAAAATCTCCCACAGCACACCGTGGCCATCAGGATCGGTATCGAAGAAGGGCCGCGGACCCTGGTGCGCACAGTGGCGCTAGCCGGTACGTACCCGCCAGCCTTGCCGCCAGCTACGCAGCTCCTGGCGCTCTTACCTCTCCGGCCCAAGCAGCCGCTCACGAAGGAGGACTTTGAGCGGAGTAAGGCCGTGATCCTGAGCCATCTCCGCAATGCGGGGTATGCACGTGCCCAGGTGCTGCCACACACGACTGTCGAGCCCGGCCAACATACCGCCGAGGTGGTGTTTACTATGGAACCCGGCACCGAGACCGTCTTTGGCTCCATCGCGCTCCAGGGAGCCCGTCAGGTGGACGAACAGGCTATCCGGCGCCACCTGAGCATCCGCGAGGGGCAACGTGTGAGTGAGCAAGCCATTGCCGCCAGTGCGGACGCCATTTATCATCTGGGTATGTTTCAGGCCGTCACGCCGCGCACCTTGAACCCCGAGGCGATGGAGGAACCGCTCGACATCGTCTTTGAGGTGATTGAGCGGAAACCGCGCTCCCTGCAGTTCGGCCTGGGGTATAGCACGACCGAGGGCTTTCGCACCGAAGTGCAATGGACGTATCGCAATCTCTCTCGCGGTGCCCAACAGGTGAGCCTCGCCGGACGCCTCTCGGCGCTCGAACAAACCCTGGAAGCACGTCTTGTGCTGCCGTACGTTTTTTTCGAGCGGACGGCTCTAGCCTCGACGCTGTTTGTGCGCAATGAACAGGAAATTGACCTCAACCCGGTGGGGACGGCCTTCCCCTCGCAACGTGCCACGCAACCCGCGTTTGACGTGCTCAGTCTGGGCACGGAAACGCGTGTGGAACACCGCTGGACGGACACTCTCACGGGCAGTGCCGGGCTCCGTCTCAGTCGCAGTGATTTCCGCCATGTGAACCGGGCCGCGCTCCGGGCCATCGAGCAAGAGATCGCGGCGGATAACCTCCTGCTCATCCAGGGCTTGGAAGGCCAGTGGAACACCAGCGATAGCCTCCTCAACCCAAGCCGCGGCATGGTGCTGCGCGGGCGCGTGGAGCATGCGCATACCGCGCTGCTGTCTGACGTGAGCTTCCTCAAGTTTACGCTTGAGGAACGCCACTATCTTCCGCTGGGCTGGGGGGCCCTGTTAGCTACCCGCTTCAAAATAGGTGGCATCTATGCCTATGGCGCCAGTACGGACGTGCCATTTAATGTGCGTTTCTTTGCCGGGGGGGCAGGCAGTGTACGTGGGTTTCCCCTCAATCGACTCGGCCCGCAGAATACTGATCGTGATCCCATTGGGGGGTTGAGCCTCCTGGATGGTAGTGTGGAGCTACGCTTCCCGTTGGCGGGCGAGTTTGCGGCGGTGGTATTTGCCGATTTTGGCAATGTGTTTCGGGCCCCATGGACCTATCGCTGGGAGAACCTGCGCTATGCTATCGGCCCGGGCTTGCGGTACAATACCCCTGTCGGCCCCTTACGTTTGGATGTTGGTGTCATTGTGAACCGCCGCTCTGGTGAAGAATTTGGCCGGGTGGAATTCAGCATTGGCCAGGCCTTTTAATGCAGAAGCGTGTGCCGAGGTAGCGCGCTGCAGCCGGAGGAACCACACATGCGTCAACTGCGTCGGCTGCTACGACTCACCGGGGTGCTGTGTCTCGTGCTGAGTCTCCTCGGGCTCGGAGGCTACGTCGCGCGCGATATGCTGCGCGCGCAACTCGCCCGCCTGGCCAGTAGCTGGTTGTCACGGAGCATGCAGGGCACCGCAGAGATTGGCGCCCTGCATGGTTCCCTGTTCTCGACACTGATTCTTCAGGATGTGGTGCTGCGCGACCCCAGTGGCACCGAGGTGGTCCGCCTTGATGAGGTGCAGCTGGCGTATGAGTTGACGGCTTTGCTCTCCAAGCGTCTGGTCATCCGGCACGTCCGTCTGCTCCGCCCCCAGCTCACGTTGATCCAGGCGCCGGGCGGGGCATGGAATCTGACCCGCCTGTTCGCCGCCAGCGCACCCACTCCAGCCGCAGGGGGAGCGCTGCCCCTCACGATCATGGTGCAACATGGTGAGATTCGCGACGGCCATCTGGCGCTCACCCTCCCGAGTTTCCCCGGCGTGCAGTCCCTCGACGGCGTGCAGGCCCGTCTCCAGGGCGCGATTAGTGCGCAGGGTCTACGACTGGCGGTACAGCACCTCAGTGGCCATGCTACTCCGGCGGACGTCACCTTACAGGCTGTCACTGGCCTGATCGAGACTGAGGGTGAGGCCCTGCGGCTGACCGATGTCGCGCTCCATACTACCCACACACATGTGCTGGCCACCGGCCTCTTGCCCGGTGGGCCGCACCCAGCCAGTCTGGTGCTACACCTGCAACCGTTGGATGTGACAGAACTCGGACGCCTGTGGCAGCGCCCTGATGTGGCCGGCGCCCTCCATCTGGCGCTGCGTGCGGAGGGACCACCTGAGGCGCTCGACGTGCACGCCCAGCTCAGTACGGCAGGGGGGCAGCTCGACTGGCAGGCCCAGCTTAACACGAGTACGCCGTTCTGGCGCTACGAGAGTGATCTGACGCTCACTCACGTCAATCTCGCCACGCTGTTGCACCGGGAACCCTTGCAGAGCGATGTGAACCTCCGGCTGCATCTGGAGGGCAGCGGGACGACCCTTGAGACCCTGCGTGGCGTGTTGCGTCTCGACCTCCAGGCCTCGCAACTGGGGGACATCACGTTGCATCCCTCACGCCTATACGCCGCAGTTGACGCGGGGCGGCTGGAAGTCCAGGAGTGCGATGTGCACACGTCCGTGGCACGCCTCAGCGCCAGGGGACTGCTCGATCTGGCGGGCAGCGCGCTGCTGCATTACGACCTCACGGCTGACCTGGCAGGCGTGCGTGCCCTCCTCAACGCCGACACGTTACAGGGACACCTGCATGTCCAGGGGCAGGCGAGCGGCACGCTTCTGGCACCCAGCACACACGGCACGCTGACGGTGCAGCAGGGGCAGTATGCAGCCTCTCGCGTTGAGAGCCTGCGGATGCAGTACCAGGGTAATCCGCTGGGACCGGAAGCGCACATGACGGCCTCTCTCGCCCTCCAGCATGCCGTCGTGGCTGAGCATCCTGTCGAGTCTCTGACGCTTGCGGGCACCTACAGCGGCGCGGCCCGCCAGGTGCAGATCAGTGCTGAGGTCGCTCACGCGGGGAGGTCTCGTGGTCAGGCGCGTGGCCTGCTGCAGTGGACGGAGTCGGCGCAGCAGCTCACTCTCGAGGAATTCGTGGTAGAGGCTGCGGATCACCCCTGGCGTTTAACAGCCCCTGTGACGGCGACTCGTGAGGCCGCAGTCTGGCGTCTAACACCGTTGCAGCTGGCTCATAGGGAGGAACGGATCACCCTCACCGGAGCCTTTGATGGGACGCATTTTCGTGATGTGGGCCTGCAGCTCACCCAGATGGATGTGACGTTTCTGCAACGCTGGCTGGCGTTGCCGGAGATCGTGCAAGGGCTGGCGTCAGGGCAGGCCCAGCTGGCCGGCACCCTGGCAGCTCCTGTGTTTGACCTGACGATGCAGCTCCAGACCCCTGCCCAAGGGCACCTCCCTATGGCGCACCTCCAAGCGACCCTGACGTATGCGCAGCAGCGTCTCCATAGTGAGGTCCGCATGCGCCAAGGCAGCCGCGAGGTCGTAACCGTCGAGGCGCAGCTGCCTCTAGATCTTGCCCTGACCCCTTTGGCCCTGACCCAGCGGGTACGCACCGAGCCGGTTACGCTCCGCCTGCGGCTCCAGCAACCGGATTTGACGGCCCTGGCGCGTTGGCAGCCCTCCTGGCCACACTTCACCGGCACCCTCCAGGGTGATCTGAAAGTCCAAGGGCCGTATACGGCGCTGGCTCTCGACGCCGACATCCGTCTCCAGCAGTGGGGCCTGGTCGGTAGTGTCGCGGATGTCCAAGGCCCCCTGCGTCTGCAAGCCACTGTGGGACTCCTCACTGCGGATGCCAGCCAGCTCGACCTCCGCCTCCACCACGCGACCTTGCGGGTGCCGACCCTGCGCGGGCAGCTTCCAGGGATTGCACCACCGCAGCAACAGCTGGTACAGGTGCAAGATTTGCTCGTGCAAGCTGTCGGGCAGTGGGAAGCCGCGGGTTTTAGCGGGGCTATCGAACGGGCGCAGGCCCAGGTGCGTCTACCGGGCTGGCCCCACGCCGAGGTCTACCTGGCAGGTCGCGTCACCCCACAGCGCCTCGACCTGACTCAGATGCAGGTGCGCCTGCCGCAGTCCGAGGTCCGTGGCAGTGGGATGCTGACCCTCCCGCAGCACGAGCTGCAACTGACCCTGGAAATCCCGCGCCTGCGGCTCAGTGAGGTTGGGGTGGCACTGCCCGCAGCCTGGCCGCCAGTCGTCCAAGGGACGGTGGACGTGCGCGGCACGCTGAGCGCGCCCCGGGTCGAAACGCGCTGGGGCTATGCTGGCGGGCAACTGCGCACGTCGCTGACCATCGCGTTGCAGGAGCCTGTGCCACGCTATCAGCTCACTTTGCGTCTCGATGATCTCCAGCTGGCCCAGTTGTTGCCTGATGAGCGTGGCATGCTCCAGGCACGCGTCCAGGTACAGGGGAGCGGTCTGCAGGCCCCGCAACGGCGTGCCGATGTGGAGGTGCAGCTGGAAACGCGCGGTGCGACCCTCCTTCCAGGATTCACCGCACAGCTCAAGGCCAGCCTGACGGAGACGACGCTTCGCCTCACCGAGATGCAGCTACGCAGTACGCCCCTCACCGTCAAAGCCAGCGGCGTGGTGTCTACCACGGCCCAGACGGCGCTGACCTATGAGGTGGCCATGGGGGATCTCACGACGCTGCAGCCGTACACGGGGGCCCCAGTGCAGGCCCCAGGGCGCCTCCATGGCACGTTGCAAGGGACATGGCCCGCCCTGCAGATCCGTAGTCGCCTTGACCTGCGCGGGTGGCGGTATGGTCCCTGGCACGGGCAGCGTTGGCAGGCGGACCTGGCTGTCGTGCAATGGCCCACCGCCCCCCAGGCCACGCTCAAGACGCAGTGGGGAGACTTCCAGGGGCCGACGTGGCCCAAAAGTACGGTGGTGTTGACCGGTACGGCGACACCGTCGCAAGGGACCGTGCAGCTCAACATCACAGCGGGCCCTTACCGCACGACCAGCCTGGAAGGGCGCTTCACGCTGGCTGATGTCCAACGTCTCACCCTCACCCGCCTCCATCTGCACCATCAGCAGGAGGTGAGTTGGGATAACGCTGGCCCGCTCACCCTCACCCGCCATGCCGACGGTCAGCTCACGCTCGTAGGACTCGTCCTGCGACAGAAGCGGCAAGAGCTGCGTGCACAGGGTATACTCACTCCAGACGGTGGCGTCCAAGCCGACGTGCAGCTCCAGCACGTGTCGATCCTCCCCCATCTGCGGGCTATAGCCGTGGAGGGGATGCCCATCGATGGGGAGGTCACCGCACACCTGGGACTCTCCGGGACGCTGACACGCCTTCAGGGTGAGGGGACGTTGGCCATTGCAGGGTTACGGTGGCAGCAACAGGCGATGGGAGAGATACAGAGCCGTATGCGCCTCAACGATATGACCCTGGCATTCGACCTCGCGTGGCAAGATCGTAGTCAGGCACTCGTCCACCTCGTGGGTGACATCGGTCTGCAGTCTCCCCACGCGCTGGCTGTACAGCTCCAGGCACCAGCCCTGGATCTGCAGCGCTTCCAAGCGTTGCAGACGCTGGTGTCGCAGAGTACGGGCACGGCACAGGCTGATTTGCGTCTCTCGGGGACGCTGCACGCGCCGCAGCTCCACGGCACCGTCGCACTGCGTCATGGAGTACTACAGTTGGCAGCAACCGGGGTACAGTACAAGGATATCCAGCTGCAGCTCACGTGTGAGGGCACCCGTGTTGATCTGACGCACCTGCACATGACCGCGGGTGAAGGCACCCTGGCGCTGGCCGGCTGGGCGGAGCACGCCGGCTTCGCCGTGCGGGATTTCCACCTCGACCTGCAGATGCAACGTTTTATGGCGATACGTACTCCAGAATTAGAAGCGGAAGTCTCAGCAGCGGTCACTATACGCGGGACACTTGCCGACATGCTGGCCACAGGCACCATCACCATTCCGCAAGCCCGGGCTCAGTTGGGGGGTACCCTAGCGGGCGGACGTGACACGGTCCAACCCTGGCAACTCACGGTCGAAGGGGTCTACGGCGTTGGCCCCCGCAACGCGCAGACGACAACGGCGACACCCAACGCGGCGGCCTCGCACGATCCACTGGCATTCCTGCGTACCGATGTGCAGATTGACCTGCCGCGCAACGTCTGGGTCCGTGGGCCGGGAACTGCGATCGAACTCAGTGGGGGCCTCACCCTGACCAAAGAGCATGACGCACCGTTCAGTCTGAGCGGCACGGTGGAAACCGTCCGGGGCTTCGCCAGCTTTTACAGTGGTCGCTTTGTCGTGGAACAAGGGCGTGTCACGTTTACTGGGGCCACAGAAGTCAACCCGGTGCTTGATATCATTCTGACGCGCGAGGTCTCCAATTATGTCGTCTCCGTCAATGTCGGTGGCCGTGCGAACACCCCGCAACTCCATCTCAGCAGTACGCCGGACCTGCCCCAGGCCGATATTGTAACGTTATTGGTCGTGGGCAAGACCACGGAACGTTTAACTGCGGCGGAACGCAGCGGGCTCTCCAACCAGGCGCAACAAATCGTCGGGAATGTTGCGGCTGGCGAATTGGAACAATTGCTAGCAAAACCCCTCGGGCTGGACACGCTCGACGTGCAAACTGGCAGCAAATTGGGTGATGGCAAGGTGAGCGTTGGGCGGTATATCACGCAAGACATTTTTCTCTCCTACGAACGTGGACTTGGTGATGCAGGTGGGGACAAAGTCGGTGTGGAGTATAGTGTGAATCGTCATCTCAAGTTGAAAGGGAGTAGCAACAGTAATACAGGAGATGCGGCGCTGGACATGCTATGGCGTATTGATTACTGAGCATAGTGAGGCAGCCCCTGGGCTCAGACCGCACGTCAGATCGCCCAGCGACCTTGTTGCCTTTCTTGCTCGCCTCCCGGGCGTGCACTCGCGTTGTAGGCCATGGGTGAACCGTGCAGGTGAAGACCGGCGGCTGGCGCCCGACACAACGGTTACAGCCACAGCCACGGAAGCATACACGCAACGTCCTCGCCTCTCACTGTCGTTGTGTGTGCCCAGGAAGACCTCGTGTCTTAGCAGACGGCCCCGCTTACGCTGGGCGCGCGTCATTATGTCTCTGGCAGACCCTTTTGCATGGAGATACCCCATGTGCGGCATTATCGGTTACGTTGGCAATAAATGTGCGGTCCCGATCCTTCTCGAAGGACTGCATCGCTTAGAATATCGCGGCTACGACTCCGCTGGCATTGCGGTCATTGAAGATGGCCAGCTGAGCCGCGTCCGTATCCAAGGCAAAGTCAACGCCCTGGTAGCCCGTCTGGCGGAGCGGCCTTTCGCTAGCACCATCGGCATGGGCCATACCCGCTGGGCCACCCACGGCAAGCCCTCGGAGGCGAACGCCCATCCCCATACGAACGGCGACGAGACGATCATGGTGGTCCACAATGGCATCATTGAGAACTATCAGATCTTGCGGGAGCAGTTGACGGCACGCGGCTATTGTTTTAGCTCCGAAACGGATACCGAAGTGGTCGCCCACCTGATTGATGAAGCATATACCGGCGATCTGACCCAGGCAGTCAAGCGCGCCCTGCGCAAAGTCACGGGGACGTATGGGCTGGTGGTCATGCACACGGCGCATCCCGACGAGATGGTGGCGGCGCGGCGTGGCTCACCGATGGTCTTGGGCGTGGGCAACAATGAAATGCTCCTGGCGAGTGATGTTTCCGCCTTCCTGCGTCTCACGAACCGCGCCGTGTATCTCGAAGATGACGACATCGTGACCATTCGGGCCGATAACTATACTATCGATACGCTGGCTGACAAGCCGGTGACGCGCGAAACGGAGCGCATCGAATGGCAACCAGACGCTGCAGAACGCAACGGGTTCCCGCATTACATGCTCAAAGAGATCTTTGAGCAGCCCGAAACTATTACCAATGCCCTCCGCGGTCGGCTCATTCATAGCGAAGGGATCGCCCATCTCGGCGGACTCGACAAGGTGTTGGATCGCCTGAAGAATACCCAGCATCTGGTGATTGTCTCCTGTGGCACGAGTTACTATGCTGGGATGTATGCCCGCTATGTGTTTGAGCGGCTGACCGACTTAGTAGTCGAGGTGGAAATCGCCAGCGAAATGCGCTACCGCAAGGCCAATATCCGTCCGGGCACGGTCGTGCTGGGCGTAAGCCAATCCGGCGAAACCGCCGATACCATTGCCGCGATGCACGAAGCGGGGCGGAAAGGCGCGCTGCTCTTAGGGCTGGTCAACGTGGTCGGCTCGACGATGAGCCGCATTACCGAAGCCGGCATCTATAACCACGGTGGCCCGGAAATTGGTGTCGCCTCGACCAAGATTTTTACCAGTCAGTGCTGCATTCTGGTCATGATCGCCCTCCTGCTAGGACGCTTCAAACACCTGTCGGTGACTGACGGCATGGAGATTGTCAGTGGCCTGGAGCGTCTGCCGGAGCAAATCGCGCAGGTACTCGACCAGGCGCCGTATATTCGTTCGGTAGCCGCGAACTATGCCCATTACGATAATTGTCTCTTCATTGGCCGTAAATACAATTATCCCATTGCCATGGAAGGGGCGCTGAAACTCAAAGAAATCTCCTACATCCACGCCGAGGGGTGTGCGGCTGGGGAGATGAAGCATGGTTTCATCGCCATGATCGATCCGTCCTTCCCGACCCTCTGCCTGGCCACGAAGGACATGATGTACGACAAGGTGATTTCCAACATGCAGGAGATCAAGAGCCGCGGCGGGAAGATGCTCGCGATTGCCACCGAGGGCGATGCGGCCATTGCGGCCATTGCTGACGACGTGATCTATACCCCGGCGAATCTCGACTTCCTCCAGTCCATTCCTGCGGTGGTGGCGCTGCAACTCTTCGCGTACTATTGTGCTATTGAGCGCGGGCGTGACATCGACCAACCCCGCAATCTTGCCAAATCCGTGACCGTGGAATAGCGCTGCCACGGCGTGGGGCCTTGCGCCTTGGGAGAGGCCCCACACTAGGACTCCAGGCGCGCGAGGTGGTCGCGAATGAGCCCCAGCAATGCGGCACCGTATTTGCCGGCTTTGACCGGACCCACGCCATAAATCTGCAGGAAATGGTCTGAGGTCGTGGGACGCCGGGTCGCCATATCCCGCAAGGTCCGATCGCTGAACACGAAACCGTAGGATGGCAGGGACTCCGCCTGGGCGAGCGCTGTACAGTGCATCCGCAGCCGCTCCAGCAGGGCTTGGTCACAGGACGGCGCTGTCGCAGCACCCCGTGGTCGCACGACCTTGGGGGTGAGCGAGGGGATCCCTGGTGTCGTCGCCGGCCCGCTGTCCGGCAACGCCAACGGCACACGCTGCTGACGTCGCATCACGGCGTGTCCGAGCGGTGTCAGGTCGAGCTTGGGGAATTCCTCGCCCACCACCTGAATACACGCGGCCTCGATCAGCGCATCCATATACGTGTTCACCAGTGCTCGCGAGGCCCCGCGCAAGAGACCATACGTGGACAGCCGGCTCAGGTGGCCATGCACAATCTCTCTTGCCTGCGAGCCTAAGAGCACCTGGATAATTTTGGCACGACCGTAATAGCCCTGCATACGTGCCACGCAGCTCAAGATTTTCTGTATGGTGGTGGCTTCCGCGTCAGAGGGTAAGCGTTTCGGCAGGTTGGCACGTCGGTTGAACGCGTGGTCTCCCAGACAGTTGTCGCAGCCCGTACACTGCCGTCCTCCCCAGCTTTCCCCAAAATACGCCAACATCTTCTCGCGCCGGCAGGCCGGGGTTTGGGCGTAGCCTACCATGCGGCGGAGCTTCTGCAGTTCATGCTGTTTGCGCTGTTGTAAGGCTTTTTCGTCGATGGCGAGTTGCTGTGGTGCCACGCCTTCTTGGGTCAAACGCACCGCAGGATTCGGCGTGCCGGCCGTAAAATCGTCGCTACTCTCATACACCATCGTCCGCTCTACATAGCCGGCTTGCTCAAAGAGTTTCGTACACGAGAGCAACTGCATCTCATGGATGGTGTGTTGGCAATGGACGAAGAGGGCGCGCAGGGACACGTCAGGCTGCTCGCGGCTGAGCGTGACGATGGCGCGATAGACCTTTTGCCACACCTCGCGGGGCGGGTAACTCTGCTCCAGCAAAAACTCCTGAATGCGGACATCGCCATGATTAAACAGCAAAATGCACGCGGCAGGCAAGCCATCACGGCCTGCACGACCTGCCTCCTGATAGTAGGCTTCCATCGTGCGCGGCATATTAAAATGCAGCACATAGCGCACATCAGGCTTGTCCACCCCCATGCCAAAAGCATTCGTCGCCACAATCAAGCGGCTCTGTCCCTGCATAAAGGCCTCTTGCGTCCGCTTGCGCTCAGCATCGCGCAACCCGGCATGGTAGATCAGGGCCTCGACACCGCGTTCCTGCAAAAAACTGCCGATTTCTTCCACGGCCCGGCGGGTCGAGGCATAGACGATACTGCTGCCGTGCTCTTGGGTCTCCAGAATCTCCTCGAGCGCCTGGAGCTTGGCGATGTGACCACGGAGGGGCAAGACCCGATAGGTAAGATTGGGCCGATCAAACCCCGTGACGAAACGCCGCATGTCGGCGCAGCCCAGTTGCCGCACAATGTCATCCTGCACGTCCACCGTCGCCGTCGCCGTCAGCGCGAGTACCTGCGGAGAGGCCAGATGCGTAATGGCCTCGCGTAGCCGGAGATAGTCAGGACGAAAATCATGACCCCACTCCGAGATGCAATGGGCTTCGTCCACAGCGAACAGCGAGATCGGTGTCTCGGTCATGGCTTGCAGGAAACGCGGGTTGCGCAAACGTTCGGGGGCGACATACAGCAGCTTATAATGTCCGGCACGACAGGCCTGCAGGCGCTCCTGCTGTTCCTGGGCCGAGAGGGAGCTATTGACAAATGTGGCGGCAATGCCCTGCGCTTGTAAGCTATCGACTTGGTCTTTCATCAACGCAATTAATGGGGAGATGACCAGCGTGCTTCCGTCATGCAATAAGGCGGGGAGTTGATAGCACAAAGACTTACCGCTACCAGTGGGCATCACCGTGAGCACGTGTTGCCCCTGGAACAACGCGCTGATAACGGCCTCTTGGCCAGGGCGAAAGTCCTGATGCCCGAAGCGCTCGCGCAGGAGCTGGTAGGCACGATCAGGCACCATGGACGGCGGTAGCATAGCTTCCTTTCCCACTCGCTGAGGGCAAGACGAGGGCTCTAGTGCCTTAACTGAGCTGTTGTGCCAGTTGCTGCCCCCTGGGATCGCCGGGCTCCAATCCGGCTCCGGAAGCCACGCTGGCGCGTGGCGCTCCCAGGATACTTCTCCAATGAGCTCGGTTGAGGCTCTAGTACGTGGCACAACCATAACATACCCCTCCACGCATGACCACGCCCGAGGAACACGGGGCGTTGCTCAAGACCACGTGCGGTGAAAATACAGCGGCTCGCACAGCGGTCTTTGGGTAAAATGGCTCTCGAGAGGCAGAAGCCAGGCGCGGTGCTGCGCCCGAACATGATGGAGTCAAGGATGCTGCAATCTGTAAAAGAGCATGCGCGTTTCCTCCTACAAGGCGTTGCGGTGTTGTGGGTGATTGAGCTATGTAACGTATTGCTGGGCCATCGTCTGAGTCGCTGGGGCATTGTGCCACGTACCATGTGGGGGTTGGTGGGCATTCCCCTCAGTCCGTTCCTGCATGGCAGTGTCGTGCATCTCTTACTCAACACGCTCCCCCTGACGCTCCTCGGAGGGCTGGTGATGATGCAGGGCAAAGCGCGCTTTCTCGAAGTGTCACTGTGCATTACCATGCTCGGCGGGGCTGGGGTCTGGCTCTTTGGTCGTACTGCGTCGCATGTCGGAGCGAGTGGCCTGATCTTTGGCTATTTTGGGTATCTCGTGGCGCGCGGTTGGTACCGCCGTGATCTGTACGCCCTCAGTGCCGCAGCCCTCACGGTGCTGTTCTATGGCGGGATGCTGTGGGGCATTCTGCCCACCCGCCTCGGGGTGTCCTGGGAAGCGCACCTGTTTGGGCTGCTCGCGGGCATTGTCGCAGCACGCCTACAAGGACCAGCGAACGAGGACGCAGCTGGGGCGCGTCAGCGTAACAACATTGCCACAAGATGACAAATATGTTATGCTAACTCTAATTGTCTTCTGACCTCTAGATTGTTACACCCCAGTAGAATACCAGCAGCCTGCGGTGTGAGGTAATCTTTGACACACGAGGAGTTGCAAGGGATGGCTGGACCGTCTGTATCTCTATCACGCCCCCTCCACGTCAGCAGTCCCGCCGCCGTCGCCACCGCGAAAGCGCTCAATCCTCAACCCGCGTCCACCAGTGTCGGACATGCGCAATATAACTGTACCTATTATAGTACTTGCCTGGGGATTGCCGCCGAAAAAGGGTGGACAGGCTTAAGTTGCGCCGTATGCACAGCCTATCATCCCGTGCCGAGCGAAGCGATTCCCTATGATGCCTGCGCCCAGTTGTTAGGGGCAGTGCTCCGTACGGCGCAGCATGATCTGGAACATGGGTTGGACGATAGCTTTTGGGAAGCCGCCACCTTCGTCTTTCATCAGCCCGATTTTGGGGTGCTCTGTGGGCTCCTGGACATTGATCCTGATGCGGCACGACAAGCCCAGTGGACACGCCTCACCGCGACCCAAAGACGGGCGATTACGGAGCGCTGGCCTCAGGTAACGCGCACGTTGCACTAATGCGGTTGTGACCCTCCCCTGCACCGCAGGCACGAGTAGGGCGACCATGCGACGTTTGCCTCCTTGCTCTCAGATGCTGGGAGGGGGAGGCACCGCAGCCCGGAGTCTCGTTGAGATGCTTGGCGCGCGCAGGGCCTCTTTCTAGCGAGTACCTATGGAGCTTCTGGCAAAAGTGTGTGCGATTTGCACACTGGTTGGTCTGAATGCCTTCTTTGTGGCCGCGGAGTTTGCCCTCGTTGGCGCTCGCCTGACCCGCCTCCAGACCCTAGCCGAGGCTGGAGACCGCAAAGCCCGTCTGGCCCTCAAAGCGCTGCAACACCTCGACGATTGTCTCTCCAGCACGCAACTCGGGATTACGCTGGCCTCTCTCGCGCTCGGCTGGATCGGGGAAGCGACCCTCGCCACGCTCATCACACACCTCTTCAGCGGCTTGCCGGCCCCTTTCGCAACCTTGTCCACGCACACGGTGGCCAGCACGCTAGCCTTTAGCTGCATCACCTACTTACATATTGTGCTCGGGGAGCTCACCCCAAAGTCGTTGGCTTTGTTGCACCCTGAGCAGGTCAGCCGCTGGGTCTCGGGCCCCTTACTGTGGTTCACCAACTTCTTCTGGCCCGCCATCTGGCTGCTCAACCACAGTGCCTTGGGATTTCTCCATCTGCTGTCCATCCGCCCACCGACCTACGCCGAACGCGTGCACGCGCCGGAGGAACTCCTCCTGCTGCTGTCCGAAAGCCAGAAACACGGTCTCGTCGACGAGGCGGACGCGGATATGATTGCCGGGGTGTTCGATATGGCCCATACAAGTGTGCGTCAAGCCATGACCCCGCGCACCGAGATCGAAGCGATTGAGCGCAGCTGGCCGCTGGTCAAAGTCGTCGAAACCATACGCCAGAGTGGCTATTCGCGTTTACCGGTCTACGAGGAAGATTTGGACCACATTGTGGGGGTGGTACTGCTCAAAGACTTGCTCGATTTCTTCGAGACGCCGGACACCTTCTCTGTCACTGCTATCATGCGCGAGCCGTTTTTTATCCCGGAGATGATGCGTGTGGACACGCTCATGCGGGCTCTGCAAGCCCGCAACGCCCACATGGCCATTGTGGTGGACGAGTACGGTGGCACCCTCGGGCTGGTGACACTCGAAGACCTCATTGAGGAAATCGTCGGCGAGATTTTTGATGAGTTTGATGAAGATGACGGCCTCGAAAACGTCCAAACCACCGCCGAGGGGCGTCTGAGTATTCCTGGCGATCTCTCCGTTGAAGAACTCAACGAGCGCTATCAACTGACGCTGCCGACGGGCTCCTATGTCACCGTGGCCGGGCTCGTCCTCGCCACCCTGGAACACCTCCCCACGGTCGGGGAGCATATCCATCTCCAAGGCGTCACGTTACGTGTCACGGCGATGCATCATTTACGCATTGAGCGCTTGGAGATGACCTTGCCGGTGCCGTAGTCACGGGTACCAATGGCAAGTGTGCCGGGACGCTTGTGTATCCGTGCCGTGTTGTCTACACTACGCGGCACCTCGATGAGCCAGTGAACGGTGTCCATACGTACCATGTAAAGGAGTCCAGATGGGCCTTGAAACCATGTTCGGGTCGAGTGTCGTTACCTCGAAGCTCAACAACATCATCAATTGGGGCCGGAAGTACTCCTTCTTTCCCTTTCCGTTTGTCACAGCGTGCTGTGGCATGGAGTTCATGGCGACCTGGGGTTCGCATTACGATGTGTCCCGCTTTGGGGCCGAATTTCCACGCTTTTCACCACGCCAGGCCGACTTACTGATGGTCGTGGGCACGATCAACCATAAAATTGCCCCAGTGCTCAAGCGCGTGTACGACCAGATGTGTGAGCCAAAATGGGTCGTGGCGTTTGGGGCCTGTGCCTCCTCCGGTGGCTTCTATCGCAACTATGCCACCGTCCAGGGTATTGATCGCATCATCCCCGTTGATGTCTATATTGCCGGCTGTCCACCACGGCCAGAAGCGGTCCTCGAAGGGCTGATACTCTTGCAACAGAAGGTCGAGCGCGAAGACGTCCTGGATCGCCAAACGCCGTTGATGGTCGATGGCCGGGTGTACTCAGAAGCCCAGTTGGTGCATGTCTCTCCCCCAGTCAATACCCAGGCGGCCTCCGTCGTTGGAGCGCATGACCCCAGAGCCCTCCACGCCTGGCAGGGGGTCGGCTCCACAGCGCACCACTAGCCGACGCGCCCCCGAGGCACAGACGCCGTACCCTTTAACGTGCCCGGCGTTTGCCACGGAGAAAGCTCCCATGGCTCACGCCCACCACGAGAAAGAGCAAGCCCGACAGCACGACAATCGCCGGTCCCGAGGGGAGATCGAGGTAGTAAGAGCTATACATGCCTCCCAGGACGCTGGCCGTCCCAATCACGGGCGTGAGCACGAACATTTGTCGTAGGGAGCGCGCCAGGAGTTTGGCCGTCGCCGCGGGAATCACCAGGAGGGCCGTCACCAGTACGGTGCCCACGGTGCGGATGCTGGCAATGATCACCAGCGCCAGGAGGACATAATAACTCGTGAGAACCAAGCCGACGCGAATCCCTGCGAGATGGGCGGCATCTTCATCAAACGTGGCGAAAATCAGCTGGTGACGGAAGCGCAATAAAAATCCCAGGACGACGACTGTAATCGTGATGATGACCAGTAAGTTATCGTGACTGACCGTGAGAATACTGCCAAACAGAAAACTGACGAGATCGGGTTGATAGCCTGGTGTCAGACTGAGCAGTAGCACACCGACGGCCAGAAAAAAGGGCAGGACAAACCCCAGCACGGTATCGAGCGCCAGCTGGCTGCGTCGTTCCACCACATGGAGGGACATTGCAATGCCTACGCCCACCCCTGCTGCGGCCAGCAACGGATTCCACCCCGTCAAGACTCCTACCGCCACGCCGGTCAGAGCGGCATGGGCAATGGCATCACCGAAAAAGGCCGAGCGCCGCAGGACCACTAGCACGCCTAGGAGGCTCGTCATCACGCCCACCAAGACGCCGGCAGCCAGGGCCCGTTGCATAAAAGGATAGCTTAATGCCTCAAACACACCATACTCCCCTCACTCGCGTAATGCCGCCGCAATCTGCGTAGCATTGTACTGCATCAAGGCGATGTAACTGTCGGCGCCTGGCATGCCCCCCTCGGGATTCAGGGGACGCAGGGTAATCCCGAGGTCTTTCGTGAGCCCACGCAAGGCCGTTTCCGACAGTTGCGGTTCCACAAAGACCACGCGGAGTTTATGCGCCCGCACTTGCCGCTGAAACGCCTCGACGTACCGGGGAGATGGCTCTTTGCCAGGAGCAGGCTCAAACACAGCAACGACGTTGAGACCGTAGGCCTCGGCAAAATAGGCAAACGCCATGTGAAAGGTGGCGATATCGCGCCGTGGCAGATCTGCCAGCACACGCCGGATGTCGGCATCGACACCGCGCAATTGTTCCTGATAGGCCAGTGCGCGCTGCTGATACGCTGTCGCGGCTGACGGGTCGAGTTCCCCCAGCGCGGTGGCGATAGTCTGCACCATCAGGCTAGCGTTGGGAATCGTGAGCCAATAATGCGGATCAACGCTCTCCGACGCCGTCTGGGCTCGGTGGGTGTGGCCCGTGTGCTGATGCGCCTGAGCGCCCTTCCGCAACGGGATGCCGGTATCAGTCACAATCGTTCGGGAAATGCCAACTTCCCGCGCCAACCGGGTGATCCAGGTGTCCAGACCATGCCCGATGGTAAACACCGCCGCACAGCCGGCGAGGGCGCGGACCGTGCCGGGCCTGACGGTAAAGGTGTGCGGACTCGCCCCCGGGGGCACCAACAGCGTAACGTCAACAGACGGACCAGCGACTTGGCGCACGAGATCATACAGGGGAAAGATCGTCGCCGCCACTTTCAACGGTGCGGCGTCCGGTGGTGCCATCGAGAGGACAGGGCACACAGCTAGCAGAAAGCAACTCACCAAGAATACTCGAGAGGCTTTGGCAGAGACGGGACGGCGGCCAGACAGGTGTATCATACGCGCTTGAACTTCCCTACGGGTGCAGCCTGGGGATTCCGGGAGCCACCTGCGCAGTGGCGTTTGTGGGTCATTCCAACCCAGGCATAGAGTGTTTTCATGGTCGCATGCACAGCACGGTCATACTCGGACCCATAATCCGCGTACTCCGTGACCACGGTGCGGAACCAGGATACCACGGCGCTACTCCAGACACCACGGCGCGTGATATGGGCAGGAGCAGACAACGTTATGAGGCGATGTATGGTTTATGGAGCATGACGACACGCCGTGAGTATGCAGAACATCTTTCTCTCATGAGATTTCGTGGCGGCAAGTGGACGTCCTCCCCGCCCTGAAGGATGGGATCTCCTGGAACTTTTTAGTCAATTATGCCAAGGCTCTCCAGCCTGAGAAAGCGCCTCACCTCTGGAGAGCAATCCCCGAGGCTTGCGGCCGGCGCAAGCCTGTCGCTGTCGCTTATCCGCGATGATGATGTAACAAACGGCCTGGACCACGTCTCTAAACACAAGAGTACCTAAGCACCGCACAGCGCTACCGAGACGGCCTGGCGTGCCGGCAGAGGAGGTGGACGGTCAGTGGTCACGTGCCTACAGGTTAGGGAAGTCGCAGTGCCACCCGAGGAGCTCAGTGATTTTGAGTTAATTGACCACTTTTTGGCTGGCGAACGTGCTGCCTTTGATACGCTTGTGCAGAAGTATCAGCACGATGTATATCGGCTGGCCTACCGTATCACTCTGAGCGTGGACGATGCCCAAGACTTAGCCCAAGAGACCTTTCTGCAAGCCTATCGGGCCCTCAAAGGTTTCCATCGGCGCTCCAGTTTTTATACCTGGCTGTATCGCATTGCAGTTCATCTTTGTTTGAACTATCGCAAACGCAGCAGTCGGATGGAGCTGGTGCCGGAGATGCCGGAGGCGCCACGAGACAGCGCCCAGCCGCTGCGTGACCTCCTGGCCGCAGAGCAGCAGCACGCACTGACGCAGGCGATTGCGACCTTACCTCCCCAGCAACGGGCCGCACTCACGCTGCGTGTGCATCAGAGTCTGTCCTATCGCGAGATTGGTGCGGCGTTACAGTGCTCAGAAGGGGCCGCACGCGCCAATGTGTTTCATGCACTCCAGAAACTGCGAGTCCAGCTCGCGGGTTTTGGTGAGGATGGTTAATATGCGTTGCCGACGAATCCAACCACACGTCCTGACCTTTGTTGAGGGAGAGTTGTCCCCCAGGAAGCAACGCCAGGTGGCGGCACACCTCACGACCTGCCTCGCCTGTGCCGCACTTGCAGATGAGTTGCGACACACGTTCCATCTCGTCCAGAGTATGCCGATCCCAGAGCCTTCGGCGCTGTCCTGGGAGCGTTTTGGGGTGACGCTACGCCAGCGTCTCCAGCACGAGGAAACCACGGCGCCTGCCCGACGTCGCTTCCATGTGCGCGACCTGCTCGGTGTGCCGCGGCCGGTTTTCGTTGCCGCGGCTGTGTGCCTACTGCTGCTCGGAACGCTGCCTGTGCTCCGGAGCCAGTACCAACAGCGTCGCACCGCTACCGTGGGGTATGTGCGCGGTGAGGCCGCGTCGCTAGGCGCAGACCTTGATCTTGTGCAGTATCTTGACTTACTGGAAGAGGTGGACACTCTTGAGCAGCTTGATATCGCGCTCTAGGGCCGCCTGCGCTGTCGTCCTCTGGCTCGTCGTGTTGGGCTGGTGCCTCGGGGGGCCAGGCCAGACGGCGGCGCAGGGCAGCAAAGGGCGTGAAAAAGTGGAAAAATTGTCGCCAGCGGAGCGGGCGTGGTTGGAGAAAGAATCCAAAGCACTCCGGGCCTTACCGCCGGAAGAGCAACAGCGCATTCGGCAGAATTTGCGACGCTGGGCCCAACTACCGGAGGAACGCCGCACCCAACTCCGTGAACGCTGGCACGCCTGGAAACAACTCGCCCCTGAACAGCGCCAACGCTTAGAACAGCGTTACCAGGAATTCCAGCGTCTGCCCCCGGAAGAACGGCAGCGCCTGCGGGACGAATCCCGGCGTGGCTCCCCGGAAGAGCGTAAACGCCTACGGGAGGTCTTACGACGTTTGTCCCCGGAAGAGCGGCAGCGCCTGCAGGAGGCCTTGCGGCGTGCCACGCCCGCCGAGCGCACCCGCTTGCTCGATGACCTCCGCGCCCACTGAGTCCCCGTCGCCGCGCCGCCCCACGCTATGGGCGGCGCACTTCAGGCGTCATCAACACGCCAGGAGCGCCCGTCAGCCCCAGGGCCGCGATCAGCTGGCGCACAGGACCGAGGACACGGAGCGTCCGGCGCACCAGCCCTGTCGCCTCTGGCACGTCACTCCCGGCGTGATCCTCCTCAAACACGCGCTCGAAAAGGGCTTCCAGCCGCGATGTACGTTCCGGGAAGAGCTTGAGGTGCAGCGGACTGTCGGGCGGCAGCCCGATGGCCTCGCGTATCAGGTGCAAGGCGGTGGGGAAGCCCCCGAGGGCATCGACGAGGCCACGCTCTTTGGCATCGGCACCTGTCCAGATGCGCCCTTTGGCAATGGCCAGGACTTGCTCTTTCGACAGTTGCCGTCCAGCAGCGACTTTGGTCGTAAAATCGTCGTAAATGTAGTCCAGCCAGCCTTGCAGACGCGCCCATTGTTCAGGCGTATAATCCTGCGTGCTGCTCCACAGGGTGGCGTTGGCGCTGGTGTGCACCTCATCCCAGGTAACCCCAAGCTTGTCCCACAACCCTGTGGTCAACATTTTGCCTGCCAACACGCCAATGGAGCCAGTGATCGTTCCCGGCTGGGCCACAATTTTATTGGCGGCCATGGCCACAAAATATCCCCCAGAACCCGCCACGTCCCCCATGGATACAATGACCGGTTTGCCAGCCTCGCGGGCGCGCACCGTCTCACGCCAGATCGTATCGGAGGCGACATACGAGCCACCAGGACTGTCGACGCGGAACAGAATGGCTTTGACCTCGGGATGCTCGGTGGCCGACCGCAACGCCGCGGCGACCGTATCCGCCCCCATGGTCGCACTCTCCATGAGCGGATCGTGGTCACTGGCCCCAGACTGCACGGCGCCGACGCCGTAGATCAAGGCAATCGTCGTGCCGCTCACATGGGGACGCCCAGCCGCCGCCAAATAGGCCGAGAGCGGCAGGGGTTTCGCCTCGGTTCCCACCAGGGTTTTGAGCGCCGTATACACCTCATCCCGGTACGCCAGATGATCCACCAGCTGCGCTTGCAGGGCCTCGGCCCCCAAAAACGGCCCGCGATCCACCACGGTGCGCACGGCCTCCGGGGTCAGCCCCCGCGCCGCGGCAATGCCCTGCACGATCTGCTCAAACTGCGATTCCATGACCCGCTGCGTCGCTTCACGGTGTGGCGTCGTATAGCGGCGCTCGATAAACGTGTTCAGAAAATTTTTGTATTCGTGCCGATGCGCCATGCGCGGCACCACGTCGAGCTTCTCCAGGGCACCACGGATGAACGGCGTTTCGGCCACGAGTCCGGTCAATCCCACATCGCCAGACGGTTGCAGGTAGATGGTGTCAAACGCTGTGGCCAGATAGTACGCCCCAGTGCCGGCCGAAAACTCGCCGAACGTGGTGGCATACGCCACGGCACGCTTGCCCTTACTCCGAAAGGCCAGGACGGCGTCACGCATCTCCTGAATCTGCGCCAACCCTCCAGGCGTGGTCCCCACACGCGCCATCAGGGCCGCGACCCGGTCATCCGTGGCGGCACGCTGTAAGGCTTCCACCACATCCCGCACGGTCGACGTCCGGCCCACCAACAGATTGGCCACCAGATCATCACTCGGCTGTTCTTGCACGTGGCGTGTCAGATCGACTTCCACAATCGTCTTGGCGGGCACCGGCTTGGTGTGGGTCATGAGCATGCTACTCGCCACAAGCCCCACGAGCAGCAGGACAACAGTGAGCCCACCTATCCAGGCAAGCCCACCCACGAGAATACGTCGCATCAAGAGCTCCTCATGGCCAGATGCCAAGGTCTTGGTAGGCGGTCACCACTTTATCCAAACCACAGACAAAGGCGGCGGTGCGCAGATCGGGCGTGTTATTCTGCTGCATGATCTCGATGATATCTTGAAAACTCTCCACCATGCTCTCTTCCAGTCCCGAGTTCACCAGCTCCAATTCGTCGACACCGCGCAACATCTCTATACGAATCGCCGCGGGAAAGGGACGCCCGGTGCTTTCTTCGATCCCGGCAATCATCTCGCGCTGGGTATGGATGCCAATGCGCTTTTCCATCAGCCCAAAACGCATATGAGACAAGTTTTTGACCCATTCAAAATAGCTCACAGTCACACCACCAGCGTTGGCATAAATGTCGGGGATGACGCTGATACCACGCGCACGCAAGATCGCATCGCCCTCCGATGTCGTCGGGCCATTGGCACCCTCGGCGAGCAGTTTGGCACGGATGCGCCCGGCATTATCCCCAGTAATCTGATTTTGCAGGGCGGCGGGCACCAGGATATCGCAGTCGAGTTCGAGACACGCTTTGGGGTCCGCCAGTGTCGTGGCGTCGGGATAATTTTTAATGCTTCCAGTCACCGCACGCCACTGCAGCACCGCCTCGACATCCAGGCCCTCTGGGGCATAGAGCGTGCCATCGCGTTCGCCAATCCCGACAATCACGGCGCCGTCTTCCGCCTGCACGAGACGCGCAAAGTGACTCCCAACATTGCCAAAACCCTGCACGGCGATGCGCTTCCCGGCCAAATCCCCCTGTAAACCCGTGGCCGCGACCAGATCCGCGTGCCGGAAGAATTCGCGCAGGGCATACTGTATGCCCCGCCCGGTGGCCTCCGTGCGCCCATGAATGCCCCCCTGGGCCACCGGCTTGCCCGTGACACAGGCCAGGCTGTTGATATCATTGGGATGCAGCATAATGTAAGTATCCGCCATCCACGCCATCTCGCGCTCGCCCGTACCCATGTCTGGGGCCGGGACATCCACGGCGGGGCCAATAAAATTCTTGCGCACCAGCTCGGTAGTATAGCGACGCGTGATACGTTCTAATTCTTCGGGCGTGTAGGCCCGCGGATCGAGGGCGATGGCGCCTTTGGCACCACCAAACGGCACGTTGACGATGGCACACTTGAGGGTCATGAGCGCCGCCAGGGCGGCCACTTCGTCAAGATTCACATCTGGGGCAAAGCGGATACCCCCCTTCGTCGGCGTGCGGTGGTGCGAGTGCTCGGCGCGATAGGCACGGAAGATCTGGATGTCACCGCGAATATGTACCGGAAATTCCATGGAGTACATGCTGTGGCAGCTACGGATATACTCCAGCAGATCGGCAGGCGCTTTGAGATAATGCGTGGCACGTTCAAAATGCTCGTTGAACACCTGGAGCATCGAGGGGGTATGAGTCTCAGACATGCCTTCCTCCCTACGTGTGATGAACGCAACCTGGTTCGTGCGACCATGTGGGTGGCATGATTGTACACTACTGGGGCCACAGTCTACCGGGTGGGCGCGTCAGTGGCTCTGGTATTTTCAACGCCTGCCCTGTACACTTGCGCCACCTGAGCGACCCCTTCTAGCGTACGGAAGACGCCCCAACTATGCAAATCACCTTTCTTGGCGGTGGAAATGAAATTGGCGCGAGCAGCGCCATTGTCGAAATCGGTGCCAGTCGTGTGCTCATTGATTGCGGTATCCGCATGAGTGGCGATGATCGCCTGCCGGACCTGAGTGCCATCCGCGGTGGCACGGAGTTCCAGCATCTCGATGCCGTGTTGCTCACGCACGCCCATATGGATCACAGTGGCGCCTTGCCCGTCGTGCATGAACACTGCCCCGGCGTGCCGGTGTACGCCACCGCCCCGACGTGTGGCCTGGTCGAAGTGCTGCTGCGGGATGCGCTGAATATCATGCGTATCAAAGCCGATAGCGAGAGCGAACTGCCGTTGTATACTCCCGCCGCCGTGGCCACGTTACTCGAACAGATCATCCCGGTGCCGTTTGGCGCGCCAACGCAGGTGAGTCCCGCGGGCTTGACGGCCACGTGGTTTCCCGCCGGGCATATTTTAGGCGCGGCCTCAGTTGGGGTCGAAGGGGTGGAAAACGGGCGCACGATTCGGGTGCTGTTCTCCGGGGATATTGCCGTCAGTGACCAACTCACCGTGCCGGGGATGTTGGCGCCGGCGGGGTTTCGACCGGACGTCCTGGTGATCGAATCCACCTACGGAGATCGGCTGCACTCGCCACGGGCGCTGGAAGAACAACGCCTCCTGGAGATGGTCGCCGGGGTGATTGGACGCCAGGGCAAGCTACTCATTCCGGCCTTTGCCATTGGGCGCGCCCAGGAAGTCATTCTCATGCTGCAGCGGCAATTTCGTGCCAAACGTCTGGCCAGTTTTCCGGTCTACGTTGATGGTATGGTGCGGACAGTCTGTGGGGTGTATGCCTCGTATCCGGCGCATCAGACCCCCTATGCGCGGCGGCTGGTGGAACGGCATGGCAATCCCTTTTTCAACATCGTGGATGAAATTCGTGCCGTCCAAACCCCTGCCGAACGCGAGCGCATCCTGGCGGGTCCACCCTGTGTGATTATCGCCAGCTCGGGCATGCTCACGGGTGGCGCCAGCGCCTATTATGCGCCCAAGTTGGTGGGCGACGAGCGCAACGGCATTGCCATTACGGGCTATCAAGATGAAGAGTCCCCGGGACGTCACTTGTTGGATCTGGCCGAAGCCAAGAGCCGCGAGGTGACTATCGCTGGTCGCGTCTTCCCGGTGGTGTGCAGTGTGGCGAAGTATGCCCTCTCGGCGCACGCCGATTGTAATGAGATTGCCGGCTTGATTGACGCCATCGCGCCACGTGAGGTCATTCTGGTGCACGGTGAAGGGCAGTCGCGTCCGGCCTTGCGCGATCTGCTGCTGCGTCGCGGCACGCGCTACCGCCCCATCCACTTACCGCGCACGGGCGACACCCTCACGTTCTATGGTGGGCAGCGCGTGCGCCAGACAGCACCGGCCGCCAGCGCTCTCTCCAACGGCGCTCCCCTGACAGCGGACAGCTTGCACACACTGGCCACGACGCTGCGGGCCGCCGGGGGCGAGGGTGCCCTCTACAGTGCGGTGGCCCTGTTGGATCGCTGGTACGGAGCGCAAGCCTGGGATGAGGAGCGCTACGCGGCGCTCATGCCGTTGCTCGATAACAGCGAGGATTTTCGGCGTCCGACATCGCGTCCACATCTCTATCGCCTGCGCCGTGTGAGTGACGAGGCTGCCGCCGCTGCAACCCCAGACACCCTCACGACTATGTTCTACGCTCCCCCGCAAGACTTGCTGGGGCGTGTGGAACGCACCCTGGGCCCGGAGACGGGACTGTATCGCAAAGGTTATGACTTAGCCCAGCACGAGCTGCGCTTATCGTTTGCCTTTCCGCTCATCGCCCGCGAGCGTTACCGGGCTGCCTGTGAGCAGATCGTAGCAGACACCGGCTGGCACTATACGATCAACGAAGCGCCGCATCAGGGGCGACTGGCTGAGGTGGCGCTGGCCTGCTTACCGCCTGGGGTCACGCCGCGCAAGCCTCCGGCTATGCACCTGGGCCAGCAAGAAGTCGTTGTGACGGTGGACGTTGAGCTTGATCAGGAGGCGGGGCAGCACGCGGCGGGAACGTTCCATGAGCAGACAGGGTACCGCTTACGTCTCCAGGGGCCACAGCTGCCGCCACAGCATGAGGCCCCAGCCGTGCCTCGAGACAGCGGTGCGCTGCCCCCGCCGGTGGAGGCCAACGCGGCGTATCGGCTCATCACCGAGGCGTTCCGTGTGGCGCCAGTGAGCTGGCAGCCTTCGCATATGGGCATGAAAAACGACAACCACGGCAAATTCCTGGAACTGGCGTTTATTACCCCGGTCATTGGGCAACGCCAGGAACAGACGCTGACCGAAGTCTCGCAGCGTATTGGCTGGCGTCTACGCATCAAACCCCAGCCCAATCAGCACGCCTTAGGCGAACTGGCCATGGACCTCATCCCCACTGCCTGGCGCCTACGCCGGGCGCCCAGCATTCACCCTGAGCTGGGCGTCGTACGGGCCAAATGTGCCATGCCACCGGCATCTGAGGATCCCCAAGTGGTCGCACTCTGCGCCCAGTTTGCCGAGCACACCGGCTATCGCTTAGAGCTCAGTCAGGGCTAACAGATATTCCGCAATGGGCTCAACCGACGACCGCCTCTTGCCGTGGAGCACAGCATCACAATGGCCAATGAATTGTTGTTTAGCAAAAAGAACGCCATCGCCACCATCACCCTCAACCGTCCCGAGAAGCTGAATACCTTTCATGACGGTATGCTGGCGGACTGGGCCGCAGCCCTGCGCGAGTGTCAGGCCGACGATGCGGTCAACGTCGTCGTGCTGACGGCCGCGGGCCGCGTGTTTTGTGCCGGGGGCGACCTGGGGACGATGGGGCGCCACGACGGCAACCCGGCTTGGGACATGGGGCATTACATTCGCCAAAACGTGCATCCCGTGGCCCAGGCGGTCGACGCGCTGCACAAACCCTACCTGTGCGCCTTAAATGGCACCGCCACCGGTGCCGGGCTGGATATGGCCTTGATGGCCGACATCCGTTTTGCGGCCCGCAGTGCACGCTTTGCCGAAACGTATATCAAAGTCGGGCTAGTGCCAGGCGATGGCGGTGCCTTCTTACTGCCGCGCCTGGTGGGGCTGACCAAAGCCCTGGAACTGCTGTGGAGTGGCGATTTTATCAGTGCCGAGGAAGCCGAGCGTATTGGTCTCATTTCCAGGGTGTTTGCCGATGACAGTCTCATGGAGGAAACCTACGCCTTTGCCGAACGTCTGGCCACTGGTCCGAGTATCGCCATTCGCTTGACCAAGCAAGCGGTGTATCAGTGCCTGCGCATGGATTTCCTCACGGCCATGGCGTCAATCACCTCCCCCATGGGTGTCGCCGCCAGTACGGCAGACCATAAGGAAGCGGTCGCTGCCTTTAAGGAAAAACGTCCGGCGCAGTTCATCGGGCGCTAAGAGAGGTGCAGCGTCTATCCCGGTCGGGGCGACCGGCCGGTCGCCCCGACGACGCGCAGCGCAGCGAGAGTATGCCGCCGTTGTCCCATGGAGATACCCATGAAACCCTTACATGAACTGACCGGGATGGAAGCTGCCGTGGCCATCGCGTCGGGCACCATCACCAGCGAGGCGCTCGTCACCGCCTGCCTCGAACGCATCAAGGAGCGGGAACCGGCGGTGCGGGCCTGGGAATACCTCGATGCCGAGCAGGCCCTGACCCAAGCGCGGGCCTGTGACCGCCAGCCGGCGCGCAGCCCGCTGCATGGGGTGCCTGTGGGTATTAAAGATCTGATCGATACCGTGGATATGCCGACCAGCTACGGCTCGCCAATCTATGCCGGGCACCGTCCGGCAGCCGATGCGGCCAGCGTGGCACTGCTGCGCGCCGCGGGCGCGGTTATCCTGGGTAAAACAGTGACCACCGAGTTTGCCATGTACATGCCGGGTAAAACCGCCAATCCACACAACCCCGCCCATACCCCTGGAGGCTCCTCCAGCGGTTCTGCCGCGGCGGTGGCGGATACGATGGTGCCGCTGGCCCTTGGCACGCAGACCGCCGGATCGATTATCCGCCCGGCGTCGTTCTGCGGCGTGGTGGGCTATAAACCGACGCATGGCCACTTCGCCCTGGCTGGCATCAAAGCCCTGTCACAGACGCTCGATACGCTGGGGGGCTTCGCGCGCTGCGTTGCCGACCTCGCTCTGCTGCGGGCCGTCCTCGTCGGAGCCGCGCCGCAGCTGCCAGTCCTCGCGCAGGCGCCACGCATTGGCCTGTGTCAGACCCCACAATGGCCCCAGGCCAGCGCTGCCACACGCGCCGCCTTGGAGAGCGCTGGACAGCGCCTCGCCGCCGCGGGTGCCAGCGTGCATGACGTCGTACTCCCAGCAGATTTTACGCCGCTGGCCGAAGCGCAAGAGACTATTCAAGTGTTTGAGGGGGCCCGCTGTTGTGCCTACGAACTCACCAGGCACCGGGCGCAACTCAGTCCCAAGCTGCTGGAACTCCTGGCCCCTGCCGAGGGCCTGACGTATGCCATGTATGCCGACGCGCTGGCCCTGGCAGCGCGCTGTCGTCAGCATCTGGAAACGCTATGGACAGCCCATGATGTGCTGCTGGTGCCGAGCGCCCCGGGTGAGGCGCCCGCTGGGTTAGACGCCACGGGGAATCCGCTGTTTAACCGCATGTGGACCCTGCTGCACACGCCAGCGGTGTCGCTGCCTGGAGCGCACGGAGCGCACGGTTTGCCTGTCGGTGTGCAGGTGATTGGGCCATGTGGACAGGACGAGCGGCTCTTGGCCATCGCCGCCTGGATGCACGTTAGGCTTCTCAAACTCACTTGAAAGTATCGGCGAAAACGGCAATCTTAGAACTGTGTGATGATCAGGTGCTTGCACTCCACCTGGCAACCCACATCGTCGTGTATGAGGTCACTACATCTAGAGACCAGGATGCCTAACCGAGGTCACTACATCTAGGGACAAGTCCCTAGATGTAGTAGCCACGCTTTGAAGCCTACATAGCGTTAGGCAGTCGTAAAAGACAGCCTGTGGGTGTGCTTGACGACTCCATGGCATGGGAGCCAGCTGTGAGGCGTGCTTGGCGACTCACTGTTGTCGAGCACGCCTCGTACACGGGAAAGGCGACGCAGAGTCGTCAAGCACCATGGAGAGTGGAGGCTCGGCGACTCTGCGTCGTCCCGCATCGGCTCAGGCCATGCTATGGTGCCCTGCGTCGTCTTTGTGTGGCATCATGGCGTGCTTTGCGACAGGGAGTCGTCGAATACAGCGTTGGGTTGCTGGGCGTAGCATGGTTGCCTGGCGTGGCCTAGGGCAAAAGCAGGCCATGTCTGCCTGTTCCAGGCCCGGCGTCAGGCGCGGTCCGCGGCGGGGGTCGGGTGGTCACCCGTGCCGACCGCTGACCCCGTGCGTGCT